>Ga0209798_10002380_pt1 | contig 11085 bp, 7 predicted proteins | sample DOMMetBare3Fresh_FD_187475 | JGI IMG/M metagenome (GOLD analysis project Ga0209798, IMG submission 187475) | Wetland sediment microbial communities from St. Louis River estuary, USA, under dissolved organic matter induced mercury methylation -... | ecosystem: Environmental > Aquatic > Freshwater...
CGCACCGAGCCCGACGGACTTGAGGGAGTCGGTGTCGCCGCCGGAGCGCCACGCGGCCGACAGCAGGAAGGAGCCGACGATCAGCACGACGATGCCGACGCCGAAGCGGAACCTGGAGGCGCCGGCGCGGTCGATCGCGACATCGCGGAGCGCGGCCAGCGGAGGGACCCGGGTCGCCCGGATGGCCGGGATCATGGCCGCCACGACCGTGACGAGGATGCCGACCACCAGGGCGGCGACGACGGTGACCGGTCGCACGATCAAGGTGGCGGTGGGGAGGTCAGCGCCGATGGCGTCGAGCAGTGCGACGACGCCCCTGGCGAGGAGCACACCCGCCACCAGACCCAGGAGCGCGGCCACCACCCCGACGAGCACGGCCTCGAGCATCACCGAGCCGAGCACCTGGCCTCGGCTGGCCCCGATGGCGCGCAGCAGGGCGAGCTGTCGGGTGCGCTGCGCCACGAGGATGGCGAAGGTGTTGGAGATCACGAACACGCCCACGAGCAGGGCGATGCCGGCGAAGACCGTGAGGATCTGGCGGAAGAAGGAGAAGCCGGACTGCACGTCGGACGACTGCTGAGCGGCGGCCTCGGTAGCGGTGAGCACCTCGGTCTTGGCGGGCAGCACCGGCCGGATCCGATCGACGAGCTCCTGCTCCGTCACGCCATCGACGGCGGCGGCATAGATCTGGTGGACGCGGGCACCGGTGCCGGCGAGGCGCTGCGTCTCCGCCAGCGTGAAGTCGGCCGACACCGATCCCGCCGCGCTCTTCGCGGTGCCGAAGGTGAAGACGCCGACGAGCGTGTACTGCTCGCGCCCGAACTGTGAGACGACGGTCACCTCGTCCCCGAGGGAGAACTTGGCGTCCTCGACGGCGGCCTGGTTGAGGGCGATCTCGTTGTCGGTCCTCGGACCACGACCGTCCTTCAGCACGTACGGGGTGAGGGCGGGGTCGTCGATCCAGCTCTCGATGAGGGTGGGCGGCCCGTTCGACGAGCCCACCGGCTTGCCGTCCCGGGCAAGCACCCGGTTGATGCTGCCGAACCCGATGGTGCCGACCGAGGGAACGGCGCTGGCCACGCCGTCGACGGAGGCGATCGTGTCGACCAGGGCGGGGTCCAGCAGCTCGCGCTGGTCACCTCCGAAGGGATCGCTGAAGATGACCTCGCCCTGCACCTGGGCATCGACCTCGCCGTTGGCCTCGGCAAACAGGTCGTCGAAGACGCGGTCGAGGGTGTCGGACAGCACGAAGGTGCCGGCCATGAAGGCCACGCCGAGCACGATGGCGATGACCGTGGACACCATGCGCCGCTTGTGCTCCCAGAAGGAGCGAAGGGTGACCCTCAGCATCAGGTGCCGCCGAGGGCCTTGATGCGGTCGAGCACCTGCTCGGCCGAGGGATCGCGCAGCTCGTCGACGATGCGTCCGTCGCCGAGGAACACCACACGGTCTGCATGGGCGGCGGCCACCGGGTCGTGGGTGACCATCACGATCGATTGGCCGAGGTCGCGCACGGCCTCCTGCATGAAGGTGAGGATCTCCGAGCCCGACCGGGAGTCGAGGTTGCCGGTGGGCTCGTCGGCGAAGATGATCGCCGGCTTGGCGGCCAGCGCTCGGGCCACGGCCACCCGCTGCTGCTGGCCGCCGGAGAGCTCGCTGGGGCGGTGGCCCAGCCGGTCGCCCAGACGCACTGTCCCCACGATCTGGTCGACCCACCCCGCCTCTGGCTTCCGACCGGCGAGGTCGAGCGGGAGGGTGATGTTCTCGAGGGCGTTGAGCGTGGGGATGAGGTTGAAGCTCTGGAACACGAAGCCCACCTGGTCGCGCCGCACCTGCGTGAGCTCCTTGTCGCCGAGCGTCGTGAGGTCGGTGCCCCCGATGAACACCTGGCCGCTGGTGAGCGAGTCCAGGCCGGCCACGCAGTGCATGAGCGTGGACTTGCCGGAGCCCGAGGGACCCATGATGGCCGTGAAGCGGCCCGCCTCGAAGTCGACGGTCACGTCGTCCAGGGCTCGGACCTCCGTGTCGCCGGATCCATAGACCTTGACGGCCTGCAGGGCTCGTGCGGCGGCGATCAGCGTCGCCGGGGGGCTGGAGGGGGTGGACATCCGATCGACGCTAGAGCCAAGCACGACGTTGCGGGCACCCGCGCCGGTAGATTCCCTCCTGGTGACCTGTCCCAGCTGCCATGCGGACGTGCCTGCGGGTGCACGGTTCTGCGCCGACTGCGGCCAGGACCTGCGGTTGCGGGGCGACGAGCGCCGGATCGTCACGGTCCTGTTCGCCGATCTCGTCGGCTACACGGCGCTCTCCGAGAGCCGCGACCCGGAGCAGGTGAAGAACCTCATCGACGGCTGCTTCGAGCGCCTGGTGGCCGACATCGACGCCTTCGGCGGCCGGGTCGACAAGATCATCGGTGACGCCATCGTCGCCCTCTTCGGCGCCCCCACCGCCCACGAGGACGATGCGGAGCGAGCGGTGCGAGCCGCCCTCCGCATGCAGGAGACGTTGGCGGAGAAGTCCGGGGAGATCGGCGTCGACATCCGCATGCGGGTGGGCGTGAACACCGGTGAGGTGCTCGTGGGGGCCCTGCGCGCTGGCGGCGACTACACCGCGATGGGTGATGTCGTGAACACCGCCAACCGCCTGCAGACGGCGGCCCAGCCCGGCGAGGTGCTCGTCGGAGCGGCCACCTTCGCCGCCACCCGCCGCACCGTGCGCTACGACGCCCTCGAGCCGATCGACGTCAAGGGTCGGGAGGAGCTCGTGCCCGCGTGGCGCGCCGACGCCGCCGTCGCCCCGCCCGGCTACCGCCCCGAGCGCCACCGGGTGCGGCTCATCGGGCGCGAGCCGGAGCTCGGTCTCCTCGGTCGCAGCGTCGAGAACTCCATCCGCAACTCGCGCGGGGCGCTGCTGCTCCTCCTCGGCGAAGCCGGGGTGGGGAAGTCGCGGCTCACCGAGGACCTCGCCGCGCTGGCGGAGACCGAGCACAACGCCCTCATCCTCGAGGGGCGCTGCGTCCCCTACGGCGAGGCCAACGTGTGGTGGCCGGTGGCCGACGCTCTGCGGCATGGTGCCGGCATCCGCTCCAGCGACCCGGCCGACAAGGCCGTGGCCCTCGCCCGCACCTCGGTGTGCATCGCCCTCGGCGAGGGCGCCAGCGCCGCCGAGGTCGACCGCGTGCACCAGGGCTTGCTCTACCTGATGGGCTACGACTCGGAGCTTCGTGGCATCGAGCCCGCCCGGGCTCGCGAGGAGGCCACCGCGGCGGTGGTCACCTACGCCGAGCGCTTCTCGCTCCACCGCCCGGTGATGGTGGTGCTCTCCGACCTGCACTGGGCCGACGACCTCGTGCTCGAGCTGGTGGACACGTTGCTCGACCGGCTGTCCAGCCGCCGCTTCGTCGTGCTGGCCACGGCCCGCCAGGTGGTGGAGGAGCGCTGGCACCCCCCGCACGGCCGTCACAACCTCGTGGTGCTCACGGTCGATCCCCTCACGGCCGAGTCGGCCGAGGTGCTGCTGGCCGAGCTGGCCGGGCCCGACCTCGGACCGGAGCTGTCCAAGGCGCTGCTGGCCCGCGGCGGCGGCAACCCCTTCTTCCTCGAGGAGCTCGTCACCCTCTTGGCCGACGCCGGGATGGTCGGCCCCCACGATGGTGCCGGGGCCGACGACCGCGCGCTGCTGGCGGAGCTCCCTGACACCCTCCGGGGGTTGGTGGCGGCGCGGCTCGACGGGCTCACCCACGATGAACGCCGGGTCCTGGACGACTGCGCGGTGCTCGGTCGCCGCGGGCCGATGCGAGCCATCGAGGTGATGGCGAGCACCCACCTCGGGCTCACGGACGTCCGTCCCGTGCTCGAGTCCCTCGAGGCCAAGGACCTCCTCGTGCTCAGCGGCGTGGGCGAGGCGGAGAAGTGGACCTTCCGCTCCGAGGTCGTGCGGGAGGTCTCCTACGGCACGCTCACCAAGGCCGATCGGGCCCGGTCCCACCTTGGCATCGCCACCTGGATGGAGGCGAAGGAGGACACCGAGCGTGACGACGTGATCGACCGGATCACGCACCACCTCGTGCGGGCCGCCGAGCTCGCGCACGAGCTGGGCACCGTCGATGACCTGCCTCCCGACCTCACCGAGCGCGCGCTGCAGTGGCTCGAGCGAGCGGCGGCCCGCGCCACCCAGTCCGAGATCCATGTCGTGGCCGAGCGCCTCTACGGCGAGGGTCTGCGCCTGCTGGCCGGGCTCCACGGGCCACGGCACCGCGCCTTCCTGGCCGGCCGGGCCCGCGCCCTGGCCGGCCTGCGGGAGATGGCCCCGGCTCGTGCCGACGCCCTCGCGGCGGTCGAGGAGAGCCGTCAGGCCGGCGACGACGGTCGCGCCGACCTCGGTCGAGCCCTCCTCGTCCTCGCCGACGTCGAGCAGAAGGACGTGGGCTGGACGGCGTCCGAGGCCGCGCTCGACGAAGCGGGCCGGGTCTTCGCCGAGCTGGGCGACAGGTCAGGCGAGGCCGAGGTGCTGCGGCTCCGCGGCTTCGCGGCCCTCTTCCGCCACGAGTACGTCGCGGCCTCTGGCCTGCTGGAGCGGGCCCTCGCCGACTTCGAGGCGCTCGAGGACCGCCGCGGCGTGGCCTGGGCCCGCCAGAACCTGGCGTGGTGCGCCTTCTACCTCGGACGGGCGGAGGAGGCAGAGGCGCTGCTGCACAAGGCGGCCGCCACCTTCGAGGAGCTCGGCGACCAGGGCGGCCTGCGCTGGGCCCGCGGCTTGCTGGCCTGGACCCGCTTCTACCAGGGCCACTCGGCCGAGGCGGGCGAGATGGCCGAGTCGATCATCGTCGACGACCGGCGGGGCCTCGACCGGTGGGCGCTCGGCATGATGCTCGTGCTGGCCGGTTCGGTGCGGCTCTGGACGGGCCGCACCCTGAGTGCGATCGATCGCCTGCGAGAGGCGAGAGATCTCTTCGAGGAGATCAACGACGAGTTCGGCCGGGCCCAGGCGGTCGCCGTGCTGGGTCGGGCCCTCGTCATGGCGGGCCGCATCGACGAGGGGCTCGACACCGTGGCCTCCCTCGCCCAGCCCGACGGCAGCCTCCTCACGGATCAGGAGCACGTCATGGCGGTGATGGCCGGACTGGGCGCCACCGTGCAGATCGGCGCGCTCGACCGCAGCACCCGGCTCCTGAGCGGGATGCCGACCGAGTTCCTCGAGGGCTCGGGTGGGGCGCTCGTGGTCGGCGACGCCGAGCGGTCTACGGCACTCGGGCTCTACCACCTGCAGTCCGGCGACGTCGCCGCCGCTGTGTCGGTGCTGAGCTCGCTGCGGGCTCGGCTGCTCCCAGAGATCGACCCGAACCTCCACTCGGCGCTGGCCCTGGCCCACGCCGCCGCGGGATCGCTCGAGGAGGCGTTGCAGGAGGCCGACGAGGTCGACGCCCACGATCGAGCGAGCTACCTCGATCGCATCACGGCCGGCATCGCCCGTGGCCTGGCCCTCTCCCGACGCGGCGATGCGGCGGCCACCGCCGCCTTCGATCAGGTGCGGGCGGCGGCCGACGCCACCGAGGACCGCGTGTCCCAGGCCCTCACCCGCCTCGCCGACGCGATTGCGGCGTCGGCCCGCGGAGAGACCGACGCACCGGCGCGCCTCTGGGAGGCGGAGGCCCGCCTGGCCGAGCTCGACCTCCTCGACACGGCGTGGCGCTCGGCCTACGCCTCGGCCGTGGGTGTGCCCGCCTGAACCTCGGGCCGACCACGGACCGCTCAGGTGGGCTGCTTGACCACCCGCAGGTAGGGCTTCTTGGTCTCCCAGCCGCCGGGGAAGGCGACCTTGGCATCGTCGTCGGACACGGAGCCGGCGATGATGACGTCCTCACCGCTCTTCCAGTCCGCCGGGGTGGCCACCTTGTGCTTGGCGGTGAGCTGCAGCGAGTCGATCACCCGGATCAGCTCGTCGAAGTTCCGGCCCGTCGAGGCGGGATAGGTGAGGGTGAGCTTCACCTTGTTGTCGGGCCCGATCACGAACACCGAGCGCACCGTCAAGGTGTCGTTCGCGTTCGGGTGGATCATGTCGTAGAGGTCGGCCACCTTGTGGTCGGGGTCGGCGAGGAGCGGGAAGTTGAGCGAGGAGCCGGTGACATCGGTGATGTCCTTGCTCCACTTCTCGTGCTCGGCCACGCCGTCGACGGACAGGCCCACGACCTTGACGTCGCGCTTGTCGAACTCGGGCTTCAGCGCGGCCACCCGGCCCAGCTCCGTCGTGCAGACGGGAGTGAAGTCCTTGGGGTGCGAGAAGAGGACCGCCCAGCTGTCGCCCTTCCAATCGTGGAAGTGGATGGGGCCGTCGGTGCTGTCGGCGGTGAAGTCGGGAGCTTCGTCCCCCAGGCGGATCGCCATGGTGCCTCCTAGGTCGTTGGGTGAAGGCGCCACCTTAGCGAGGCCCGGCCGCAAAGCCGACTGATCTTGTCGGCTTTACGGCCGGGACCTGTGGCACACGTCACCTTGACGAATCAAGCAACTGCTAGATATAGTTAGCGCAGGGCCCGAGGGCCCGACATCCCCCCACAAGGAGCACACATGAGCACCATCCTCCACAAGGTCGAGGGCTACGAAGATCAGGTCATCGACTTCATGCACAAGAGCAAGACCCCCGTGGTCGACTTCGTCGCCAAGGGCGTCGACGTCGTCGGCGAGCGTCTGCCGTCGTTCACCTACCCCAAGACGATGGCGACCCCCATCGAGGTCGTCGAGTCGCAGGTGGCCTTCGCCAAGAAGTTCATCGACGCCAACACCGCCATCGTGACTGCGGTCCTCGAGACCGTGGCCCCTGTGGTCGGCTACAAGACCAAGAAGGTCGTGCGGGCCGCCAAGGCCGCCTGACAATCCCGGGGGCCACGGCCCCCGCCGCCGAGTCCTTGCGAGGACTTGTGCCGACGAGCGACGCCCTCCCCCCGGGCGTCGCTCGTCACGTTCTCAGGCCCGCTTGCGGGCGGGCTTCTTCGGCTTCGCTGGCTCGTCCTCGACGAAGCTCCGGTAGACGCTGAGCAGCGCCGCTCGTTGGTCGGCGGAGAGCCGCGCATCGGCCTGCACGGCCTCCACCACCGTCACCGGCCGAGCCGGGGCGGCGTGGTCGGGGCGCTCGATGACACCGGCTTGCACGAGGAGCGACTCGGCGCTCAGGTTGAGGGCACCCGCGATCGCCTTGAGCACCCGGACCGAGGGCTCATGCAGGCCCCGTTCGAGTTGCGAGAGGTAGGGGTTGGACACGTTGGCCCGCTCGGCGAGGTCCCGGAGCGTCAGCTCAGCCTGCTGGCGCTGCTTGCGGATCAGGTCCCCCAGCGCCTCCAGCTGGCGGCGACCGGCGGCATCGGCAGGGGTCATTCGTCCTCCTCGTGGGCGCGCACCGTCAGCCCGGGCACGAACGGATCGGCCGGCGGGTCGGTGCCGAGCACATCGGGCTCGATGTACATGACGCGCGCCGCGGGCACTTGACGCCGCACGCGCGCCTCGACGCGGTTCACCGCGCCCGCCAGCTCGGCCATCGACAGCCCTTTAGCGAAGCTGACCTTGGCGCCGATCAGGAGCTCGTCGGGGCCGAGGTGCTCGGTGCGCATGTGGATGAGGCGCTGTACGGCCGGCTCATCGTCGATGGCGGCGCGGATCGCGGCCTGCACCTCGGGGCTGGCGGTCTCACCCAGGAGCAGGCTCTTCATCTCGGTGGCCAGGACCACGGCGACGACGGTGAGCAGGACGCCGATGCCCAGCGTGCCGATGCCGTCGTAGATCGCATCGCCCGTGAGCAGTGTGGTGCTGACCGCGGCCAGCGCGATGAGCAAGCCGACCTCGGCGGCGAAGTCCTCGAGCAGCACCACCGGCAGCTCCGGGTTCTTCGAGCGGCGGATGAACTGCCACCACGTGGCGTCGCCCCGGATCTTGTTGGCCTCTGTGATCGCAGTGCGGAACGAGTACGTCTCGAGCGCCACGGCCAGCAGGAGGATGGCCACGGCGACCGCGGCGGACTCCACCTCGTGGGGGTGGCGGACCTTCTCGATGCCCTCGAAGATCGCGAAGGCACCGCCGGCACTGAACAGGACCAACGCCACGATGAAGGCCCAGAAGTAGCGCTCACGGCCGTAGCCGAACGGGTGGCTGGCGTCGGCTTCGCGTCTCGACCTCTTGCCGCCCAGGAGCAGCAGGCCCTGGTTTCCCGAGTCGGCCACCGAGTGGATCGACTCGGCCAGCATCGATGCCGAGCCCGTGATCACGAAGCCGATGAGCTTGGCCACCGCGATCCCCAGGTTGGCCAGGAGCGCGGCGATCACCGCCCTCGTGCCGCTCGCCGTTCCTGCCATGGCGGCAGGTTAGGGCGCGCCCGATGATGATCCCTGCCAGGATCGGCGGCCATGAGCTTCCTCGACCAGGTCGCCGCTGACCCCGACGCTCCTGCGGTGGATGACCTCACCCGTCGCCGCTCACGGGGCGAGCTGCTCGACCGGGCTCGCCGCCTCGGCCACTGGATGCTCGACGACGGCGGGGTGCCGGAGGGCGGGCACGTGGCCATGCTGCTGGGGAACCGGGTGGAGCTCATCGACCTGTTGGTGGCGGCCCAGCATGCTGGGACCTGGATCACGGCGGTCAACTGGCACCTGACGGCACCCGAGGTGGCGTACATCCTCGACGACAGCGCCGCCATGATCCTCTTCACCGATCCGGAGCACGAGGCCGTGGCACGCGAAGCCGCCGGCCAGGCCACTCGGGGCGTGGAGGTGGTGCTGGCGGGGCCCGAGCTGGAGGCGCTGGCCGCTCACCCCAACGACGAGCCGTTCCTGCTCGACGGGCCGGGCGGCGGTACGATGCTCTACACCTCCGGCACCACCGGGCGACCAAAGGGCGTGAAGCGCCGCCGCCAGCCCAGCCTGGGCGAGACGCTCGCCATGGGTGGCGCCGCCGGCATGGTGCTGGGGCTCGACGGCCGGGGTCCTCACCTCGTCACCGGTCCGCTGTACCACGCTGCCCCGCTGGGCTTCGCGGCCATCGACCTCGCCAACGGCGCCGAGCTGGTGGTGATGCCGCGCTGGGACGAGTCGCACTGCCTGCAGCTCATCCAGGAGCGTGGGGTCCGCAACAGCCATGTGGTGCCCACGATGTGCGTGCGCCTGCTCCGCGTGCCCGACGAGGAGCGGGCCGCCTTCGACCCGTCGTCGCTGTCCACCGTGCTCCACGGTGCGGCACCGATCGCGCCCACCACGAAGCACAAGATGATCGAGTGGTGGGGTCCGGTGCTCACCGAGTACTGGGGGAGCACCGAGGGAGGCGTGTTCACGCTCGTCGACTCGGCGGCCTGGCTCACCAAGCCCGGCACGGTCGGCAAGGCCATCCCGAGCTACGAGGTCTTCGCCGTCGACCCCGAGGGCCAGCGGCTGCCGGCCGGCGAGGTGGGCACGCTGTACACGCGGAACCTCGTCACCGACGACGTCTTCGAGTACCACCAGGCCAAGGAGAAGACCGACGCCGCCCACCTGTCGCCGGGCACCTTCACCATGGGTGACGTGGGCCACGTCGACGAGGACGGCTTCGTGTTCCTCTCCGACCGGGCCGCCAACATGATCATCTCGGGCGGCGTGAACATCTACCCGGCCGAGATCGAGCAGGTCATGATCGAACACCCTGCCGTGGCCGACGTGGCCGTGTTCGGCATCCCTGACGAGGAGTGGGGCGAGCAGGTGAAGGCCGCCGTCGAGCTGGCCCCGGGCTACGAGCCGTCACCCGAGGTCGAGGCCGACCTCCTGCTCTTCGCCCGCCGACAGCTCGCCGGGTTCAAGGTGCCCCGGTCAGTGGACTTCGAGGACCAGCTGCCGCGTCACCCCACGGGCAAGCTCTACACCAGGCTCCTGCGCGACAAGTACTGGCAGGGCCGAGGCACGGCGGTGTGACGATGGGCGACGGATCCCCGGTTCCCCCCTCGTCGGACTGGACACCGCTCGTGCGGCGATCGGAACGAGACGGGGATCCCGGTCTCCCGGTCAAGCTGGCGCCCTGCTCGAACGGCGAGTTCGCGCCGCCGCCGCCGGCCCCGTCGGTGCGGGCGGCCGTTCGCCTCGCTCGAGCTGCCTGCGACGACGCCGCCCGTCGGCTCGGGATGTCGCGCCGGGACTTCCTGCGCACGTCGATGGCTTCGGCCGCGACCCTCCTCGCCGTCGGTGCCTGCTCGAGCGGCGGGGATGACGAGCCGTCGGCGGGCACCTACTCCCTGCCGCCCGAGTCGACGATCGAGCCCGACGTGGCCACCTCCGTGCTCGGGGGCGAGGGGCCGGTGGTGGACGTGCAGCAGCACCTCCTCGAGCTGGGCGGGGGCGAGTCGAGCTTCGCGGGCGGATTCCCCCAGGCCTCCTGCGGTGATGGGCCAGCGTGCTTCGACACCGACCACTGGCTCGATCTGGTGTTCGCCCGGTCCGACACCACCATGGCGGTGCTCTCGGCCATCCCGGTGCTCACCGACCCCGATCCGCTCTCCGCCGCGGTGATGGATGCCGCCCGGCGCGCCGCTGACGAGCTGTGCGGCGACGGCCGGGTGCTTGTGCAGGGCCACGCCCAACCGAACGTCGGGGCACTCGACGGGGCGCTCGACGCGATGCGGGCGGAGGCCGAGCGCTACGACCTCGCGGCCTGGAAGTCCTACACGCACGTGGGTCGGCCGTGGCGTCTCGACGACGCCACCGGTGAGGCGTTCCTCGCACTGGTGGACGAGATCGGACCGTCGATCGTCTGCGTGCACAAGGGCTTCGGCGCTGATCCCGCCGACGTCGGTCCGGCGGCCCGGGCCCATCCCGGCATCACCTTCGTCGCCTACCACTCGGGCTACGAGACGGCCGTGCCCGAGGGGCCGTGGTCGCCGGGGTCGCCGAACGGGGGCGTGGACCGGCTGCTCGAGTCGGTGCGGGCGGCCGGGATCGGGGTGGGTGGCAACGTCTACGCGGAGCTCGGGTCCACCTGGCGCACCGTGATGGGGTCGCCCGACGAGGCTGCCCACGTGCTCGGCAAGCTGATCGCCGCCCTCGGGCCCGCCAACGTGCTCTGGGGCACCGACTCGATCTGG
>Ga0209798_10002381_pt1 | contig 11084 bp, 10 predicted proteins | sample DOMMetBare3Fresh_FD_187475 | JGI IMG/M metagenome (GOLD analysis project Ga0209798, IMG submission 187475) | Wetland sediment microbial communities from St. Louis River estuary, USA, under dissolved organic matter induced mercury methylation -... | ecosystem: Environmental > Aquatic >...
GGGCGATCGCCCAGGCGGCGGGGGTTGCCGAGGGGACCATCTGCCGCCACTTCCCGGACAAGGCGGCGCTCTTCTTCGCGACCGTCCTCGCCGCCAACGCCCCGATCGTCGCGTGGGTCACCACGCTGCCCGCGCGGGCGGGCAAGGGAGCGATCGAGGAGAACCTCACCGATGCCGCCGTCCGGCTCGCCGGCCTGCGGGACCAGATCCTCCCCCTCGAGCTCGCGATCGCCGCCGACCCCGAGCTCGCGGCGCAGCGCCGGCGCGCGATGGCGGCTGCGGGCGCCTCGCTGCCGCCGGGCCCGCCCGAGGCGGTGGCCGCCTACCTGTCCGCCGAGCAGCGGCTCGGGCGCGTCCGTGGGGACATCGACCCGCGAGAGGCGGCCGAGGTCTTCCTCGGGCTGCTGCTTGCGCTGGGCACCATGCCGACGATCGGGGACGAGGGTCTCAGCCCCGACCGGGTCGCCTCCGCGGTGCGGCTCCTGGTCCGCGGGCTCGGGTCGACGCCGCCCGGGCTGTAAGGCGCCGCCTGCCGATCCGGACATCGAATCGGGCGGCACGACCGGCCTCCACGTTGGCCCAGAGCCCTGCGGTTCGCCGGGCACCGGTCCGGCGGGCTTCGGAACCGCGGTCAGGGACGTGCCAGCCAGTCCTTCCACGTCGCCTCGTCTCTGCCGGCCGTGACGTCGTCCCCGTGGCGAGCCAGCGGCAGTCGCAGGAGACGCGCGTCGGCCAGCAGCCGCGCGACGACGGCGCCCGTGTCCGTGGCGAGGTACGCCAGGCCGCCCTCCCGGTACGCCCGGCTCTCCACGTCGAGGAGCGCCGCCGCGCCCAGCCGGTCGACGAACCGGCGGAGCTCCGCAGGGGCGATCGGCTTCTTGCGCAGGTCCACGAAGTGGACGACGATCCGTCGCTCCCGGAAGAACCGGAGCGCGGCGCGCGTTGCCTGCGAGTCCTCCAGGCCGAAGACCTGGATGTTCGGCATCTTGCGGGTCGGTGTCTTGCCGAGCGGAGCCGGCATCGATCAGGCCTCGCCGGCCGGCGAGTGGCAGATCACCATGGGTGCGCAGCGTAGCGCCCGGCCGGCGCGTTCGGCAATCCGGGGTCGCGCGGCTCGCGGCCCCAGTCCCCCCACCTGTCGCGATGCCTTGGCGGTCGGTCCGCGCCGGACGGGTCGCGCCGCCTTCCTTCATGCTTTGCCACCGTCACCCCGGTGGCCGCGGGACGCCGTCTCGCGCCATGGCCCGTCCCCGGAGCATCCGATGAACGACGCGCTGCTGCTCGCCCTCGCGTTCCTCGGTGCGGCCATGCTCTACGCGTCGGTCGGGCATGCGGGAGCATCGGGCTACCTGGCGGCGATGGCGCTCGTCGGCATCGCCCCGGCAACCATGAAGCCGACGGCGCTCGCGCTGAACATCGTCGTGGCGATCATCGTCACCGTTCGCTTCCACGCCGCCGGGCATGTCCGCTGGCGCTCGGTCGTGCCGTTCGTCGTCGGGTCGATCCCGATGGCGTTCGTCGGTGGAGCGCTCGTCCTGCCCGGCGCGGTCTACAAGCCGCTCGTCGGACTGATCCTCCTGGTGGCGGCCCTCCAGCTCCTCAGGACGGCGGCAGCCGCCGCGGCCGCGGACGAGCGCCCGACCGCGATCCCCTTCCTCCCGGCAGCGATCGCAGGCGCCGTGATCGGCCTCCTGTCGGGCCTGACCGGGACGGGCGGGGGCATCTTCCTCACGCCGCTGATCCTCTTTGCGGGATGGGCCCGGGCGCGGGTCGCGGCCGGCCTGTCGTCCGCGTTCATCCTGGCCAACTCCGTCTCGGGGCTGCTGGGCAACGTCTCGTCGGTCAGGGCGCTGCCGGCGGAGCTGCCGATCTGGCTTCTCGCGGCGGCCGCCGGCGGGCTGATCGGGGCCGAGCTTGGCGCTCGCCGGCTCGGCACGCCGGCGCTGCGGCGGGCCCTGGCGCTCGTCCTGGTCATCGCCGGCCTGAAGCTCATCTTCCTCGGCTGACCGGGTTCGAGGTCGGCCCCGTCGCGCCGACAGCGCGTGGTGCGGCCGGGCACCGCGGCCGCCGGGGTGATGATCCGGGGGGCCCGGTCGAGACCGGGGCGGCGCCGGCAGCGGCGGGAGGAGGAGACGAACGTCCCGGCGGTTCCATCGTTGTAGGTGTCGTCGGGACACCCATGATCCCTGCGCAGAACCGGACGAGCGACACCGTTGGGGGTGACACACATGAGACGCGCCTTGAGCGTCGTGGCGGTCCTGGCCATGCTGGCCATGCTGCTGCCGATGAGCGTGATGGCGGCCAGCGACAACGGTGGCCGGGCCGCCGCGCAGGCGAACAAGATCACGATCTGCCACAGCCCGAACGGCGTGAACCCGCGGGCGATCCTTATCAACAAGTCGGCCTGGCCGGCCCACAAGGCCCACGGCGATACCGTGGTCACGCCGACGACCCCGTGCGTGCCGAAGCCGAAGACGAACGCGACCGTCTGCACCTTCAGCGCGGCGAGCTCGCAGTACTTCACCGCGCCGGTGCCCCCGGCCACGACCGGCGTGCTCTTCGCCACTGGCCCCATCGAATTCCGCTGGAACGTCGACACGAAGGCGGTGCAGGGCGGCTCCTGGGACGAGTACACCGTCGCCGACCCGGCGACGAAGCTGCACAACGTGGTCACGGCCGGGACCGTCACCGGCACGGCCGTCAGCCTGACGTTCACGCGGACGATCGTGCCACCGCCCGACTACGTGTTCCCGTTCACCGGAACGCTCACCTCGGCGTCGCCGGGGCCCGCGACACTGACCGGCATGATGGCCGGCCCCACCTACCCGTTCAGCGCCACCGGGACTGTGACCTGCCGCGCTGGCAACGGTTCCACCGGGAGCTAGCGGCGCCCACGACGACCGGCGTCGCCGCTCTCAGCCGACGAAGGGGCGCCCCGGGGCGCCCCTTCGTCCTGCCCGGGGCGGGCGCCGCCGCTCTCTGAGGCAGGTCGCCGCTCATCGGCCCGCGGATCCTCGCGCGTCAGGGGGTCGCGAACGAGAGGCTCCGGACGATCGGCGCGGCGGCCGCCAGCAGGCCGTCCATCAGCGTGCCGTCGAAGGCGTCGATGTCGACGACCACCGTCCCGCCGCCCGGCACGTCCAGGAGGGCGAGGCGGAGGCGCTCGTTGCCGGCGACGATCCAGCGGAGGTTGCCGGTCGCCCCGACGAAGAGCGGCACCGTGGGGATCCCGTTTGCGACCGGGCAGGACGCGGTCCACCCGGTGTTGAGGGCCACGTCGAGCTCCACCCCGCGCAGTCCGCCCACGGTGACGATCCGGGGGCTGCTGGCGATGATCCCCGGCAGACCCCGGATCCACGCGGCGATCTCGAGCGAGAGCTTTCCGACGCCGGGTTCCGGAGTGGTGGGACAGGCCGCGTCCTGCGACGCCGCGAGAGGGTCGCGGAAGAGATGGATGCCGATGAGATCGGACGCGACCGGCTGCAGCGCAAAGTAGTCGGACGAGTCGGACGTGATGCGCCACCCGGCGGGGACCGTGTAGGTCACGGCCGGCTGGAAGGCCGCCGACGTGTAGGTCCCGGCCGGGAGCGCAGCCGGTGCCGGCGTGGCGGCGGGCGTGGCGCCGATCGAGGTGCTTCCGCAGCCGGCGACGAGGGCGGCGACCAGGATCCACGGGGCACGACGCACGGCGGGCGATCCCTCCAGCTTCACGGCGAGCGCGTCATGGCTCGCCGACGTGAAGTCTAGGGGCGGCGGTGCCGGATGCGCCGCGGCGAGCCGGCGCGACTGCCTCCGTTGCATTCTCTTGACGGTGATGGAATAATCTTGCGCAGCCGGATCCGTCGTCGCCAGGCGCCGCACGCAGGAGAGGTGATGTCATGCAGAAGCCCGAACATCCCTACCGGATCAGCCAGGTTGCGGTCGTCGTACGCGACCTCGATGCCGCGATGAAGGCGTACCACGAGGCCTTCGGGTGGGGACCGTGGAACGTCTACGAGCACGTGCCCCCGAAGCTGCACGACCAGCACCTCCATGGGAAGCCGGCGAACTTCTCGATGATCGGCGCCGAGTGCGAGGTCCAGCCCGGGCTGGTCTTCGAGCTCATCCAGCCGCTGGAGGGCGATTCGATCTACAAGGAGCACCTCGAGAAGTACGGCGAGGGCGTCCAGCACATCGCGATGATGCAGCACAGCTTCGAGGAATCCGATCAATTCAAGAAGCGGTTCGTCGAGGCAGGCTACCCCATGACGATGGGGGGCAAGATCGGCGAGACGATCGAGTTCTACTACCTCGACACGATGCCGCTGGTCCACTTCGTCGCCGAGGCCGGGTCGGGCCACGCGATCGAGCTCACCCCGGTCCGCCAGTACCCGCCCGCCGACGCCTGAGCCGACCGCGGATCGCGGTCGCGGCCCGGTCCCACCGCAGGAGGACGCGATGAGAATCCTCGTGGTGGGTGACAGCTTCTGCCCGGTCGCCGTCTTCGGGGCCGCGTTCGCGCGCCTCGGGACCGAGCACGAGGTCACCACCTTCGACGTCGTGGACGAGCCGGGGTGGCTGCCCCGGACCCCATCCGAACAGAAGATCAGGGAGTACCTCGGGAGCCCGGCGCAGGTGATCGAACGGCTGGCCGGTCACGACGTCCTCGTCGTCCAGGGCGCACCCGTCACCGACGCGGTGATGGACGCGGCACCCACGCTCCGCCTCGTGTGCGTGGCTCGGGGTGGACCCGTGAACGTGGACGTCGACGCAGCCACCCAGCGCGGCATCCCGGTTGTGATCACGCCGGGCAAGAACGCCCAGGCGGTCGCCGAGCTCACGATGGGCTTCATCATCATGCTCGCCCGACGGATGCCGGCGATTGCCCGGTACCTGGAGGGCGGCGGGGAGCTCGCGCGCGACAACTACGAAGGTGCGAAGTGGTTCGGCCATGACCTGGAGGGCCGCATCCTCGGCATCGTCGGCTTCGGCCAGATCGGGCGTCGAGTGGCGGCACTGGGTGTCGCCTTCGGGATGCGCGGTCTGGTCCACGACCCGTTCGTCGCCGCCGAGCTGATCGAACGCGCGGGCGTCGCGCCCGCGGCCAACCTGGCCGTCCTGCTGGCGGAGGCCGACGTGGTGACGCTTCATGCCCGCGCCACGAAGGAGAACCGGGGCTTGATCGGGCGCGAGCAGCTCGCCTCGATGAAGCCCGGGGCACTCTTCGTCAATACGTCGCGCGACACCCTGGTCGACGAGGACGCCCTGTACGACGCGCTGGCCAGCGGCAGGCTCGCTGGCGCGGCTCTCGACCTCGTCCGCCCTCCCGACCTGGCGATCCCGCCGGAGCTGGGCAGGCGCCACCGCCTGCTGGACCACCCCAACGTCATCCTCGCGCCACACGTTGCGGGCGCCACGTACGAGACCCTCCTCCACGGCGGCGAGATGGCCGCCGCAGAGATCGAGCGGCTGATCGAGGGCACGGCGCTCGTCAACGTCGCCAACCGGGCGGCGCTCTCCGCCGGCGCCGCAAGCGAGGCGCGATGAAGCACATCCTCGCGATCGACCTGGGCACCGGCAGCTGCCGGGCCATCGTCTTCGCGGACGACGGCAGCCAGGTGGCGACCGCCCAGCGCGAATGGTCCCACGCGGGCCTGCCCGGCGTGCCCGGTTCGCAGGTCTTCGACACCGGGCGCAATTGGCAGCTCATCGCAACGTGCTGCCGCGAGGCCATCGAGCGATCTGGCGTGGGGGCGGCGGGGATCGCCGCGGTCTCTGCCACGAGCATGCGCGAGGGCATGGTCCTGTACGACCGCGACGGTCGTGAGATCTGGGCCTGCCCCAACGTGGATTCGCGGGCCTCCGCCGAGGCCGACGAGCTGGTCCGGAGCGGCCTGGCGCGGCGGATCTTCGAGAAGGGCGGGGATTGGGTGTCGATCACCTCGCCGGGCCGCTTCCTGTGGATCCGCGATCACGAGCCCGAGACATGGGCACGGATCGCTCACGTCGGGATGCTCTCGGACTGGGTGCTCACGCGGCTGACGGGCCGCTACGTGACCGACCCATCCTGCGGCTCCAGCTCGAACCTGTTCGACCTCGCCTCGCGAAGCTGGTCGCCCGACACGCTGGGCTGGCTCGGGCTCGACCCGGCCATCGTGCCGGAGGTCGTGGAGCCCGGGGCCGTCGTCGGCACGGTGACCGACGCGGCAGCCGAGGCGACAGGCCTCCGCCCCGGGACGCCCGTCGTGGCGGGCGGAGCCGACACGCAGCTCGGCCTCGTCGGGATCGGCGTGGTGGAACCCGATCGTGTCACGCTCGTCGGGGGGAGCTTCTGGCAGACCACGATCGTGACCGACCATCCGCTCATCGATCCCCAGGCCCGCGTCCGGACCCTGTGCCACGCGGTGCAGGGCCAGTGGATGACGGAGGGGATCGGCTTCTACTGCGGCATCGTGATGCGCTGGTACCGCGACGCGTTCTGCGAGCTCGAGAAGGCCGAAGCGGAACGCCGCGGCATCGACGCGTACGTCGTCATGGAGGAGGCGGCAGCAACCGTTCCGCCCGGCTCCAATGGCGTCGTCGGCGTCTTCTCCAACGTGATGGACGCCAAGCGCTGGGTGCAGGCCTCGCCCTCCTTCCTGCAGTTCGACGTTGACAACCCGGCCGGCTCGGGGCGAGTGGCGTGCATCCGGGCCATCGAGGAGCAGGCCGCCTACGCCTCGCGCGGGCACCTCGCGATCATCGAGGAGCTGACCGGGCGGACCTACGACGAGATCGTGTTCACCGGCGGAGCCGCGAAGGGCCGGCTCTGGCCCCAGATCGTGGCCGACGTCCTGGGGGTCGCAGTCAAGGTCCCGGTGGTCAAGGAGTCGACCGCCCTCGGCGCAGCCATCTGCGCCGGCCTTGGCGTCGGGCTCTACGCCGACCTGGCGGACGCCGTGGCGCGGATCGTGCGCTTCGAGCGCACCGTGGAGCCGCAGGCCGCGGCCCGGGCTGCCTACGACGAGCACTACGCCCGCTGGGCCTCCGTCTACCCGCGCGTCCTCCAGCTGTCCGAGGAGGGCCTCCTCCGTCCCATGTGGTGGCCGGCCGGCGCCTAAGGGCGCCGTCGACCATCGCTCCGATCCGCCACCAGAAGGGAGCACCCGCGATGCCCGAGGCCGAGGCCACCGAATCCAAGCAATTCCACGCCGACGTCCCCCAGGCGAGCGAGCACTTCTTCCTGAAGGGCTCGGCGGCCTACGACTGGGGGATGCAGAACCGGCTGGCACGCATCTTCCGGCCGACGAGCGGCCACACGGTCATGCTCGCGATCGACCACGGGTACTTCCAGGGCCCCACCACAGGGCTCGAGCGGATCGACCTGAACATCCTCCCGCTCGTCCGGTACGCCGACGCACTGATGCTGACCCGCGGCGCCCTCCGCTCGATGGTTCCGCCCACGATCCAGCAGGGGTTCGTGGTCCGGGCCAGCGGCGGTCCCTCGATCCTTAAGGAGCTCTCCAACGAGCAGCTCGCCATGGACGTGGACGACGCGCTCCGGCTGGGGGCGTCGGCGATGGCGGTGCAGGTCTACATCGGCGGAGAGTTCGAGACGCAGACCGTCCAGAACATGACCCGGCTCGTCGACGAGGGCTACAAGCGGGGAATGCCGGTCCTCGGCGTGACGGCGGTCGGCAAAGACCTGGCCCGCGACGCGCGCTACCTGGGCCTCGCGACCCGGATCTGTGCCGAGCTGGGCGCCCAGATCGTGAAGACGTACTACTGCGCGGAGGGCTTCGAGAAGGTGACGGCCGGCTGTCCGGTCCCGATCGTGATGGCCGGCGGCAAGAAGCTCCCCGAGCTCGAGGCGCTCCAGATGGCGCACAGCGCCATTGCCGAGGGCGCTGCCGGGGTCGACATGGGACGGAACATCTTCCAGAGCGACGCCCCCATCGCGATGCTGCAGGCAGTACGCGCGGTGGTCCACGATGGGTATTCGGCCCGCCAGGCTTTCGAAGTCTTCGAGACGGTCCGGCGCGACAGCGCGGTCGTCCCGGCCGCCGTCTGAGCGGACGATGGCCGGCAGCGAGCTCGCGCGCCTCCTCGTCGGAGGCCCCCGCCTGACGGTCGGGATGGTCACCGCCGACCTGGCCGACCTCGGCAGCGAGATCGGACTCCTGGCGGCGGGCGGCGTCACGATGGTCCACGTCGACGTCGGAGACGGCGTCTTCTGCCCACTCTTCACCGTGGGCCCACCCGTCGTGAAGGCGATCCGGACGCCGATCCTGAAGGACGTCCACCTGATGATCGACGACCCGCTCGGGAAGGTGGAAGCCTTCGTCGCGGCGGGCGCCGACATGATCACATTCCACGTCGAAAGCGCCCGGCAGCCGCATAGGGTGCTCCAGGTCCTCCGCGACGCAACGAACGCCAACGACCCGGCGCGCGGGATCATCCGCGGCATCGGAATCAATCCCAGCACTCCGCTCGAGACGCTCGAGCCGCTCCTCGACGAAGTGGACTATGTCCTCGTCCTCGCGATCAACCCGGGCTGGGGCGGCCAGAGCTTCCTGGCCTCGACCGAAGGCCGGCTGGCCCGGGTGCGCGAGATGATCTCCGCCTCGGGGCGCCCGATCCTCCTCGGCGTCGACGGCGGCGTCACGAAGGCCAACATCGAGCGCGTCGCCGCGATGGGCGCCGACGTGATCGTGACGGGAAGTGCCGTCTTCGACGGGAAGGCGGCGGTCGAGAATCTCCGTCTCATGACCGACGCCGTTGCCGGGCAACGGGCATCGACGACCACCGGTTGACCGCCGAACCAACACCGACGGCCGGGGTCGCCCCGCAGACCACTCGCAGACCGACCGGAGGGTCGCATGCACGAGGACAACGCGCTCCGAGCGGTGCTTCGCCGCCCGATGACCCTTCCGTACCACCCGCTCTATCGATTCTACGAGGGCGGCGCGCTGACGCGGTCGTTCCGCGGGCTCCCGGATCGACCCGACGACTGGTGGTCGGAGGACTGGGTGGGATCGTGCACGTGGGCCAACAACGACGGACCCGACGGGCGGCCCCAGGGCCCGACGACGGTCGACGTGCCGGATGGCCCGGCTGTCGCCCTGTCGACTCTCGTCGAACAGTTCCCCGAGGAGGTCGTGGGCGCGCGCTTCGCAAGCCGCTGGGGGCTCACGACCGGCGTCCTCGTCAAGCTCCTGTCGCCCGCCGGCCAGGTTCCGCTGCACGCGCATCCCAGCCGGGCGTGGGCGAGTGCGCACCTCGGCTCGCCGTTCGGCAAGACCGAGGCCTGGATCCTCCTCGACACGCCCGGTGACGGCAGCGAGCCCGCCTATGCGGGCGTGGGGTTCCGGCCGGGGATCGACCGGGCCTGGTTCGCCGATGCCGTCCGGCGCCACGACAACGCCGCGATCCGCGCCACCATCCACCGGACCGACGTGGCGCCCGGCGAAGTCTACGTCGCCCACGGCGGCGTGCCGCACTACCTGGGCCCGCGGATCAGCTTCATCGAGGTCCAGGAACCGACCGACCACATCGTGATCCCGGAAACGAACGGCGAGGACGACGCCGGCGCCACGATGGGCCTCGGCTGGGACCTGGCCCTCGACATGATCGACTACGCCGGCGCCGATTCCGTGGCGACCTACGCGCGGGCCCGCCAGGCACCGACCGTCGTCCGGGAGGCGGGCGCGTCCCGGGAGGTTCGCCTGTTCAACCCGGAGGCATTGGACTACTTCGACGCGACGCGCCTGCAGGTGCAGGACGAGCTCGCCGTTGACGACGGCCGCTTCTGGATCGGGGTCGTGACCGAGGGCGACGGATCGCTCGAGGGCGAGTTCGGCCGAGTCGAGGTTCGGCGGGGCGAAACGTTCGCCTGCGCGGCCTCGCTAGGGGTCCGGGTTCGGGCCGGCCGCGCACCGCTGACGATCGTGCGCTGCATGGGGCCGGGCGCATGAACGAACGCCCGACCGGCGAGCGAGCGGACCCGGCACGCGCATCGACCCAGGAGTCTCCCCGGCGGGTCAGTGGCGAGCTGCGCGGCGTCGAGCTCCTCACCGAGATCGCGACCCGCTTCTACCTCCACGGCGACACCCAGATCCGGATCGCCGGCGACATGGGGCTCGACCCTTCGACGGTCTCGCGCTACCTGAAGCGTGCCCGCGACGAAGGTATCGTCCGGGTCGAGATCCGGCCTCCGCGGCGCCAGGACGCCGACCTGGGCCGGGCAATCGCGGAGCGCTACGAAGTGGCGCGCGTCGTCGTGGCCACCACCGCTAGCGGCACGGCGCGCTCGACGCTCCCGGCCGTCGCGGCCGACTACCTGGGCGGCCTTCTGCGCAGCGGGATGCGGGTGGGCGTCGGCTGGGGCGAGACGCTGTCGTCGGTCGTCCAGTTCATGGAGCCAAGCGGCGTCACCGCCCTGACGATCTGCCAGCTGGCCGGAGGCCTGAGCGAATCTGTCCCCGGGATCCAGGGCCACGAGCTGGTGCGCCAGCTCGCCGGCCTCTACCCGGACAGCCGCGTCCAGTACCTGCACGCGCCGTCGATCGTCGACTCGGCGACGATCCGGGCGGCCATCATGAGCGACAGCTCCGTCGAGGCGGCGCTGGCGACGGCCGCAGCCAGCGACCTCGCCCTCGTGGGCATCGGCCCGATGGACGAGGATGCGACCCTCATCAGGGCCGGCGACCTCGGGCCCGCCGACGTGCGGCACCTGATCGGCCTAGGCGCCGTCGGTAGCATGAACTCGCGGTTCTACGACGCCGCCGGGGGGCCCGTGACCTGGCTGGACGACCGGACGGTCGGCATCAGCTGGGACGAGCTGCGCGCCATCCCCCTCGTGGTCGCCGTCGCCGGCGGCGCGCACAAGGTGGAGGCGATCCGGGCCGCCGGCGTGTTCGAGATGTACGTCCCCCGGTTCGCCGGCGGGGCCGAGGTCCATCCCCTGACCGCGTTCACCGTGGCCGAGGAGCTGGCCCGCCACGACGGCTCGGTGGGCTGGTGCGCCCAGGTGGCGGCGGCCGTCACCACCTTCCTGGCCTGGATCGATCCCGCCGCCGTGCTGGCCATGCGGGAGCAGACCGGCCACCTCCACCTGGCCGGCTCGG
>Ga0209798_10002382_pt1 | contig 11083 bp, 12 predicted proteins | sample DOMMetBare3Fresh_FD_187475 | JGI IMG/M metagenome (GOLD analysis project Ga0209798, IMG submission 187475) | Wetland sediment microbial communities from St. Louis River estuary, USA, under dissolved organic matter induced mercury methylation -... | ecosystem: Environmental > Aquatic >...
GTACGGGGACTGGTTGACCTCAGAAGCTGCCGCGGCAGGCGGGTTGGGACCGGAGGAAGCCGATCGTCTCGACAATCGGCACCTCGCAGACTCGCTGGCGGTGGCCGAATGTTGGCATCCACTCCGACCCTCCTCGATCGCCGATCTCGGGTCCGGGGTAGGGTTGCCCGGGATTCCATTGGCGATCCTCTATCCGAGCGCGACGGTGACGTTGTTTGACCGATCCGGGGCGCGTTGCCGGCTGTTGAAGCGTGCCACCCGGGTGTTGGGATTGCCCAACGTGACCGTGATGCAGGGAGATGTCAATGATCTCGAGGGCATCTTCGACGTGGTGGTGGCTCGCGGTCTAGCCGCACCCGGCCGGGTTCTCCAATCTCTGCATCGACTGGTCGCACCCGGTGGGTATGGAGTGGTTCTCGGCTCACGGGTGGCAGAATTGTCGGTCCCGGGATTCTCGACCAGGGAGGTCGGGGTGGGGATCCTTGAACCGGTGTCCTGGGTCCTTATGATGGACCGCTAGGAGAGAAGAGGTATCAATGACCGCCACCGTGGTCACCATTACAAATCAGAAGGGTGGGGTCGGCAAATCCACCACCGCGATCAATCTGTCGGCCGGCCTTGCCCTGCAGGGCGAACGGGTGTTGCTGGTCGACCTCGACCCGCAGGGGAACGCCTCATCCGGGGTCGGGGTCGAGCGCAAGAACATCACTCGATCGATCTATGACGTACTTTTGAAGGAGTTGGCGATGGAGGACGCGATCGAGCCAACCTCGGTGCGTGATCTCTTCCTCGTCCCGGCGACGATCGACCTGGCCGGAGCGGAAATCGAGCTCGTGTCGGTGTTCTCCCGAGAACAGCGGCTGCGAATGGCGCTCAAGCCGGTGCTCGAGGACTACGAATTCATCGTGGTCGACTGTCCCCCGTCCCTGGGGCTGTTGACGGTCAACGCACTCGCCGCCGCCGATGAGGTGATGATCCCGATCCAGTGCGAGTACTACGCACTGGAAGGGCTGTCTCAGTTGATGCGCAACATCGACCTGATCAAGAATTCTCTCAATCCGAACCTGGAGATCGGGGGCGCGGTCCTCACGATGTTCGACGCTCGAACCAAACTGGCCAAGGACGTCATGGAACAGGTCCGGCGGCACTTTGGTGATGCGGCCTACCGGACGGTGATTCCGCGCTCGGTGCGTCTCTCGGAGGCCCCATCCTTCGGCGAGCCCATCGAGACGTTCGACAACATGAGTCGGGGAGCCATTGCCTATCGGGAGCTGGCGCGCGAGTTTCGTCGCCGGCACGGACGAGAGGGTTGAACATGACGACACGAAGAAGTGGGCTGGGTCGTGGACTCGATGCCCTGATTCCGGTGCATTCGGAACCGGATCGGCTCGATTTCGCCGAGGTCAGGGTCGACTCGATCAAACCCAACCCGAACCAGCCGCGGGCCCGGTTCTCGGACGAGGCGATCGCCTCGCTCGCCGAATCGATCCAGGCGGTCGGGATCCTCCAGCCGGTGGCGGTGATGCGGGAGGACGATGGGGGATTCGTGCTCATCGCCGGGGAGCGGCGGGTGAGGGCGGCGAAACGGTTGGGGCTGGAGACCGTCCCGGCTGTCATTCGCACCGTCGACAATCGGGGATCGTTGACGGAGGCGTTGATCGAGAACGTCCAGCGGGAGGACCTCAGTCCGCTGGAGGAGGCAGCCGCCTACCAGCAGCTCCTGGAAGATTTTGGCATGACCCACGAGGAGGTGGGGGCGCAAGTCGGAAAGAGCCGCTCGGCCATCACCAACATGATCCGGCTGTTGCAGCTTCCGGCATCGATCCAGGGGATGCTGGAGCGCGGCGAGTTGTCCGTCGGCCACGCCCGGGCCCTGCTGGCGATCGGGGACCGCAAGTACGCCGAACACATCGCCGCCAAAGCGGCGGAGGAGGGCTGGAGCGTCCGTCAGGTCGAAGAAGCCGTCAGAATCCGCAAGGAGGCCCCACCCGACAAGCCGGCGGTGCTGCGCGAGGTGCGACCGGTGGAGATCATCGAACTCGAGCAGCGGTTGGCGGATCGATTCGGGACCAAGGTGTCGATCCGGTACAAGAGCAAGAAGGGGAGGGTGGAAATCCCGTTCAAGTCGCTGGAGGAACTGGAGAGGCTCTATCGCCTGTTCTTCGTCTGAAGCCCGCGGAAGAAGTCGTCAATGGCGTCGACCGTCGGGACCCCGGTGGGTTCCCCCAAATCGGCGAGCGAGATGATCACCGCCACCGCCCTGGTTTCGCGGAGGAGGGGGGTGGCGCGACCTTCTGCCGGGATGCCGAGCCGGGCGGCGATGGCCGAGGCCAGCCGGACCCCTGCCTCGCTGCGGGTGGTGGGCGTCTCGAAGAAATAGACGCAATCGCCGGTCTGATCGGGCCGCTGGAAGCCGACGATCAGTTCGGCCCCCAGCCGGTTGGCACGACGGGCCCTGACCCGTTCGGGGGTGACGATGTCGGCCGATCGAGAGATGAGGGGAAGGCCACCACGATCCTGAAAGGCGAGGGCGGCGGCGCTACAGGCCGCCCAGGCGGCCGCTGCCTCCTGCGGGGAGCCCCCGGCCGGATCGAAGTAGACCCTGGTCCCGACGGATGTGGCGGGGAGCGACCGCAGCCACTCCTTCTCGCGAACCGCTTCGCGCCCGGTCCCGATCGCCCCCCGGGTGACCAGCCGCAACTCGGTGATGACCTCGGGCCCGGCGATCCCGTCCTCGGGCAAGCCCCGGTCCCGCTGAAAGGCGCCCACTGCTCGAGCGGTGTTGGGGCCGTAGATCCCATCCGGTTTTCCGACATCGAACCCGAGGTTGTTGAGCCGTGCCTGGAGCTCGCCGACATCGTCTCCCCGAAACATGGGCCGGCGTAGGAACAGCAGCCGGTCGCCTAGGCGGTAGCCGGCCTCGTACAGGACTCGCCAGGTGTCGGGACCGACGATGCCGTCCACTGCGAGCCCTCGATCGCGCTGAAAGGTGGTGACGGCGGCGAGGGTCGACGGACCGAACTCGCCGGTGGGATCGGTGACTTCGTACCCCAACGCGACGAGCCGGTCCTGGATGTCCCGGACCGGCTCGCCAGAATCGTCCAATCGATAGAGCCGCACAGCTCTATCGAAGCACAATCAGATGAGGAACTCCGAAAGCTCTGCCTCGATCTGGTGCTTGGGGCGGGCCCCGATGATGCGCTTCTTCTCGACTCCGTCCTTGAAGAGGATGAGGGTGGGAATGCTCATCACGTCGAAGTTGGCGGGCGTCTGCGGGTTCTCGTCGATGTTGAGCTTGGCGATGGTCAGCTGGTCGCCTTTGTCGACGGCGAGCTCATCGAGCACCGGGGCGACCATACGGCAAGGCCCGCACCACTCGGCCCAGAAGTCGACCAAGACGGGCTGGCTCCCGGAGATGGCCTGGGCGAAGTTCGAATCGGTGAGGGTGATGGTCGCTGACAACTGCTGCTCCTTGGGTCGTGTTGTGTTCCAACGGTTGTGAACCCCGCCGGCGGCGCTTACATTCCTGCGAGGTGGTGTCCGGCATCCAGCGCCGCCTGACATCCGCTCCCGGCGGCGGTGATTGCCTGACGGTACCGCGAGTCGGCGACGTCGCCGGCGGCGAACACACCCGCCACCGAGGTCTCGGTTCCCCGCCCTGGCAACACCACATACCCCTTGTCGTCGAGGTCGATCTGCCCGGCGAAGATCTCGGTGTTTGGTCGGTGTCCGATCGCCACGAACACACCGTTGGTTGGGAAGTCACGGGTCGATCCATCCACTGTGTCGGTGAGGGTCACCCCGGTCACCTCCCCGTCGCCGAGGATCTCGGAGACAGTGGCATTCCATATCACTTCCATCTTGGGGTTGGCCAGCGCTCGCTCGGCCATGATCTTGGAGGCGCGGAATTCGTCCCGGCGGTGGACGATCGTCACCTTGGAGGCGAACTTGGTGAGGAATGTGGCCTCCTCCATCGCCGAGTCGCCTCCCCCCACCACGACCAACTCCCGGTCCCGGAAGAAGAAGCCATCGCAGGTGGCGCAGGCGGAGACACCCCGACCAGTGAGGCGTTCCTCTCCGGGAACACCGAGCCAGATGGCACTTGCCCCGGTGGCGACGATGACCGCCCTGGCCTGATACTCGTCGGCGCCGGCCCAGACCCGGAAGGGCTCCTGGCTGAAATCGACCCTGGTCACGTCGGTCGTGACCAGGCGGGCGTCGAACCGTTCCGCCTGCTTGCGGAACCTCTCCATCAGTTCCGGCCCGAGGATCCCGTCCGGAAAACCCGGGTAGTTCTCGACGTCGGTGGTGATCATGAGTTGACCACCCGACACCGTTCCTTCGAACACGAGGGGTCTGAGGTTCGCCCTGGCGGCGTAGAGGGCGGCGGTATATCCGGCCGGGCCGCTCCCGATGATGATGACGTCTTCGATCACGATGATTCCTTGCTTCTCTTGCTCCAGACCAACGCCCCTGCCAGTCCGAATAGTCCCGTCAGGATGCCGAAGGCGGCGGCATCACCGAGAGGGACCGCCAGGGCGCCGTGGATCGTCATGAAGAGGAACACAACCGCCATCAGGGCGAGCACCGTGATCGGAAGCCCCAGGCCGGCGATGACGATCGCCCGATTGGCTCGATCGACGGTGAGGGCGCGCGCCTTGACAGCGATCGACTCCAGGAAGTCGGCGAGCTTGGCGGCGAACTCGGGCATTGGCGCTCGAAGGATACCGAGACGAGACCGAAGAAGGAAGACGATGAACGATCAACGATGAACGATGAACGATGAACGCGGAACGACGAACGAGGAAGGTTGAAAGTAGAAGGTAGAACGTTGAAGGTTGAAGGTGAAGACCTTGAACTTTGTACTTTGAACCTTGAACCGCCCAGGGCGCATGGCGCATGGCGCAGGACGCATGGCGCAGGACGCATGGCGCATGGCGCAGGACGCATGGCGCAGGACGCATGGCGCAGGACGCATGGCGCAGGACGGGATCACTCGAGGGGGAAGGGCTCGCAGTCCGACATCCGGAAGGCGACGAAGGTTGCCTCACTCAGCGGCAGGTAGGCAACCACCGGCGTTCCGTCGACGACGGCCGTCACCACCGTCTGGCCCGGTGCGGCGACACGATCCAGACAGGCCGGCTGCTGCGGGTCGCCGGGCGTGATCGAGGAGGTGGTGGTGGTCCCGGTGGTGTCGCCACCGGCTCGGGCCTTCTCGTCGAGGTCGGCCTGCTCGGCTAGACGGGCCACGAACGCCTGCAGGTCCAACGCGCCGAAGTCGACCAAGCGGATCGGCTCGACCCCGGCCGGCGCCATCTCGGCGGCAGTGAAGCTCTGGTCGGCGCTGGGAGCTGCGGTGGTCTCGGTTTGCGCTCCTCCCAGGGCACTGGCGATCGTGTCGAACTCGGCGGCACCGTTGCCCCCACCCAACTGGCTGAGGACGCCCCCCACCCCTACCAGCACGAGCACGCCGGCCGCCACCGAACCGATCGTCGCCCATCGCCGGGGGAAGGCCAGGACAGAGGCGCCCCGGTCCAACTCCTTGCCCACCGCCGCCCGCAGACTCCGTCGTTCGTCATCGGTCATGACCGCCGCCGGCATCCCGCCCAGCAGGTCACGAACCGCCACCTGGCGGGTGAACTCGGCGGCGCACTCGGCACACGAGTCGACCAATCGCCGGGCAGCCCCGTCGGGGTCGAGACCGATGCTGAGATCGGCTACGAGGTCGAGATCGTGGTCATGCATCGTCGGTTAGAGGTCGGTTGGTGTCGAGAAGGTTCCCGAGTCGTTCGGCCAGGAGTCTTCGCCCCCGGAACAGCCTCGACTTGGCGGTACCGATCGGGATATCCAGCACCCGGGAGATCTCCTCCATCGAGAGGCCTTCGAGATCCGAGAGTATGACGGCGGCGCTGAATTCCGGCGGGATCGAGGCGAGGGCGCTCTCGACCGCCGGGCGGAGTTCGACGGACGTGAACTGGTCGGCGGTCCGGGTGTCGACGGGGTCGTGATGTTCGGGCAGGGGATCGGCATGACGGCGCCGCTGCTTGCGGAGCAGGTCGTAACAGGTGTTGGTGGTGACCCGGTAGAGCCAGGTCGTGAAGGCTGCCTCGGCCCGAAACCGATCGGCCTTGCGAAACAGCGTTATGAACGTCTCCTGGACGGCGTCGAGGGCGGCTTCCCGGTTTCCCATCAGCCGGAGCGCAACCCCGAAAACCAGGTCCTGATGACGTTCCATCAGAGCGGAGAACGCACTCCGGTCGCCACCCGCCACCAGTTGGACGAGACCGATGTCATCCATCTCGGCGAGCCGTGGGTTTCGACCTGAAGTCACGACCCGAAGCGTACTTCTGCCACCTCGAACGACCGTTCTCCTGCTCCGTCGGCCGGGATCTCGGTCACCCACAGGATCCACCAGCCGTCCTGGCGGCGGGGCAACTGGATCGCCAGCGTTCCGGCGCGGTTGACTCCCCGCCCGACGTGCTCCAGGGAATCGATGCTGGGCGAGGGAGACCAGCCGATCTCGTAGGAGAGCCCGGTTGTGATGCCTTCGATCACGAGTTCGAGCGGAGTGCCCACCGCCCTGAACCCCAGGCCCAGTCCGGGCTTGATCAGCGAGAGTTGGTCCCGGTAACGCTCCGACCGCCAGCTCGAGGCGGAATCACCGTCCGTAAGGGCGGGCAGGTTCTGGTCGTTCTCCTCGTTGCTCCCGAACGGGTCCACCGTCACGACCTCGGGCGGTGCAGCGAGGGTCAATCCGGTCGGCGCGGTGACGATGGTGGTCGAGGCGATCGGGGCGGTGGCGGGTGGCGCCGAACGCGGGTCGATCGGCACCGCGATCCCCCCGCCTTCTCCTCCGGCGAGGAGCTGTCCGGCGGCAACCAGTGCCACCGCCAGCAGGGCGAGCCCGCCGGCCGCCAGCAAAAGTCGCCGGGACCACGACGGCGAGTCGATGCGGCGTTTTGGGATGGAAGGTGCCGCCGTCAACTCTTCGGAGAGGGCCTGGGCGGTCAGAAGCCCCTTCCAGCCGCGGTCGAGGATGTCGTCGACTCGGGGATGGATGCCGTCGACGATCTCCGATGGGGCAGGTCCCCCCGGTTTGTATCCGGTCAGTCCCTCCTCGAGGGTCGAAACCAGCGCCCTGACGTCGTCGGCGACCGTGGCCACCCGGGGCTTGCGTCCCAACCCTCCCAGCTTGGCGGGGTGGGCGAGCGAGTACGTGATGGCCGAGGTGTCGATGGCGCCGTGGACGATCCCGTTCGAATGGAGGGCAGCCAGTGCCGAGGCGAGACCGGCGGCGCTGGGGAGGAAGTCGTCCACGGCCATGGTCTCGCCCGATGCCAGCCGGTCGGCCAGGGTCGATCCGCCCGGCCACTCCGACACTGCGTAAGCGCCATTCACCACCTCGTCGGCGGTGAACAACTGGACGAGATGGGCATGATTGATCGAGGAGGCCGCCCGCACCGCCTCCAGGAAGCGATGGCGGCGGGTGGGCTCGGTCTCGGGGCCGAGCATCCTGAGCAGCACCGGACGATCGAGTGACAGGTCGGTTCCCAGCCACTGCTCGATATCCTCGTCCCGTTCGAGCCGGACTTCGAGGCGATAACGATCTGGCAGTGGGGGAGGCATGTCAGTCGAGGTAGGCCACGCCGAGGGTGCCCGCGCCGGTATGGGTTCCGACCACTGCCCCGAGCAGGCAGGGCATGATCGGGACCCCCAGCGCCGCCAATCGATCGTGGAGCGGACCGACGTCGTCAGGGTTGGTGTGGAGAAGGGCGATCGACTCCGGGGTTCGGCCGGCCAGGGAGGCCACCAGCGCGTCGACCGCCTTCGACCGGGTCCGGACCTTGCCTGCCGCGCTCACCAGTCCATCTTCGACCGTGATGAGCGGCTTGATGTCGAGGAGGCCTCCGAGCAGCGCCTGGGCTCCACCGATCCGGCCACCCCGTCGCAACATCTCCAGGGTGTCGAGGGCGGCGAGCAACCGGGCCCTCCGGGCGTCCCTCGCCGCCGCCTCCGCCAACGTCTCGAGCGACAGGCCCTGGCCTGCTCCCCGGGCGGCGGCCAGGGCTACCAACCCCAGCCCCATCGAGACCGTGGCGCTGTCGATCACTCGCACGGGGATGGACGGTTCTGCCTCGGCGCCGAGCACGGCTGCCTGGTAGGTGGCGGACATGCGGGACGACAGTGTCACCGCCACGATGCCCTCGGCGCCCTCTTCCGCCAGTCGTCGATAGGTGGAGGCGAAGGCACCGGCCGAGGGGGCGGCCGTCTCGGGGAGATGAGGCGACGTCCCCAGCGTGGCCCAGAACTCCGCGGACGAGAGGTCGGCTCGATCGGTGTACTCCGTGTCACCAAACCGAATGGTGAGAGGGACGATCGTGATCGACTGAGATTCGGCCAGAGCGGGTGGCAGATCGCTAGACGAGTCGGTGACGATCCGGATCACGACGCGTACCGGTAGATGTGGAGGGGTTCGGGAAGGGGATCGAAACGGTGCGCCAGGTAGAGCGAGGTGGCGGCCTGGTTGGCCGGTTTGGTGTTGAGGATCATGGTGGAAGCGTTTCGGTGCCGGGCCCAGCGCAGGGCGGCGAGCAGCAGTGCGGTCCCGTACCCGTGATGCTGGCAGTCCGGCAGCACCGCGATCCGTTGCAGATAAGACCCGCTCCCCGACGCACCGACGATGGCAAACCCGACCGGAACCCCCTGGCACTCGCTCACCAGGAAACGGGAACGGGGGGTGGCCGAAACCGCATCGGCCAGCCCGGCCCGTCCGATCCTCCAATCGACCGCGAAAGCCTCGGCGTCGATGGCGGCGGCCGCCCTCCAGTCGTCCTGGCGTCCGGGGCGGACCGGGTGGGGCGGAGACGGGACTTTGACAGACAGGTCGCGCTCCATCAGTTGGAGCGTGCGGAACGAAGCGAAACCCGAGGCTTCCCAGATGCCGACGGAACTGGGGTGAAGGGGGGGCGACACGACCGCCGGGGCGCCTTGCTCAGCCAGCCACCCGGTGGCGGCCTGGATGAGTGAGGAACCGCCCCGCTCGAGAAGCAGGCTGGCGTCGGGAAGGTCGTCGTTCCACGGTCGGGCCCTGGCGCTGGCCCAGCCACTCCTGAAGGTGACCACCCCTGGCCAGCTCCCGCGAGCATGAAACGACCGGCTCATGTTCTCATCCTGGCAAAGTATGGCGCGTGGCGGTCATCTATCTCACCCACCGGGTCTTCCTCGATCATGACACGGGAGCATGGCACCCGGAGCGACCCCTCCGTCTGGAGGCAGTCGAGCGGGGGGTGAGGGCGAGCGGCCTCGAGGTGCTGCGACACGAGTCCCCGGTCGTCGACAGGGCGGTTCTCGAGTTGACCCATCCGGCAGAGTACGTCGATTCGATCGGGCGCTTCTGTGCTTCGGGCGGAGGCGCACTCGACCCCGACACCGTCGCTTCGGTCTCCTCCTTCGAGGCGGCATCACGGGCCGCCGGGTCTGGTCCCGCCGCAGTGGCGTTGCTGCGGGCGGCGCCGGTCGAGTCGGTGGCCTTCTGTGCGGTCCGCCCTCCCGGCCACCATGCGCTGGCCAAACGGGCGATGGGGTTCTGCCTCTTCAACAACGCGGTGGTGGCCGCCCGAATGCTGCGGGCCGAAGGCGAACGGGTCATGATCGTCGACTGGGACGTCCATCACGGCAATGGAACCCAGGATCTGGTGGCCGACGACCCGGACGTCGTCTATGTCAGCCTCCACCAATCGCAGTTCTACCCCGGCAGCGGCGACGTCGCCGAAACCGGGGTGGGGTCGGGGGCCGGGACCGTCGTCAACATTCCGCTTCCGGCCGGGACCGGGGGCGACGTGTACCGGAGCGCCTTCGAACGGGTCATCCTCCCGGTGGCGCACCAGTTCCAGCCGTCCTGGGTGCTGGTCAGTGCCGGTTTCGACGCCCACGAGGACGACCCCCTGGCCGAGATGTGCCTGCTGGCCTCGGATTACGGGGCGATGGCGGGGGCCCTGCGCCAGGCGGTCGCGCCCAGCCGCACCGTGGCGTTCCTCGAGGGGGGATACCACCTGGCCGCTCTCACGGATTCGGTATCCGCCATGTTGACCGGGTTTGCCGGGGAGTCGCCGAATCCGGAGACCCGCCGTTCGCCGGCCGCTTCGTGGCAGGCGCTGGAGAGGGCGGTGTCCGTCACCGCCCGACACTGGAGGCTGTGAACCGGTCCCCGGTCACCGGAACCGTGGGCCGTCCTCGTCGATGCGCCGGTATCGGGTTGCAGGGTGCAAGTTCAAAGCAGGACCTTGAACGCGGAACCTGAACCCCTGATCGAATGCTGGCTCGCGACTCGAGACTCGCGACTCGCGACGTCCTCTAGACGCTGATCCCGGCTTCCATCGCCTTGGCTCTGAACTCGTGGGTGTTCCTCACGTGTGAGAGGGCAGTCCCCATCGGGACCCGGTGCTGCTTGACCAGCGAGAGGAACGATTGGTCGAACGTCTGCATGCCGAAGAACTCGGACTCCTTCATCGTGTCGAGATACGCCTCGGCGGCGGCATCGGCCATGACGTGCTCCTGAATCCGGCTGTTGGTGATCATGATCTCGGTGGCGAGCACTTTGCCGATCGTGTCGCTCTCGTCGACCAGCCGCTGGCTGATGACCCCACGGAGATGGGTGGCGATCTGGGTTCGGGCCGTCTTCTGCTCGGCCGGTGGGAACAGATGGACGAGACGCGAGACCGTGTCGACCGGATCGGCGGTGTGCATTGCGGCGAGCACCAGGTGGCCGGTCTCGGCGGCCGCCACTGCCGCCCTGGCAGCGTCCTGGTCGGTGATCTGGGAGATCATGATCACGTCGACATCCTGGCGCATGGCCCGGTGGACTGCATCGGCGAACGAGGCGGTATCCACCCCCACCTCGCGTTGGGCGACAACCGCCATCTTGTCGGGGAACAGGATCTCGATCGGGTCCTCGATCGTCACGATCGACACCGGGCGGGTGGCGTTGATGTGTTCGATGATGGAGGCGAGCGTGGTCGTGCGACCGGATCCTGACGGACCGGTGACCAGCACCAGGCCCTTGGACTCTGCTGCCAGCTTCCGA
>Ga0209798_10002383_pt1 | contig 11081 bp, 10 predicted proteins | sample DOMMetBare3Fresh_FD_187475 | JGI IMG/M metagenome (GOLD analysis project Ga0209798, IMG submission 187475) | Wetland sediment microbial communities from St. Louis River estuary, USA, under dissolved organic matter induced mercury methylation -... | ecosystem: Environmental > Aquatic >...
TAAGACCGGGTCCCCGCTTGCGCGGGGACGAACGGAGAATGCGGTCGCGAATGCGCTTGAGCATCACGCTTCCCGACGGCGTTCACTTATTCAATTATCAAACAGCCCTGTCGCGTTGTGTAAAATTACAAAAAGCCAGAATGATAAATATTTAACTTATAGATAATAACGGAGAGACCAACCGCGCACTCGAACGCGAGGAAGCCGCGCCCAGGTCGAGTTCGGGCTCTCCACGACGCTTGAGGGCGGGCATGAATCGGCAGCCGAGCCGTCCGCCCGCACGTCACGGCCCGTCACCCCGACGCGCGCAGGGCGAAATACCGTTCGCTGCTCTTGATCAGCGGCTCGGCCGGCGCGCGGAGCGTCCAGGACAGCCCTTCGGGGCGGAACTCGAACCGGACGGTTGCGCCTTCGCAGAGTTGCCGGCCCATGCGCTCCAGCACGATCGAGCCGAAGCCTTTGCGGGTCGGCGGCTTCACGACGGGGCCGCCGGTCTCGCTCCAGGACATGCAGAACACCCGGGCGTCGTCGGGACCCGACACGTTCCACCGCACCTTTACCTTTCCGGACGGGACCGACAGAGCGCCATACTTGGCGGCGTTGGTCGCGAGCTCGTGCAGGGCAAGACTGATGGTCTGGGCTGCCGCGGGCGACAGCAGGACCGTCGGGCCACTCACCTCGAAGCGGCCCGCCTCCGCAAACGGCGCCAACTGTGCCGCCACCAGGTCGGCGAGCGGAGCACCCGCCCAGTCCTCGTTGATCAAGAGATCGTGCAATCGTGCGAGCGCGGTGAGCCGGTCGCTGAAGCGCTCCTGAAACTCGCCGATCTCGGGGCTGCTGCGCGCCGACTGGCGCGCGATCGATTGCGTCACGGCAAGCAGATTCTTCGAGCGGTGCGAGAGCTCGCGCATCAGGAAATCGCGATGGTCCTCCGCCGCCTTGCGATGGGTGATGTCGGTCGACACGCCCACGATACCCGCGATCTCGCCGCTCTCGTTGCGCAGCGGTGCCTTGGTGGACAGATAGATGCGACGGCCGGCAGGCGAGGTAAAAAGCTCTTCGAACCGCATGGAGTGGCCGCTCTCGATCACCGCACGGTCATTCGCCTGAATGGCGGCGGCTTCGCCCGGCTCCGCACACCAGTCCGCTACGGTGCGACCCGCAACCGCGGGCCAGGCCTTGCCGATTGTCGCCAGCGTCGCCGGGTTGGCCAGCAGCAAGCTGCCGTCGCGATCTTTGGCGTAGATGAGATCGGGCGTGGCCGCCAGCACGGTGTTGAGCAGCGCGGTGGTGCGCCCAAGCTCGCTCTGGGCGGCGTCCCGCTCACGCATGATCTCGGCGGCACGATCGAAGGTCATGCCTATGTCGTTGAATTCGCGAACGCAATCATGCCGCCACGGCATCGGGCGGCCGTGCGCCAGCGCAATCGCAGTCGCCTGCAGCCGGCGCGCGGGCTTGGCGATACGGTAGCCGGCCCACATCGCCATCAGGACAGCAAAGAAGATGACGGCACCACCGCCGCCCACGACGATCCAGAACGCCTGGTGCATGGGCGCCCGCATGATGGCTTGGGGAACCCCGATCACGACGGTCCACCCGGTCAGCGTAGAGCGGCGAAAGGACGTGTCCACCGCGATACCATCAGATGTGACGTGAGAAAATGTGCCGGCCGGCGCGTCGCCGGTCGCCGCCTGGACGACTTCGAGCCGCGCGCGCTGACCGATGCGGATTTGCGAGTTGCGGCCGCCGCCGGCGATGGCGACCCCGGCACGATCGACAAGGTCGGCGATCCACCTGGACTTCATCCCGGCTTCGGCCAGGACGCTTCCCAGCCGCGCGGGCGACAAGGTCGCCGACAGCGCATAAACAACGTCGCCGTCTCGGAAAACCGGGACGCTGACATGCACCACGGGACGTTGCGTCCCCGTCATCACGTCGGACACCGTCACGATCCCCGTCAAGAACATGGACTCCAGCGCGTTGACATCGCCGGGCTCGCGCGAGGGCGTGCCGAACGGCGTGCGGGTCGAGAGGATCACCGCACCAGTCCGATCCACCAACGCGATCGCCTCGATCAGCGTCTTGGTGACTTCCGTCGTCGTCTGATGAAATTTCGCGAGATCGCCGTCTCGCAGGTCAGACGACAGCGCGAGCGCACGCAGCGTCGCAATCGTCGCCCCCACCTCGCTCTCGACCAATTGGACCGCCCGTGTCGCCACACCGGCGCGCTCGGCCTCAATCAGGCGGCGCTCGGCACCCGCATAAAGGATGCTCAAGAGACCGGTCAGCAGCAGCAGCGGCAACAAAATCCAAAAGGTGAGAATCAACAGCCTGGTCGTGATGCTGAGTTCCCGTCCCCACCATGACTCTGCGGCCATGGACTCGGTCTCGCCCACACTCACGATACAATTCTCTCAAGGACTGTGAGACCCCGACGAAAGGTGGGCGCCCGGCCGGCGCCTCTTGGAACAACACCAATCGCACACTGGTGTTCCACGGCGTGAACCACCAATGGTAGAAATTTATCGGAAGTAGCAGCAGTGCCGAGCGGCTAAAAGCCTGCCACTCGCCCCGATACCGGCAACTCATCAACGATTGTTTTGGACGATTGATCCGAACAATTGCGGCGGGGCGATTGAAGGGGATGACTTCGGCGGCCGGACGCGCCGACGGCGTGGGTCAAGCCTGCTCTTCATGCAGCCGCAGCAGCGTGTAGGCGAGGTTGGGACGCATTTTCAACAGGCCGTATGGTGTGCTGACCGCCACGATAAGGATTTCGGTAACGGCGTAGGTCGCGTCCTTATCCTCGATGCGATCGGTCTGCTTGCCAGGCATGAAAGCGATTTTTGCGACCACGCAGGTCTTGGCATCGGTCTCACGTTCGATCGCGCTCTTGATATTCTGCTTGTGGGTTGTGGCGTAATTCTTCGCATCGGCGGCCGTCGCGCAGATCACGACATTATCCGTCACCACCTTCTGCTGGGCGGACGCACTCACCGATAAGGCCAACGGAAGTGATCCTAAGGCGGCGCCGAATAGAATTTGAGAGATAACGCGCATGCGAAGGTCTCCTCAGATCAATCGGCCGATGACCGCTCCTTGAAATTCACCGTACCTTGTCAGGGCCCGCGCACTGTCCGGAAAGCGGTGAGCCCCAGCACCAGCAGCACTACAAAGAGCACGATAAAGACGTAGAAGAGAACCCGGGCGATATCCGCGCTGGCGGCCGATATGTCGGTGAAGCCGAACAATGCCGCCACCAGCGACACCAGGAGCATGATCAACGCCCATTTGAGAATGGTGGACATAACTCGATCCTTCCCAAGCCAGTTTCAAAAGCAATAATCACACATCGACCGAAAAGGTTCCTTGGCGGACCGAGCCAACCCGCAGGTCGACCCGCGTGCGGCACGTCGCGAGGCCTTGCTATTCTCGCCTCTCGTCCCATCTGACCGCTATGACATCTTCTCGCGCCTGGAACTTTGAGTCCCGCTCGCCGCGTGAGGTCTCTCGCGAAATGCGACTTGCGAGACTGGACACGCTCGCCACGGTGATGGACACCGCCGTGGTCGTACCGGGCACAAAGATTCGATTTGGCGTCGACGCCATCGTGGGACTTGTTCCGGGCATCGGCGACCTGATCACCTCGCTGGTTTCCCTCTATATCGTGCACGAGGCCCATCAGCTTGGCGCGCCGAAGCATCTCATCCTTCGGATGATCTGGAATGTGGCGATCGACGGCGTGGTCGGCTCAGCGCCGCTCGTTGGCGACGTGTTTGACGTGCTGTGGCGCGCGAACCGGCGCAACATGGCGCTGCTTCATGATCATCTGCGCGAGCGTGGCGAGTTCGCTCAGCCAGTCATGGTCTCGAAGTCCTAGCCATGGCGCAGCCCCTTACTATCATCATCCCTCACCGGCTCGGCAAGCAGGCCGCCACGCTTCGGCTCAAGACGGGACTGAGCAAGGCGAGAGCAAATTTTGGCCAATTCTTCGCGATCGAGGACGAGACCTGGAACGGAGATGGCGTCGAGTTCCGCCTGCGAGCGCTCGGACAGACTGCCAACGGCAAGATCGAGGCCTTTGAGGATCACGTGCGATTCGACGTGAGCCTCCCCTTTCTGCTGGCCAAGTTCGCCGACATGATTGCACCGATCATCCGAAAGCAGGGCCAGTTGCTGCTGGAAAAAAGCAAGATGTGACGGCAGCTTCGGCACCGGACGCCTTCGGCACCGGACGCCACTCGCCCGCCCGTCATCTGCCCTCGTCCACCCGCACGGTCGACACCGGCCCTTCGCCGATGATCAGGAGCGTCACGTCGTCATCCTTGGCACCATCCCAATGCACGCGATTGCCGAAGTGGGTGACAAACGTCCCTGGCTTCATCGGCACCGTCAGGTTGGCGGGATCAAATTTGTTGCCGGTGCCGACCCACCACGTGCCGGAGAGCACGGTGGTGAAAAGCGCACCGGGATGGACATGCGGACGGCTGAAGTCGGCGCCTTTCAGCAACATGAGCATTTGGACAAAGAGGCCCCCCTTGTCCGGATCGCCACTCAGGTTGGCGAGCCGATAGGCGCCATGGTCCCGCCAGGGAATCTGGTCGGGGAGCATGATGGTCGCGGCCGACGGATCGCCGCCAGCCCAAGGGCCGTTGGATTTTGGAACCTCGACACTGCTGCCGGGACCCATGCCGGCGATCAGGTAGGCGCCGCCCTCCTCCTTGTTGCCACCCCAATGGACCTTGTTGGCGTGATCGATCATGAACGTTCCCTTGGTGACCCGCTTGGCTTGCGCGGGGTCCACCACGGTCCCGGTGCCGTGCCATGAGGCCCCGTCGATCACGGTGATGAAACGATCGTTCGGGTGATAGTGCGGATTGCCGAAGCGGCCGGGCTTGAACTTGTTGATGTAGATGTAGAGTCCGCTCTTGCTCGGATCGCCGTAAAGATTGGCCTGATTGGTCGCCACCCGGTCGGTCGGGTCTCGCCACTTGAACTGGTCGGGTGTCACGTATGTGACGGCGGCGGGATCGAGCTCGACGGCGTGGCCGGCAGTGGCAAGGCTCAACGTTGCCGCGACCGCAAGCGCAAGGTGCGTCAGAGCGTGACGATGGGTCATGTTTCTCTCCCCGTTCTTCAATGGTCGGCGCGGAGCGTGCGGCGCTTGGCCGGTCTCGCTTGGCAGACACGTTACCCTGTCCGCTGGAACCTGTCCGTAACCTGTCTGCCGGAATCTGTCAGCGGGCCTGCCAACAGACGGAGACGTACGCCAGTGCCTCCGAACGATTTCGTCCCTGCTCACCTTCCGCCCGCTGACGCAGGCTGATAGCCTCCACCGCAATTGCCAATCAAAAGCAGCTCACAAGGGAGGTATCCATGAAGATCACCCCGTTCGCAGCCTTATTGCTCGCATCGACACTCGCGGCCGGCAGCGCGGCCGCGCAGCCCGCACCGTTCAACGAGATCGGCGTGACCATGGGTCATTGGCACATCATCTCGAAGGATGTGGAAGCCAACAAGAAGCTCTTCCTCGGCATGGGCGGCAAGCTCCTTGCCGGCGCCGCCCCGGTCATGATGTTCCCGCACGTCTATATCAATCTCACCCTCGGGACCGAGAAAGGCGACGGCGGCAGCCAGGGCTCGGTGGTGAATCACGTGGGCTTCATCGTCGACAACGTGCAGCAGCGGGTCGCGCAGTGGAAGGCGGCGGGCGTGGCGGTGCTGCCCGGCAACAACAACCGGCTTGACCAGGCCTATGTCGAGACGCCGGACGGCGTGCGCATGGAAATCCTGGAGGACAAGACGCAATCGATGCCGATCCGGCATGAGCACGTCCATCTCTTCCTGCCGGAAGCGGAGATCGCCAAGGCACAGGCCTGGTACGCCAAGACGTTCGGCGGCAAGGCCAACACGCGCAACAACGCGCCGGTCGTCGACGTGCCGGGCGGCCAGATCCGCTTCGCCAAGGCCGACAAGGCGCAGGCGGCGACGCGACACCGCGTGCTCGACCACATCGGCTTCGACGTGAAGGACCACGCCGCCTTCGTGAAGAAGATCGAATCCGAAGGCATCAAGCTCGACGAGCCGGTCCGCAAGAGCCCGACCGGCAGCGTGATCACCTACATCACCGATCCGTGGGGCGTCCGCATCGAGATCATCGAGCGTGCTCCCGTGACCGTGGTGGCGCCGTAATCAATCGTCTTGGCGATGATCTCGTCCCGGCGGCGCGAGCGCGCGCCGGGACGTTTTGCTCGCCGGTGGGAACAGGCGCGTATTCCGCCTGTGGCAGGCTACGCGGATGACACCTTCGACGTTACCATCCATGGAGCTCCTCATGGAAAAGTCTGACGCGTTAGGGTGCTCGCGCCGAGACCTATTGCAGGTCCTGGCCACGGCGGGTGCTGCGGTGACGATGGCCGCTGCACTGCCGGCGAATGCACAGGAAACGCGGCCGCGAGCGGGCTCCGGCAACCAGGGCACGATCGCGCAGACGCTCGCCGACTACGCGGTCAAGCTGCGCTATGAGGACCTGCCGGCCGAGGTCGTGCGTACGGTGAAGCGCACCATCATCGACACCATCGGCTGCGCGATCGGCGGCTACGAGGCGGGCCCGAGTCAGATCGCGCTCAAGCTCGCCCGCAACGTGAGCGCGACGCCAGGCGCCACCGTCTTCTGCGGCGGCTTCAAGACCAGCCACGAGCTGGCGGTGTTCGCCAACGGCGTCATGATCCGCTATCTCGATTTCAACGACGGCTACATCACGCCCAAGGGCGGCGGCCATCCGAGCGACACGCTTGCCTCGCTCATCTCCACGGCCGAGGTCGCAGGCCGCAGCGGCCGCGATCTCATCACCGCGACCGCGCTCGCCTACGAGGCGTTCTGCAAGGTCGCCGACGTGCTCGACACCCGCTCGATCGGTCTCGACCAGGCCACCATCTTGGGCCCCGCCGCGGTGATCGGCGCGAGCCGGCTGATGGGGCTCAGCGCCGAGCAGATGGTGCACGCGATCGGCATCACGGTCGGCGGCAACACGGCGATCAACCAGGGCCGCGTCGGGACGCTCTCGAACTGGAAGGACTTCGCCTGCGCGGAAGCCTCGCGCAAGGCGATCTTCTCGGCGCAGCTCGCGCAGGCCGGCATGACCGGCCCGGCCCGCGTGTTCGAAGGCCCCTTGGGCTTCTTCAACGCCATCAGCCGCAAGCCGTTCGAGCTGCCCAAGCTCGGCGAGCCTTACGGCATCATGCGCGCCTTCACCAAGCGCTTCCCGCTCGGCCAATACTCCCAGACGGTCGCGGAAGCCGCCGTGCAGTCGCGCGCGTTCTTCAAGAGCGTGGACGAGATTGCCGAGATCAACATCCGCGTCTCCCAGAACGCGATCAAGATCATGGCCGACAGCCCCGACAAATGGCGCCCGCAAAGCCACGCGACCGCCGATCACAGCATGCCGTACGCGGCCGCGGTCGTGCTCATGTACGGCACCATCGACGAGCACTATTACGAGGACCCGTATCTGCACGACGAGCGGCTGCTGGCGCTCGTGGCCCGCGTGCGCTGCATCCACTCGCCGGAGGCCGACCTGCACGAGAAAGACTACAATCTCTGCGACTTCGAGGTCGTGCTGAAATCAGGACAGCGCAAGGCGGTGCGAGTCGAGTACCATCGCGGACACTGGCGCAATCCGATGACCGACGCCGAGATGGAGGAGAAGTTCCGCTCGCTCGCGCGCAAGCACCTCTCGGCGGAGCGGATGGGCGCCCTGCTGCGGCAACTATGGACGCTCGAGGACATGCCGAAAGCCGGCGCGCTCATCGAGATGACGAGGGTGTGACGGCAGCGTCACCCGGCTGCTACAATTCTCGGCATGCGCCTGACGTTGAGACGTCATCCGGACTTGCTTCCCTTCCCCGCGATCCACATTGACGTGGAGGTGGCGCGTCCGCGTGCCGACCGCCTGGTGTTGTCCTATCTCGTGACTGGCAAGATCAGCGAGCTGCGCATGCCGCCCGTCATGACAGCGGCGCGGACCGATGAGCTTTGGCGGCACACGTGTTTCGAGGCCTTCGTCGGTACGTCGCCGGGTGCCGCGTATTACGAATTCAACTTCGCGCCCTCGACGCAATGGGCGGCCTATCGGTTCAGCGGCTACCGCAGCGGCATGTGTGCTGCGAGCGAGATCAGCGCGCTGCCGATCGACGTGCAATCGAGCGCCGAGCGCTACAGGTTGCAGGCCACCCTGGAGCTCGATCAGCTGTCGGGCTTGCCACGTGATGCACCATGGCGTCTCGGTCTCTCGGCCCTGATCGAGGACGTGAATGGCCGCCAATCATACTGGGCGCTCGCGCATCCACCGGGCCAGGCGGATTTCCATCATGCCGATTGCTTTGCGCATGAATTTTCCCCACCGTAGCGACCATGAGATTTGGCATCGATCGACTGATCGCAGACCCCGCCTTGCGCGCGCCGCTCGCGGGCAAGCGTGTGGCATTGCTGGCGCATCCGGCCTCGGTCACAGTCGACCTGACGCATTCGCTCGATGCGCTCACCGCATGCGGTGACTTGAAGATCGTCGCCGCTTTCGGGCCGCAGCATGGGCTGCGCGGCGACAAGCAGGACAACATGATCGAGTCGCCGAACTTCAACGATCCGGTGCATGGCATCCCGGTCTTCAGCCTGTATGGCGAGGTGCGCCGGCCGACCGAGGCGATGATGGAGACATTCGATGTCATCCTGGTCGACCTGCAGGATCTGGGTTGCCGGATTTATACGTTCATCACGACGCTGCGCTACATCCTGGAAGCGGCAGCGAAGCATGGGAAAGCGGTGTGGGTGCTGGACCGGCCCAATCCCGTGGGGCGGCCGGTCGAGGGCCTGACGCTACGAGCCGGGTGGCAAAGCTTTGTCGGCGCCGGAGCGTTGCCGATGCGGCACGGGCTCACGCTCGGCGAATTGGGCGCATGGTTTGTCAGGACGCTGACGCTCGATGTCGACTATCGCGTCATCGATCTGCAAGGCTGGCAACCCGACGCCGCGCCGGGATTCGGCTGGCCGCTCGGCGAGCGCACCTGGATCAATCCCAGCCCCAACGCGCCGAGCTTATGGATGGCGCGCGCCTATGCGGGCACGGTGATGCTCGAGGGCACGACGCTGTCGGAAGGGCGCGGCACCACGAGGCCACTGGAAGTGTTCGGCGCTCCCGATATCGATGCGCGGAGAGTCTTGAAGGACATGCACTCGCTAGCGCCGCAGTGGCTGCGCGGTTGCCGCCTGCGCGATTGCTGGTTCGAGCCGACGTTTCACAAACATGTGGGCAAGCTTTGCAGCGGCGTGCAGATTCACACGGAAGGTCCGAGCTACGATCACCATCTATTCCAGCCCTGGCGCATTCAGGCGCTCGCCTTCAAGGCGATCCGCCGCTTGTATCCGGATTATCCGCTGTGGCGCGATTTCGCTTACGAGTACGAGCATGGCAAGCTCGCGATTGACGTGATCAACGGCGGCCCTTTGCTGCGGGAATGGGTGGACGACCCGGTGGCGACGCCGCACGACCTGGACGCGCTGGCCAGGCCGGATGAGCAGGCGTGGCTCAGCGAGCGACGTGAGCACCTGCGCTATTGATGCCAGCGCCACTCCGCCTCATCCTGAGGAGGGTGCACGCGCTCGCGTGCACCCGTCTCGAAGGGTGGGGCGGCCACGGACATGAAAACCGTTCAACGCGGGCGGCCTCTGGTTCGAGACGCGGCGCACCGCAGCCAAGTCTACGCAGGCTGCGCCTGCTATGGCGCCGCTCCTCACCATGAGGCCGGGCGAGTCTCTCGTCCAGCTTCAGCGATTTCGTGCGCGCCCGCGAACCACCCCTCAATACGCCGCGTGCCCCGGCGTGCGCGGGAACGGGATCGCGTCGCGCACGTTGGCGAGGCCTGTGACATAGGCGAGCGTGCGCTCGAAGCCGAGGCCGAAGCCCGCGTGCGGCACGGTGCCGTAACGGCGCAGGTCGCGATACCAGCTGTAGTGCTCCTTGTCGATGCTGAGCGCCGTCATGCGTTGATCGAGCACGTCGAGCCGCTCCTCGCGCTGGCTGCCGCCGATGATCTCGCCGATCCCGGGCGCCAGCACGTCCATGGCGGCGACGGTCTTGCCGTCGTCGTTGACGCGCATGTAGAACGCCTTGATGTCTTTCGGGTAGTTCATCACGATCACGGGCTTCTTGACGTGCTTCTCGGTGAGATAGCGCTCGTGCTCGGACTGCAGGTCGATGCCCCACTTGACCGGAAACTCGAATTTCTCCTTGGCGCGCTCGAGCACCGCGATCGCCTCGCCGTAGTCCATGCGCACGAACTCGGAATTGACGATGCCTGAGAGCTTCGCGATCAGCCCCTTCTCGACGCGCTCGTCGAAGAAAGCGAAATCCTCCGCCCGCTCGTTGAGCAGCGTCTCTAAAGTGAACTTGAGCAGCGCCTCGGCGAGCGCGGCGTCATCCGACAGGTCGGCGAACGCGATCTCCGGCTCGATCATCCAGAACTCCGCCAGGTGACGGCTGGTGTTGGAGTTCTCGGCGCGGAAGGTTGGCCCGAAGGTGTACACCTTGCTGAGCGCCAGGCAATAAGCCTCGACGTTGAGCTGTCCGGACACGGTGAGGAACGCCTCGCGGCCGAAGAAGTCCTGCGTGAAGTCCACGGCGCCCTGCGGCGTGCGCGGCAGGTTGGCGAGGTCGAGCGTCGAGACGCGGAACAAGGCGCCCGCCCCTTCCGCGTCGGACGCGGTGATGATCGGCGTGTTGACCCAGAAGAAGCCATGCTGGTCGAAAAAACGATGGATCGCCTTGGCGAGCGTGTGGCGCACCCGCGTCGCCGCCGCGATCACGTTGGTGCGCGGCCGCAGGTGCGCGACCTCGCGCAGGAACTCCATCGTGTGCGGCTTGGGCTGGATCGGATAGGTGTCGGGGTCGTCGACCCAGCCGATCACCTTGATCGCGCTCGCCTGCATCTCGAACGGCTGGCCCTTGGCGGGCGACGGCACGATCATGCCGGTCGCCTCGATCGCGCAGGCGGTGGTGAGCTTCTGGATCTCGTCGGCGTAGTTGG
>Ga0209798_10002384_pt1 | contig 11081 bp, 9 predicted proteins | sample DOMMetBare3Fresh_FD_187475 | JGI IMG/M metagenome (GOLD analysis project Ga0209798, IMG submission 187475) | Wetland sediment microbial communities from St. Louis River estuary, USA, under dissolved organic matter induced mercury methylation -... | ecosystem: Environmental > Aquatic > Freshwater...
ATTCCCGACGCGCTGCGGCGCGACATCCTCGGCGCCAACGCGGCACGGTTTTTGGGCGTCAATGCTTAAGGCACGGTGCCTTTTGCTGTCGTCCCCGCGTTCGCGGGGATGACAGAGAGCGCGCAGGGACGACAGCGAGTTGTTGACTTTCTTGTTGAACGACGCACTCTCCACGTCATGGCCGGGCTTGTCCCGGCCATCCACGTCTTTGATGTTGCACTGCTTTCAAGACGTGGATGCCCGCGACAAGCGCGGGCATGACGATTCGAGAGTCCTGCGCATTGGAATTGCGCCGTGCAACGATAGCAAGTTGTGCTACGCGGACCTTCAAAAATTCGCCGCGCGCGCGACCGCAGCCCAGTACTGGTGCTCTTTCGCAATCAGCGCGGCGAAATCCTGCGGCGATCCCAAGCGCGGCTCCATCCCGAGCCGAATGATATTGGCTTGCGTCTCGCGCGAGCGTAGCCCGTCGTTGATCACCGCATTCAGCTTCTCGATGATCGGCTGCGGCGTCCCGGCGGGCGCCAGCACGCCATTCCAGTAGAACCCGACGACGCCAGGCACTCCGGCTTCCGCCATGGTCGGCAATTCGGGCATCTCGGGATGACGTTTTTCACTCGTCACCGCGAGCGCGCGCAGCTTGCCCGCCTGGATGTGGGACTGCACGTTGCGCAGGTTGTCGATGAACATCTGCACCTGCCCCGCCAACAAATCAGCGATCGCGGGCGTGGCGCCGCGATACGGGACGTGAACGATCTCGATGCCGGTGCGCTGTTTCAATAGCTCGCCGAACAGGTGCGAGGAGGTGCCGAAGCCCGGCGAGGCGAAATTGACCTTGCCAGGATTGGCCTTGGCGTAGGCTACGAACTCACGAACCGTATTGGCCGGCACGCCGGGATTGATCGTCACCACGAACGGGCTCGCCGCGATCATCGCGACCGGCGCGAGCTGCTTGATCGGATCGTAGTCGAGGGTCTTGTTGACGGCGGGCGCGACCGTGATCGGTCCCGGCGAGGCGAGCGTCAGCGTGTAGCCGTCGGGCTCGGCGGTGGTGACGAACTTGGTGCCGACCGTGCCACCGGCGCCGCCCGGCCGATTCTCGATCACCACCGGCTGGCCGAGCGCAGCCGTGATCTGGTCGCCGACCAGCCGCGCCATCACATCGGCGCCGCCGGGCGCAAACGGCACCACCATCTTGATCGGTCGGTTGGGATAGGGCTGCGCGGCGGCCTCGCTCATTGCCGCAAGGCCGATGATGGCCGCCGCGAACATGTGCTTGATCATTGTGCCATCCTCCCAACCGGCGTGCGCTCAGTCGAGCCGCACCGTCGCGGTATCGCCCTCGATCGTTATTGTGGTTCCATAGCGCTGCGAAAGTCGATCAACCCGTTCGAGCGCACGCCGCGCGATATCGCCACGGGCGAGCAGCGGTCGGCCGCGCTGCGCACGCGGGCGTCCATGGCCGAGGTCGAGCGGATAAAGGCGCACGGCGCTCAGCGCGCGATCGCGGAACTCGCATTCGGCGGCAAGCCCCTCCCAGAACTCGGGCGAAGCCGGGAAGCCACGCCGGCCCTGGTCGGTGCGCGTGTCGAGGAAATCGGCGGGCGTCGCCTCATGCGGCAGGCCGAAGCGCTGGTAGGCCTCCGCCGGAAACACCTCGACGGTGTCGTTCTGGAAGATGAAGTTGCCGAGGCTGTAGAGTATCGGCCGGCCGCGATAGACTTCGACCCCAAGCGTGAGGTGCGGGCCGTGACCGGCCACCACGTCGGCGCCGGTATCGATCGCGGCGCGCGCGAACTCGACATAGAAGTCCGCCATCTCCTCCATGCCGACATCCGTCGCCGCGGTCAGGCGACCGCCAGGCCCGAACTCGTGCGAGTGGAACGAGAAGATCACCCAGTCCGCCTGCCGGCGCGCTTCCTTGATCTGGCGCAGGTTTGCATCCGCATCCTCGCGGTTGACCTTCGTTGTGACATGAAAGCCATCGCCCCGGCGGAACTGGCTGCCCAGGACGGTGAGCGTGTCGTCCGCGTCGCTCGGCGCCTCCTTGGCGCTGAAGAACGCCGCGCGGTGGCGCGCGCGCTCGGCGGTGAGGCCAAGCCGGTCGCTGCCGCGCTTGAGCTCGGCGAACATGGCGGGGTCGACGGTGTAGCTCGTCGAGAAGCCCAGCGGGTTGATGCCGGGCCGGCCGGGCGAATCCGGCCGCTGGTCGGCGGCGCGATTCCACGGCCGGAAGAACGAGGTCGTGGCGACGAGGCCGACGCGGCCCGCACGCGTATCCGCATAGGCCGGCATCCGCGCCTCGGCGAGGTTTTGGCCCGCGCCCGCGCACGGCAAGCCGGCCGCCTGCACATGCTTGAGCGTCGCGATCAGGCCGCCGGTGCCATAGTCGGTCGCATGATTGTTGGCGTTCGAGAGCAGGCCGAAGCCCATCCACTTGAGGTCCTCGAGCAGGACCGGCGGCGTGGTCATCGGCGTGCCTTGCGTCCAGCCGGGCGCGCCTTCGTCGCGATTGCGCACTGTGGTCTCGAGATTGACGAAGGCGATGTCGGCGGACCGCACACGCTCGACCAGCGCGACATAGTCGGGCTCGTCAAATGGCGAGAGCCGCCGCGACGGCATCGCGTCGCCGGCCAGCAGCATGCGGATCGATCCGTTTTCGGACTGATAGATCAATCGACCAGCTCGCCGGTCGATGCGTAGATGTGGCGGCCGGTGCGGGAGGGGAATCCGCCGCGCACGACGCCCGGCCGCTGATCCTGATAGATCGTGCCCATTGCGGGGCTGAGCGGGCGGCTGTTCGGCACCGCGAGCCACATGCGCAACAGGTGCCGCCGCCGCGCATGCTCCGGATAGTCCTCGAAGGCAGTGCGGGCGTGGAAGCAGACGTGATTGTTGAGAAGCTGGATGTCGCCCGGCTTGAACTCGTAGGTGATGTGGAAGCGCTCGTCGTTGGTGATGGCGTCGAGGAGGTCGAGCGCCTCGATCTGCTCGGGCGTGAAGCGCGGCACCTCGGGAAAGCGCTGGGCGTTGACGATCTGGCCGCGGATATAGCGACAGGAGAACTTGCCGTCCTGCATGCTGAAGATCGGTTGCGGGTAGTAGGGCTTCTCGCCCGGCGGCTCCTGCTGGTTCCAGCTCCAATAGAACGGCAGGTAGAGCACGTCGAGCAGATCGGGCCGCCGGCGCAGGATCTCGTTATGGGCGGCGACCGAGCTTGCGACCTTGCTCAAGCCGCCGCGCATCGCCACGCACAGCACGAACAGCGCGACCACGTCGGCCGAGTCGGTGTGGAAGTTCAGGCGCTGGTTGGACTTGTAGCCACGCCCCTGCGGCGAGTGGATGTCGATACCGACATTGCGGACGTCGCCCAGGATATCGCCGTCCTTGCTCTGCGAAACCGCGGTGCCGATGTGGCGGCCCATGCCCCAGTAGAGCAGCCGCAGGTCGTCCTTCGAATAGCCGTCGATCTTGATGCCGCGGAACTGATAGAGGCCCTTGCCGTCTTCCAGGAATTCGCGCGCGGCCGCGATCCGCCGCGCGACCGTCGGAAGCGGAAAGTCCTCTCTCGTCAGCGTATCAAGTGTTGCCCCGCGCGCCTTGGCGGCGCGCAGGGCATTTTCGATCTCCGCAATCTCATCGCTCGTAAATTCATGGATCCAGTCGCGTGAGGCTTGGAGGTCTGCTCCGCGCCAGTCGGCCGGTCCGTCGATGATCTTGCGCATGCGTCGTCCGTCGCTCCGCGGCGCCTTACGGCTGCAGCGACGCGAGATAGGCGGAAGCGTTCAGCACGTCGTCGGCGTTCATGCCCGCGATCACCGGGGCCATGAGCACCGTCCAGGCGCCGTTACGGTTGCCGTGCTGCATGTCATAGAGCTGCCGTGCGAGATAGCTCGGCGAGCGGCCGGCGAGCGTCGGCAGCGGGCCCAGTCCGCGCAGATCAGAGCCGTGGCAGATCGTGCAGGCGGTGACCTTCTTGCCGCTTGCCGTGGTCCCTTCCTTCACCAGGGCCTCGCCCTTCTTCAGGCTGCCCGGCGGCACGTAGGCGGTGAAACCTGAACGCGGGTTGCGCAGGAACTCGGTGTCATGCGCTTTGTCAGGTGTCTCGATGATACGATTGCCGATCGGCTCCTTGCCAGCCTCGGCGCCCTCGACCACCAGGTACATGCCACCTTGCGGCCTGGTCTTCGGAACGGTATCGCTCTCCACGACCTTGATCCATGACGTCGCAGGGATCGACACAAAGTACTTGGCCGAGGCCTCGATCTCCGCGTCCGTCATCTGCTTCGCAAAGTGCTCCATCAAGCCGGTATTGGCCTTGCGCGGATCGGAGGTCTTGCGCGCGCCGCTCTTAAAGTCCTTCAACGTCTGCACGAAGTACTCGTAGGTCAGGCCGGTAACGTTGGCGTTCTCCGGCCGGCCCTTGCCGTTCGGATAGTGGCACAGGCTGCAGGCATAGATGTTCGCCGCCTCGCGGCCGCGCTCGACGACGAGCGGCATCGTCGGATGATCCCCGGGGAACCAGTCGGCCGGGCCGAAGCGATTGGCGATCTGCGCCCGCGTGAACTTCAGCGGCGATCCCTCGATCGAGTGCTGGACCACGTTGTCCTGCGGCTGCGCCGGATTGGGCGTTGCCCGTGGCGTATTGGGCGGTGGCGGCGCTGTGAAGCCATAGGCCCACGGCGGCGGCTCGTCGGCTGCCTGCGCGCTGGCGGCAGCTCCGACCCATGTGCAGATCGCGACAGCAGTCGCGGTAAGGAATAACCTCCTCATAAGCTCACTCCCTTTCCCTGGCCCGGCTTGTGGGAAACGCCGGTGCATGAACCAAGCAATGGGAAGCTAGCGGTTTGCGCACCCCTTTGGAAGGAGCCATCCGGGGTATGCCACCGGGCCTTGAGGGCTCCGCCTGCAGCCCGGCGGCGCCCGCGACTGCAGCTAACGAACGATGAGCGCCGGCACCTTGCTGTGGCTGAGCACCTCGTTGGCCTGGCTGCCCAACAGCAGCCGGTCGACGCCGCGGCGGCCATGCGAGGCCATGACAATCAGGTCGCAGCCTTTCTCCTTCGCGGTCGCGATGATGCCCTCGGCCGGGTGGCTGTCGCGCACGTGAACCGTTTCACAGCTCACGCCTTCCGACTTGGCGAGGTCGGCCGCGTGGGTGAGAATATTGCTGCCCGCAGCCGTCACCATGTCCTCGAATTGCTGGATCGGATTGCGGTTGCCGACCCGCGCCATGTGGGCAAGGTCGAAGGCAGACCAGGCTTCCGTCACCGTCACAACGACGACCGGGACATTGAGCGCCTTGGCGAGCTTGAGCCCATGGCTCAAGGCCTTGCCGCCGAACTCGGACCCTTCCGTGGCAATCAATATGCGTTTGTACATGAGCTTTCTCCACGCGGTGCATCGACAATCCTATAATTAAAATAGGCCTTTGTGCCGGCTCGCCTTTTGCAATAGATCAAATTCACCCCACCCGTCGAAGGGCTGGGGTTATTGCGACCGCGCCAGCATCGAGCGGAACCGCCCGAGCGCGAAGGCAAGGAAAACCGCGCCAAGCAGGCCCAAGACGCAAAGCTGCGGCCACACCACGTCGATCCCGGCGCCGCGGCACAGCACCGACTGGGCGAATGACACGAAATGCATCGCCGGCGAGACCTGGATCGCGATCTGCAGTGAAGCCGGCATGCTTTCCAGCGGCGAGAGCCCGCCCGAGAGCATGTTGAGGATCAGGAACACCGGGATGGAGAGCAAGGCAAATTGGGGCATGGTGTTCGCGATCGTCGCGAGCAGGATGCCGAGCGAGGCGATCGCGAACAGGTAGATCGCGAGCCCGCCAAGAAACAGCGGGATCGATCCCACGATCGGCACCCGCAAGATCTGTTCGACCACCAGCAGGAGCGACAGCGCCGCCGCCACCATGACGACGAGCCCATTGGCCCAGATCTTGGCAGCCGCGATCTCGCTCGCCCGGATCGGCATGACGAGAAGATGCTCGATCGTGCCGCGCTCGCGCTCCCGGATGATGGCCGCGCCGACCAGCAGGATCGACAGCATCGTCACGTTCTCGAGCACCGCGTAGATCGCCCGAAACCACACCCCTTCCAGGTTCGGATTGAAGAAGGCGCGCGACACCCGCGTGATCGGCAGCTGGCTGTCGATGCCGCGCGACCGCAGATAGTTCGTGGTTTCCTGCTGCACGATCGATGCGATGTAGCCGCCGCCGACAGCGGCCTGCGTCATCGCGGTCGCATCGATGTTGAGCTGCAGCGCCGGGCTGCGCCCCTGCAGCACGTCGGCTTCGAGGCGAGGCGGAACATCAAGCACGAATGCGTAGGCGCCGGTATCCATCGCCGGGTCGACCGCGGACCGATCGATCACGTCGGGACGACGGAAATAGGGCTTGAGCAGGCCATCGTGGATGCGGGCCGACAGCGCCGAGCGGTCGGAATCGACAATGGCGATGCGGGCGTCGGCAACCTCGGTCTTCACGCCCGTCGCGATGCTGTAGATGCTGCACGTGAACGAATAGACGATGAATACCGCAAGGACCTTGTCGCTCGCAAGGCTCGCGAATTCCTTGCGGCCGAGGCGGAACACGGTGGCAAGCCAGCGCAGCATGATCAGACCTCCTGCTTGCGCAGCAGCAGGCTTGCCGCGACGAGATAGAAAAATCCAAACGCGAACAGGACGAGGTATTCGGGATAGAAGGCGGCGAAGTCACGCGCCTTGGTGATGGTGCCGAGGCTGACGTTCTGGAACCACAGCGACGGAAAGCTCATGCCGATCACACGACCGGTGCTGTCGAGGCCGGCGGTCGGATAGAGATAGCCGGAGAAATTGATCGCCGGGACGGTGCTGACGATCGCGGTCACCACGATCGCGGCGGCCTGAGTGCGCACGAATACGGAAATCAGAATCCCGAGCGCCGTGGTCGCGAAGACGTAAAGCGCGCCCGCGAGCACCAGCGCCGGCAGCGATCCCTTGACCGGCACGCCGAACCCAAAGGCCGCGAACGCCACCAGGCTGAGAAAGCTCGCAAAGCCGACAACCACATAGGGCACCTGCTTGCCGATCAGGAACTCGGCAACCGAAGCGGGCGAGGCGTAGAGATTGTTGATCGATCCAAGCTCACGCTCGCGCACCACCCCGAGCGCCGCCAGCATCGTCGAGAACAGGACCAGGAAGATCATGATCAGGCCGGGCGTAAGCGCGAATACGCTGCGGAAGTCCTGGTTGTAGCGAAAGCGCGGCTCGACATTCACCGCTACGAGACTAGGAACCTGCCCATACGCGCGCCGCGCCAGATCGCGCACGTAGGAGAGCACGATCCCATCGACGTAGTTGCGCGTCGTTTCGGCGCGGAACGGCATCGCGCCGTCGAGGAAGAACGCCACCTCCGGCCGCCGTCCAAGCAGCAGATCGCGGCCGAATGCCGGCGGGATGCCGATCGCCACGCGCAGGTCGCCTGAACGCAGGCGGCGGTCGATCTCCGCTTCGCTGCGCAGCGCCGGCCGCTCGCGGAAGTAGCGCGACCCCGCAAAGCTCTCGATCAGTTGCCGGCTGTCGGCGCTCTGGTCACGGTCGAGCACCGCAAACGACAGGTTCTCGACATCGAAGGTGATGCCGTAGCCGAAGGTCAGGAGCAGGATCAGGGGTCCAAGCAGCGCAAAGCTGATGCGCACGCGATCGCGCATGAGCTCGCGCATCTCGCGATAGGCGAAGGCCCAGACCCGCCGCATCGAGGCACGCAGCCCCTCGCCCTGCGCAGGCTCGCTGTTCGCCCCCCGCAGCAACGTGGTCGGGGCGGCCTGCGCCGCAGCCGCGCCCCCACCCGCTGCCTCCTCGAGATAGGCCACGAAGGCGTCGTCCAGCCTCGCCACCCCTTTGGCCTGCCGCAGCTCGTCCGGCGTGCCGACGGCCAGAACCCGGCCCGCGTGCATCAGCGATACGCGATCGCAACGCTCGGCTTCGTTCATGAAATGGGTCGAGACGAAGATCGTGACGGCGTCGCGCTCCGAGAGCTCGCGCAGCAGCGACCAGAACATGTCGCGCGCAGCCGGATCGACGCCCGAGGTCGGCTCGTCGAGGATCAGCACCTCCGGGCGGTGCAGGCAGGCGGTCGCAAGCTGCAGCCGCTGCCGGATGCCGAGCGGAAGGTTAGACGGCTTCTGGTCGGCAGATTCGGAGAGGCCAAAGTGACGCAACGCGTCGTCGACGCGGCGTTGCACTTCGCCGTTGGGGATGCGGTAGAGCCGCGCGTGCAGGTCGAGGTTCGCCCGCACGGTCAATTCCTCGTAAAGCGAGAAGCTCTGCGACACGTAGCCGACCCGCATGCGGGTATCGATATCGCTCGCCTCGACCGGCCGCCCCAACAGCTCGGCCTTCCCTTCAGTGATCCCAAGGAGGCCGGTCAGCATCTTCATCGTGGTGGTCTTGCCGCAGCCGTTCGAGCCGAGAAAGCCGAAGATCTCGCCGCGCCGAATGCTGAAGCTCACATGATCGACCGCGGTGAAATCGCCGAACCTGCGCGTGAGCCCCTCCGCCACGATGGCGGGCGGGCCGTCACGCAGGGAACGCTCCGGATTGCGCACCTCAACCGCAGCGGGCGACGGCCGCGCGCCGCCATGCAACACCACATAGGCCTCCTCGAACGTGCGCCCGCCGGTCTGTGCCAGGATGTCGCTCGTCGTTCCTTGCGCCAGAACCCGCCCGGCATCGACGACCACCACCCGGTCGAAGCGCTCGGCCTCCTCCATGTAGGCGGTGGCGACCAGCACGGTGAGCCCGGGGCGCTCCGCCTTGATGTCGTCGATGAGCCGCCAGAACTGCCGGCGCGACAACGGATCGATGCCGGTGGTCGGCTCATCGAGGATGAGCAGATCGGGATCGTGAATGAGCGAGCAGCAGAGCGAGAGCTTCTGCTTCATGCCGCCGGAGAGCTTGCCGGCGGGCCGGTCCGGAAACGGATCGAGACCGGTGGCGCGCAAGAGCCGCTCGGCGCGTGCGCGCCGCTCGGCCGGCGCATGCCCGAACAGACGCCCGAAATAGTCGATATTCTCGGCGACCGACAGGCTCGGATAGAGATTGCGGCCGAGGCCCTGCGGCATATAGGCGATGCGCGCCATGATGCGGTCGCGATGCGCGCGCAGCGCCACATCGCCCCCGAGCGTCGAGATGTGGCCTGATTGCAGGCGCCGCACGCCGGCGATGAGGGCAAGCAGCGTCGACTTGCCGACGCCGTCAGGGCCGACGAGCGCGGTCGCCGCCCCCGATTGAATGTCGAGGCTGATATCGCTGAGCGCAGCCACGCCGCCGTATCGATGCGCGACGCCGCGCACCTCGACCGCAAGGCCGTCAGCGGGCGACATCGGGCAGCCGTACGGCAAGCCACGCCGGCCAGGTCGCGCTCGCGCGCACCCGGACGTAGGCATTGCCGGTGAGACCGGCCTTGACGTAGTCGCGGTAGATATCGAGCAGCTTCGGATCGATCGCGAGCTTGACGCGGTACATCAGCTTCTCGCGCTCGTTGGCGGTCTCGACCGTCTTGGGCGTGAACTGCGCTTCCGCCGCCACGAACGATACGGTCGCCGGAAACACCGCGTCCGTCACCGCGTCGAGCACGATGCGCGCCTCCGAGCCGAGCGCGACGCGGCCAGCCTCGCCGGTCGGCAGGAAGATCGTCATGAATACGTCGGTGAGATCGAGGATCGTGACGAGGCGGCCACCGGCCGCGACCACTTCGCCGGCTTGCACCAGCTTGTATTCGACCCGTCCGGAGACCGGCGTGTGCAGCTCGGAATCCTCGAGCATGGCCTTGATCTGGGCGACCTGGGCTTCGGCCGCCTGCTGCGCCGCCTTGGCCTCGGCCAGCGCCGCCCGCGCGCCTTGGATATTGGCGGCGCTGACGACGTGCTGCGCCCGGCGCCGGTCGAGCTCCGCCCGGGTGCCGGCCGCGCGCTGCTCGAGCTCGGCGGCACGCTGCATTTCGATGCCCGCCAGATTGTGCTCGGCTTCCCGGATCGCGATGTCGGCTTCGGCCCGGCCGGCGCTCGCGAGCGCGCGCTGAACCGAGGCCTTGGCGCCGGCAAGCTGCGCCCGCAGCTCGGCGGTGTCGAGCCGCGCAATCAATGCGCCCTTCTGAACGGAATCGCCTTCGCTTACGACAATTTGGGCCACGCGGCCGGCGAGCTTCGATGCGATGTCGACGCGGATCACCTCAATGCGGCCGTTGGCGGTTGCCAGCCCCTCGCCGGGACGCAACGCCACTGAATGTTGCCAGTATGCGTATCCGCCTGCTGTCAGCGCCAGCGCGGCAGCGATTGCAAATACCGCCGGAACCCGCATCGTCCAGCCAACCTGTTCTGGCTATTCTGCGCCCGATACCTGATCGAGCGCAGCATAGAGCGCAAATCGCGGCGGCAGCCTTGAGCTAGGTCAACTTGGTCAGCGCCTGCCGGGCCCCGGCAGGGGACCCAAGCCGAAACGGTAGTTCAAGCCGACCTTGAAGACATCGGCGGTGTGGTCAATATCCATCCTGTTGTACTCGAATTTGACCGTCCAGTTGTTCTGCAGAACATATTCGGCGCCGACGCCAAGCAACAAGCCGCTGGACGTATGGTCGGAGGATCTCCCCCGCTTGGCATGCTCGTCATCGACGTTGGCCCAGGCGCCGCCCACTTTGCCGTACACGAGCCAACGATCGAAAGTATAGCCGGCCCGCCCAGAGACCGTGGAAAGCCAGTTGAAGCTTTTACTGGCCGCCGCCAGCTCGCCCTCGACGCCGAGCACCCACCGTCCGATCTGATAATTAAGCCCGGCCTGACCGCCGCCGAGAATGCCGCTGTCGCTATCGCCAGTCGAGCCAAAGCCGACATGACCGCCGGCGTAGAACCCGGTCCAGTCATAATACGCGGGAAGCCGCGCAGGTCGTACGGCATCAGCGGCACCAGCCACAACTGGCGTCGATAGCAATGCCGCCGCCGCAAGACCGCTCTTCAGAGACATACGCATGGACATGATACCCCCAAAATGAACATTGCTTGCTCACACAGAGGAACAGCCGACCGTGGCTTTTCGGCGCA
>Ga0209798_10002385_pt1 | contig 11076 bp, 8 predicted proteins | sample DOMMetBare3Fresh_FD_187475 | JGI IMG/M metagenome (GOLD analysis project Ga0209798, IMG submission 187475) | Wetland sediment microbial communities from St. Louis River estuary, USA, under dissolved organic matter induced mercury methylation -... | ecosystem: Environmental > Aquatic > Freshwater...
CCGCCTCCGCCGCCTCGGGCCCACCCGCGATCCCGTCCGTCACCACCGACACGCCGCCCAGGTCGGGGTGTTCGACAAACCGCCCCTTGCCCCGCCCGCCGGCGTGAATCTGCGACTTGACGACCACTACCGGATTGCCGCTGTCCCGGATCAGCGGAGCCACCGCCGTCGCCGCCTCGTCGGCGGTGGTCGCCATCACTCCCAACGGGACCGGGATGCCCCGGGCCGCCATCAAGGCCTTGGCCTGATACTCGTGGATCTTCACGGGGTTCCTTTCTCAGTCACCGGGAACATGGTCCTCGACCCAGCGGGCGATCTCATCGATCGGGGCGCCCGGGGTGAAGATGGCCGCCAGGCCGGCGGCGCGAAGTTGCTCGATGTCGTCGTCGGGGATGACCCCGCCTCCGAACACGACGATGTCGCCGGCATCGCGGGCCCGGAGTATCTCGACCACCCTCGGAAACAGCGTGAGGTGGGCGCCGGACAGCGACGACAGGCCGATGGCGGCCACATCCTCCTGGATCGCAGTTTCCACGATCTGCTCGGGAGTCTGGTGGAGGCCGGAGTAGATCACCTCGTTGCCGGCGTCGCGCAGCACCCTGGCAATCACCTTGGCTCCTCGATCGTGTCCGTCGAGTCCGGGCTTGGCGATGAGGATGCGGCGCGGCACGGCCCCCGAGAATACCCGGATCGAGCGGGGCCCACACCACCCCTCTCGCCAAGTCTCGATCGACCGGGCCGTTACCGGCGGCAGCGCAACTAGGGTTGAACGACCACCATCAGGAGCGCGATGCAGTCGAGACTTCATTCGCTGGTCGGCGCCGGGCAGAGTGTCTGGTCCGATCAGATCAGCCGGACGATGATTTCGAGCGGCGAACTCGAGCGTCGGATCGAGCGGGACGCCGTCACCGGCGTGACCTCCAACCCGGCGATCTTCGCCGCCGCCATCGTCGGATCACCCGACTACGCCGATCAGCTGACCGAGCTGGCCCGGCGCGGAGCGTCGACCGCAGAGATCGTCGCCTCGCTGATGACCGCCGACCTGCAACAGGCGTGTGACTCCCTTCGTCCGGTATGGGACGCCACCGGCGGAAGAGACGGCCATGTGTCGGTGGAGGTCGACCCGGAACTGGCGGACGACACCGCCGCCACCGTGGCCGAGGCCCGGGAGTGGGTCAAGCGGATCGATCGCCCCAATCTGCTCGTCAAGGTGCCTGCTACCTCCGCCGGGATCCCTGCCATCAAGGCGTTGATCGGCGAGGGCATCTCCATCAACGTGACCCTGATCTTCTCGCTCCACCGCTACGCCGAGGTGATGGAGGCCTACCTGGGAGGCCTGGAGGACTACCAGGCGATCGGCGGCGATCTATCGCGTCCCGCGTCGGTTGCCTCGTTCTTCGTGTCCCGGGTGGACAACGAGGTCGACAACCGCCTCGACCAGATCGGGACTCCGGAGGCCGTCGCCATGAAGGGTCTGGCGGCGGTCGCCAATGCCAGGGTCGCCTACTCCGCCTTCCTCCAGACGTTCCGGGGCGGGCGCTGGAACCGGTTGGCGGCGGGTGGGGCACGGATCCAGCGACCGTTGTGGGCATCCACCTCCACCAAGAGCCCGGCCTACCGGGACACCTTGTATGTCGACACGCTGATTGCTCCCCACACCGTCAACACGATGCCGCTGCCCACCATCGACGCCTACCAGGACCACGGTCCTCCGGTGGCAATCATGGGCCCCGAGGAGTTCGCCCACGGGCAGATGGTGCTCGAGCGGCTGGCCGAGGTCGGGATCGACTACGGGGATGTGGTGGCGGTGCTGGAGCAGGAGGGGGTCGAGAAGTTCGTCGACTCCGGTCGCAAGCTGATGGCCGACGTGGACCGGGCCCGAGGCGAAATTGCGCGGTGAGAGGGCAGATTTCTGCCCTCTCACCACATAAAGTCGCTCCAGGGCGTTACCCCTCGACGAGCGTCAGCGGGGCCCAGGCGAGGAGGAGGCGCTTGCGGCCCACTTGATCGAAGGTCACCTCGGCGGTCGCCCGGTCGCCTTCCCCGATGATCTCGAGCACGGTCCCGAGTCCCCAGCTCTTGTGTTCGACCCGGTCTCCCGCCGAGATCTCGCCGGCACCGACCGTCTGGGCCGGGGCCACCCAGCGGTCGAGGCTTCCCTGCCGCACCCGGCCCTTCATGGTCTCGACAAGGTGATCCGGGATCTCCTTGAGAAAACGACTGGGCGGGTTGTAGGAGGCGGCACCCCACAAGGTCCGGGCCCACGCCGAGCTGAGGAACAGCCGGTCCTGGGCCCGGGTGATGCCGACATAGGCCAGCCGCCGCTCCTCCTCCATCTCGGCCGGGTCGCCCAGGCTGCGCGAGTGCGGGAAGACACCGTCTTCCAGGCCGACGAGGAACACGACCGGGAACTCGAGGCCCTTGGCGGTGTGGAGGGTCATCAGGGTGACGGTGCCGACCCCCTGGTCGTACTCGTCGACGTCGTTGACCAGGGCGGTCTGCTCGAGGAACATCTGCAGCCGCCGGACCGGGTCGAGCTCGTCCCACGGCTCACCGGCGACGACCGCACCCTCGTTGTTGGACTGGAACTCGACCGCCACCGAGGCCAGCTCCCGCAGGTTCTCGAGCCTTCCCAGCGCCTCGATGGTCCGCTCCGACTCGAGCGCCTGGGCGTAGCCGGTGTCCTCGATGACCGCCTTGATGACTTCGGCGATCCCCTTGTCGGCCTCGGCCCGGAGGCCGTGGAGGATGGCGGCGAACTCCTCGACCCGGCGGACCGCACCGGCGTTGAGCTGTGAGATCTCTCCGGCCCGCTCGATCGCCGACCCGAAGCTCAGCTTGTGATCCTGGGCGAACCGGTCGAGGTGGGCGATGGTGGTGTCGCCGATCCCACGTTTCGGCTCGTTGATGATGCGCTTGAGGGCCACCTGATCGTCGGGGTTGACCACCGCCCGCAGGTAGGCGAGGGCGTCCTTGATCTCCCGGCGGTCGTAGAAACGGACGTTGCCCACCACCGTGTAGCCGATCCCCCGCCGCATGAAGACGTCTTCGACGACACGCGACTGGGCGTTGGTCCGATAGAAGACCGCCATGTCGGCCGGGTTGAAGCCGCGCTCGGTGAGGGCCTCGACCTGGTCGGCGACGAACCCGGCCTCGTCGTGTTCGTCCTGTGCCTCGAACCGGATGATCTTCTCCCCCGCCCCTCGATCGCTCCACAGGTGTTTGGCCTGCCGGCGGGGGTTGTTGGCGATGACGGCGTTGGCCGCTCCCAGGATGGTCTCGGTCGAGCGGTAGTTCTGGTCGAGGACGATCACCCTGGCGTCGGCGTAGTCCTGCTCGAAATCGAGGATGTTGCGGATGTCGGCGCCTCGCCACCGATAGATCGACTGATCGGAGTCGCCGACGACGCAGATGTTGCGGTGGAGGGCGGTGAGCTGCTTGACCAGGACGTACTGGGCGCGGTTCGTGTCCTGGTACTCGTCGACCAGGACGTAGCGAAACCGCTCCTGATACTCGGCCGCCACATCCGGGAAGGCCTCCATCAGTTCCACCGTCACCATCAGCAGGTCGTCGAAGTCCATCGCCGACGCCTCCAGCAGACGTTGCTGGTAGAGCCGGTATACGTCGGCGACCTGCTCGTGATAGAAGCCCTCGTCGCGATGTTTGAACGACTCGTAGTCGATCAACTCGTTCTTGGCCGCCGAGATCGCCGCCCGGAGGTTCTTGGGGGGGAACCGCTTGGGATCGAGGTCGAGGTCCTTGAGACAGGCGGTCACCAGCCGCACGGAATCCTGCTCGTCGTAGATCGAGAACCCCGATCGGTACCCGAACCGATGGGCGTGCTTGCGCAGGATGCGGACACAGGCGGAGTGGAAGGTCGAAACCCACATCGACCTGGCCTGACCTCCGACCAGCGCCGCCACCCGATCCTTCATCTCGTCGGCGGCCTTGTTGGTGAAGGTGATGGCGAGGATCGCCGACGGGGGTACCCGCAGATCCCGGATCAGGTGGGCGATTCGATAGGTGAGAACCCTGGTCTTGCCCGACCCGGCCCCTGCCACCACCACCACCGGACCTTCGGTGGCGGCGACCGCCTCGCGCTGAACGGGGTTCAGATCCTCGAACAGCTCCGAGTCGGTGGGGATGTCATCGATGAACCACTGGGCCTGCACCAGCAGATGGTACTTGGCCCGACGGCGCGAATCACAACGGTGGTATTCCGCCTTCGATCAGGTCGCCTGCGAACCGGCCACCTGTCTCTCACGGGCGGAATGATCCCCGGCGGTCTCGGAGCCCACCGCCCGTTCCTGCATCACCCGGATCAGAGCGGCCTCCGACTGGGCAATCGAGAAACAGAACCTGGCGCCGGTCGGGAACCGCCGCTCGAACCACACCTCGCCCCCCATCGCCCTGGCCAGCTTGCGGGCGATCGGCAACCCCAGCCCGATCCCGGTGGAAGAACGGGAATCACCCTTGGAGATCTGCTCGAAATGCTCGAAGACCACATCCACCATGTCGTCTGGGATCCCGGGGCCGTTGTCCGAGACGATCAGGACGAATTGTTCACCGAGCGGGAATCCCTCGACCAGGACCTGGGACCCTCCGTACTTGCGGGCATTCTCCATGAGGTTGCGGATCACCTGCTGGGAACGACGGGGATCGCCCCACACCCTCACGCCACCCGGAATCGAGATCGAGGCCCGCTTGGGCCCATCGGCCGGGAAGATGAGGGCGCCGACCTCGTGGACCAGATCCGAAAGGTCGAACAACTCCGGGTACAACCGCAACCGTCCCGCCTCGAGGCGGGGAATGACGAGGATGTCCTCCACCAGATCGCCCAGATAATGGGCCTGTTTGGTGATGATGCCGAGGAACTCGTCGACCTCTGTCTCCGGCATGTCACGCCAAGCCGAGCCCAGCATCTCGGCGAAACCACTGACGGAGGTGAGGGGAGTCCGCAACTCGTGGCTGACCATGGCCACGAAGTCGTTCTTGATGATGTTGGCCTCTTCCTTCTCGCGGTTCGCCTGCTCCACCTGGCGGCGAGCCTTGGCCACGGCCCGGGTGGAGCGGAGGACCACGAGCACCGCCACCAACCCCAGGATCAGAATGCCGATAGCGAAGGCGAGCCAGTACCGGTCGATGATCTCGTGCGCCTGGTCCAACATGACCCGCACGACGCTAGCAACCAGGGCTCGGGCGGCCGCTCATCGCCGCATGGGCGCTTTCTCGGTGAGAAGCCGATTGATGGTGGTGACCAGGGCGCCGCTGCGCAGGTCGAACTTGTCGAGGTAGGCGTCGACACCGGCATCCCAGGCGGCAGCCTTCTCCTCGGCGTCGGCGACGCCGGAGACCATGACGATCGGCACATGCACCCGGTTGTTGCGCAACGCCCGCACCAGGTCGACACCGTTCGATTTGGGCATGGCGAAGTCGACGATGAGGAGATCGAACCCCTGATGGGCGATCTCGATGGCGGCATCTCGGGCCCCCGACACCGGGACGACCTCGAATCCTTTGCCTCGCAGGGTCACCGCGATCAACTGCCGCACGCCGGCGGAGTCGTCCACCACCAGGATCCGGGGCTTGATCCCATCGAAGTGCTCGGCGGTGCGCGCCTGGTATCCGAGGTGGTGATGGTCGACGATCACCAGCACCTCACCCGCTCCGAGCAAGGCGGCGCCGGCGACGTGACTGGCGTCATCCAGGATCGGGCCGAGGCCTTTGACCGCCACCGGGCGGTGATCGATGATCTCCGAGACGGCCAGCGCATACCGGCCGGAGCGGGACGACACCACGAATCCCTTGGTCTCGGTCGCCGGCTCCAGGTTCATCGCCTCTGAGAACGAGATCAACGGGAGGGCTTGGCGCCGCCACATCACCTCCCGCCCCGTCTCGTTGAACCGGACGTCGAGGGACGGGAGTTCCTCGAGCACGGCCGACTCTGCGATCCCGAAGAACTGGTCGCCGACCCCGAACACCACCACCCGCTGCAGGACCAGCGACGAAGGCAGGTCGAGGCGCACCGAGGTGCCCACCCCGGGTTGCGACGAGATGGACACCGCACCGCCCACCCGGTCGGCGGCGTCGGCCACTGCGGCCAGGCCGTCGCCGGTGCCGGAGAAGTCATTGGGCTGATCGACGGTGGAGAAGCCGGAGCGAAGCAGGTGACTGTCCAACTCCGATGGGGTGGTTCCCAGACTGCGCCGGATGGCGGCCTGCTCGACCGCCGACCAGTCGATCCCACGTCCATCGTCGTTGACAGTGACGAGGAGGCGGCCCTCGACCAGACGGGCCTCGACATCAACCCGGCCCACCGGGTTCTTCCCCGATTGGACGCGCTGGGCCCCGGATTCGATGCCGTGGTCGACGGCGTTGACGAGGAGGTGGCGCAGCGGTTCACGCAGCATGTCCACGATCTGGCGGTCGACCGGCAGATCACCGCCCCGGATCGTCAACTCGACCTGCTTGTCCAGCTTGCGGCCGAGGAACTTGACGAACTGGGGGAAGGTCTCGGCTGCCTCACCAAAACGGACATTGGATAGAGCCACTGCCGCCTTGCGAAGCTCGGCCACCTCAACGGCCAGGCGCCCGAGCTGTCCCCGCCAGGCGGAGATCAGCCGGGCCGGATCGGCCGGCTCGATCGAGACGTAGCTGAGATCGACGATCGAGTGGGCTTCGATCTCGAGTTCGACGGTGCGGTTGATCAGCCGGTAGAGACTGTTGGTTTCGACCCGGGTGATGGATGCGGACAGCTGCTCCTCGACCGATCCGAGCAGTCCACCCAGGGAGGACTCGTCGCCGGTGCGGTCAAAAGGGTCCCCGGGCGGGGCCTCCTCCTTCGTGGCAGCCGACGGGGCCGCAGACCCGGCGGCCCACTCCTCGAGGCGGCGAACGGTCCCCTCGAAGGGAGTCAGGGCGGAGATATCTGTGGCGCCACGTTTGAGGGCAGCCGCCAGAGCGGCGATCACCCTGCCGAGGTCGGACGCCACCAGCAGTTGCCGCTGATCGATCGCCTTCCAGGTGCGTTCCAGAGCGGCGGCCGCCTCCCCCAGGTCGGGACGGCCGATCATGTGAGCCGATCCCTTGAGGGTGTGGGCATCGAGCACCATCTGGGCGGCGTCGCCGGAGGCGAGAGCACCGGCCGAAAGGGCCAAACCGCCCTGCTCCAGGCGTCCGGCGCGTTCGTCGATCTCGCTCTGGAAGATTTCGATGAGTTCGGGAGAGTCAGCCCAGTCCAAGAGTGATTCCAATGGTCAGTTGATACTGATATCGGAAGAAACCAAGGCTACTTGAGTCCGTGTCCGCCAGCCTCCGGTCGTTCATCGTTCATCGTTGATCGCTGATCGTTGATCGCTCACTCCCACTCGATGGTGGCAGGGGGTTTGGAGGAGATGTCGTAGGCGACCCGGTTGATCCCATCGACCTCGTTGATCACCCGACTGGAGATCCGTTCGAGCGTCTCGTAAGGCAGCCGGGCCCAGTCGGCCGTCATCGCGTCCTCGGAGGTCACGGCCCGGACGATGAGCGGATAGGCATAGGTACGGCTGTCACCCTGGACACCGACGGACTTGATGGCGGGAAGCACACCAAATGCCTGCCAGATCTCACGTGCCAGCCCGGCCCGCCCGATCTCCTCCAACACGATGGCGTCGGCCGCCCGTAGGATCTCGAGCCTCTCCTTGGTGATATCGCCGATGATCCTGACCGCCAGACCAGGACCGGGGAACGGTTGGCGCCACACCAATTCGTCCGGCAAACCCAGTTCCTCCCCAACTGCCCGCACCTCGTCCTTGAACAGATCCCTGAGTGGTTCCACCAGTTCGAAACTCATATCGTCGGGGAGCCCCCCGACGTTGTGGTGACTCTTGATCTTGGCGGCGTCCTTGGTGCCGGACTCGATCACATCCGGATACAGCGTCCCCTGCACGAGAAAACGGGCATCGGACTGCTCGGAAGCCACATCCTCGAACACCCGGATGAACGTCTCTCCGATGATCTTGCGTTTCTCCTCGGGGTCGGTCACCCCGGCCAGGAGATCCAGGAATCGATCGGCGGCGTCGACGTGGATGAGGTTGATGTTGAAGTGCCCCCGAAACGTGTTCACCACCTGTTCCGCCTCTCCCTGACGGAGAAGACCGTGGTCGACGAAGATGCACGTCAGCTGATCCCCCACCGCCTCGTGGACGAGGGCGGCGGCCACCGCCGAATCCACCCCACCGGAGAGGCCACAAACCACCTTCTCGTTTCCCACCTGACCCCTGATCGCCTCCACCTGTGACTCGATGATCGAGTGGCGGGTCCAGGTCGGCCTGGCCCGCGCCCCATCGAACAGGAACCGCTCGAGGATCTCGGTCCCGCGCCTGGTGTGGGCAACCTCGGGATGGAACTGGACCCCGAAGATCCGTCGCTCTCTGTCCTCCATCGCCGCCACCCCGGTCGAGCCGGTGGATGCAACCGCCTCGAACCCCGGCGGCACCATCTCAACCGAGTCGCGGTGGCTCATCCACACGTCCTGCTCGAGCGGCAGATCACGGAACAACACCGAATCGGCCGTCGCCTCGAGCGGCGTCTTGCCGTATTCGGCCAGCCCGGTGTTGGCCACGGATCCCCCCAGGGTGGCGGCCAGAAGCTGGTGCCCGTAACAGATCCCCAGCACCGGTATCCCGAGGTCGAGGATGGCCGGGTCGATTCGATACGCATCCTCGGCGTACACCGAAGCCGGGCCTCCCGAGAGGATGATCCCGGCCGGCCGCCTCGCCGCCACCTCGCCGGCGGTGATGTCCCGTGAAACGATCTCCGAATGAACCCGGGACTCGCGGACCCTGCGGGCAATGAGTTGGGCGTATTGGGCGCCGAAGTCGACCACGAGCACCGAGTCGAAGTCGTGACCCGGTCGGTTGGCGGCGACCCCGGTCATCCCATCCCGACCTGCTGGGAACGCTGCAGGGCTTTGCCTTCGGTCTGGAGAGAAGGAGCCAGCATCACCTCGGCCTTCTGGAACTCCTTGAGGGTGGAGTAGCCGGTGGTGGCCATGGAGACCCGCAGGGCGCCGAACAGGTTCCGCCTGCCGTCGTTCTCGCGGGCCGGGCCGAGCAGGATCTCCTGGAGTGTCCCCAGGTTCCCGACCTCCACCCTGGCGCCTCTCGGAAGGTCGGGGTGGAAGGTGGCCATCCCCCAATGGAAGCCGCGCCCGGGAGCCTCGGCGGCCGACGACAACGGGGATCCGATCATCACCGCATCGGCGCCACAGGCGATCGCCTTGGCGACGTCGCCGCCGGTCCGCATGCCCCCGTCGGCAATGACATGGACGTAGCGGCCGGTCTCGTCCAGGTATCGGATCCGGGCGCCGGCGGCGTCGGCGATGGCGGTGGCCTGGGGAACGCCCACACCGAGGACACCCCGGGTGGTGCAGGCGGCGCCGGGCCCGACACCCACCAGGATCCCGGCGGCACCGGTCCGCATCAGGTGGAGGGCGGTGGAATATGAGGCACAACCACCGACCACTACCGGAACGTCGCACGCCGAGATGAACTGGCGAAGATCGAGAACGTCGCCCTTCGAGGAGACATGCTCGGCGGAGACGACAGTCCCCTGGATCACGAGGATGTCGAGCCCGGCCTTGAGGGCGAGTGGGGACCATTGCTGGACCTTCTGGGGCGTGAGCGAGGCGGCGGTGATGTGCCCGGTCGCCTTCATGGCGGCAACCCTCACGGCAATCAGATCGGGGTCCACCGGTTGCAGGTAGATCTCCTGCATCCGCAGGGTGGCCTTCTCCTTGGGGAGTTCGGCGATCTCCTCGAAGTAGGGCTCCGGATCCTCATACCGGGTCCACAGTCCTTCGAGATTGAGGACGCCGAGACCACCCAACCGGCCGATCTCGGCGGCGGTCGCCGGGCTGAGGGCTCCGTCCATGGCCGAGCCCAGCATCGGCAACTCGAAGCGAAAGGCGTCGAACTGCCAGGAGATGTCGACGTCTTCGGGATCACGAGTGCGCCGGCTGGGAACGATTGCGATGTCGTCGAACCCGTATGCCTGCCGGGCCGACTTGCCGATTCCAATGTCGAGTTCCACGTTCACCTCCGCCTCGTGGAGGAGAGGGAGAGTACCACTCGTGTAGTTCTCCCAAACTGCCGGTAGGCTCCCAGCCCTCATGCGAGACGAACTCGGCAACTACCGCATCGGCGAGTTCGTGGCGATCTTCGCCGCCGGAGTGCTGGCGGCCGTGCTGGGGGCGGTGGTGGCGTCGCCGCTCGGTACGCTCGCCATTGTCATCGCCTCGTTGCTCGCCCAGCAAGTCGGGCATCTGGCGGCGATCTTCCTGATCGCCCGATCGAAGAACCGATCGCTGGACACGCTGGGATTGGATGTCCGACCCGGTGACATACGCTTCGCCGCATTGGGGGTGGCGCTGCAAATCGCCCTGGCGATCGTGTTCGACCCGCTCACCAGGTGGCTGGTTGAAGACGGCCCCGTCCAGTCCCTCGACCCGATCCTGCGCGAAGCCGACACCGCCGCCAGCCGGTGGGCGCTGGGTCTTGGAATCGCCTTCCTCGCCCCGGTGACAGAAGAGCTGATGTTTCGCGGGGTGCTGCTCTACCGGGTGGTCCGTACCAGGGGGCCGATGGTGGGGCTGCTCGTCAGCACACTCGTGTTCGCCGTCCTCCATTCGGCCTCCCTGGGAGGCGACAGCGCAGAGACGATGCTGAGGGCGGCGGCCGTCGCCCTCCCCCAGTTGTTCTTGGTGGGAATCGTGTTGGGACGCCAGGCCTTGCGTCACGGCCGGTTGGGACCACCGATCTTCACCCACATCGGCTTCAACCTGCTGGCCGTGATCTACCTCATCAGCGGATTGACCTTCGGCACCTGAGCGTCCTGCGTCGTGCGCCATGCGCCATGCGACATGCGACATGCGACATGCGCCATGCGCCATGCGTCTTGCGCCATGCGTCATGCGTCATGCGTCATGCGTCATGCGTCATGCGTCATGCGTCTTGCGTCATGCGCCGAGACGGCGACTGGTTCGGTCTCTCCCTCCGAAGGGGGGAGTACCCCGAAGGGGGGAGGGGGGCACGG
>Ga0209798_10002386_pt1 | contig 11075 bp, 8 predicted proteins | sample DOMMetBare3Fresh_FD_187475 | JGI IMG/M metagenome (GOLD analysis project Ga0209798, IMG submission 187475) | Wetland sediment microbial communities from St. Louis River estuary, USA, under dissolved organic matter induced mercury methylation -... | ecosystem: Environmental > Aquatic > Freshwater...
GTGACATCCAGTCGATGGTCGAAAAGAACGTCAAGTACGCCGAGGAGGCCGCCAACCAGGGCACCCGGGTGATGTGCTTCCAGGAGATCTTCAACACCCCCTACTTCTGCCAGGTGCAGGACGACGAGCATTTCGACACTGCGGAGAAGATGCCCGACGGTCCCACCATGCAGCGGATGATCAAGCTCGCCAAGGACACCGGCATGGTTCTCGTTGTCCCCATGTTCGAACGCGAGGACGACGGGTTCTTCTACAACACGGCGGGCGTGATTGATGCGGACGGCACCTATCTGGGCAAATACCGCAAGACCCACATCCCCCACACCAAGGGTTTCTGGGAGAAGTACTACTTCCGTCCCGGCAACATGGGCTATCCGATCTTCGACACCAAGGTGGGGCGGATCGGTGTCTACATCTGTTACGACCGCCACTTCCCCGAGGGGTGGCGGGCGCTCGGCCTGCGCGGGGCCAAACTCGTATTCAACCCGTCGGCCACCAGTCGGGGCCTTTCGATGTACCTGTGGAAGCTGGAGCAGCCGGCGGCGGCGGTGGCCAACGAGTATTTCATCGGCGCCATCAACCGGGTGGGGAGTGAGCCATACGGGGACAACGACTTCTACGGCTCGAGCTACTTCGTCGATCCCCGCGGCCAGTTCGTGGGTGAGCCGGCCTCCGACACCGACGAGGAGTTGGTGGTGCGCGACCTCGACATGGACATGATCGACACGGTGCGCAAGACGTGGGCCTTCTACCGGGACCGCCGGCCCGACGCCTACGGCGATCTGGTCGCCCCCTGAGGGCTGAAGCGGGTTAGGACATCGAACACAGGAGGATGTGGTGAGAACACTCATCAAGAACGGAACGGTGGTCACTCACGCCGGTCGGAGTGCGGCCGACGTGCTCATCGACGGCGAGGTGGTGGTGGCCCTGGCCGCTCCTGGGACCCACCACTGGGAGGAGGGGGCAGACCGGGTGATCGACGCCGCCGGTCGTTACCTCTTCCCCGGCGGGGTGGACGTCCACACCCACATGGAACTCCCGTTTGGGGGGACCTATGCCTCCGACGACTTCGAGACCGGGACCCGGGCGGCCGCCTGGGGTGGGACCACCACCATCATCGACTTTGCCGTCCAGAGCATCGGTGAGCCGATGATGGACGGGTTCGAGACCTGGATGCAGAAGGCCGAGGGCCGCTGTGCCATCGACTACGGCATGCACATGATCGTCTCCGACGTCAACGAGCAGAGCCTCAAGGAGATGGACATGCTCATGGGGGAGGGGGTGACCAGCTTCAAGCTGTTCATGGCCTATCCCGGAGTGTTGTACTCGACCGACGGCCAGATCTTCATGGCGATGCAGAAGGCGGCCGAGAACGGCAGCACGATCATGATGCATGCCGAGAACGGGATCGTCATCGACGTCCTCAGGGAGCAGGCGATCAAGCGGGGGGAGACAGATCCGATCTATCACTCCATCACCCGTCCGCCGATCACCGAGGCGGAGGCCACCCACCGCGCCATCTCCTACGCCGAACTGGCCGGTTGCCCGCTCTACGTGGTGCACATGTCCGCCAAGCAGGCGGTGGCCGAGGTGGCGGCGGCTCGGGATCGGGGTCTCAACGTCTTCGGAGAGACCTGTCCCCAGTATCTGTTCCTGGGGTGGAACAACCTGTCCGAGCCCGACTTCGAGGGTGCCAAATACGTCTGTTCCACCCCGGTGCGCAACTGGGACGAAGGTCATCAGAAGTCGCTGTGGAAGTACCTGGCCACCAACGACCTGCAAGTGGTCTCCACCGACCACTGCCCGTTCTGTATGAACGACCATCCCACCCTCGGCACCCAGAAGCGGCTGGGGGAGGGGGACTTCACCAAGATCCCCAACGGGCTCCCCGGGGTCGAGGAGCGGATGCGGATGATCTATCACGGAGCGGTGGGCGAGGGCAACCTGAGCCTGGAGCGGTTCGTGGAGGTGTGCTCGGCCACCCCCGCCAGGATGTTCGGCCTGTACCCGAAGAAGGGCACGATCGCGGTCGGCTCCGACGCCGACATCGTCGTCTTCGACCCGAACCAGACCACCACCGTTTCGGTGGAGACCAACCACATGCGGGTGGACTATTCGGCCTATGAGGGCAAGCAGGTGGCCGGCAAGATCGAGATGGTGTTGAGCCGTGGTCGGGTGTTGATCGAGAACGGGCAATACCATGGCAAGCCCGGGGACGGCGTCTATCTGTCCCGCGGCACCAACCAATACCTGATTTGAGGAAGGCGACATGATCAACCACTGGATCGACGGGGCGCTCCGCCCGGGGCGCTCGGGCAAGAGCGGACCCGTGTACGACCCGGCCACCGGCCGGGTCCAGGACGAGGTGGCCCTCGCCTCCGTCGAGGAGGTCGACGAGGCGGTGGCGGCGGCCAAGGCCGCCTTCCCCGGCTGGCGGGATGCCCCGCTGGTCCGACGCCAGCGGGTGATGTTCGCCTACCGGGAACTGGTCCAGAACCACCTGGACGACTTCGCCAAGATCCTGACCATGGAACACGGCAAGACGCTGGACGACGCCCGGGGTGAGGTTCAGCGCGGGCTCGAGGTGGTCGAGTTCGCCTGCGCCATTCCCCATCTGCTCAAGGGCGAGTTCTCCGAACAGGTGTCGACCGGGGTGGACACGTTCACCATCCGTCAGCCGCTCGGGGTCGTGGCGGGGATCACCCCCTTCAACTTCCCGGCGATGGTCCCGATGTGGATGTACCCGATGGCGATCGCCTGTGGCAACACCTTCGTTTTGAAGCCGTCCGAGAAGGACCCGTCGGCCTCGTTGCTGGCGGCCGAATTGCTGGCCGAAGCCGGCCTCCCGGCGGGGGTGTTCAACGTGATCCATGGCGACAAGGTGGCGGTCGACCGGATCCTCGAGCACCCCGACATCGCCGCCGTCTCCTTCGTCGGGTCGACCCCGATCGCCCACTACGTCTACGAGACCGGCACCCGGCACGGCAAGCGGGTGCAGGCCCTGGGTGGCGCCAAGAACCACATGATCGTGCTCCCCGACGCCGACATGGACCTGGCGGCCGACGCCGCCGTCTCCGCCGGCTACGGCTCGGCCGGCGAGCGCTGCATGGCGATTTCGGTGGTCGTCACCGTGGGTGATGCCGCCGACCGGCTGATTCCCCGGATCGAGGAGCGAATCGGCAAGCTCAGCGTCGGTCCCGGGCTCCAGCCCGGCGCCGAGATGGGTCCACTCGTGACCGGAGAACACCGGGATCGGGTGGTCGGGTTCATCGCCAAGGGCGAGGCGGAGGGCGCCACCCTGCTCCGCGATGGGCGGACGCTGAAGATCGAGGGCAACGAGGACGGCTTCTTCGTCGGCCCCACCCTCTTCGATCACGTCACGACCGACATGGCGATCTACCAGCACGAGATCTTCGGCCCGGTGCTGTCGGTGGTGCGAGCCGAACGCTACGAGGACGCCATCCGGATGATCAACGACAGCCCCTATGGCAACGGGACGGCCGTGTTCACCAACGACGGGGGAGCGGCCCGCAAGTTCCAGAACGAGATCCAGGTGGGGATGGTGGGGATCAACGTTCCCATCCCGGTCCCGCTCAGCTTCTACAGCTTCGGCGGGTGGAAGGACTCGATCTTCGGCTCGCACGGGATCTACGGCCCCGACGGGATCCACTTCTACACCCGCCAGAAGCTGTTGATCACCCGCTGGCCAGACCCGATCCACCGTGGCGTCGACCTCGGGTTCCCCCAACATGGTTGAACGACGCATGGACTTCGGAGTCGTCCTCCAGACCGACCCCCCCGCCTCGCGGGTGATCGAACTGAGCAGACGAGCAGAGGCCAACGGGTTCGGATACGGCTGGGCCTTCGATTCGCACGTGTTGTGGCAGGAGCCGTTCGTCATCTTCTCTCAGATGCTGTCCGCCACCGAGAAGATGATCGTGGGACCGATGGTCACCAACCCGGGAACCCGGGACTGGACGGTGCTGGCGTCGCTGTTCGCCACCCTCAACGACATGTTCGACGGGCGGACCATCTGTGGGATGGGCCGGGGCGACTCCGCCCTCCGTTACATCGGCAAACAGCCCACCAGCTTGGAGACGATGACCGAGGCGATGGATGTGATCAAACGCCTGGTGGCGGGCGAAGAGGTCCAGTACGAGGGAAAGCCGTTGCGGATCCCGTGGATCACCCAGGGCTGGGATCTGCCGATGTGGGCCGCCGGGTACGGCCCCAAGGCGCTGCAGACCGTCGGTCGACACGCCGACGGCTTCATCCTGCAACTGGCCGATCCGCAGATCCTCGAGTGGACGATGACAGCCGTTCGCACCGCCGCCACCGAAGCGGGTCGTGACCCCGACGACATCTCGATCTGTGTGGTCGCCCCCGCCTATGTCGGTGACAACATCGAATCACAGCGCGACCAGTTGCGCTGGTTCGGGGGGATGGTCGGCAACCATGTCCACGACCTCGTCACCCGCTACGGTCAGGAGTCGGACACCATCCCCAAGGTGTTGACCGACTACATCCGGCAGCGGGAGGGTTACGACTACGAGCATCACGGCCGGGCCGGCAACCCCGACACCCAATTCGTCCCCGACGAGGTGATCGACCGCTTCTGTGTGCTCGGGACGGTGGAGCAGCATGTCGAGAAGCTGACCTTGCTCAAGGAGATGGGTGTCGACCAGTTCGGCATCTACCTGATGCACGACAACCAAGAAGGCACCCTCGACGCCTACGGCAGCGAAATCATCCCCCGCCTGGGGTGAGGATCGCGGCCTCCGCCGCAATCAGTCACGAGTTCCCAGGTTCAAAGTTCAGAGTTCAAGGTCCAAGGTTTCGGGGTCGAACTCTCAGCGTTCAACCTTGAACCTTTGACCTCCACGGTGGGGGAAAGTTCAAAGTTGAAGGTCCAAAGTTCCGGGGTCGAACTTTCAACGTTCAACCTTGAACCTTCGACCTCGACGTTGGCCCACAAGTCGCCGGTCAACGTGACGTGCCGGGATGACGCACGGCGCATGGCGCACGACGCATGACGCATGACGCATGACGCAAGACGGTCGGCGCCTACGCCTCCCGCATCAGGGCGGACATGCGGCGGCGGAGGAGCGGGGGAGCGTTGACGATTCCCAACTCGACGGCGAACTCGGCGTCGCGGCTGATGTCGAGGATGACCTCCTCGCCTTCGACGCGCATGTGGAAACCGTCAGGCAGAGCATTGACCCGCATCTCGTCGCGGCTCCAGTTGCCGATCTCGGTGGCACCGGACTGCAGCGCAAGCCGATCCTCGGTCAGGTCGATGGTGACACCGATCCCGCGACCCTCTTCACCGGGCATTCGAAGATTCCCCTGATAGATGGCCAAACACGCTCCTTCTCGCAGTGCCGTCAGGATATCGGGCCGGGACCGTCGAGGGAAGGCTCTGTTCTCGACCGTTGTTCGGCGATCAACTCGGCAATCTCGTCGGGATCGCCCAGCGGTGGGGTGAGCGTCTCGATGATGCGCTGTTGCATCCGGCGGTGGACGACGACGTTCGCCAGGTCGGCCGAGCGGCAACAGGCCGGATCGGGACAGGAGGAGGTGACCTGGGTGCTGGTGCGTCGGCCCCGAAAGACCTTGGCGTCCTCGTAGCGGACACCGGTGGTGAAGCTGTGGCCTTCCTGGTCGACCGACACGTGGGTGGCGCACCAGTAGGAGCCACCGGGTGTGTCGGTGAACTGGTGGTGGATTCCGAATCGCTCCTCCGACCGGAAGGCGGCTCTGGCCCCGAACAGACGGCACAGCCGCCGGCCCTCGTGGTTGCCGAACGAATCGGTGGCCAGCGGCAGTCCGTCCAGCACGGTCGCCTTCCACACCACTCCATCCGGGCTGGTGCGAAGGAAGTGGCTCTCGATCCCGAAGTGACGGGTGGCCAGGTTGGTGAACCGCTGGGCGGCCATCTCGTAGGAGACGTAGAACTGCTCCTTGAGGTCTCCCACCGCCAGGTCGCGCTCTTGGATCGCTGCCCGCAGCGCCGGGACCGCCGCCTGTTCGGGGACGAGGACGGCCGCCGCGAAGTAGGCGGTCTCCAGGCGTTGGGTGAGCAGATCGAGTGCGGAGGAAGGCTCGCCGTGATCCAGCGCGGCGGCACCCAGGGTCTGCAGGATCGCCTTGCGGGCCTGCCGGGTGCGCAACTCGTTGCGCCGGGCGATGTAGATCACCTTGCGCCCGGCGTCGACCACCGATCGAACCCGGGGTGGCATGTCCTCGACCGGCCTGAGCGTGAAGCCGAAGCGCTGAGCGATGTCGGTGATCGTGCGCGAGGTGAGGGGGCCGGTGCCGGCGTATCCGACCTCTTCCAGCAGGTTGCGGGCGATCCCTTCGATCCGGTCGAGGTAACCATGCCGCACCCTCAGCCAGTCGTTGACCTGGGCGTTGGCCTGGCGGATCCCGGCCTCGTCCTCCACCGGCTGGCTGTCGCGCCGGGCGAGTTCGTCGAACAGCGTCAGCAGGTGATTGAGCACCTCGTCGCCGACCCGCCCGCTGGGGCGGAGGTGGGGCAGCCCGAGCTGGGCGTAGGCCGGGTGTTGCTGGGCCCGGTCGAGGCGGATCTCGAGTCCGGCCCGCGGGTTGGGGGCTTCGGGTGCCATCAGGTCGGCTGGGGCGATGTCGAGCGCCCGGGCCAGGGCGGTGATCACCGACAGTTTCGCCTCCCGTTTGCCGTTTTCGAGCAACGAGAGAAAGGGAGCCGGGCGACCGATGGCGGCGCCGAGTTGATCCAGGGTCAAACCGCGCCGCTGCCGAAAGTGGCGGAGTCGATGACCGAACACCACCGGGTCGAGTTCCATGCGACCTCTCTTCTCGCTATCGGAAAGATCGGGCGATCTTATCGCGCCGGAGGGCAGGGGTAGGATCGATCAGGCGGAAGAATCGACATGCTGACCAAGGAGTTCCAGTGGCGATCGAGATCGTAGGCCCCGGGCACCTCCTCCTCACCGGGGAGGCACTCGCCTTCCTCGAAGCCCTCGAAACCAGGTTCGGACCCGTTCGTCAGGAGATCCTGCGGGCCAGATCAGAACGTCAGCACCGGCTCGACACCGGTTCCCTGCCCGATTTCCTGCCCGAGACCGCCTCGGTTCGCCAGGGCACCTGGACGGTTGACCCGGTTCCCCCGGACCTGGCCGACCGGCGAGTGGAGATCACCGGCCCGGTCGACGCCAAGATGATGATTAACGCCCTCAACTCCGGCGCCAGGGTGTTCATGGCCGACTTCGAGGACGCCACCACCCCCACCTGGAGGAACCTCCTCGACGGCCAGGCGAACCTGGTGGATGCCTACCGGCGCACACTCCGCCTGGAGACCCCCGACAAGACCTACCAGATCGGACCCACCCCCGCCACGCTGATGGTGCGACCCCGCGGCTGGCATCTGTCCGAAAAGCACGTCCTCGTGGATGACGGGCGTATGTCGGCGTCGCTGTTCGACTTCGGTCTGTACCTGTTCTGGGGTGGCCGGGCCGCCCTCGAAGCCGGCAGCGGCCCCTATTTCTACCTCCCCAAGCTGGAGAGCCACCTCGAGGCCCGCTTGTGGAACGACGTGTTCGTGTGGGCCCAGGAGCATTTGGGCATCCCGGTGGGGACCATCAAGGCGACCGTGCTGATCGAGACCGTTCTCGCCGCCTTCGAGATGGACGAGATCCTCTACGAACTCCGCCGGCACTCGGCAGGGCTCAACGCCGGTCGCTGGGACTACCTCTTCTCGATGATCAAGAAGTTCCGCAACCATGCCGGCTTCGTCCTCCCCGACCGGAACCAGGTGGGGATGACCGCGCCGTTCATGAAGGCCTACACCGAACTCCAGGTCGCCACCTGTCACAAGCGCGGAGCCCACGCCATCGGCGGAATGGCGGCCTTCATCCCCAACCGGCGTGACGTCGAGGTCACCGAGAACGCCCTGGCCCGGGTGCGCCAGGACAAGAAACGGGAGGCCGGTCAGGGCTGCGACGGCACCTGGGTGGCGCATCCCGACCTGGTGCCGGTGGCGATGGAGGAGTTCGACGCCGTCCTCGGCGCCGCTCCCAATCAACTCGACCGGCTCCGCCCCGACGTGTCGGTCGACGCCTCACAACTGCTCGACGTGACCGTCGCCGGCGGCACCATCACCCTCGACGGGCTGCGATCGAACGTCAGGGTCGGGCTCCGTTATCTGACTTCCTGGCTGGCCGGTTCGGGGGCGGTGGGCATCGACAACCTGATGGAGGACGTCGCCACCGCCGAGATTGCCCGCTCGCAGATCTGGCAGTGGGTGCGGCACGGGGTGTCGACCGCCGATGGCACCCCGATCACCGCAGACCTGGTGCGTTCGATGTTGACGGAGGAACTGGCCGCCGTCCCGGCCGAAACCGCCGAGCAGGCCGCCGGGGTGTTCGACGAGGTGGCGCTCAGCGCCGACTTCGTCGAGTTCCTGACCCTTCCCGCCTATGAGTTGATCGACTGAGAAAGGACCGAATCAGATGAACCGGCAAGAACGAATCGAATCGATCGAGACCCAATGGGCGACCGACCCCCGGTGGGCCGGGATCACCCGCACCTATTCGGCCGCCGACGTGGTCGGGCTGCAGGGGAGCATGGGTGAGACCCACACGCTGGCCGGGGCGATGGCCCGCAAGTTGTGGGACGAACTGGCCAGTTCGGACTACATCAACGCCCTCGGCGCCCTGTCGGGGGGCCAGGCGGTCCAGATGGTGAAGGCCGGTCTCCGCGCCATCTACCTGTCCGGATGGCAGGTGGCGGGCGACGCCAACCTGGGTGAACAGGTCTATCCCGACCAGTCGCTCTACCCGGCCAACTCCGCCCCGGCCCTGGTGCGGCGCATCAACAACGCCCTGCGCCGGGCCGACCAGATCTCGTGGTCCGAGGGCGAGGAAGGCACCGACTGGTTCGTCCCGATCGTCGCCGACGGGGAGGCAGGCTTCGGTGGCGCCCTCAACGTGTTCGAACTGACCAAGGGCTTCATCGAAGCGGGGGCGGCCGGGGTCCATTTCGAGGATCAACTGGCGGCCGAGAAGAAGTGTGGCCACATGGGGGGCAAGGTGCTGGTCCCCACCAGCCAGCATGTCCGCACCCTCACCGCCGCCCGTCTCGCCTCCGATGTAATGGAGGTCCCCACCATCGTCGTGGCCCGGACCGACGCCAACGGCGCCAACCTGCTCACGAGTGACGTCGACCCCCGCGACCAGGACTTCTGCACCGGTGAGCGGACCACAGAGGGGTTCTTCCGGGTGCGGGCCGGGCTCGACCAGGCGATTGCCCGGGGACTCGCCTACGCCCCCTACGCCGACCTGATCTGGTGCGAGACCGCCCATCCCGACCTTGACGAGGCGGCCGCGTTCGCCGAGGCGATCCACGCCCGGTTCCCCGGCAAGATGCTCGCCTACAACTGCTCGCCCAGCTTCAACTGGAGGGCCCACCTCGACGACGCCACCATCGCCCGTTTCCAGAAGGAGTTGGGAGCGATGGGCTACAAGTTCCAGTTCATCACGCTGGCCGGATTCCACGCCCTCAACGCCGCCATGTTCGACCTGGCCCAGGGGTATGCCCGGCGCGGGATGTCGGCCTATGTCGAGTTGCAGGAGCACGAGTTCAGCCTGGAGCCGGCCGGCTACACCGCCACCCGTCACCAGCGCGAGGTGGGGGCGGGATACTTCGACCAGGTGTCGAATGTCATCTCCGGTGGCGAGGCGAGCACCCTGGCCCTGGTCGGTTCCACCGAAGAGGAGCAGTTCTGAGGAGCGATCGCCGAATACGATGATTCCGGACCACGTTCGCGGAGGGAGATCAGCATGCCCAACATCGTCCACGTAGTGGGCACGGGAACGATCGGTGAGCCTCTCATCGGTCTCCTCGCCGACGACCGGGAGGCGTTCGGCATCGACGAGGTCACGTTCCACAAGCGGAGCCCACTCATAACCGAGCGGGGAAAGATCAACGACCTCGTGCGGCGGGGAGCGGTCCTGTCCGTCGACGACGACAAACGTCCTGCCTTCGAGGCGCTCGGGCATGCCCCCAAGTACGAGGCGCGAGAGGCGATCGAACGGGCGACCGTGGTGATCGACTGCACCCCGGTGGGCAACGCCATGAAAGAGGAGTACTACCTCAAGGCCGAGGGCCCGATCGGTTTCATGGCACAGGGCTCGGAGTTCGGATTCGGCAAGCAGTACGCCCGGGGGATCAACGACGAGGCCCTCGACCGGGAGACCGACCGGTTCCTCCAGATCGTGTCGTGCAACACCCACAACATCTCCGTGCTGGTGAAGACGCTGGCGATGGACCCCGACGGGACCAACCATCTGACCGATGGCCGCTTCCTGTGCATCCGCCGGTCCAACGACATCAGCCAGGACGAGGGGTTCGCCCCCAGCCCGACGGTGGAACCGCACAAGGACGGGCGCTTCGGCACCCATCACGCTCGCGACGCCCACGGGTTGTTCGCCACCCAGGGCTACGACCTCAATCTGTTCTCCTCTGCGATGAAGCTCAACACCCAGTACATGCACTCGATCCACTTCTCGCTGACCCTGGATCGGGAAACCACGGTGGAGGAGGCCCGTGAGCGGCTGGCCGAGAACAAACGGGTGGCGGTCACCTACAAACGCTCCGCCAACCAGGTCTTCAGCTTCGGCCGCGACCACGGCTACTTCGGACGGATCCTCAGCCAGACGGTGGTGGCCCTCGACACCCTGGCGGTGCGCAACGGCAACGAATTGGTCGGCTTCTGCTTCACCCCCCAGGACGGCAACCCGCTGCTCTCCACCGTCGCCGCCACCCTCTGGTACCTCGACCCCGACCAAACCGACGAACGAATGAACGTCCTCAGGCCCTACCTGTTCACGGAGGTGTGACGGGGTCGCGCGTCACGGGTCGCGCTGCGTCCTGCGTCTTGCGTCCTGCGTCTTGCGCCAGCCGAGTCTCAAGCAGGAGTCGGACCCCTCGGGGCCGTTTCGTGGGGGGTGTCCCCTTGTTGTCTCCCCTTGTGGTGCCGGTGTTGTTTCCTCCCCTCGGGAGGACCCCTCGTTGGGGGGTGCCGGGGGGTCATCCCC
>Ga0209798_10002387_pt1 | contig 11072 bp, 11 predicted proteins | sample DOMMetBare3Fresh_FD_187475 | JGI IMG/M metagenome (GOLD analysis project Ga0209798, IMG submission 187475) | Wetland sediment microbial communities from St. Louis River estuary, USA, under dissolved organic matter induced mercury methylation -... | ecosystem: Environmental > Aquatic >...
TGCGCGAGGACCCGCACCTCAGCGCCATCCCGGTCATCTCGATGACCTCGCGAAACGAGCACCCGGCGGCGCCGGTCTACGCGCACCTCAGCAAGCCCTTCGACCTCGACGAGATCGGCAAGCTCCTCGGCCGGCTGCTGGTCGGGGAGCCGGCCTCGGCGCAGGTCTAGCCCGCGCCCGGGGGCCTGAGCTTCATCCCGACCCGCAAAAGGCGGCAGACCCGCGCCGCCCCCGATTCCACGAGCTCCGCCGCGCGCGCCATGCACTCCTCGAGCGACATGGGCCGGGGTACGGTGCTCGCGAGCGCGTCGATCCACTGGTCCTGAAGGCGTTCGGCTCCATCGCCCAGGCCGCCCGCGAGGCAGACCACCGGCACGCCGCGCTCCCTGGCCACGCGCGCGACGCCCGCCGGGGCCTTCCCCATGGTGGTCTGGACGTCGCTGCGCCCCTCTCCGGTGATGACGAGGTCGGCGGTCTGCACCAGCGCCTCGAAGCCGACCGCGTCAAGCACCGCCTGGACCCCGCTGACCCGATGCCCGCCAAGGAGCAGCAGCCCGTAGCCCAAGCCTCCGGCGGCGCCCGCTCCCGGCTCGCGTTCGAGTCGTATCTCCTTGCCGGTGAGCAGGTCCCTGCTGACGAGAACGCCCCTGCCGACGACCTCGGTGAAGTGGCCCAGAGCGGCCTCGAGCTGCTGCGCCATCTCCGGTGTCGCGCCCTTCTGAGCCGCATAGACCGCACTGGCGCCCTGGAGCCCGAGCAGGGGCGAGTCGACGTCAGTGGCGAGAACGAGCTCGACGGAGCGCAGCCGCTCACGCACCAGCCTGAGGCCCTCAAGCGCATCGGCGGCCAGCTCGCCCAGAGCTGCGCCGCCGAAGCCCAGCGCCGTCCGGTCGCCGGCTCCCAGTGCCGCCAGCATGCCGGCTCCCCCGTCGTTGGTCCCGCTGCCACCGAGCCCGACCACGACCCGGGTGGCACCCCCGCCGACGGCAGCGTCTATGAGCTCCCCGACGCCGTAGGTGCTGGTGACCATGGGATTGCGCTCGCCCTCGGAGAGCAGGTGCAGACCGCAGGCCTGGGCAGACTCGATGTATGCCGTCCGGGTGACACCTCTGTCAACCATCAGGATGGCGGCCGGAACGGGCCGTCTGAGCGGATCAGACACCGTGACGGACACCGTCGCGCCGCTGAGCGCTGCGGTCAGCACGTCAAGAAACCCCGGGCCTCCGTCGCTCAACGGTTGCAGGGTGAGGTCGTCATCAGGCGCGCTGCGTCGCCAGCCCTCGGCGATCGCGTCAGCCGCCTGAGCCGCGCTGAGGGTGCCGGTGAAACAGTCGGGGGCTATCAGGACGCGCACGTGCACCTGCTGTCAGAAGATGCCGTCACGTCGTCGCAGCTCCGTCATGGTCGAGGCGAACGACCAGACAGGGGCCTCCGGCGTAGATGCCGCCGTCGATGGCGAGTGCCCGGCCGCCTGCATATGACAGGGGGCCCGTCACCTCCGAGGAGTCCTGTCCGGTGAGTGAAGCGATGATGCTGTGGCCGTGGACGATCCGCTCGCCGCCGAACCGGTCGAGGACGCCGACGGCCACCCGCTCTCCGTCAGAGTCCGCAAACGCATATCGGGCCGTGAGCCTGACCCAGCACTCCCACCACTCCCCGAGCTCATCGCCGGCGAGCACGTGGCGCACCGCGTCGTTGATCCGCTCGACACTCTCGCCCCACCGGAGGTACTCGGTGGTGTCGCTGTGCAACAGCAGGTCGCGACCTGCCAGAACGATGGTGTCCAGCCGGCTGATCCAGGCAATGTGCTGGTCGGTGAGGCGCTCCTGATCGCCAACCCGGCCTCCGTTGAGGGACCAGCTGCGAGCGAAGCTTCGGTGGCCGCCGACATGTGACGTGACCCGCTGGTCGCCGAAGCGGTGCACCCCCAGCGTGAGGATCTCGTGGTTGCCAAGCAGGGCATCAACCTGCCCACCTGCCGCGCCTGCCTCATCCTGCAGTCGGCGAATGAGGTCGACGACCGCGATGCCGTCCGGCCCACGGTCGAAGAAGTCGCCCAGGACAGTCAGACGGGCGCCGCCCCCGCACCAGGCGCCATCGGAGTCGACCAGCTTCGCGCGGCGAAGCGCCACGACGAAGGGCTCCACGTGTCCGTGGATGTCACTGACGGCATAGTGCATAGGCCAAACCTAGGGGACTCACCCCTTGAGATCGCCTGGCCATGGGTCAAACCCGGCAGTGGTCGGCCCGCCCGGCGGCATACGATCAGGGGGTGAGCACCACAGCGGAACAGCCACGCCACGCCCCCTTGCCCCTGCTCGTCCTTGGTCAGGGTCGCGAGCTCGCCACCGAGCGGGGCGTCGAATGTCCCGGGGAGCTGCCGGCGCCCTCCGACCCTGGTCTGGTCGAACGTGCACGGGTCGCCAAGGCTGCACTCGGCGACCGGGTCTTCATCCTCGGCCACCACTACCAGCGTGACGAGGTCATCGAGTTCGCCGATGTGACGGGCGACAGCTTCAAGCTCGCCAAAGAAGCGGCCGCACGTCCGGAGGCGGCATACATCGTCTTCTGTGGCGTGCACTTCATGGCGGAGGCGGCCGACATCCTCACTGCAGACCATCAGCAGGTCGTGCTGCCCGACCTGGCCGCGGGATGCTCCATGGCAGACATGGCCGCAATCGGGCAGGTCGAGGACGCATGGGACGACCTGGCCGAGATGGGCGTCGCGGACGAGCTTGTTCCCGTGACCTACATGAACTCCGCGGCCGCCATCAAGGCGTTCACCGGCCGCCACGCGGGCACGATCTGCACGTCGAGCAACGCGAAGACCGCGATGCAGTGGGCATTTGACCAGCATGGTGGTGTCGGGGGCAACGCCAAGGTGCTGTTCCTGCCCGACCAGCACCTCGGACGCAACACCGCGGTCCGCGAGCTTGGCCTCTCTCTCCAGGACTGCGTGGTGTTCGACCCACACAAACCGGCCGGAGGGCTGACCCGCGAACAGGTTCGGGCTGCGCGGGTGATCCTGTGGCGCGGACATTGCTCAGTGCACGGCCGATTCTCGCTCGAAGCCGTCGCCGCCGCGCGAGCCACCATCCCCGGGGTCAGGGTGATCGTGCACCCAGAGTGCCAGTACGAGGTCGTCGAAGCTGCAGATGTGGTCGGCTCGACCGAACGGATCATCCAGGCCATTGCCTCGGCGCCGGACGGCAGCTCGTGGGCCGTGGGCACCGAGCTCAACCTCGTGCGCCGTCTCGCGACGATGTTCCCAAAGCAGAACATCGCCTTCCTGGAAAAGAACGTCTGCTACTGCTCGACCATGAACCGCATCGACCTGCCGCACCTGGTCTGGGCGCTTGAGTCACTCGTGGCCGGCCGGGTCATCAACCAGATCACCGTCGATCCCGACGTGGCCAAGTGGGCCAAGGTTGCGCTCGACCAGATGCTTGCGCTCCCCGGCGAGACCGCCAAGGACTGACTGCCGCGGCGCCCTGCCTGCGAATGACGACGCGGGCGCTCAGCCGCGAAGCAGGCCCAGACGTTCGAGCAGGACGGCCTCGGCCAGGCAGACCTTCTCGAACTCACCGAGGTGGAGGCTCTCATTTGCGCCGTGGGCGCGGGTATCGGGATCCTCGACGCCAGTGACCAGGATGCCGGCGTCAGGGAACTTCTCGGCGAACGCCGCCACGAACGGGATCGAACCGCCAACACCGATGTCGACCGGTGCGACGCCCCACGCATCGGTGAAGGCCGCGCGCGCCTGGTCATAGACCGGGCCGTTGGCGTCAGCGGAGAACCCGGCGCCCTCGTCGTCAAGCTCGATGTCGATCTTGACGCCCCAGGGCGCATTGGCCCTCAGGTGTTCCGCGAGCAACCAGTAGCCCTGCTGCGGGTCCTCGTCGGGGGCGATACGCATCGAGATCTTCGCGGCGGCCTGCGGGACCAGGGTGTTGGAGGATGTGGCCACGGACGGCGCGTCGATGCCGATGGTGGTGATCGATGGTTTGCTCCACAGCCGCGACAGGATCGAACCAGAACCGATCATCTCGACGCCATCGAGCAGACCGGACTCTTCGCGCAGCTGCTCCTCGGGGTATTCGAGATCAGAGGCCACGCCCGACTTCAGTCCCGCCACGGCGACGTTGCCCTCGGCATCATGCAGCGTGGCGATCAGCCTGATCAGCGCCGTGATGGCGTCCGGAACCGCTCCACCGAACATGCCGCTGTGAATTCCGTGGTCGAGGGCGCGCACCGTCACCACCACGCGGATCATCCCGCGCAACGTCGTGGTCAATGCCGGCTTGCCCACTGCCCAGTTGGTCGAGTCCGCCAGGACGATCACGTCGGCGCGGAGCTTGTCGCCATGCCGCTCCAGGATCGTGCCCAAGCTGTCCGAGCCGACCTCCTCCTCGCCTTCGACGAAGACGGTGACGCCGACCGGCAACGCACCGGAGTGCACGCGCAGCGCCGCGATGTGGGCCATGACTCCGGCCTTGTCATCTGCGATGCCGCGGGCGTAGAGCCGGCCCTCACGCTCGGTCGGCTCGAATGGCGCGCTGTCCCAGTCGGAGTCGGCGCCGGAGGGTTGGACATCGTGGTGGGCGTAGAGCATGACGGTCGGTGCGCCTTCGGGTCCGTCGAGGTGTCCGATGACGGCAGGTCGACCGCCCTCCTTGACAATCTCGACGTCGAGGCCCTCGCCGCGCAGCATCCCGGCCACGGCCTGCGCGCTGGCCTCCACGTGAGCCTGGTCGAAGGCTGCGAGCGAGACGCTGGGGATCCGGGTGAGCGCCTCGAGATCTCGACGCAACGTCGGCAGAAGCTCGGCGACCCGAGCCGTCATTGCGCTCAGTCGGGCGGGGTCAAGGTCTGGGGTGCGAACGTCTTTGGTCACGACGCGAGCGTACCTACTGTCCTCATGCGGCCTCCCACCCGAGCAGCTCCTCCTGGGCAGCCGACGGCCGATTCAAGGGAAACCAGCCCCACGACATACAGTGGCACTGTGTTTGGACGCAAGAAGAACTCCGAGAACGGCACCCCGTCGGCAATCACGTACGCCGAGCGGCCAGGTGCCAAGAACCGCCCCACTCCGTCCCGTCGGGAGCAGGAGGAGGCTCGTAAGCGGCCCCTGGTGCCCACGGACCGCAAGGCCGCAGCCAGCCAGTCCCGTGAGGCCACCAAGGTCGCCCGCGCCAAGCAGCGCGCCGCCTTGCTTTCGGGTGACGAGCACGCGCTACCGGCTCGCGACAAGGGGCCGATCAAGCGCTACATCCGCGACGCCGTGGATACCCGATGGAACGTCGGCGAGTTCATGCTGCCGGTCATGGTGGTGGTGCTGGGGTTGACCTTTGTCGCCCCGTTGGTCCCCTCGATGGCCACGGTGACCACGCTGCTGGTCTTCACGATGGTCTATGGCCTGGTTCTCGCCGGAGTGCTCGATGCCTTCCTGATGTGGCGGCGCATCAAAGCTAAGATCGTCGCGAAGTTCGGCGAGAACCCGCCACGCGGATCCGCCATGTATGCCGTACTGCGCGCCTTCCAGATGCGCCGCTCGAGGCTGCCGCGTCCCCAGGTCGCGCGCGGGGCCAAGACCACCTAGACACTCTCGCGACCGACGGCTGGGTCCTGCTTCACCGGCCCCGTTCAGTCGAGGAGATTGGCGAACGCGGTCGGCGTACGGGTGAGCGCGTATGTTGCGAAATGCATCCGCTCGACCTCGCCCGACGGGCCTCGCGTGATCTCGAGCAGCTCGCCGCGCTCGCGCCCGGCAACAGCGCGGAAGCGACCGCCGTCCTCCTTGGCGAACCGGGTGTCAGCGATCGGCAGACCACCGGGGATGCGCGACCAGAGTGCGTTGTCGCGCACCTCGAAGACGATCTCCTCGCCCTCGGTCCACCAGCTGCCGAGGATGCCGTCAAGATCCGGCTGCGGCTGGGAAGGACTCCACACGAGCGCCATGGATGGCTCGGCATCGAGGACAGCGTTGACCAGCTGACCGGCGAGAGTCACGGTCTCGGCGCCCGCAGTGCTGTTGGCGAAGACCACAGCCCCAACACGATCCTGGCGTCGAACTCTCAAGCCGGCCAGGAACCCGGGCATCGCTCCCCCGTGACCGGCCAGGACCCGCTCACCGGTGCGCTGAAGGTCATAACCCAGCCCATAGGCCCGCGCCCAGCCCTCGACGTCGGTCATGATCAGCGGCCGGCACATCTCGTCCACGCTGTCAGGCGACAAGACCTCGGCGATCGGGTCCGCCACGAAGGCGGCATACCGAGCCATGTCGGCAACAGTGCTCCAGAGCCCGCCCAGTGGGGCCATCGCCCTCTGCTCGAACGCCGGCTCGATGGTTGCCACTCCCGTGTGGGGATGAATCTGATAGCCCAGCGCGCGACTCGCGTTGTCAGGGACCAAGCCGGTGTTCTTCATCTCCAACGGCTCGAGGACGCGTTCGGTGACGACATCACCCCAGGGCCGGCCTTCGAGCTGTTCCACGATCTGTCCCAGGAGCGCGAACGCGAGGTTGGAGTAGTGGAAAGCGAAGTGGACGGGCAGTACCTGCTCAGCCTCCTCCAGCTCACGCAGCAGCCGCTCCTGGTCGGGCGCGTCGAAGTTCTCCCAGATCCGGCCGACCGGCTCGCGCTGCAGGCCGGAGGCGTGGGAAAGCAGCTGGCGGATGGTCACGGCACCGTGTTTGGTGCGGGGCAGGTATGTGTCCAGGCGGTCGTCCAGCGACAGCCTGCCGGCATCGCGCAGCGCCATGACCAAGACGGCGGTGAACGTCTTGGTGATCGACCCGATCATGTATTGCGTGTCGTCGCCCGGTCCGGTGATCGGGTCGAGTCGTGCCGCACCGACGTGAAGAGACCACACCAGCGTGCCGTCCCTGACGACGCCCGCGCTCACCGCCGGTGAGTGCCACTGACTCTGCGCCTGGCGCACCTGGCGCTCGAGGTCCCGAACAAGTCCGTCTCCCAGCGACAGGTGGCTCGCGGCACCCTCAACCAAGGCGCTGGCAGAGCCGTTCGGGGAACCGCTCATTCGGCCGCTCGCAGGCTCATGGGTCCGTAGACCACCGCGCCCTCGTGGGCGAGCGTGACGGCGTCCACCCCCACGCCGAACAGCTCACGCCACTGCTCGCCGAGCCAGGTCTCCGCCTCACTCTGCGAGGGGAAACCGTTCGTGACCAGAGTCTCACCGGTCATCGGCTGGCCGTCTGCGTCGAGATAGGTCCACGTCCACTCATCAGTCATGGACGCCACCCTACCCAGCGCTCAACCGCCACCCATCCGCGAAGACAGACCACCGCGAGGAGCACCGCGAGGAGCACCGCGAGCAGCGTTCCACGACAACGCGCGCAACACGGCGCGCGGACGTTGGCGGCTGTGTAGCGTTGACAACGTGAGCGACATTCGACCAGTCGAGCAGAGCCTCCCATCGTTGGACGAGTCGTGGTCCCACGCGCTCTGCGTGGCCGCTCATCCCGACGATCTCGAGTACGGCATCGCCGCGGCTGTCGACCGCTGGGTGCAACAGGGCAAGACGGTCACCTACCTGTTGGTCACACACGGAGAGGCAGGAATCGACGGGGTCCCACCCAGCGAAGCAGCCTCCCTGCGAGCCCAGGAGGAACGCGACGGGGCGGCCGAGGTGGGCGTCGAAGCCGTGGAGTTCCTCGACTACGACGACGGCACCGTCGAGTACGGCCTGCCACTACGCCGTGACATCGCCCGGGCGATACGCATCCACAAACCCGAGGTCGTCATCACGTTGACACACCGTGAGCGGTTCGCAGGCGGAGGCACGAACCAGGCCGACCACCGTGCGGTGGGACTTGCTGCGCTGGACGCATCCAAGGACGCAGGCAACCGGTGGATCCACCCCGAGCTGGCGGACGAGGGATACGAGCCGTGGAACGGGGTCAAATGGGTCTGCATGGCGGGCTCACCGGAGGTCACTCACGGGGTGGACGTGACCGGGCACCTGGACGCGGCAGTGGCATCGCTCGAGGCCCATCACGTCTATCTCGAAGCGCTCGGCCCGGACTATCCATCACCTCGAGATCTGCTGGGAATGATCCTCGGCGGTGGTGGCCAGGCAATAGGCGTCGACCACGCCGTCACCTTTGAGGTCTACGACATCTGAGGTCCGTCGCCAGAGCACTGGACCCATGCTGGAGGCATCGACACCTGCAGGAGGAACAAACGACATGGCGTTCACACGCGACTCGATCCCCGACCTCACGGGCAGGACAGCGGTGGTCACCGGAGCCAACGGCGGGCTGGGGCTGGAGACCACGAAGGCGTTGGCGGCCAAGGGCGCACATGTGGTGATGGCGGCGCGCAACCTGGCCAAGGCCACCGAGGCGGCCGAGCAGATCCGGGCTGAGACACCGAACGCGTCGCTGGAGGTAGTACCGCTCGACCTCGGTTTGCTGGGCTCGGTCCGGGAGGCAGCTGAGCGGATGCTGGCCCATCCGGGCCTGGCCAACACCGACCTGCAGTCCAACCACGGTCGAGGAGGGTGGCGGCGGTGCTCCGGTGAGGTGGCCCATCCTGCGCCCCGGCACCGACAGGGCGATCGCGACCTTATGGCAGGTGTCGGAGCGCGAGACCGGCATCGCCCTGAAGATCATCTGATCCCTCATGTCCGCTGTGGAGCACTACACCGTGCCCCCGGGGAGCCAGTGTCATCCGGTCTACGACATCTGAGGTCCGAGGTCTGACCTCTGCAGGTCATCCGGGACCAGCGAGAACAGGACCAGGTCCACCCGGCCGTCATGCACGTAGCCGGCGTTGCGTGCCACACCCTCGCGTACGAAGCCGGCCTTCACAGCGGCTCGCTGCGACCCGATGTTCCCGGTCGCGGCGAACAGCTCGACCCGCTCGAAGCCGTGGTCGCAGATGGCCCATTCGGAAAGCGCGCGAGTCGAGCGCGAAGCGACACCCCGACCTCGAGCCCACGGCGCCACCCAGTAGCCCACTTCGGCGACCCGGTACGCCCAGTTGACGTGCTTGAGGTCGATCACACCCACCAGCCGCCCCGCGGACTCGATGGCGAAGACGATGCCCGCTCCCGACTCGCGCAGTGTGGGCGCGAACGTGCCGATGAACCACTGGGCGTTGGCCAGCGTGTACGGCCGGGGAATCGGCAGCCAGCGCAACGTCTCTGGGTCCTGGCATGCGTCGGCGATGTCATCTGCATCTGACTGAGAGAGGGGACGCAGCGTCAGATCTCCTACGGCGAGCGTGGTCTCGTGGAAGGTCGGCGTCACATCGAGTGCGGTCATTCGAGAATCGTAGGCGGTGAACCGAACCTTTCGGTCGTCGACAACGCCTCAGAAGGAAAGGCCGACGAGGGCTGCCAACGCCGTGGTGTCCAGATTCTCTTCGATGGCGTCCGCCAGTCGATCAAGCATCGACTCACGCCTCGCGGCGAACCCCGTCGCACTCGGGTCGGCCCGCCATGGCACCCCCGCCTGGGATGCCACCTCGGTGAGGAATGCCCGCCGGAAGACGTCGTTCTCCAGGGCTCCGTGCCAGGTCATCCCCCACACCGACCCTGCCCGCCACCCGTCCAGGAACGGCTCCGCGTCACCACCGTCGAGTGTGCGCGAGGCCACCCCGTGGTGGATCTCGTATGCCGTGACAGCGTGTCCGCGCCAGGTGCCTTCGGGTCGTCCCAGATGTTTGTCCACGTCGAACCGCACCCTGATCGGGAGCAGTCCGAGGCCCGCAACCGTTCGGGCAGAACGGGACTCGACGCCATCTGGGTCTTCGATGCTTTCCGCAAGCATCTGGTATCCGCCACAGATGCCGAGCACCGGCCGGCCGGCTGCGGCTCGCGCGATCACCGCCGAGTCGAGGCCACGCGAACGCATCCACTCCAAATCCGCTGACGTGGCTCGAGACCCGGGGAGCACCACCAAGTCTGCGCGAGCGACCGTGTCGGGGTCGGCCGTCACCCGGACGTCGACACCTGGCTCCGCGGCCAGGGCGTCAACGTCGGTGGCGTTGGACACTCTGGGGAACCGAACGACCGCAACGGAAAGCGTCGCACCAACCGCGGATACGGCCGGCGACGCCGCTGTCCCGGTGACCTCCGAGGATCCTCCCGACCAACCCGATATCGCGAGGGCATCCTCACCATCGAGCCACACGTCGTACAGAAACGGCAAGGTGCCCAACACCGGTCGGGCGGTGCGTTCCTCCAGCATTCGCAGCCCCGGCTCGAGGAGGGACAGGTCCCCGCGAAACTTGTTCACGATCCAACCCCGGATGTGGGCCTTGTCCGCCTCGTCCAGCAAGGCCAAGGTGCCGTACATCGCGGCGAGCACCCCGCCTCGGTCGATGTCGCCGACCACGACCACCGGCAGATCCACGGCCCGCGCCAGACCCATGTTGACGAAGTCGCCCTCACGCAGGTTGATCTCTGCCGGACTCCCCGCGCCTTCGGCAATGACGACATCGAAACGGGACGACAGTTCGCGAAATGCCTCGAACGCGGTCTGCGCCAACACCTTTCGGCCCGTAGCCCACTCTCCGGCATCGAGCTCCCCCCAGGATTGACCCATCAGGACCACGTGGGACCTGAGGTCCGACCCCGGTTTGAGCAGAACTGGGTTCATAGCAGCCTCGGGCTCCACCCCACACGCGACAGCCTGAACCCACTGAGCTCGCCCGATCTCCGATCCATCCGCACAGACCATCGAGTTGTTGGACATGTTCTGTGCCTTGAACGGGGCGACCGATACGCCCCTGCGGGCCAGCCACCGACACAGCCCAGCGGTCACCAGGCTCTTGCCGGCATCCGATGTGGTGCCCGCCACGAGCAGTCCCTTGGCCACGACTTCTCCCTAGTCTTGAGCTGATCGATCGAAGGTCGCTCCACCGAAAGGGTCCCAAACGCCATGAAATGGTCCCGCGCCGTCCATCATCTCGACGAGCTCGCGCATGCGTGCGCCGACATGGCGGAGCGGCCAGTCACGGTCTTTCCGCTACGAGTCATGCAGCTGTGGGCCTACGGCGACGTGCTGAACGGCCATGACGACCTCGACCGTCTGCGCGTCGTACTGG
>Ga0209798_10002389_pt1 | contig 11068 bp, 11 predicted proteins | sample DOMMetBare3Fresh_FD_187475 | JGI IMG/M metagenome (GOLD analysis project Ga0209798, IMG submission 187475) | Wetland sediment microbial communities from St. Louis River estuary, USA, under dissolved organic matter induced mercury methylation -... | ecosystem: Environmental > Aquatic >...
CGATCATAGATAAGAAAAAGGATACCTTATCATTTAGTTTAAAACAGGAAGAAAAAACGGCAATCAATGAAACTGTTTTTACTGATAGTTCAGTTTTAGTAAAAGTTGAAATACCCATGCTTATAAAAGATTCATCATTTGTTAAAAAGAAAAAAACAGAAATAGCATTTGTATTGAAAACAGGCATTACTCATGTAAGTCGTTTTTCTACAGGTAGGAATTCCGCTGAAAGACTTAACAATTTATCCGGTTCTTCTACGGGTGGATTTCCTGCCCGGGCCGATTCTTCAACAACAGGAAGCGGCGTTGGATTTTCAGCAGGAATACAATTTAAAAAACCAATTACTAAACGAAGCACTTTTTCAATTGGATTAGGCTATGCATATTACTCATCATCAAACAAAACCGGAAATATCGTTTATTCAGCGGCTCAATTCAGCAGCAATGTTACTACTAGCAGTGTAAACAGTTATAGCAGGGTTGGGTATAGTAACACGTATAAAAACAATTATCATTTTATTGAAGTGCCGGTTCTTTATCATATGCAATTAAACAAGATTGACAAACGTCCCATCCATATTAATGGAGGAATTAGTTATGCTTACCTCATCAAATCAAATGCACAATATTATTACAGGGCAACCGGAGCATATTATTATGACAGGAAATTATTCAATCGTTCTCAGCTACAAATACAAACAGGAATTTCAATGGGGCTTGGTAAGAAACTGGATTATCCGATTCAGATAGCTTTGCTCTATCAGTATCATTTATCTGGACTCTGGAAACAAAAGCTTGATCTGAATCAACATCTTTCTTTCACAGGTATTCAATTTACCTGGAAGATGAAAAATAAATAACAAAACGGATGCAACGGTTGATGCTTTTTAATTGTTTATCATTAAAACACTTGTTATGCAATACAAAATAAATATTCAAATTGTTTTCTTTTTTCTTGCTTTGGCTTTGATAGCTGGCTGTACAAAAGATACAATTACTGAATCTTATACTTACTTTAAACCGGTATATAAAACCAAAGCCCAGGTAAAAGCAGAAGCTAAAAGCGGACCTGCAATTTCTGTTTCCAATCCGGGTAAATTATTTATTAAAGGAACTTATGCATTTTTAAGTGAGCTGGATAAAGGTGTACATATTATTGACTTCAGTAATCCTGCAACACCACGCAATATTGCATTTGTAAACATACCCGGCTGTGTTGATCTTGCAGTACGTGGAAATTATTTGTATGCCGATTGTTATACCGATCTTGTAACAATTGATATTACTGATCCGCAAAATGTGGTTGTGAAGCAATTCATTGAAGGTGTGTTCCCTCACAGATTGTATTCAAATGGTTTTTATGCTGATACATCAAAAATAATTACCAGCTGGGTTCGAGTAGATACGGTGGTGAAACGCCGTATGGATGATCTGTCTTTCTTTATTAATCGCAGAGATATCCTTGTTTTTGCAAATGCAGGTACTTTAAGTTCTCAATCAAATAAATCATCGGTTACAAATGGCATTGGTGGTTCAATGGCAAGATTTGCATTGATGGGGGAAAGATTATATACCGTTAGCTGGAATGATTTAAAAGTATTTAATACTTCCAATGCAGCATTGCCAACTTATATAAAAACAGTTTTATTAACCCAGGGTAATATTGAAACAATTTTTCCTTACAAGGATAAACTTTTTTTGGGTTCACAAACAGGCATGTTTATCTATAATGCATCAAACCCCGATAATCCGGTAAAGCTGGGGCAATTTAATCATGCAAGAGTTTGCGATCCGGTTATTGCTGATGATGCGCATGCATTTGTTACGTTAAGGAGTAACAGTACTTGTGCCGGTTTTGTTAATCAGCTCGATGTGCTTGATATTAATACTCTCACAGCTCCGTTACTCATTAAATCATATCCTATGAAAAATCCGGCAGGTCTTTCAAAGGATGATAACCTGTTACTGATTTGTGATGGAACAGATGGGTTGAAGATATTTGATGCAACTAATGTGAATAATCTTGTACAAATAAAACAAATCAGCGGAATTGAAACCTATGATGTAATTGCAATAAATGGATTAGCAATTACAGTGGCAAAAGATGGTTTGTATTTTATTAATTATTCAAACCCGGCTAATGCCTCAGTAATTGGAAAAGTTTCGATATTAAAGTAAAATTTATGAAGCGTATTGGTTTAATCATATTGAGTTTGAGTATTGCATTTTCATTATCTGCACAAAAAACAAAGCCCAAAGGAATGTTTTCTTTTACTGCAGAATCAGCCTTGCTCAATGGCGACAATCACGTGAACGCACAAATTCTTTTAATTGGAGGTTATGAAATCAATGGATTTTCTGCAGGGGTTGGGTCAGGGTTTGATTATTATAAATACAGAACGGTGCCTGTTGTAATTGATTTGAAAAAATATTTTGGAAAAGGGAACAGGCAATTCTTTGCTTATGCAAACGGAGGAGTAGACATTGCTTGGCCAACTGAAAAACAAAAAAATCAGCGCAGGAATGTTTGGTGGAACTTCAATTCAAACAATCAATTTAAAAATGGATATTATTCAGATTTAGGATTGGGTTATACATTGTTTAACAGCAAGCGAAGAGGATTTTATACTGCTTTAGGATATAGTATAAAAACGTTGACTGAAACATATAATGAAGAAATCTGGACAGGTACAACATCTGTTATTTCTAAACGTACACTGGAATATAAATTGAATCGTATTGTACTTAAGGTTGGATATCGATTTTAACTGAAAAGAATTCACAATGATTGCTTTTAGAAATGAATTACAACCAAGAGCGGTTATTTTTTTTGAATAAACTTCAGGTTTCGTTGTATACCTGCAAACTTTGTACGCTTCAACGGAGAATGTTTAAAAACTTTCTTAAAAGTTTCTTCCGTCATTTCTTCCCAATCTTTTGTAGATAAATTTAAAATTTCCGGGATGGGTGTAAAGCTTTGTTCTTTTGTTGATTGACTGAAACGGTTCCACGGACAAACATCCTGGCAAACATCACAACCAAACATCCAGTTTTGAAATTGTCCTTTCATGCTTTCATCAATCAATGCATCTTTCAGTTCAATAGTAAAATAAGAAATGCATTTGCTTCCATCAATAATTTTATCAGGCAATATGGCATCTGTCGGGCATTCATCTATACATCTGGTACAACTGCCACAATAATCTTTTGCAAATGGAGAGTCATATTCTAATTCCAAATCACAAATGAATGTGGCAAGAAAAAAGAATGAACCACTTTGTTTGCTGATGAGGTTTCCGTTTTTACCAATCCAACCCAGGCCGCTTTTTTGTGCCCATGATCGTTCAAGAACAGGGGCACTGTCAACAAAACCTCTTCCATTAATTTCTCCAACATTGATATTGATTGTTTCAATCAGTTCGTGCAATTTGTTACGAATTACATCATGATAGTCATAACCAAATGCATACTTTGATATTTTAGGGGTATTCTCTTTTTGTTTTGTTGAAGGATAATAGTTCATCATCAACGTAATTACGCTCTTTGCACCAGGTACAAGTTTTGTTGGATCAATACGCAACTCAAAATAATTTTCCATGTATTGCATGGTTCCGTTCATTCCTTTGTTTAACCAGCTTTCCAAACGTTTTGCATCAGCATCCAGTTTTTCTGCTTTTGCAATACCACAATAGGTAAAACCCAGTTTTTCAGCTGTATGTTTAATAAAGGAAGTATGTTTACTAATATTGTTCAATCCTAAATAAATATGCCTGAATTGTAAAAATATAATATTACTGCCGTTAAACCGTTTATGAAAAGAATTGTCCAACCATCCAACAAAACCAATTTATGAAACCAGCTCTGTTGTTATGCTCTTTTCTGTTTTTTCTGGCTTGTAAAAAAAACACAGCAGATCCTGTTCTTATACCTGATGCTCCAACTACCATGTATTTTCCACCTTCTGGTAATGCAACATGGGAAAAAGTTGATCCGGCTTTATATAATTGGAATGTTTCTTCTTTAAATGATTTATATACTTTTCTTGAAACAAATAATACAAAAGGATTTATCATTCTTAAAAACGGAAGAATAGCAGTAGAAAAATATTTCGGCACATTTACGGCAGATAGTCTCTGGTATTGGGCATCAGCAGGTAAAACATTAAGCGCTTACCTTATAGGCATTGCACAGCAGGAAGGGTTGATAAACATCAATAATTCATCACGTCAATATCTGGGTGCTGGCTGGTCTTCATTAACTACAGCACAGGAAAATGCAATTACGGTGAAGCATCATCTTACAATGACAACAGGAGTGGAAGACGATCAGAGCGGAAGTGATTGTACTGATCCGGCATGTTTTACATACAAGGCTATACCCGGTGCAAGATGGTCTTATAATAATGCAGCATATTACAAACTAATTGATGTGGTTGAAAGAGCAACAGGGAAAACATACAATTCGTATACTACTGAAAAGCTATATAGTAAAATTGGCATGAATGGATTCTGGTTGCCGGGAGTTGGTGGAAATGGAAAAATTCATTACAGTTCTACACGTAGCATGGCAAAATTTGGATTACTGATGTTGAATAAAGGAAACTGGAACGGAACATCTGTATTAAATGATCAGAATTATATCAGTGAAATGATCAGCACATCACAAACCATTAATCAATCATACGGGTATCTTACATGGCTCAACGGGAAACCAGGCAATATGTTACCTGGCACACAACTAAATTTCAACGGAAGTATTATTCCGAATGCACCAGCAGATTTATATGCTGCTTTGGGCAAAAATGATCAGAAAATTTATGTTGTACCTTCTCAAAACATAGTTGTAATTCGAATGGGAAATGCATCCGGTTTATCACTTTATGCTTTATCTAATTTTGATAATGAATTATGGAGCAGGTTAAAAACGCTTTTAAAATATTAATTTATTTCACCTCTTCAATATGCAACCTGTGCATTATGCGATGTACAGCAGGTGCAAGAATTAATCCGATATTCGTAATAAAAACCACGCCGCTGAATAATGCATAGAAAGAAGAAAACCATTTGCCTGCATTGGAAGTAATGGTTATTACAGGCCCCATTCCGCTCAGGATCATCGATGCATTGTGTAAGGAATCAAGCCACTCTGTTCCGGCTGTATAATGATAGCCAAGGATACCAATGGCAAGGCAAAAAAGTAATATAACAAAAGCCAGTAAAATACTTGTTGCAATACGTTTGTAAAAAGTTTTTTTTGATGCCAGTGGTTGCTTTCTGTGTTCGTACATGGTTATGTCAGGAGCTGTAAACATGGTAGATATAAATTTTAATATTTAATTGCAGTTAACAGGTAATTGTTTATCAACAGCCTGTTTTAATTCATTATACAATTCTCTTTTTTGTAAATCCTGTTCTTTTTTTGATAGAAGGATACAGGCATAACCACGGCAATAATCAATCCATACAAACGGGCTGTTTGGCGAAACACAATTTACCAGTTTCCCATCTTTAGTTTCAAGCCAAGTACCTAGTCCATAGGAAAATCCATTCATAAATACAGGGGTAAATTTATTTAAGGCAGTTCCTGTTTGTATTTTCATCAGTTCAGCAACAGATGCTTCGCTTAATATTTGTTTACCATTAAACTTCCCTTTATTGAGCAGCATACTTAAAAAGTTTATGTAATCAGCGGCAGTTGATTTAGCTCCATCAAACGGGCTCATAGCCGATGTAAAATTGCTGAATGTTGTAAAACGCATATTAAGCGGACGAAATAATTTCTCCTGTATTAACCTGTCGAATTTTTTCTTGGTAATAACTTCCAATACCCGGCCAGCAATATTGGGCCCCATTTGATTGTAGTGAAACCACATACCCGGGTTGGTAGCAATATCCCGTTTCTCTGCATAATAATTGGCTTCTTCTTCCAATGTAGAAAAACTCTTTTTCTGAAAAAGTTTTGCAGCACCTGGTTTATCGGTTTCAATACCGGTGGTATGGCTGAGGCAATGCTTGATTGTGATATACCTTTTCATCCATTTTGGATAAATAGGCAAGAACTTTCCAACGTTATCATCCAATGATAATTTTCCTTCTTCTACTAAAATCATCACCAGGGCGGCTGTTAACCACTGGCTGCTTTCGCCAATAGGAGCCTGCATGTTGGGTTTAAAATCTCCCAGTATTTTTTGATAAATGATTTTGCCATCTTTATATATCATTAAAGCCTGGTCATCACCAAGTGCTTTTTGGTTGTTGAGCATCACCTGTTCAACTTCATTGAAGTTTTGAGAGTAGGAGAGAAGTGAAGTAATAAGAAAAGAGAATATCAGCAATACAAATTTCATTACTAAGATTATTTTAATAAAGATATTTGAAAAGAAGATGCACTTGTAAAAAAGGAAATGAAGATTAACAAATTCAAAAAATAATTCAATTGGCTGATTCTATTTTTTCTGAGCAACAATCACAAACGTATCAAAGGCGTAAGAAGCACGGTCAATCACCTGTTTAACTTCAAAACCGGTTAATTCAAGAATTAAGACTATTTCATCTTTGGTAAATGCACGTATTTCTGAATGGTCTTCTCCAAGCATTGCCAGTTCTCCATTTTCATCATGACGATAATAAACAGAATGCCAGTTAAAAGACCAACTATGGTTATAATTGATACTCCACAAACTGGTACGCTGATAGTTTATTCCATTCACTTCAGCATAATGAGTAACCGTTTTCTTTTTTTTGATTAAAGGGATAAACCTGCTGGCATCAATAAAATCAAAACTTAGAATTCCACCTTCTTCAAGATTTGAATGAATTGCGTTGAATGTATCAAGAACATTTTTGTTTGTAAGTAAATAACTGATCGTTCGTCCTGTAAGTATTATTGATTCTGTTTTTTCAGTTAAATGAAAATTCCGCATATCGGCTTGTAAAAAAGTGCAATTTGGAAACTTATTCCTGGCTATTTCCAGCATAGCTTCACTTTGATCAATACCGGTATACTTAATTTGATGTGAAATAAAATGACTCGATAAATTTCCAGTACCACAACCTAACTCAGTGACAGATTTGCAAGAGTAGTTGTTTAGTATCTGATAGTAGAAATTAAATTCTTCATCATAGTTAATGAATGATTGATAAATGGCATCATAAACATCGGCCAGGCTGGTATAAAGATTGTTCATTTTATTTCTTTGGCATTTTGCTTTCATCCATGTATATAATTTCCCATTGGTGCCCGTCTAAGTCGGCAAAACTATGTCCGTACATCCAGCCATGATCCTGTGGTTCTGCATAAATGGAGCCACCGGCATCAACTGCTTTTCTTATCAGTTCTTTTACATGATGTTTGCTTTCTGCATCAATAGCAATTAACACCTCCGTTGTTTTTGTAGCATCGGCAATTTCTTTTTTTGTAAAATCTTTAAACCGGTCGTGTACAAGTAACATGGCAAAAATATGATCGCCAATAATTAAACAGGTTGATTGCTCATTTGTAAAATGCGGATTAAATGTAAATCCAAGCTTTGTGAAGAATAAGATAGATTTGTTTAAATCTTTCACAGGCAGGTTAACAAATATTTTAGTTGCCATCGTTAGAAATTTAATGTGATAAAGTTAGGAATACGTAAAAGATATCAAGGAAAACATCTTAAACCGCTTCAGTTGCTTTTACTGTAAACGGAATATGAATTTTGTGCATTTGCATTTATTTTACAGGATGATTGGTATCTGTCATTTTAATGATTGCTTTAATTATTCTTGTGATTTCTTTTTTATGTAGTTCGGCTTCTGCTTTATTCTTAAACGTAATTAATCTCCTGTCTTTATAATCTCCGGTTAATAATTTTGAATTTATTTTTACTACATAGGGATGATGAACAACCAATAACAATCGATCTTTTTTATAGGGGCCAAACGTAAGAATATCTTCCTTGTAAAAATAACTGGGCGCATTCCATTTGATTCTTTCATTCAGTTCGGAAGATGATGCTTTAATGATTCGTCGAACTGCTTCTATTTCGGCTCGTACTGTCGGATTAAGTTTGTTAAGATAGCTTTTAACTTTATCCGCATCATTCAATTTAGTACTACCTTGTTTTTTTGTTTTTGCTTTTGCTTTTTCACTATTCTTCTTTACTCTGAATTTTACCATTTTAGTAATTAAATCAAAAGGCAAAGGTTGATCAAGTGGAAACTGAACAGCACCTTTCGACCATTTATAACCGGATATCTCTTTTTGAAAGGCTTCTATTCCAGATCCGGTAGGATAGAAACCTATATGATTTTTATATGCAGCAAAATAAACCAGTACACCCAGATAATGATAAGCGGGCATTTGATAACTAATGGTTTCTGTTGCTTCTGGTGCAGCAGCTTTTATCACTTTACGTAATTTTTCAAGCTTTGTCTGTACTGCAACCGGAAAAACTTTTATATAATCATCAACTGTAGTAACAGGTTTGGTCTTATCAGATTTTATCATTGCTGTCAGGTTTTAATTCAATACTAAAATTAATAAAAATTGAAAAGTGGGGAAAGTAAAACAATAACAAACAATCTTCTTTAAACTGCATTTAAAACCTGCTATTAAAACATGAATGGCTGGGGCAGATTCGTTTTTCCTTCTTCATATAAATCTGCATTTTAATAATATTGTTAAATGAGTATTACAATCTTTGTTGAACTGATGCTTTTTAAATACTGTTAAATATGTTGATTGTAATCTGTTTTCAACCAATTTATAAACTATTATTTCCTCAATGCTAATTTACCACCCAGGTAACCCATAGGAATATAAGCTCCGGCTAAATCTAAAATGGTAAACCAGGTAGGAGAAGGCAACATAAAAACATTCATAACTCCCCCAACTAAAAAACAAAAGCCAATAACTATTGCAAAGGTCATTTTACGGTTAGAAGCTATTTTTGCAGCAATAAATGCACCGGTTAAAGTTCCAAGAGCATGGGCTAAAAACGGGAATAAAAAATTAATGGGTTTAAATAAGTGCATCGATTCTTTTAATCCTTCCATTGTTGTTATATCAGCTCCTTCAGGTGGGGGTATAATGTACCCACTTACCATAATGATTCCCATGTTTACTATCCCTCCAAAAATGCAGCCGGCTACAATAGCTAAAATGTTTTTAAGAATCGGGTTCATGTTAGTTTGGTTTTATTGTGTGGTTTAAATTTAGTGTTTATATTATTCTTTCGCAAGTTGTTCTTGTCAGCATTTTATACGATCTGATATTTAAATTAATACTTTAATTTACCGTCGAAGGAGAGTTGTTATTAAATGATAAATTGCATTTGAAAAGAAATCTCTTATTTCTTTTGGAGCAGCTTTAGTTTAATAACTTCTTTAAAGATTCTTTAGCCCTTGGGTTTTCTGGTCGGATTTTCAATGCTTGCCTGTAACAGTTTATTGCTTCTTCTTTTTTGTTTTTACTAAGGTAAATATCACCAAGGTCATTCCATGCAACCACAATGTTGGGAAAAGCTTTTGTATAATAGGTGTAAAGTAAAAAAGCCTTATCAATCTTTTTTTCTTGTAAAAGTGTTTGTCCCACTTCCAATAAAACCATGTCATCATCAACTTTAATATGTTGCTTTTCAAATTCACTGGCTAAGTCTGTTGTGCCAGGATTTTCAAGAATTTCATAAATCTGTTTTGAAAGATTGTTTTCAAATTTCGGCTGCATGGATATGGCATCTTCTTCAATTTTACCTTTAAAGTAGAGTTGAGTGATGTTTGGTAAAACCATGTTTGTATTCATTGAACTTTCATTGGTTACCATATAAAAAATAATTCCTTCCTGTGGTAACCGGATAATTCTTGCAAAATAAATTCCATTACTACCACCATTGCTGATCACTTTTGTATTTCGCCTGCTTTGCGAAATATTACAACCATATCCAAAAGCAGATTGACCATTGTAACCTTCTTCCTGAATGAGGGGCGAAAACATTTTCTCAATAGTTGTTTCACTAAGGATTGTATGGTTGGTAAAACTATTTAACCAGATATACATTTCTTTTAAAGAAGCTTCCAGCCCTCCGTTAGCTTTTAAATTCCAATAGGGCCCGCCACCTGCTTGTTCAAAATGTTGCTGGTGAGTTCCCCATTTATTTCCGTTCTGATAACCAATGGCGATGCTATCGTCTTGAATAGTAGGAAAATGGTAACCAATATTTTTAATACCCAACGGTTCAAATAGATTTTTCTTTAAATAAGTTTCATAGTCAAGTCCCGATACTTGTTCAATAATAATTCCAAGTATACTGTATCCAACATTGGTGTATACAGCTTTTTCGCCCGGCTTAAAAGCTAATGGTTCATCAAATGCTCTTTTCAGAAATTCCACTGTGTTTATCTTCTCATAATCTCCACCGTCTTGTTTCAAAAATTCGTGAAAACCTGATGAATGAGTAAGCAGTTGGTGAATTGTTATACTTTCTTTGTCTTTTGGGATGTTTGGGAAATATTTTTTTAACTGGTCATCTGCAGTTAATTGATTTTGTTCTGCCAGTTTCATAATGGCAGTAGCTGTAAATGCTTTTGTAATGCTGCCTATAGATGCCAATGTTGTAGTTGTAAAAGGTATTTGTTTTTCCTTATTTGCCCAGCCATAACCTTTACTGAAAATTTCAGTTCCTTCTTTTACAATTAATAAAGCACCGGAAAAATTATTTTCTTTGGTAAGTTTTATGAGGTAGGCATCAATCATTTTACAGGTGTCATTATCGGCAATGATTGTATTAGCTGATAAATCAGGTGCTTGATTGCCAGAACACGCCGTTACTAGTATGATAACAATGAAAAGAATAAGTAAAGTTTTCATTATTCTAAATTTTCGTTGGTATTAATAATAGAAAAGATATCAAAAAAGGTAAAACAATTTACGTGAGTTTACAAATGTTATTATATGCTGTTTAGAATTTGAAAAAAAATCTGTTCTTTAAGGAATTGTTCTGCCCCGGTAATTTGTCATTTCTGCTTTCAAAGAATCGGAAAGAATGATTGTCTTTTTTATTATAAACGGATACGAGGTAAACATAATAAGC
>Ga0209798_10002390_pt1 | contig 11064 bp, 6 predicted proteins | sample DOMMetBare3Fresh_FD_187475 | JGI IMG/M metagenome (GOLD analysis project Ga0209798, IMG submission 187475) | Wetland sediment microbial communities from St. Louis River estuary, USA, under dissolved organic matter induced mercury methylation -... | ecosystem: Environmental > Aquatic > Freshwater...
GCCAGCGTGCGGCCATCGGCAGCGACGATCGGCGGCTCGCCGGCGGCATAGACCTCGGTCAACAGCACCGCATCGGCACTGCCGAGGACCTTGACGAAGTCTTCGAAGCAATCGCGCGTGCGCGTGTAGCGATGCGGCTGGAAGGCCAGCACCAGGCGGCGGCCGGGGAAGGCGCCGCGTGCCGCGGCAATCACTGCGGCCATTTCAGCCGGGTGGTGGCCGTAGTCGTCGATCACGGTGAAGCTGCCCGCGCCGTCTTTGGTCTTGACTTCGCCGTAGCGCTGGAAGCGACGACCGACGCCGGCGAACTTGGAAAGCGCTTCGGCGATCGGCGCGTCGGGCAATTCGAGCTCGGTCGCGACCGCGATCGCGGCCAGCGCGTTCTTCACGTTGTGCTCGCCCGGCAGGTTCAACGTGATCGGCAGCGGCTTCATCGTCGTGCCGTTACGCCGCTCGACGACAAAACGCATCTGCCCGCCCGGCAGCGCCTCGACTTTCGTCGCCCGCACTTCGCAGCCGGACTCGAAACCGTAGCGGATGACGCGGCGCGACACCATGGGCACGATCGACTGCACGCCCGGGTCGTCGCCGCAGACGATGGCGGCGCCGTAGAACGGCATGCGGTGCAGGAAGTCGACGAAGGCCGCCTTCAGCCGCGCGAAGTCGTGGCCGTAGGTTTCCATGTGGTCGCCGTCGATGTTGGTCACCACCGACAGCACCGGCATCAGGTTCAAGAACGAGGCGTCGCTCTCATCCGCTTCGACGACGATGTACTCGCCCGATCCGAGCCGCGAGTTGGCGCCGGCGCTGTTCAGACGCCCGCCGATGACGAACGTCGGATCCAGGCCGGCTTCGGCGAGCACGCTGGCGACGAGTGACGTCGTCGTCGTCTTGCCGTGCGTGCCGGCGATCGCGATGCCGCGCTTCAGACGCATCAACTCGGCGAGCATCACGGCACGCGGCACCACTGGCACGCGCGCCGCGCGTGCCGCGATCACTTCCGGGTTGCTGCCGCTGACGGCCGTCGACGTCACGACCGCGTCGGCGCGGCCGATGTGCTTCGCATCGTGACCGACGAAGGTCGTGATGCCGAGCGACTTCAGGCGCGCAAGCGTCGCACTGTCGCTCTGATCCGAGCCGCTGACCTTATAGCCGAGGTTGTGCAGGATTTCGGCGATACCGGACATGCCGGAGCCGCCGATGCCGACGAAGTGCAGGTGCTTGACGGCGTGTTTCATCGCTTGTTGACCAGGGATTCGATTTCGTCGGCAACGCGCGCCGCGGCGCGCGGGCGGCTCAATGCGCGGGCCTTGTCGCCCATCGTCATCAGCATCGTCCGCTCCAATCCAAGCAGCACGTCGGCCAGCTTCTGCGGCGTCAACTCCGCTTGCGGCAGATGGATCGCCGCGCCGTGCTGTGCCATGAACATCGCGTTGTCGCGCTGGTGCGAGGTCGTGCTGACGATCAGTGGTACCAGCACCGACGGCACGCCGGCGGCGCAGAGTTCGCTCACGGTGACCGCGCCGGCGCGGCACAGGATCACGTCGCACGCGGCCAGACGCTCGGCCATGTTGTCGATGAAAGGCAGCACCTCGATACCGCCGTTGATCGCGATGCCCGCCGCGGCGTAGGCCGCTTTGACGTCATCGCGGTTCAACGCGCCGGTCTGATGCACGACTTGCGGCCGCTGCCCCGGCTCGATCAGCGCCAGCGCCTTCGGCAATGCCTCGTTCAACACGCGCGCGCCCAGGCTGCCGCCGACGACGAGCAGGCGCAACGGCCCGCTGCGCTGCGCAAACCGCTCCTGCGGCGGGGCCATCGACTCGATCTCGGCGCGCACCGGGTTGCCGGTGACGACGGCGTTCTTCGTCTTCGCCGCGGCCGCACCGTCGAAGCCGAAGGCCACGCGGTCGGCCACCGGCAGCAGCGCACGGTTGGACAGCAGCATCGACGCGTCGGCATTGACGAGCACCAGCGGCTTGCCGAGCAGCGACGCCATCAGGCCACCGGGGAAGCAGACATAGCCGCCCATGCCGAGGACAGCGCTCGCGCTGCGGCGGCGCAGGATGCCAATGCACTCGAAAAACGCCTTCAGCAGACGGAAGCCGCCAGTCAGCGTGTGCATGAAGCCCTTGCCGCGCATGCCGGAAAAACCGATCGCGTCGAGCACGATGCCGGCGCTGGGCACGAGGCGGTTTTCCATGCCCTGCTCGGTGCCGAGCCAGCTGACGCTCCAGCCGCGATGCTGCATTTCCTGCGCGACCGCGATGCCGGGGATGACGTGGCCTCCGGTGCCGGCGGCCATGATGACGAGGTGGTTCACTTGCCACCTCGCATCAGAGAACGATTTTGGTTCCGGCCCGCGCGCGTTGCGCGCTTCACATCGCTGCGCGATGTGAGCCTGCACCGAAATCGACCACCGGCGCTTCGCGCCGACGTCGTGCTGCGCACGCCGTTCATGCGCGGCCTCCGCGCATGAGTGATCGATTTTCCATGTCCACGCGCAACACGATCGCGAGGGCCACGAGGTTCATCAAGATCGCCGACCCGCCATAGCTCATCAGCGGCAGCGTCAACCCCTTCGTCGGCAGCACGCCGAGATTCACGCCCATGTTGATGAAAGCCTGCCCACCCATCCAGATCCCGACGCCTTGCGTCATCAACCCGGCGAACACGCGGTCGAGCGCGACCGCTTGGCGGCCGATCATGAAGATGCGCCGCGTCAACCAGAAGAACGCCGCGATCACGGCAAAGACGCCGATGAAGCCCAGTTCCTCACCGATCACGGCGAGCAGGAAGTCGGTGTGCGCCTCGGGCAGGTAGTGCAGCTTCTCGACCGACGAGCCCAAGCCCTGGCCGAAGATCTCGCCGCGGCCGAAAGCGATCAGCGAGTGCGTGAGCTGGTAGGCGCGGCCCTGCGCGTACTGCGGGTTCCAGGGGTCGAGGTAGGCAAAGATGCGCTCGGCCCGCCAGGGGGACAGGGCGATCATCAACACGAAGGCGCCGACCAGCACCAGCGCGGCGAGCAGGAACATGCGGCCGTTGACGCCGCCCAGGAACAGGATGCCCAGCGCGATCGCCGCGATGACCATGAACGCACCCATGTCGGGCTCGGCCAGCAGCAGGATGCCGATGAAGCCCAGCGCAATGGCCATCGGCGTCACCGCATGGAAGAAGTTCTCCCGCGTGTCCATCTTGCGCACCATGTAGTTGGCGGCGTACAGCGCGATGCCGAGCTTGGCCAGCTCGCTCGGCTGGAAGTTCATCACGCCCAGCGGGATCCAGCGCCGCGCGCCGTTGACGCCTTTGCCGATGAACGGCACCAGCACCAGAACCAGCAGCGCGAGCGCGGCGACGAAGATGTGCGGCGCCCACCGCTCCCAGACGCGGATCGGCACCTGCAGCACCGCCAGCGCCGAGACAAACGCGATCGCCAGCGAGATGGCGTGCCGGCTCAGGAAGAACGTCGGCGAGTAGCGCGCGAACTTCGGGTTGTCCGGCAACGCGACCGACGCCGAATAGACCATCACCAGTCCGAGCACGAGCAAGGCGAAGATCACCCACAGCATCGGCTGGTCGATATCGGCCACCCGATGCGCCCGGCCGGGGTGCATGCCGGTCCAGTCGCGGATGGGAACGGCAGGGGCCGCGGCTTCGCCCGCAAAGCGCAGGCGCAGTTGTTCGAAGCGAGTGCGAATGTGGGCGATCACGCCGTGATCTCCCCTTGCGCCGCGGCGCGCGCTTGAACCGCGGCGACGAACACTTCGGCGCGGTGCGCATAGTTGCGGAACATGTCCAGGCTGGCACACGCGGGGCTGAGCAGCACCGCGTCGCCTTCGCGGGCGACGGTGAAGCACCAGTCGACCGCGGCTTCGAGGGTGTCGTGGCGCTGCAAGGCAATGCCGCTGCCGGCCAGCGCGGCTTCGATCGCACCCGCATCCTTGCCGATCAACGCGGCGGCGCGTACATGCTGCTGCACCGCTGCGGCCAGCGGCGAAAAGTCCTGGCCCTTGCCGTCGCCGCCCAGGATGACGATGAGCTTGCCCGGCGACTTGTCCGCGCCCAGACCATTCAACGCTGCGACGGTCGCGCCGACATTGGTGCCCTTGCTGTCGTCGAAGGCCTCGACGCCGCCGACGTTGGCGACGAAGGCCACGCGGTGCGGCTCGCCCCGGTACTCGCGCAGGCCGTGCAGCATCGGCGCCAGCGGGCAGCCAATCGCAGTGGCGAGAGCGAGTGCGGCGAGCGCGTTGGCTGCGTTGTGGCGGCCGCGGATGCGCAGCGCGTCGGCCGGCATCAAGCGCTGCAAGTGCAGCTCGTCGGGCTGCACCGGCTGGCCGCGCCTGCGCACGCCGGGCTGCTCGTCGCTGACAGCGCGCACCAGCCACGCCATGCCCGCCTCGACGACGAGGCCGAAGTCGCCGGCGTGCTGCGGTGCGTCGAGACCGAAGGTGATGACCTCGCGCTCGATCGGCCTGGTCTTGCCCTTGACGACGAGCGGCCGCGGCGTCATCGCGGCGACGATCGCGTCGTCGCGGTTCAACACCATCGCACCGTGCTGGCCGAAGACATGCGTCTTCGCACCGGCATACGCATCCATCGTGCCGTGCCAGTCGAGGTGGTCCTGCGTCACGTTGAGCACGGTCGCGGCCGCGGGCTCGAAGTCTTTGACGCCATCGAGCTGGAAGCTTGACAGTTCGAGCACCCAGACTTCGGGCAGGGGCACGGCCTGCCCCTCTTCGTCCTTGGCGTCGAGCGCGATGGCGAGCGTGTCGAGCATCGTCGGTCCGATGTTGCCGGCCGACGCGACGCGGCGGCCGCAGCGTTCGATCAACAGGGCCGTCAGCGCCGTCGTCGTCGTCTTGCCGTTGGTGCCGGTGATGGCGACGACCTGCGGCGCGTAGCCGCGCTCTTCTTTCAGGTCAGCCAACGCGCGGGCAAACAAGTCGAGTTCGCCCTGGGGCGCGAGCCCCTGATCGCGAGCCGACTTCAGCAACGCGGCGACGCGCTCGTCGCGCGGCGACAGGCCGGGGCTCTTCAGCACAAGTTGCACGCCTCGCAGAGCGTCGACCGACAACTCGCCGCCATCGAGCGTTGCCGCCGGCACCGCCAGCGCCAGCGCCTCGGCCTTCGGCGGCTGCTCGCGTGAATCCCACACGCGCACGGTCGCGCCGTGCCGGGCGCACCATGCGGCCATGGCCAGTCCGGACTCGCCGAGGCCGAGCACGAGGACAGTGAGGCCATGCAAGTGCTTCATCGCAGTTTCAGGCTCGCCAGACCGACCAGGCACAGCAGCATCGTGATGATCCAGAAGCGGATCACGACCTGCGTTTCCGGCCAGCCCTTCTTCTCGTAGTGGTGGTGCAGCGGCGCCATCAGCAGGATGCGCCGGCCCTCGCCGTACTTCCTCTTCGTGTACTTGAACCACATCACCTGCACCATCACCGACAGTGCCTCGACGACGAAGATGCCGCCCATGATCGCCAGCACGATCTCCTGTCGCGTGATCACTGCGATGGTGCCGAGCGCGCCGCCGAGCGCCAATGCGCCGACGTCACCCATGAACACATGCGCCGGGTGGGCGTTGAACCAGAGGAACGCCAGGCCCGCGCCGGCCATCGCGGCGCAGAAGATCAGCAGCTCGCCGGCGCCGGCGATGTGCGGGAACAGCAGGTACTTCGAAAAGTTGGCGTTGCCGACGACATAGGCAAACACGCCCAGCGCCGAGCCGACCATCACCACCGGCATGATGGCCAGTCCGTCGAGGCCATCGGTGAGGTTGACGGCGTTGCTGGCGCCGACGATGACCAGGTAGGTGAGGATGATGAATCCCCAGACGCCCAGCGGGTAGCTCACCGTCTTGAAGAACGGCACGAACAGGTCGGCCTTCGGCGGCAGGCCGGTGGAAAAGCCGCTGGTGATCCAGCGCATGAACAGTTCCAGCACGCGCAGGTTCGTGTTCTCGCTGACCGCGAAGGTCAGGTAGAACGCGGCGACGAGTCCGATCACCGACTGCCAGAAGTACTTCTCGCGCGAACGCATGCCCTCCGGGTCCTTGCGCACGACCTTGCGCCAGTCGTCGATCCAGCCGATCGTGCCGAAGCCGAAGGTGACGAGCATGACGACCCAGACGAAGCGGTTGCTCCAGTCGAACCACAACACCGTCGAGACGCCGATGGCCATCAGGATCAGCGCACCGCCCATCGTCGGCGTGCCGCGCTTGGCCATGTGCGCGGCGACGCCGTACTCGCGGATCGGCTGGCCGATCTTGAGCTCCGCGAGGCGGCGGATCACCCAGGGTCCGAAGGCCAGGCCGATCAGCAGCGCCGTCATCGCTGCCAGCACGGCACGGAAAGTCAGGAACTGGAACACACGCAGGAAGCCGAGGGTTTCGGGGTACATCGACTGCAACCATTGGGCGAGGCTGAGCAGCATTTCTATTTCTTCTCCTGCAACGCCATCACCACGCGCTCCATCTGCATGAAGCGCGAGCCTTTGATCAGCATCGAGGCGACGTCGGGCAATTCGCGGACGGCACTCGCCATCGCCGCTGTGTCGGCGAAGTGGCGCGCGCTGCCGCCGAAAGCCTGGGCCGCGTGCGCGCACAGCCCACCGGCGCACCAGAACTGCTCGATGCCTCGCTCCTTCGCATAGGCGCCGACCTCGGCGTGGAATTCGGCGCCGCGCGCGCCGACCTCGCCCATGTCGCCGAGCAAGAACGCCCGCGGTGCGCGCATCGTCGCCAGCACGTCGATCGCGGCACGCACCGAATCCGGGTTGGCGTTGTAGCTGTCGTCGATCAGCGCGACACGCCGTCCGTTGCGCTCGATCGCCTTCAGCTGCGAGCGGCCCTTGACCGGCTCGAAGCTTTCCAGGCCCTTGCGGATGGCAGACAGCGGCGCGCCCGCAGCGAGTGCGCACGCCGCCGCCGCCAACGCATTCTTCGCGTTGTGCGCGCCGGCCATGAACAGCGTCACCGGCACAGCGCCTGCCGGCGTGTGCAGCGTGAGCGCCCAGTGATCGTCGAGCCACATCGCTTCCGCGGTCACGTCCGCCTCGCCTTGCAACGCGAACGTCAGGTGCGGCCGCACTCCGGCCATCGATTGCCAGAGCGAGCTGTACGCATCGTCGGCCGGAAAGACGGCCGTGCCGGCGGGCCCGAGTGCTTCGATCGCTGCGCCGTTCTCACGCGCGACCGCTTCGACCGTGGACATGAATTCCTGGTGCTCGCGCTGCGCGTTGTTGACCAGCGCGATCGTCGGCTGTGCGATGCGGGCCAGCAGGCCGATCTCGCCCGGGTGGTTCATGCCGAGCTCGACGACACCGGCACGGTGCCACTGCACATCGTCCTGGCGCAGGCGCAAGAGGGTCAGCGGCACGCCGATGTGGTTGTTGAAGTTGCCGACCGTCGCGAACGCACCGTTGCCATGCCAAGCCCGCAGGATCGACGCGATCATCTGCGTCACGGTCGTCTTGCCGTTGCTGCCGGTGACTGCGATCAGCGGCAGGTGGTGGTGTGCGCGCCAGGCCCGGGCCAGATCCTGCAGGCCGCGCTCCGAGTCAGTCACCTGCACGCCAGGCAGACCGGCGGCGGCCAGGCCGCGCTCGGCGAGTGCAGCGACGGCGCCTTTGCCTTTTGCCTCGGCGAGCATGTCATGCGCGTCGAAGCGCTCGCCTCTGAGGGCGACGAAGAGGTCGCCCGGTTGCAGCGTGCGGGTGTCACTGTGCACGCGCAGGATTTCGAGCGCACCGTCGCCGACCAGTGTCGAGCCCGGCAGCATGGCGTGCACTTGCGCCAAGGTCATCATGATGGCGTAGATCCCGAGGAGTGCGACGGGCTTGGGGTGGCCCGGCGCCCGCCGACCCCGCGCTGCATCAAGGCCTGCGTCGCTTCGATCAGGTCCGAGAACGGCTGCCGCACGCCGGCGATTTCCTGGTAGTCCTCATGACCCTTGCCGGCGAGCAAGATCACGTCGCGCGGCGAGGCTTCAATCACTGCCGTCGCGATCGCGGTGCGACGGTCTTCGATGACATCGGTGTGCGAGCGATCGGCAATCCCGGCAACGATGCCAGCGATGATCGCCGCCGGGTTTTCGCTGCGCGGGTTGTCGCTGCTGACGACGACACGGTCGGCGCCGTGCGCGGCGATCGCGCCCATCAGAGGCCGCTTCGTTGCATCGCGGTCGCCGCCGCAGCCGAACAAACAGACCAGCCTGCCGCCACGTGCCGCCGCCAGCGGCTTCAAGGCGCCGAGCACCTTTTCCAGCGCGTCGGGCGTATGCGCATAGTCGACGACGATCTGTGGCGCCTCGACACCATCGCCGACGCGTTGCATGCGGCCGGGCACGGCCGTCAAATGGGGCACCACCGCCGCGGCATCAGCGAGTCGGACGCCGAGCGCGCGCAGCGTCGCCAGCACACCGAGCAGGTTGTGCGCGTTGTAGTCGCCGATCAGCGTGCTCTTCACCGGCGCGCTGTTCGCACCCTCGTGCAGCGTGAACGACAGGCCGCCGTCGCTGTAGCCGACGTCGCGGGCGACGAGCCGCGCCTCGCCCTCGGCCGACACGGTCCATACATCGAGCGGGTTCGGCGCCAGCGCCTGCGAGAACTCGTGTGCCAGGTCGGCGCCACGCTTGTCGTCGATGTTGAGCACGGCGGCCTTCAAACCCGGCCAGGCGAACAATTTGCGCTTGGCGACCCAGTAGGCCTCCATCGTGCCGTGGTAGTCGAGGTGGTCGCGCGTGAAGTTGGTGAAGATCGCTACCGTCACCCGCAGGCCGGCCAGGCGCTGCTCCTCGATGCCGATCGACGAAGCTTCGAGCGCGCAGGCGGCAAAACCGTCGGCGACAAAGCGCTGCAGTTCGCTGTGCAGCTTGACCGGATCGGGCGTCGTCAGCCCCGTGTATTCGATACGCGACTCGCGCCCCGCGAGCGGCGGCTCGCCGATGCCGAGCGTACCGACCAACCCGGCGCGCCGGCCGAGCAGCGTCAGCGCCTGTGCGCACCACCAGGCGGTGGAGCTCTTGCCGTTGGTGCCGGTCACGGCCAGCATGTCGAGCGCGGCGCTCGGGTGATCGAAGAAGGCGTCGGCGATGACGCCGGCCTCGGCTTTCAAGCCCGGCAGCGAGGCGATCCGCGCATCGTCGAAGCCATGCGCCTCGATGCCGTCGCGCTCGACGACGCAGGTCGTCGCACCGGCGGCGAGCGCGGCCTTGACGAAGCGCCGGCCATCGACCGCCTGGCCCGGCCAGGCAATGAACGCGTCGCCCGGCTTGACCTTGCGGCTGTCGGTGACGAGCGTGCCGGTCACCCACGAGCGCAACCAGCGCGCGGCGGCTTCGGGGGACTTGAGTGCGGTGACGGCCACGCTAGAAGTTTTCCTGCACCGCGGGGCCGGCAACGATCTGCGGCTTCACATCCAGATTCGGCGGCACGCCCTGCGCGCGCAGCGTCTGCGCAACGACGCGACTGAACACAGGCGCAGCGACGGCGCCGCCGTAATGCTTGCCGGCGCTCGGCTCATCGACCATGACGGCAACGATGATGCGCGGCTTGTCGATCGGCGACAGGCCGACGAACCAAGAGCGATACTTGTCCTTCGCATAGCCCTCGCCTTCCTGCTTGTGAGCGGTGCCGCTCTTGCCGCCGACCGAGTAGCCCATCGTCTGCGCCAGCGGCGCGGTTCCTTCGGGACCGGCCGCGAGTTGCAGCATCGAACGCAGCGTGCGCGCCGTCTCGGGCTTGAAGACACGCTCGCCCTGCGGCGGTGTCGTCTGCTTGACCATGGTCACCGGGATCACCTCGCCGTCATGCGAGAACACCGTGTACGAGCGTGCCATCTGCAGCAGCGATGCCGACAGGCCGTAGCCATACGCCAATCGGGACTGGTCCACCGGCTTCCAGGCCTTGGCCGGCCGCAGTTTGCCGCTGGCCACGCCGGGGAACGGCAACTCCGGCTTCATGCCAAAGCCGAGCGCGCTGTAGAGCTGCCACATCTCCTGCGCCGGCAACTGCATCGCCAGTTTGGCCGCACCGACGTTGCTCGACTTCTGCACGATCTGCGTCACCGACAGCCGCGCGTTGGGGTGGATGTCGGTCACCGGGTAGCCGCTGACGGAGAACGACGCCGTGTCGATCACCGTGTCGGGCGTGACGCGGCCGCTGTCGAGCGAGATGCCGGCGATGAAGGGCTTCATCGTCGAGCCGGGCTCGAAGATGTCGATCAGCGCGCGGTTGCGCAACTGTTCGACGTTGATGTTTCGCCGCTCCACCGGGTTGAAGCTCGGGTAGTTCGCCAGCGCCAACACCTCGCCGGTCTGCGCATCGAGCACGACGACGCTGCCGCCCTTGGCCTTGTTGTCGAGCACCGCCTGCTTGATGTGCTGGTAGGCGAAGTACTGCACCTTGGCGTCGATCGTCAGCTCGAGATCGCGGCCGTCGGTGGCTGCGATCTTGTTGCCGATGTCTTCGACGACGCGGCCCAGACGGTCCTTGACGACTGTGCGCGAACCGTCTCTGCCCTGCAGGCGGTCCTGGAACGACAACTCGACACCCTCCTGTCCGTGGTCATCGACATCGGTGAAACCGACCACGTGCGCCGCCGCTTCGCCTTCGGGGTACTTGCGCCGGAACTCGCGCGACTCGTGGATGCCCTTGATGCCGAGCTTGCTGACCTGCTGCCATGTCGTGTCGTCGATCTGGCGCTTCAGCCAAGCGAACCGCGCGCTGTGGTCGCCGAGTTTCTTTTCGATGTCGGCCAGAGGCAGACCGAGCAGCTTCGCCAAGTCGCGCTTCTGCTCGCGCGTGGCCTGCACGTCTTTCGGGATCGCCCACACCGATGGCACCGGCACCGAGGTCGCCAGCAGCGCGCCATGGCGGTCGGTGATGCGGCCGCGGCTGGCTTGCAACTCCTGCTGGAAGGCGTATCGCTTCTCGCCTTGGTCGAGATAGAACTTGTTGTCGATGATCTGGATCGACACCGCGCGCGCAACGAGCACGCACGAGCCGAGGCCGACCAGTGCGACGACGAACTTGCTGCGCCATGGCGGCGTCTTGCTGGCCAGC
>Ga0209798_10002392_pt1 | contig 11061 bp, 12 predicted proteins | sample DOMMetBare3Fresh_FD_187475 | JGI IMG/M metagenome (GOLD analysis project Ga0209798, IMG submission 187475) | Wetland sediment microbial communities from St. Louis River estuary, USA, under dissolved organic matter induced mercury methylation -... | ecosystem: Environmental > Aquatic >...
CGCGTTCACGGCTTCACGTGCAGGTCGGGGCGCAGCGCCTGCGCGCCGCGGAGGTAGACGTGGTTCCGCGGGCCGTCGGAGTCCACGTGGAGGAGGAGGCGGATCACCCGCGGCATCGAGCCCGGAACCGGGATCTCCTGCGAGCAGATCATCGGCACCGTGCTCCAGCCGGCGAGGCGCGCCGCCCGTGCCGGAAAGTCCGCGTCGAGGTCGCGGGTGACGGTGAAGATCGCCCACACCACGTCGGCCGGGCCTATCTCGTTCCGTCGCTCGATCTCCCGGCAGAGCTCGACGACGGCTTCCTCGATGGCCGGGACGGTGTTGGCGGCGACCTGGGTCGCGCCGCGGAGGCCGCGCATGGGACGGCGAGTCTATGGAAAGGGCGTACCCCTGTCCACACGGGGCCGCGCGCGGCGGCGGGCCTCCGCGCGCCGCCCGGGGCGGCGATTCTCAGAGCGCCGGCGCGGGGAGCGCGGGCGAGGTCGCGGCGGGCGGGGCGGGGCAGGCCTCGGGCCCGGCGCCGTCGCGGCCGCCCGCGAGCTGCGGCAGGAAGAGCGCCGCGGCGAGGGCGAGGGCGGCGGCGAAGACGGTGGGGGAGACGCCGGCCGGGGGATCGCGGCGCGCGCCCGCGCGGACCCGCGACGCCTGCCGGTCGCGCTCGTCGATCTTGCGAATCACTCTCATGGTCGGAGGGGATGTAACGGGGCGGGGAGCGGCCGTCAAGGAGACGGGTCAGCCGCGCCCCGCGATGGCCTCGGCGAGCGCGACGGTGCGCTGCGCCGCCTCGACGTGCAGCGCCTCGACGAGGCGGCTCTCCACGACGGTGACGCCCCTTCCCTCGGCCACCGCCTTCCCGTGTGCCTCGATGATCCGCCTCGCCTGCGCGACCTCCGCCTCGTCCGGCGCGAAGACCCGGTTCGCGACCTCGATCGTCCTCGGGTGCACGAGCGTCTTCCCGTCGAAGCCGAGGTCCCGCCCCTGGCGGCAGGCCGCCTCGAAGCCCGACTCGTCCGCGAGGTCGAGGTGCACCCCGTCGAGCGCGGCGAGCCCGTGCGCCCGCGCGGCGAGGAGGACGAGCGAGAGGCTCACGAGCACCTCGCCCCGCCCGGGCGTGTGGCGGGCGCGGAGGTCCTTCACGAGGTCGCTCGTCCCGGCGACGAGGCAGGCGAGCCGGGGCGTCGCCGCCGCGATCTCCGGGGCGGCGAGGACGCCGCGCGGGGTCTCGATCATGGCCCAGAGGGGGAGGCCGGGGGGCGCGCCTCCCGCGTCGAGGGCGCGCTCCGCGGCCCGGACCTCGGCCGCGCTCTCCACCTTCGGGAGGAGCACCGCGTCGGCGCCGGAGCGGGCGGCGGCGGCGAGATCGCCCGCGCCCCACGGCGTCGCCGGGCCGTTCACGCGCAGGATCGTCTCGCGGTGGCCGAAGCCCCCGGCGGCGAGCGCGGCGGCGACGAGCGCTCGCGCCTCCTCCTTCGCGGCGGGCGCGACGGCGTCCTCGAGGTCGAGGATGATCCCGTCGGCGGGGAGCGCGCGCGCCTTCTCGAGCGCGCGGGCGTTCGAGCCGGGAACGTAGAGGACCGAGCGGCGCGGCCGGGCGGGGAGCATGGCGTATCCTCCGACAGGCAGGTTGCCAGAGCCGGGCCGCGCGCGGAAGGCGCGGGCGGGACGCGCGCGGAGGCCCTCGACGGCCGGGGAAGGCCTCGCCCTCGCCCTCCCGCCGGCCCCGCAGCCGCCCTCGGCGCGCCTCGCCGATGACTTGCGCCGGCTCCATTATGCATGCATAATGCCTCCGTTACGGAGGTGGCGGCCGTGCCCGTGAACCTCTCCATCAAGAACGCGCCCGAAGAGGTGGTGAAGCGCCTCAAGGCCCGAGCCGCGCGCCATCACCGCTCGCTGCAGGGCGAGCTCATGGCCATCGTCGAGACCGCCGCCCGCGAAGAGGAGGCCGGCATCCTGACTCCCACCCAGGTCCTGGCCCAGGTCCGGGCCGGCGGCGTGCGCTCCCCCGCAGATTCGGTCCGCGTGATCCGCAGCCTGCGCGAGGGGCGCGGTGCCACTCGCCGTCGTTGACGCATCGGCGCTGGCGGCGATCGTCTTCGGCGAGCCGGAAGCCGAGGAAGTCGCCTCGCGACTCGAGGATCTCGAGCTGGCCGCGCCGTCGCTCCTCCCCTACGAGGTCGCCAACGTGGCGGCCTTCAAGCTGAGGCGGCGACTTCTTCCGCTCCAGCAGGTCGCCTCCGGTCTCGCCCTCTTCGCGCGATTCGGTATCAGGCTCCATGAGGCGGACCCGGCGGCCCTCGCGACCTTGGCAGAGCGTACCGGCCTCACCGCCTACGACGCGGCCTACCTGTGGCTCGCGGAATCGCTGGGGGCGGCGCTCGTCACCCTGGACCGGAAGCTGGAACGGGCCTGGCGCGACGAGCGGTGAGCCCAGCTCACCTCGGCGCCGGGCGCCCGGACCGAGAGTTCCGGGCTACTTCCAGACCCGGCGGTCGTCGATCCGCTTCGCGGCCGCCGGCACCGTTCCCGCCGGGACGAGCCGCACCTCGGCGCGCACCTTCAGCTCCTCGCGCAGCGCCTCGCCGAGCCGGGCCCCGAGGTCCTTCGCGGCGGCGGGGTCCGCCACCTCGGCCACGATCTCGAGCTGGTCCTGGTGCCCCTCGCGCGTGACGATCGCCTGGATCCGCTGGACCTCGGGGAAGCGCTTCCCGACCGCCTCGACCTGGGCGCCGCGGACGAACATCCCGCGCACCTTCACCGCGTCGCCGACCCGGCCGAGGAGCCCCGCGAGCTTCGGGGTGGTCCGACCGCACTTGCAGGGGACGTCCGGGGCGAGCGCCGCGATGTCGCCGGTGCCGAAGCGGATCAGCGGATAGGCCTCGTCGAAGATCGTCGCGACCACCTCGCCCGGCTGGCCCGGCGCGGCCGGCTTCCGGCTCTCGAGGTCGAGCACCTCGACGATGACCTCGGGAGCCAGGTGCCAGCCGCCCTTCTCGGCGCACTCGTAGGCGAGGCAGCCGAGGTCGGCGGTGCCGTACCCCTGCAGGCAGCGGACCCCGAAGGCCTCGATGTCGGCGCGCAGCGACTCGGGGAGCATCTCGGCGATCGCCCAGGCGACCTCGAAGCGCAGCGGCGTCCCCGACTCCTTGGCCTTCTGGAGGAGGGTGAGGCAGAAGCTCGGCGTCCCGATGTAGGCGGTGGCGCCCACGTGGGACGCCACCTTGATCTGGAGCTCCGTCTGCCCCACGCCGCCCGGGATGACCGCGCAGCCGACCGCGCGGGCCGCGTTGTCGAGCATGAAGCCGAGCGGCGTGAGGTGATAGGAGGCCGAGACGAGGGCGATGTCGCCCCGGCGGAACCCGGCGGCGGCGAGGCCGTGCCGGAAGCGCCAGAAGTCGTCCCCCTCGCCCTGCGGGTCGAAGATCGGCCCCGGCGACATGAAGATGCGCGCGAGCCGCTCCGGCGCGACGCCGGCGAGGCCGCCGAAGGGGGGCTCCTCGGCCTGGAAGCCCGGGAGGTCGTCCTTGCGCGTCACCGGGATCCGGGCGAGGTCGTCGAGGCCGCGCACGTCGGCGGCGCGGAGCCCCGCCCCCTCGAGCGTCCGGCGCAGGCGCGGCGCGTTCGCGAACGCGTGGCGCACCGTCGCGGCGAGCCGCTCGCCGAGGAAGGCGCGGCGCGCCTCCGGCGTGGCGGACTCGCGCCGCGGGTCGAGGATGCCGCCGGATCGCAGGGTGGGCATGGGCTTCTCCTTGGCGCCCGGGCCCTCTCGCCGAGGCCCCGGCCGCGTCGTTCCTCCACGGGGACCGGGCGCACGGCGCGCGGAGCCCCGCGGCGGTCACAGCCAGCGCTTGCGCCGCTTGTAGAACTTGAGGTTCTTGTAGCGCGTCTCGCCCACGCCGCCGCCGAGGTAGAACTCCCTCACGTCCTCGTTCGCGCGGAGCTTCTCGGGCTCCCCGTCGAGCACGATCCGGCCGTTCTCCATGATGTAGCCGTAGTGGGCGATGCCGAGGGCGAGGTTCGCGTTCTGCTCGACGAGCAGGAAGCTGGTCTTCTGCTCCTGGTTCACGCGGACGATGATGTCGAAGATCTCCCGCACCAGCAGGGGCGCGAGGCCGAGCGACGGCTCGTCGAGCAGGATGAGCTTCGGGCGCGCCATGAGGGCGCGGCTGATGGCGAGCATCTGCTGCTCGCCCCCGGAGAGGTAGCCGGCGAGCTTCTTCCGCCGCTCCTTCAGGCGGGGGAAGTACTCGAAGACGAGCTCGTGGTCGCGGCGCAGCCCGGCCCGGTCGCTCCGGGTGTAGCCGCCCACCACGATGTTCTCGTCCACGGTGAGGTCCTCGAAGACCCGCCGCCCCTCCATCACCTGGAAGATGCCGCGGCGGACGATCACCTCGGGCGCGAGCGCGTCGATCCGCGTCCCGTCCAGCTCGATGGCGCCGTCGGTGACCTCGCCCTCCTCCGCGTGCAGGAGCCCGGAGATCGCCTTGAGGGTGGTGGACTTCCCGGCGCCGTTCGAGCCGAGCAGCGCGATGATCTTCCCGTCGGGGACCTCGAGCGAGAGCCCCTTCAGGACGAGGATGACGTCGTCGTAGATGACCTCGACGTTCTTCAGCGAGAGCATCGCGCCCTTCTCCCTCTCCCCCCGGCGGCGCCGGGGGGAGAGGGTCGGGGTGAGGGTTACAGGCCGAGCCAGTCCGGCCTGCGCGGCATGTCGTACTCCGCGACCTTCACGAGCTTGCCGCCCTGGACCATGTAAATGGGGGTCTTCGTGGAGGGACGGTGGTCGGTCGAGGTGTAGGTCACCGGGGCGGTGAGCCCGCCGAGGTCGAAGTCCTTCAGCGTCTCCAGGGCGGCCTTCACGCCCTCGCCGGTGAGGTTGCCCGCCCTGTCGGCGCGGCGAAGCCCCTCGAGCCAGACCTGGGCGCTCGACCAGCCGCGCACGTAGAGCGCGTCGTGCGTGTCGTTCGGGTGGTTCTTCTGGTGGTACTCGACCATCGCCTTCATCCCCGGGACGTCCTCGCCGAACGGGACGTGCGGCACGACGCCGGTCACGCCCTCGGCGGTCTCCTTCGCCACCGCCGGCAGCTGCTCGGAGAAGCCGTAGGGGTTCGAGCCGAACTTGGTGGTGAGCCCGAGCTTCCTCGCGTCCTTGAGGACGATCGACACGCCGGTGGTGGTCACGTTGATGTAGGCGTAGTCGGCCAGCTTCTGCTTCATGTTGAGGAGCTGGCTCGTCGCGTCCTGCAGGCCGCCGGGGAGGATCTCCTCGTCCACGAGGTCGATCCCGGTCTCCTTCGCGAAGCGGCGGCCGGCCTCCATGGGCGCCTTGCCGTAGGCGTTGTCGCCGTAGAAGAAGGCGACCCGGGGGTTGCGGCTCTTGTCCTTCCAGTCGCGCTTCACCCAGCTGAGCCACGCCCGGATCTGGTCGGAGTAGGAGGGGGCCACGAAGAAGTTGTAGGGGGTCCTGGCGGGATCGGTGAGGTCGCCCGCGAAGGAACCGGAGAAGTACGGGATCTTCTCGGCGTTGATGAAGTCCTTGAGCGCGAGGGTGTCGCCGGTGCCCCAGCCGTTGATCAGGATGACCTTCTCGTCGCCGACGAGCCGCTTGTAGGTCGCGACCGCCTCCGGGATCTTGTAGCCGTAGTCGGACCAGATGAGCTTCACCTTCTTGCCGTTGATGCCGCCCGAGGCGTTCGCGAGGGCGACCGCGTCCTGCACCGCCTGGGCGTAGGGCTTGCCCACGTCCGAGGTGATGCCGGTGAGATCGAAGATCCCGCCGACCTTGATCTCCTGCGCCTCCGCGCGCCCCGCCACGAGGAGCGCCGCCGCCGCCGCCCACGCCGCAAACGACCGGTTCCGGTTCTTCGCCATGTGTGTTCCTCCGTCGAGCCTGTTCCGTGAGACCGCCTGCTTCACCGTCAGTAAGAGAAGGGGTACAGCTTCCAGTAGGCCTTGACCTTGTGCCACCGCGCCGCCATCCCGTCCGGCTCGAAGACGAGGAAGAGCACGATGGCGAGGCCGAAGAGCCCCATCTTGAGGGGCGCGAAGAGCCCCTGGAGCTGGGGGAAGGTGTCGGAGAGGGCGCCGGTGAGCAGCCGCAGGATCTCGGGGAGGAGCGTCACGAAGACCGCGCCGAAGATCGACCCGAGCACGCTCCCCAGCCCGCCGATGATGATCATGCCGAGCTGGTCGATGGCGAGCGAGATGGGGAAGTTCTCCGGGCTGATGATGCGCGCCTGGTAGGCGAGCAGCGACCCCGCCACGCCCACGTAGAACGACGAGACGCCGAAGGAGAGGAGCTTGTACTTGAAGACGTTGACCCCCATGACCTCGGCGGAGATGTCCTGGTCGCGGATCGCCACGAACGCCTTCCCCACCTTGGTGCGGAAGAGGTTCTTCGCGAACCAGAGCAGGAGCGCGGTGAGCCCGAGGGCGAGCCAGAAGAGCTTGCGGTCGCCGGAGAGGACGAGCGGGCCGAGCTTCGCCGCCGGGATCGAGATGCCGTTCACGCCCCCGGTCACGCTCTCCCAGTGGGACAGGGTGAACTCGATGACGAAGTGGGCGGCGAGCGTCGCGACCGCGAGGTAGAGCCCCTTGAGGCGCAGGGAGGGCACGCCGAAGATCATGCCCACCAGGGCGGTCAGGAGCCCCGCGGCGGGGATGACGATGGGGAACGGCAGCCCCATCCGTCCGGCGAGGAACGCCGTCGAGTAGGCGCCGACCGCCAGGAACGCCGCGTTGCCGAGCGAGATCTGGCCGGTGAAGCCGGTCAGGATGTTGAGCCCCATCGCCGCGATCACCGCGATGAAGATCCGGTTCATGACGTCGAGCCAGAAGGAGCTCGAGACGAAGGGCACCGCCGCGAGGGCGGCGAGCAAGGCGGCGAGGAGGAAGCGCGGCAGCGGCGTCTCGAAGATCGCCATGTCCTCCGCGTAGGTCTGCCTGAAGTCGCCGCAGCGCATCCCGTCTCCTCCCTACACTCGCTCGATCTTCACCTTGCCGAAGAGCCCGTACGGCTTGACGGTCAGGATCGCCACGAGCGCGATGAAGGGGGCGACCTCCTTCACGCCGCCGCCGAAGACGGGGTCGAGGTAGCCGCCCGAGAGGTTCTCGAGGATCCCCATCACGAACCCGCCCACGATGGCGCCGCCGATGCTGTCGAGGCCGCCCAGGATCACCACCGGGATGACCTTGAGGCCGAAGAAGGCGAAGGCGCCGTCCACCCCGCCGCGGACCCCGCCGAGCAGCACCCCGCCCACCGCGGAGACCACCGCCGCGATCGACCAGGCGAGCGCGAACATGCGCTTCACCGAGATGCCCATCGAGAGCGCGACCTGCTGCGAGAAGGCCGTCGCCCGCATGGCGATCCCGGCCCGGGTCAGCTTGAAGAAGAGCGTGAAGAGGACGAGCAGGACCGCCACGCTGCCGAGGCTGTAGAGGTAGCCCTGCGAGACGGGGAGGGGCCCGATGTGCACCGGCGCGGTGGGGAAGATCTCCGGGTAGGGGCGGGTGTCCGTCCCCCAGATCGCCTGCACCACCGCCTTGAGGACCGAGGCGAGGCCGAGGGTCAGCATGATCACCGAGATCACCGGCTCGCCGATCATCGGGCGCAGGAGGACGCGCTCCATGAGCACGCCCAGCAGGGCGGAGAAGGCGAGGGTGAGGGCGAAGGCCACCAGGAACGGGACCTTCGCCGAGGTGAAGATGGCGAGGCAGACGTAGGCCCCCAGCATGAGGAACTCGCCCTGGGCGAAGTTCAGGATCGAGGAGGACTTGTAGATGATGACGAAGCCGAGGCCGACGAGGGCGTAGATCGACCCGATGACGAGCCCGTTCAGGACGAGCTGGAGGAAGAACTCCACTACGCGGCCCTCCCGAGCTCGAGCCGCCGGACGAGGAGCGTCGTGCGGATGTGGGAGACCTTGCCGTCCTGGAACCGGATGGTCGTGTCGATCCGCACCTCGGGGGCCTCGCCGTAGAGCGCGGCGATCACCTCGCGGTAGCGGTCCTCCACGAACGCGCGGCGCACCTTGCGGGTCCGGGTCAGCTCCTCGTCGTCGGCGTCCAGCTCCTTGTAGAGGAGCACGAACTTGTGGATGCGCGCGGCGGCGGGGAGGGTCCCGTTCACCTGGTCCACCTCCCGCTGCACGAGGTCGTAGACCTCGGGCTTGGCGGAGAGGTCGGTGTAGGTGGTGTACGAGAGCTTGTTCTTCTCGGCCCACTTCCCCACCACCCCCATGTCGATGCAGAGCATGGCGGTGAGGTAGGGGCGGTCCTTCCCGACCACGACCGCCTCCTTCAGGTAGGGCGAGAACTTGAGCCGGTTCTCGATGAACTGCGGCGAGAACTGCGTCCCGTCCGCGAGCTTCATCACGTCCTTCAGGCGGTCGATGACGACGAGGTGCCCCTCCTCGGAGAGGTAGCCGGCGTCGCCGGAGTGGAGCCACTCGCCCTCGAGGGTGGTGCGGGTCGCCTCCTCGTTCTTGTAGTAGCCGAGGAAGACCGAGGGGCTCCTGGAGAGGATCTCGCCGTTCTCGGCGATCTTGACCTCCGTGCCGGGGATGGGGCTGCCGACCGAGTGGAAGGCGATGTCGTCGTCGCGGTGGATGCAGCTGATGCCGGAGATCTCGGTCTGCCCGTAGATCTGCTTGAGCGGCACGCCCATGGCGTGGAAGAAGCGGAAGACGTCGGGGCCGAGCGCGGCGCCGCCCGTCGAGGCGGAGCGCAGGTGCGACATCCCGAGCCGGTCCTTCAGGGCGCGGAAGAGCAGGAGGTGCGCGAGCCCGTAGAGGAGGCGGAGCCCGAGCGGCACCGCCTTCCTCGCGAAGCGCAGGTCGGCCACCCGCTTGCCGATGGGCATGCAGCGCTCGTACATGAAGCGCTTGAAGGGGGAGGTGTCCATGATCTTCACCTGGACGGTGGAGTTCAGGCTCTCCCAGACCCGGGGCGGCGCGAACATCACGTTCGGGCCGATCTCGCGGATGTTCTCGGTGACGGTGTCGGGCTCCTCCGGGAAGTTGACGGTGAAGCCCTTCGCGAGCGCCGCCGAGAGGCTCATCATCTGCTCGCCGATCCAGGCGAGCGGCAGGAACGACACGAACTCGTCGTCGGCGCGCTTCTCGTCCACCTGGTCGAGCGCGAGCGCCATCGCGAGCAGGTTCCGGAAGGAGAGCATCGCGCCCTTCGGGCTCCCGGTCGTGCCGGAGGTGTAGCAGATGATGGCCACGTCCTCGGCGCCGCCCTTCGCGACGTTCTCCTCGTAGAGGCCGGGGCGCTCCCGGGCGAGGACGCGCCCCTTCTCCTCGACCGCCTCGAAGGAGAGGAGGGCCGGGTGCTCGTACTTCCGCAGGCCGCGCGGGTCGGTGAAGACGACGTGCCGGACCTTCGGGAGCTTGTCGAGCATCTCCAGGATCTTGTCGACCTGCTCCTGGTCCTCGGCCACGACCACGCTCGCGTCGCAGTGGTCGATGACGTAGCCGACCTCGGTCAGGTTCGAGTCCTGGTAGATGCCGACCGAGGCGGCGCCGGCGGCCTGGGCGGCGATCTCGCTCCAGACCCACTCCGGCCGGTTGTCGCCGATGATCGCCACCCTGTCGCCACGGCCGAGGCCGAGGGCGACGAGGCCGAGCGAGAAGTCGCGCACGTGGGCCTGGTACTCGCTCCAGGTGAACGACTGCCAGATGCCGAACTCCTTCTCGCGCAGCGCGACGCGGTCGCCGATCGTGCGCGCGTTCCGCGCGAGCAGGCGGGGGAAGGTGTCGTCACCGCCGAGGGGCTCGAGCGCGCTCGCCGTCACCCGTCCACCTCCAGGCCGTGCTGCTCCCCCAGGTAGGCATCCTGGACGTCCTGGTTTCGCCGCACCTGGTCGGGCGTGCCGTCGGCGATCCGCTCCCCGAAGTTGAGGACCGTGACCCGGTTGGAGAGCTCCATGACGACGCCCATGTCGTGCTCGATCATCATGACGGCGGTCCCGCGCTCCTCGTTGATCTCGAGGATGAAGCGGGCCATGTCCTCCTTCTCCTCGGCGTTCATCCCCGCCATCGGCTCGTCGAGGAGGAGGAGCTTGGGCTCGAGGGCGAGCGCGCGGGCGAGCTCGACCCGCTTCTGCAGGCCGTAGGCGAGCGTGCCGACCACCTTCTTGCGGATGTGCTGGATCTCGAGGAAGTCGATGACGTCCTCGACCAGCTCGCGGTGGGCGATCTCCTCGCGCTTGCCGGGGCCGAGGTAGATCGCGCCGGCGAGGACGCCCGAGTGCTGGTGGACGTGCCGGCCGATGAGGAGGTTGTCGAGCACCGTCATGCCCCGGAACAGCGCGATGTTCTGGAAGGTGCGCGCGATCCCGAGCGACGTCCGCGCCGAGGGCCCGACGCGGGTGAGGTCGCGCCCGTCGAACTGGATGGTGCCCCGCTGCGGCCGGTACACGCCGGAGATGCAGTTGAGCAGGCTCGTCTTGCCGGCGCCGTTCGGGCCGACGATGGCGTGGATCGTCCCGGGCTCCACCGCGATGCTCACGTCGGAGAGCGCGGCGACGCCGCGGAAGCTCAGGAACACATGTTTCGCCTCGAGAAGCGCCACGATTTCCCTCTCGCGCCGGGTCGGTGCGGCGAATGGTGGCAAAGAACCGCTTTGGGCTCAAGGACTCGCGCAGAAAATTCTGCGCGAGTCCTGGCCGGAACGACGTCCGTCCCGGGTCGAGCCAGCCTCGCATCCCACGACCCCCCGCCCTGCCGCGGCGGACGCTTCGAGGGTCGCGGGATGCGCGCTAGCCGGGCGGCCACCCGAACGGCCGCCCGCCCATGACGTGCAGGTGGACGTGGAAGACGAGCTGGTGCGCGTCGCGGTTCACGTTGACCGTCGCCCGCCAGCCCCGCTCGGCGATCCCCCGCTCCCTGGCGAGCTTCGCCGCCACGCGGAGGAGCTTCCCGGCGAGCGCGTCGTCCTCCGGCCCGAGGTCGTTCAAGGTCGGGACGTGCTTCTTCGGAACGACGAGCAGGTGCACCGGCGCCTGGGGCTCGATGTCCTCGAACGCGACGACGTCCGCGTCCTCGTGGACGATCTTCGCCG
>Ga0209798_10002394_pt1 | contig 11057 bp, 9 predicted proteins | sample DOMMetBare3Fresh_FD_187475 | JGI IMG/M metagenome (GOLD analysis project Ga0209798, IMG submission 187475) | Wetland sediment microbial communities from St. Louis River estuary, USA, under dissolved organic matter induced mercury methylation -... | ecosystem: Environmental > Aquatic > Freshwater...
GGGCGGGGGTGCCACCGACGCCCACGAGGCGCTGGCCGGCAAGTACGGCTGGCAGTGGAAACTGCTCGGGCGGAAGATCGACACCTTCCTGGCGATCAGCCCCCGCTGATCCCCGGCTCCCGGGTCGCCCGTTCCCGCCTCAACCCGTACCACCCGATCAGCATCGCCACCCCGATGATCCCTGCCATCACCACCGCCGTCTCGTGGAGGGCTCTCACCTGGTCGGTATGGGGGGCACTGACCGCATCACCGGTGAAATCGGGACCGGCCGAAGCCAGCACCCGTGTGGCCCACAGCGAGGCGATCGCCGCCACCCCGGCGATCTGACCGAGCAGCCGGGTCAAGGTCAGCATCCCGCCCGCCACCCCGGCGTATTCGCGTGAAACCGAGCCCATGATGGCGCTGTTGTTGGGTGACTGGAAGGTGCCGATACCGAGGCCGATCGGGATGGCCACCAGCGCAAAACCGAGGAAGGTGGTGTCGGTGCCGAGCGTCTGGAAGCCGAGGTAGGCGAGACCCATGATCGTCAATCCGGCCAGTGTCAGGCGGCGGACACCCATCCGATCCGACAGGATTCCTGCCAGCGGCGCCACCACCCCGATGACGAGGGGGGCTGCGCTCAGCGCCAACCCGGTCTTGGGGAGGTCGAATCCGAGGACTCCCTGAAGGTAGAAGGGGAGCAGGAAGAAAGTGGCGGACAGCGCCGAGAATGCGAGGAACCCGGTCGCCACACTGACGCTGAGGAGCGGGTTGCGGAACATCCCGAGTGGCAGCATCGGCGTCGGGGTGTGCTTTTCCACGACGACGAAGGCCACCCCGAGAACCAGGCCGCCGAGGATGGCCGCCACCACCGGTGGCGCCCCGTAGCCCAGATCCTGGCCGAAGGTGACTCCGAGGGAGATGAGGAGGAGGGCCAGGGCGAGGAGGAGTGCTCCGGGGAGATCGAAGCGTTGGCCCCCGGCCGGTGGGGTGCGGGGGACGAAACGGATCACCATCCAGGTTCCGATGATCCCGACCGGGAGGTTGACGAGGAAGATCGCCCGCCAGTCGAACGTGGCGAGGATCAGTCCGCCCACCACCGGACCGGTGACGACTCCCACCGACACGAACGTTCCGATCAATCCCAGCGCCTTGCCCCGCTCCTGTGGCGGGAACGCCTCGGTGAGGATGGCGGCTCCCAGCGCCAGGATCATCACCGCCCCCAGCGCCTGGATCACCCGGAAGGCGATCAGGAATCCGATGCTCGGGGCCGCACCACACAGCACCGAGGCGAGAGTGAACAGCACGAACCCGGCCAGGTAGATCCGCTTCTTGCCGACGATGTCGCCCCACCTCCCGACTCCGAGGGTGAGACTGGCCAGGGTGAGGAGATAGGCCACCGAGACCCACTGGACGACGGGGAGCGATGTTCCAAAGTCGGCGCGGATGGTGGGGAGGGCGATGTTGACGATCGAACCGTCGATGGTGGCGAGGAGCACTCCCACTCCCACCGCCGCCATCGCGTACCACTTGCGGCCGTAGTCGACCGAACTCTGGGCCGGGGACGACACCACGGGTAGCTGGGAACCCTGGGTTCGCCGAATCACCGGGCGACCGTGGGTTTCCCGGCGATGGTCAGGCCCCGGAGCAGGCGGTCGGTGGTGGCCGAGATCTCGGCCACGGCCTGGTCGAAGGCGGCCTGATTGGCCGGTGACGGCTTCGAGAACCCCGACACCTTGCGGACGAACTGGCGAGCGGCTGCCTCGATGTCCTCGGGCGGCCCGATCTCGACTGATTCCCTCAAGGGTTTGATGCTGCGACACATGATGGAGTCCTCATCGGTTGGGTGAAATCGGTTCGTCGGATGTCTTGAGTCCCTCGATGGTACGGACCAGGGGGAGCTCCCGATCCAACCGGCGGGCGGTCGGACTCATGAGCAACGCCAGCAGGGCGATGAAGACTCCGGAGAGGATCAAGGCCTGCTGGACGCCGAGAGCCGCCGCCAGCGGTGGCGCCAGGACCAGGGGACCCAGTTTGGCGATCTCGGAGTGGACCTGTGACACCCCCATGACCCGCCCGACCTGGCCTTCCGGCGAGTTGACGTGGATCATGGTGCGGGCGAGGGGAGCCATCACACCGATGATCACACCCCAGGTGAGGGCCCCGACGAAGACCACCGGCAGTCTGGTGGTGCCGACGTAGATCAGCGCCCCCACCCCGTTCAGGGCCACCAGGGCGGCGACGGTGCGGGCCGACCTGCGGTGGGCGGGCAGCCGGCCGGCACCGATGCTTCCCGCCAGCAACCCGATCCCGAAGATCGTGTTGACGATGCCGAGCATCGCCGGTCCCGCCCCCAGGATGTCGCGGTAGAAAAGCGGTTCGAGGGCGCCGAAGAACCCGAAGGCGGACCAGACGGCGGTCCCCGCCAGTACGAAGAACCGCAGGCGCGGGCTCCGGTACACGGTGGAGAACCCCTCGACTGCGCCTTTCCAGCCGGTGGCGGCGTCGGCGTGCCGCTCGGGGCGGCGTGTCACCACCCGCGCCACCAGCGCCACCGCCACCAGCGAGGTGGCGGCGTCGAACCAGAAGATGGCGTCGATCCCGACGGTGGCCGCCATCACCGCCCCCAGCGAGGCGCCCGAGATGAGCGCCGCCATTCCGGCCATCTCGACCCAGGCGTTGATCTTGGCGAGACCGGCTTCGTCGGTGGCCAGGAATGGGGGGAACGAGGCGATAGCGGTGTAGGCGGGGGCCCCGAACAAGGCAATGGCGGCGGCCGCCCAAATCAACGAACCGAGATCGGCGGCGACGATGGCCGAAAGGGTGGCGGGCACGAAGAAGACTTCGCTTGCCATCAGCACCCGGCGTGGCCCGAAGCGATCGATCAACGGGCCTGCGATCCCGGAGCCGACCAGTCCGGCGACGCCCATGACACCGATCACCAATGCGATCTGGCCGGCTTCTGCCTCCAACTCGTAGGCGGCTTTGCCCCAGATCCCCACGAAGAACGCCGCTTCCCCCCCGGTGCGGGAGATGAAGCGGGCGAGTGTGACGAGCAGGGCGGAGCGAGACACACCGCCAGTCTCGCAGACGGGCCGTGCGCCACCGTGCGGGGCCGGGTGGTGCCGTGCCATCATCCGCCCGATGGCACTGCCCGATCCGGCGTTCGTGTGGCTGCTCGGCCCCTCCGGGTCCGGCAAGTCGACCTGGGCAACCGCTCGTTACCGGCCCGAGGAGATCGTGTCGTCCGACGAGTTGCGGGGGCGGGTCGGGTCAGGTCGGGGAGACCTACGGGCCAGCGCCGATGCCTTTGCGGTGCTGGAGATGGTGGCCGCCGCCCGCCTACGGCGAGGCTTCACGGTGGTGGTCGACACCCTCGGTTTCGACCTGGACCTGCGGGCGCGGCTGGAGGCGGTCGCCGCGGCCGCCGGGGTACGGCCGATCGTGGTGGTCTTCGAAGCCGGGCTGGAGACCTGTCTGGCGCGCAACGCCACCAGGTCACAGCCGCTGTCTGCCTCGGTGATCCGCTCCCAGTTCAAGACCGCCCGCACCGTTCTCGACTCGTTCGAAGACGCCGAGCTGATCAGAATCGGCGCGTCCTCCGGCGAGGCCGGGCCGGTAGCGATGTCACCCGGGCCGGTACCGGTTGGTTCGCCAACGGGTCTGGCGTTCTACCTCCACGTGTCCAGGTTCGTCGGTAACGCGGAGACGATGGGCCCGATGTTGCGTGAGATCGCGGTGGCCGCCGAATCGGCAGGTTTCCGGGGGCTGAGTCTCATGGACCACCTTCGTCAGATCCCGCAGGTGGGCCGGGCTTGGGATCCGATCCTCGATCCGTTCACCACCCTCGCCCATCTCAGCGCGGTTGCTCCCTCGCTCGAGATGGGGGTGCTCGTCACCCCGGTCACCTACCGCAACGTCGTCGTCCTCGCCAAGGCGGTTGCGTCCCTCGACATCCTCTCGGGAGGACGGTCGTTCTGTGGTCTGGGGGCAGGGTGGTATGCGGCCGAGCATCAGGCAGCCGGGTTGCCGTTTCCCCCACCCGGGACACGGCTCGATCTACTGGAGGACTCGATCGGCGCCCTGCGGGCCCTTCTTGGGCCCGGCTCGAAGCCGTATCACGGTTCCCTCATCACCCTCGAGGACACCACCTCCTACCCACGGCCGCGGCAGGAGCGGTTGCCGATTCTGATCGGGGGTGCCGGCCGGCGACGAATGCCCGCCATCGTCGCCCGCCATGCCGACCGTTGGAACCTGCCGGGCGGCTCCGGCGGGCTGGCCGAGGCTCGGGCCAGCTTGGCGGATCGATGCGCCGAGGTGGGGCGGGACCCCTCGGAGATCGAAGTCTCGGTGCTGGACCAGGCGTTGGTGGGTCACGACCGCGCCCACCTGGCCGAGCTGGTCGAACGGTTGCGAGGCAGGCTCGACGCCGTCGACTACGCCCGCCGAGTGCACGCCGGGACGCTCGATGAACAGATCGAGCGGTACCGCCGGATCCAAGAAGCGGGAGCACGGGCGGTATTCGTGGTCATACCCGATCTGGAGTCGGCGGCCTCTGTGGAGCGGTTCGCCCCGATCATCGCCGATCTCTCGGGCTAGGCCAGGACGTATGGCGCAGGACGCATGGCGCAGGACCCGTGGCGTTCCATAATGCCGGGACATGGAACGTCTCGCCTATCTGGTGCGCACCGGGCCCTCGTTGTTCGACTCGGTGACCCGCTCCGGTCACTCGGTCTCGGTCGATGGCGAGGCGGGGGGCGGTCCCACCCCGATGGAGATGCTCCTGCTGTCACTGGCATCGTGTGCCGGCGCCACGGTAGAGACGCTGATCGAGAAGATGCGGGGTGAGGTGGCCGGGATCCGGATCACCGTCGACGCCGTTCGGGCCGAGAAGGTCCCGCGGGTGTGGTCCGGGATCGACCTGTGCTTCGTGATCAGGTCCTCACTCGAGCGGAGCCGGGTCGAGCGGGCCCTCGATGTCACCGACCGCACCTGCCCGGTGTCGGTGATGATCGAACCCGGCACTCGGCTCGGTCGCTCCCTCGTCACCGTCGAGCGGGTCGAGGCCGAGGTCACCCGCCCCCTACGGCAGCGACTCCTGCGACCTCTTCAGGGCCTCGACGCCCTGCAAGTGTCTGGAGAAGACGACGGTGAGTCCGCCTGGTTGGCGGCTTTCGATGCCGGCGGGGTAGTGGGCACGGCCGGGATCGTTGCCGAACCGGCTCCCGACGGCAGCCCGGGCTGGCGGGTGCGGGCGATGGCGGTCGAGGAGAGCCTGCGGGGGCGGGGGGTCGGAGCCGAACTCCTGGCGGGTTGTCTCGACCATGCCGCCGGCCGACAGGAGCGGACGGTGTGGTGCAGCGCCCGGGTCCCGGCCCTTGACTTCTACCGAGGAGCAGGCTTTGTCGTGGTGGGAGAGGTCTACGAGGAGCCCGGCATCGGGCCGCATGTCACGATGGTGCTCGCCGGTCACGCCAGCCGCTGAAGGTGGCCGCCACCAGGAAGGGGGAGATGGCGGCGACCCCGCTCGACCCACCCGCCGCAACCATCACGAGCGCCACCGCCGCTGCCAACCGGCGACCGACCGCCAAACGGGCCGGGAGCATTGGTTCATTGGTGAAGTCGCAAACACTGGTCATGGGAGCCCCACCCCGGAATAGGAGCAGGGCCGTTCCGAGAACCAAAGCCCCGCCGAGCACACCGGGGGCGGTCCAGGCCAGGTCCGGGAACCGGATCAACCCGACGACGGCCGCCAGCCCGATCAGCGCCAGGGCGAACCGTCGCTGGGCGAGCGGGGCGGACGGGGGAAGGCGGGTGTCGAGCAGGAATCCGACCCCCAGCCCGATGGCGGCGACGGCGGGGAGGCCGGAGGCGGCGGCGATGACGCCGGCAACTAAATGAACCACCACGTCCCCCCGCTTGGGGGGAAGACCGGTAGAGCGCAACAGCACCCGGGCGGTGACGGCCAGCAGGTACACGGCGAGGAGGCTGGGGCGTCCGAGCTGCCAGACGGCGAGCGGAGCGGCTACGACGGCCAGGTTGGCAGTGGCCGGATGATCGGGGTCGAGCTCACGTGCCGCCACCCAGGCGAGGAACCCGCTGCCGCCGACGCCCACCGCCAAACCGAGGTCGCCGGAGGCGATCAACGCGATCAAACCAGCCATGCCCGAGGCGACAAACAGCCATCGGTTCGAGTTGAGTCGCAGGTCGAACGTCCTGCCCAGGTTGGTGATGCGGGTCACGAGTCGGGACCGTAGCGGCTGCTCCAGACCACCGTTAAACGGGAATCGTCGGGGTGGTTCAGCCGCTCGTCATCTGGCGATGAAGGGGCAGTGGCGGCATCCGATCTCGCAGCAGTGGCCCCGGTCCCACAGGAAGCCGGCGGTCATCACCGACAGGCCGGTCAGCGGGTCGCGATACTCGGGGAGCCCGGCTTCCAGCGCCGCCCGATGGGCGGCGACGATCACCTCGAAGGCCGGATGGGAGGGGTCGAGCCTGGAGCGGGAGGGGTCGACCCGATCCTCAGGCAGGGCCATGACTGATACGAACCAGGGTGGCCTCGAGATGTGACTGGAGGGGGTGGCCGACACCGGCCAGCGCCAGCGTGTAGCGCATCGTGTCGCCGTCCACTTCGATGTGCCGCTCCACGTCAGAGACGAACACGGCGTTGGGGGTCAGGGATACCTCCATCGATCTCAGATGGAGGTGTCCTTCGCCGACCGAACCGGTGTCGATCTCGACGATCCCGGTGGGCTGGGCCAGGGCGAGCTCCACCCGGCCGGCTCCAGCCGGGCGCAGATACCCGGTCTCGCTGTGAAGGGGTTCACCGGTGACGGCGTCACGGGTGTGCTGGCTGTACAACATCACCGGCTTTGGCCCCATGGGCAGGTAGGTCGCCTCCTCGTGGTAGTCGAAGGGTTCGATCGTCGGATAGTGACCGTGCCCGGTCCCGCTCCACGTTCCGATCAGAAAAGCCAGGTCGTCGAGGTCGGGATGGTGCTTCATACCCTGAGCCTATTCCCGGCCGGGGAGGCTCGGGCGGCGCCGGACGGTCATCCTGATCCAGCCGGGGACGGCCTACCCTCCATCGGATGTTTACCCGGTGGGCGCGGCTGCCCGGCAAGACCCTGCAGTTCATGCGATCACCCGAAACCGGGGGTTTCCTGGCGATCGCTTTGCTGATCGGGGTGGCGGTCGGCCTGGGTGCCGCCGCCCTCGTCTACGCGCTCGACGGTGTCGAATACCTGCGGGATCTGCTCATCGACGAGGGCCTGGGCGGTGCCCGCTGGGGTCTGCTCATCACCGTGCCGCTCGGGATCCTGCTGGCGTGGGGCATCGCCCGGCAGTGGGCGCCGGAGGTGGCAGGGGACGGGGTTCCCGAAGTTTCGGCCGCCCTGGTGATGCGGGGCGGCTATCTCTCGACCCGGTCCATCCCACTCAAGATCATCGCCACCGCTCTCACCCTGGGTGGGGGTGGGTCGGCCGGGCGGGAGGGTCCGATCGTCCACATCGGGGGAGCCATCGGGTCGTCGATCGCCCGTCACACCGGGTTGGGGGAGGACAAGGTCCGCAGCCTGCTGGCGGCAGGCGCGGCGGCGGGGATCGGCGCCTCGTTCAATGCACCCATCGCCGGGATGCTGTTCGCCCTCGAGGTCATCCTCGGTAGTTTTGCCGTCAAGCACATGTCGGCGGTGGTGCTGGCCTCGGTTTCGGCGGCGGTCACCCTTCGCTCGATCGTCCCCAAGGACGAGATCCTCGGAGCAGCCCTCTACGAGTTGAACGATCCCCGTGAGTTGATCCTCTACGCCGGGTTGTCGGTGGTGGCGGTGGGGGCCGCCTACCTTTTCCTCCGATTGCTCGACTTGTCGGAAGGGTTCGCCCGCGACCGGTTGCGCCGGGCCTGGTTGCGGCCGATCACCTTCGGGCTGGCGGTAGCCGGGCTTGCGATGTGGGAGCCGCGCCTCCTCGGCACTGGCCAGCAGTTCCTCGGCGAGTTGCTCACGATCCAGGAGATCGGAGAGCAGTTCTCGGTGGACCTGTTCGCCGTCCAGGTGCTCTTGCTCTTGGCGCTGGGCAAGATCGTGGCGACCTCGCTCACCATCGCCGCCGGTGGCTCGGGAGGTGCCTTCCTGCCGTCGTTGTTCATCGGGGCGACGCTCGGGACCGGGTACGCCCAAATGGCGGCGCGGGTGTGGACCGTGAGCGACATCCGTCCCGGCGCCTTCGCGGTGGTGGGGATGGCCACGGTGTTTGCGGCGGTGGCCCGCGCCCCGTTGACTTCGATCCTCATCGTGTTCGAGGTGACCGGGGCCAACGACTACGGCCTGGTGCTCCCTCTTATGCTTTCCGCCACCTTCGCCAGTTTCGTGGCCGACCGGGTCCATCCGGAGAGCGTCTACACGATGGCGCTGGCCCGGCGCGGGATCAAGCTGGTCCGGGCCGGCGAAGTCGACATCCTCGACACCGTGACGGTGGGCGATGTGATGTTCTCGATGAATGTCGAGCTTTCCCCTTCCACCCCTATCGCCGATGCCGGCCGGGTCATGACAGAACGACGCTTCCATGGCATACCCGTCGTCGAGCAGGGCCGGCTGGTGGGAATCATCACCATCACCGATCTGATCAAGGCCGGCCCGAGCGGGACGGTGGCCGATGCCATGACCGGCCGCCCGGTCACCGTCACCCGGTCGACCCGGGTTTCCGACGCCCTCGCCCGGATGGCCTCGCTCGGAGTGGGCCGGTTACCGGTGGTGGACGACGCCGAACCCACCCGTCTGGTCGGGATGTTCCGACGGGAGGAGGCGGTGAAGGCCTATCACATGGCGTTGGGCACGAGCACCGATCAGTCGCTGGCGCGGGAACGGCTCCGCCAGCGCACCGCCTCCGAGGCGCACTATTTCGAGTTCCGGGTGCCACCGGGGTCGATCGCCGATGGCAAGCTGGTGCGGGACGTGGCGTGGCCGGAGGGGGCGACCATCGTGTCGGTCCGGCGCGGCACCTCGGTGATCGTGCCCCAGGGGGCCACGATCCTGCAACGAGACGATGTGATCACCGCCTTCGGAACCGACGCCTCCCGGGCGACGATGATCGAACGAATGAACGCCGGGGCCGACCAGGCCACAGCCGAGATCCTGCTCGCCGACCTCGATCCGGCCGCCCACCAGCCCGGCCCGGCCTGATCCCGGCCCGGCTTCCCGCCTCGCTTGAGGTTTTGTTGAGGATTCCGTGAAGCGTCGATGAGCGCCCCTATCGAATCCTGGACTCGTAGCAACAGGTAGGGACAGGGACAGGACATGCACACATCGACACCAGCAGGCTCGATCACTTCCAGGCGACGGAGGCGGACCACCAGGAAGCCGACCAGACTGCTGCTGGCGACGGTCAACGTCGTCCTCGCCCTCGGATTGGCCTTGGCGATCCCGCTCGCCCCGGCCGCCTTCGCCGCCGATTACACGATCGCCGTCACCACCACCCTCAGCCAGCCCTCGCTCACCGTTCCTCCCGGATCCAGGGTCATCTGGCAGAACCAGGATGGGGAGCGGCATCGTTTCCGTTCGGTCTCCGGTCCGACCGGGTTCGACACCGGCAACATCGACGCAGGTCAGTCCGGGTCGGTCACCCTCAACACGGAGGGGACCTACAACTACGTCGACGAGCGCGATGCCGCCAACTCCGCTTATCACGGGACGATCGTGGTCTCGTCCTCGGCGCCATCTCCGACCACCACGACCACCGTGGCCGGGGGAGGTGGAGGCGGGGGAGGACCGGTCGAGGTGCGGATGGCGGGAAGGCGCTTCGCTCCGGCGTCGGTGACGATTGCCGCCGGTGGTTCGGTCTTGTTCATCAACGACGACAGCCGCGACCACACCGCCACCGGATCGGGAAACAGCTTCGACACCGGCCTGCTTGCTCCTGGCCAGCGCTCGACCAAGACGTTCAACACCGCCGGCACGTACCCCTACATCTGCCTGCTGCATCCCGACATGACCGGGACCGTGACGGTCACCGGATCCGGTGGGACCGCTCCACCAGCGGTGTCGACGACCACGATTCCCACCGCGGTTGGTTCCTCGGATGTGAGCGTGTTCGACTTCGGATACAGCCCGGCTTCGAAGACGGTTCCGGTCGGCACCACTGTCCGCTTCGTCAACACCGGGATCGCACTGCACACCGTCACCGATCGGGCCGGGCGGTTCGACTCGGGTCTGATCGCCGGTGGTGCGGCCTTTTCCCGCCGCTTCGACGTGGCCGGGACCTACGACATCTTCTGCACCCTCCACCCCGAGATGACGGCGAGGTTGTCGGTCACGGATTCGAGCGGGACGGCTCCAGCCCCCCCGCCTCCGACCACGCCCACCACCCTCCCTCCAGGCTCTGCTCCGCGAGGCAATGTTCAGATGCGTGACTTCTCGTTCGCACCCGCCTCCATATCGGTCAGGGCCGGTTCGAGTCTCACGTTCGTCAACACCGGGGCCGCCCCGCACACGGTGACCGCCGCCGATCGGTCCTTCGACTCCGGTCTGGTGCAACCGGGCGGGGTCTACACCCGCCGGTTCGCCCAGCCGGGGGTCATCCAGTACGTCTGCACGCTCCACCCCGCCATGATCGGGACGATCACCGTTCTCGACGCCGCCGGCAATGCCCCATCGACCACCACTGCCGGGACCGGCGCCGGCACCGTCGCCGGCCAGGGTGCGGGCACGGCGGCATCGGTGCCGGTCGAAATCATCGATCTCGACTACCAGCCGAGGACCGTCACCGTCGCCGCCGGCACCGAGGTGCTGTGGACCAACATCGGGGTCGCCCCGCACACGGTGACTGCCCGGGACGGGTCGTTCACCTCAGAATTGCTCCAGACCGGGGGCCAGTACCGGCGGGTCTTCGATCAGGCGGGAAGTTTCGAGTACTTCTGCACGCTTCATCCCGACATGATCGGGACCGTGATCGTCGAGGGTGTGGTGGCGAACGCTCAGGCGGGAGGAGAGACGGTGGAGGTCGCCGGCATCGGCGCCGGCGGTGAGCCGGTGGCGGCGGTGAGCGCCGACCCGGCCAGTCCAGGGATGGGCTGGATCGTCGTC
>Ga0209798_10002395_pt1 | contig 11057 bp, 7 predicted proteins | sample DOMMetBare3Fresh_FD_187475 | JGI IMG/M metagenome (GOLD analysis project Ga0209798, IMG submission 187475) | Wetland sediment microbial communities from St. Louis River estuary, USA, under dissolved organic matter induced mercury methylation -... | ecosystem: Environmental > Aquatic > Freshwater...
ACTTGTGGAAGTAGTCGTCCAGCTTGTCGCCGAACGGGATCATGCCGAGGAACTTCTTGGCGCCGGTGGCTTCCTTGGGGTCGAGGTCCTCGACCGTCCTGCGCAGCTCGAGCAGCGTCGAGCCGACCTTGGAGCCCTCCGACAACCCGCCCTCCTGCAACGCCTTGACCGGCGACTTCAGCAGGCGGTTGGAGCTCTCCGCCGCCCGCAGGATGTCGTCGTCGCCCATCGTGCGCACGTCCGTGGCCCTGGCGGTGAACTCGGGGGACCGCGGTTCGGCAGCCATCAACGACCCCAGATAGCCGTCGACCTTGGCGTCCAGCCCGGGCAGGGCTGCGGCATCCACGGCCGGCGCCATCCGGGGTGCGGCGGTGGCGGCCACCGGCTGGGGCGGCGCCGGCGCCGTGAGGGTCAGCACGGCCTCGGCCGCCAGCGGTGGCTGGAGCGGCTGGTTGGCTGACTGGCTCGACATACCCGGCTCTGGCATCGCTGTCCCTGTTCTCTGCGAATCCTCAGGTGCCCACACCCCTGTTGACGTCTGGCCAATCTACGCGGTTCCGGTCCCTGACGCCGAGGCATCCGCCTGGCATTCGCCGATGCCTCTACCTGACACCATGGGTGACATGAGGATGTTTATTGCCCTGCCCCTGCCCGAAGCGGTCAACGAGCACCTGGCCGAGTTTCTCGAGCCTCGTCAGGAGGCGGGGCGGGACCTGCGTTGGTCTGCCCCCGAGCAGTGGCATCTCACCCTTGCCTTCCTGCCCGAGGTGGCCGACCGGAACATGGATGAGCTGCTCGAGCGTCTTGCCCGTGCCACCAGGCGGCGCAAGCCGATGTGGCTGCGGCTCGCGGGGGCGGGCGCATTCCCGAACGCCGCTGCGGCGAAGGTTCTGTGGGCCGGCGTCGAGCACGACGGGGAGGAGTTGATGAGGCTTGCCGGCGGGGTCCGCGCGGCCGGAGCCAAGTCCGGGACCGAGGTGGGCGGGGGTCGGTACCACCCGCACCTGACCCTGGCTCGTCTGTCGCATCCTGCGGACGTCACGCACTGGCTGCGCGTGCTCGACTCGTATGTCGGCCCGTCCTGGCAGGCGGACGAGGTCGCGCTGATCGCCTCCTACCTGGGGCAGGGCCGGGGCGGCAGGTCTCGTCATGAGGTTCGCGAGATCTTCACGCTGGGCCCGCCTAGCATTGGTTAGACCATGGCATTACTGCGGGCAGCGCCGAAGCGGGCGCGTGAACGGCTGGGACGGACGCTTCGGTGGCCCGGCCGCGGCAGCTTCGGCTCCGGGCGGCTCGGGCGCTGGCGGCTGGCGCTCATCCGTGGCGTGGAGCTCGTCGCCCTGGTCTTCGCGGTCACCCTTGGTGGGGTCAGCGCGACCAGCCTGTTCCCGACCACGGTCCAGACAGACCACTACAGCGCCGAGGTGCGACTGTCGGCGCTGCCCACGTTCACCTCGACGATCCACAGCCCGACGTCCTTCGGCGATCTCGACCTCGAGTTCGACGGCCTCTTTCTGGCACCCGGGGTCGACGCCACCGTCCAGGTCCGTGACACGATCACCGCGCTCTTCGACGACCGGCGGGTGTCGATCGAGTCGCTCCAGCCCTCGAGCGGGGAGCTGACCGACGCCCTTGACGCGGGGGTCGCCGAGCTGGCGCTGAAGTTCTCCGGCGGCGCGCTTGCCGTGGGGGTCACTGCGATCGCCCTGATTGCCTATGCGCGCCGTCTGCGCCCCACGCCTCGGCAGTTCGTGTCCGTGGGCCTGGCGGGTGTCCTGGCGATCGGCGGCACGGGGATCGGGATCCTGGGCACCTATCAGCCTGACCAGCTCACGAGCTTCAGGACCAGCGGCCTGCTCAGCACGGTCCGGAGCAACGCGGGGTTGCTGGCCGGCGTTCAGGCGCGCGCGCAGGAGGTGACGCCATACGTGACGAACCTGCTGGCGCTCTCTGCGGCGTTGCAGTCGAAGTTCATCCCCGAGGACATCACCAAACCGCCGGCAGCCCGGTTCCTGCTGGTCTCGGACATCCACGGCGCCAACCAGTACCCGGTGATGAAACGAATCATCGACGACGAGAAGATCACCGCTGTCATCGACTCGGGCGACCTGCTCAACTTCGGCAGCGTCTCGGAGGCCGATCTGTCCGGGATCTTCACCTCTGTCAGGGGCCTCGGGGTGCCATACATCTTCGTCCGCGGCAACCATGATGCCAGCAGCCTGGCCGACCAGGGGCTGCTGGAACGGATGGCCAAGATCCCGAACGTCGTGCTCCTGGAGCCGACGCCGCAGTCCTACACCGAGCTCGAGGTCAACGGAGTGGTCCTCGCAGGGTTCAACGACCCGCGGTTCTTCGGTGACGACAGCAAGAACATCCCCCAGAAGGAGGAGCCTGCGGCGGACGCGTTCAACAGGGCCTTCGCCCAACGGCCCCCACCGGACATAGTCATCACCCATGAACCTGCCGCGGCCAGGATGGTCTCGTCCGCGACCCTGCTGGTCAACGGCCATCTGCACAAGCGCGAGCTGGAGGGCAACCGCATCGGCGTCGGAACCTTCACCGGGGGTGGCATCGCGAACCACTTTCTGGTCGAGAAGCAGGGCGATCAGCCCGGCGAGCTGGCGGGCCAGCCCTATGCCTTCGACATCGCGGTGTTCGGCCAGACCTGCAACCTGACATCGCTGACCCGGTACAGCTACCGGAACCTGATCCAGGGGCGGCCCGTCTATGACGACGTCAGCGTCATCAACGGCAAGACCATCGCCGCCCGGGCGGCCGGGGTGCGGACCTGTGCGGCAGACCTGGGGGTGCGCAGCACGACCGTCGGTGCCGGAGGATGAGGGGCACAACCGTCACGTGTGACGATGAGCAGCCCGACTGCCGCTGTCGGAGGATGAGCAGCCCGACCGTTACTGTCGGAGGATGAGCATGGACACGGTCGCGAGTGAGCCCCTGACGGGTGCAGAAGCAGCCGGGAGAGGGCCGCAGGGCGTCGGACGTCATACCGCCCCGACCTCCCGGTGGGTGGATCTGGAGGTGCCGGTTCACTACGTCGACCACGGCGGACCCGCGGACGGTCCCGTTCTGGTCCTGGTGCACGGCCTGGGCGGGTCTCTGGTGAACTGGGCCGCGCTGGCCCCGCTGCTGACCGGCACCTGCCGGGTCCTCGCACTGGACCTGATCGGCTTTGGTCGCACCCAGGCGGGCACGCACTCCACCTCGGTCGTCGCCAACCAGCGGATGCTGGCAGGGTTCCTGAAGGAGGTGGCTGGCGGTCCCGTGATCCTGGTCGGCAACTCGATGGGTGGTCTGATCTCGATCCTGCAGGCGAGGAACCACCCGGAGTCGGTCACGGCGTTGGTCCTGATCGATCCGGCGCTGCCGGTGACAGTGGGCTCACAGCCGAATGCGCTGGTGTCCGCCAGCTTCGGCATGTATGCCGTGCCGCACCTCGGGCGCGCGGTGCTGCGGGCCCGTCGCCGTGTCCGTACCCCCGAGCAGCTCGCGATGGACGTCCTGCGCCTGTGCTGCGTGGACCCTGCCCGGGTCCCTGCCGACGTTGTCGAGCAGCACCTGGAGATGGCGCGCACACGCAGTGGATACCCTGACATCGACAGACACTTCCTGGTCGCGGCCCGTTCGCTGATGAGTATGATTACCCGGCGTAGCTCGTACCTTGCCGCCATGAAGGCGATTCGGGTGCCGGTGCTGCTGCTGCATGGCGAGAAGGACAGGCTCGTGACAGTTGGGGCATCACGGGCTGTGGCAGCCGTGAACCCTTCCTGGCGCTTCGAGGTGGCTCCGGATGTGGGTCACGTCCCACAGCTCGAGGTGCCGGACTGGACGTCCGGACGCATCCTTGACTGGTTGGCAACCGATGTGCGGGGAACCGCCGAACAAGAGTCATGATCGCAGAGATGACATCAACGCAGAGATATGAGGAGTGACCCGTGGAACAGCTGAGCGGACTTGATGGTTGGTTTTTGGCGATGGAGACCCCGTCTGTGTACGGGCATGTCGGCAGCGTCTGCGTCGTCGACGCCAAGGTCCCCGAAGGCGCCGAGTCCCTGCTGACCCTTGAGCGCTTCACCCGGTTCGTCGAGTCCCGTCTGCCGCTGGTCCCGATCTTTCGCCGCCGGCTGGTCCAGGTGCCGTTGGGTCTGGACCATCCCTACTGGATCGACGACCCGGACTTCGACATCGAGTACCACGTCCGCGAGATCGCCCTGCCCTCCCCGGGGACTGACAGGCAGCTGTCCGAACAGGTGGGCCGGCTTCATGCCCGGCCGCTGGACCGAACCCGTCCGCTGTGGGAGCTCTACCTCATCACCGGGCTTCGCGGCGGGCGTGCGGCCGTCTACAACAAGATCCATCACTGCGCAATCGACGGTGTCTCCGGGGGCGACATCCTCGCGGCTGTGCTCGATCTCTCCCCGGAGGGTCGACCGATGCCGGAGGTTGAGGCCTTCGAGGGACAGCAGCCACCGAACATCAGATGGATGCTCGGCAGGAGCGCGCTGGCTCTGGCCCGTCTCCCGCTGCGAGCCGTTGAGGTGGCTGCCGATCTGGCGCGTTCGATCCCGGGTCTCGCCAACACCGTCGGCCCCCCGCTCGCGCACCGCCTGACCGGCAGGGACGACGAGGATCTGCTCTCCCAGACCGGGCTGCGCGCCCCGAGCACGCCGTTCAACGCACCGTTGTCATCGCACCGGAAGTGGGCCTTCACCGACCTGCCGCTGGCTGAGGTCAAGAAGCTGCGGGCCGGTACTGAGATGACCGTCAATGACGTCGTCATGGCGTTGTGTGCGGGTGCGCTTCGTCGCTGGCTCGAGCTGCACAAGGCCTTGCCGACATCCCCGCTGATCGCGGCGGTTCCCGTCTCGGTGCGCACCACCAACGAGGACGGCGCTCTAGGCAACAAGGTGTCGATGCTGTTGGCCCCCATGCCGACCAACCTGTCCGACCCGGGGGAGCGTCTTGCCGCCACACATGTGGCCATGCGCGCGGTCAAGGACCAGCACGGCGCCATCCCGGCCGGCCTGCTCGCCGACGTGACCCAGTTCGCCATGCCCGCGCTGGCCAACCAGGCCTGGCGTCTGTCCGCCAAGCTCAGGTTGATGGAGCGGGTGAACCCGTTCAACCTCTTTGTCTCGAATGTCCCTGGTCCGAACGTGCCGCTCTACTACGCCGGCGCCGAGCTGTTGGCGTACTACCCCGTTTCGGCCCTCTTCGACGGTCAGGGGCTCAACATCACGGTGATGAGCTACCGGGGCAACCTGTACTTCGGGCTGGTCGCCTGCCCACTGCTGGTGCCCGACCTCGACGTCATGGCGAACTTCCTACGTGAGGAGCTCGGCGCGCTCACCGCTGCAGCAGGCGCTCACCGAGGGCCCGGCCTGGCAACCGGATGAGCCCTGTGCACGAACACACGGCCGAGGCGGTCTCAGGGGGCTTTGAGGCCGCGGCCGCGTGGGCGCTGCGCTTCCTCATCGTTATGGCGGCTCTGTTCGTGCTGCTCAACCTGCTCAACTCGGTCAGCCTGGTCACCATCACCGTGATCGTCGCGATCATGATCTGCGCGCTCCTCCAGCCGCTGGTCGGGCTGCTGACGCGCTACCAAGTGCCGCGGACACTGGCTGCGGTCCTGGTGTTCGTTCTCGGCATGACCACGTTCATCGGCGGTGCCTGGTTCGTCGTTCAGCAGGTCTCGGCCAACTCGACAGCACTGGGTGGCCAGCTGCTGGACGCCGTGGGGACGATCCGCCACTGGCTGGTCACCGGTCCGCCACGGATGTCCGAACGCCAGGTCACCCAGCTGATCGACGATCTCACAAGGACAATCACGGAGAATCGGGCCACCCTGGCTCAGGGGGCTTTCGCCACCGCAAACAGCGCGCTCGTCATCGTCAGCGGGGCGGTCTTCTGCCTGTTCGCCACCTTGTTCCTGCTCACCGACGACGGCAGCATCTGGAGGTGGATGGTCCGGCTCTTCCCCGAGGAGGGCAGGGCCAAGGTGGCCCACGCCGGCAACGTGGCCTGGCGGACGCTGATCGCCTATATGCGCAGCACTGTCCTGCTGGCGCTGATCAACTCGCTGACCATGGTCATCGTCATGCTCGTGGCCGGCATGCCCCTGGTGGTGCCACTGGGCGTGCTCCTGTTCCTGGGCTCGCTGATCCCGCTGATCGGGATGCTCGTGGCTGGCGTCGTCGTCGTCCTGGTCGCGTTGGTGACCAAGAGCGCGGTGATGGCGCTGGTCATGGCGATCGCGCTGGTTCTCACGGTGCAGCTCGAGGGCAACCTGCTCAACCCTCTGATCCTGGGGAAGGCCGTCCAGATTCACCCGCTGGCTATCCTGATGGCGGTCACCGCGGGCACGATTCTCGGCGGCATCTTCGGAGCGTTCGTCGCCGTGCCCCTGGTCGCCATCGTGAACAACGTCGCAAACGACGTCCACGGTCGCCCCCCCGGTGACCCCCAGCCAGTTCCGCAAACCTAGGGACCGTGCGCACGATCGGTCCGCAGACCTGGGGACCGTGCGCACGATCGGTCCGCAGACCTGGGGACCGTGCGCACGATCGGTCCGCAGACCTGGGGACCGTGCGCACGATCGGTCCGCAAACCTCGGGACCGTGCGCACGATCGGTCCGCAAACCTGGGGACCGTGCGCGGTCACACCAAGATCAGTGATCAGTGGTCAGTGCACCTGGTGTCGCGGGAAGCTCGCGCACCGTACCTCGGCTTGGCGCAGACTCAGCGAGTGTCGCTACCGCCGACACCATTGGCTCGGCCGGCCTCGAGCCGAGCCACAGGCACCCTGAACGGCGAGCAGGACACGTAGTCCAGGCCCACCTCGTGGAAGAAGTGCACTGAATCCGGGTCACCGCCGTGTTCACCGCAGACGCCAACATGGAGCCCAGGCCGGGCCTTGCGACCTTCCTCGACGGCGATCTTCACCAGGCGCCCGACACCTTCCCGGTCCAGGGACTCGAACGGCGATACGCCGAAGATGCCCGTCTCCAGGTATCGCGAGAAGAACGCCGACTCCACGTCGTCGCGCGAGAAACCCCATGTGGTCTGGGTCAGGTCGTTCGTGCCGAAGGAGAAGAACTCCGCACTCCCGGCGATCGCACCAGCGGTGAGGGCCGCTCGCGGCAGCTCGATCATGGTCCCGACCATGTGGTCGATGTTCACTCCCGAGGCGTCGCGAACCTCCTGAGCGACGGTCTTGATCACTTCGGCGATGTGCTCCAGCTCCTGGACCGCGCCGACCAGCGGCACCATGATCTCGGCTCGCGGGTCCCCGCCGGCCTGAACCCTCAGCACGGCCGCTTCGAGCACCGCCCGCGCCTGCATGGCGAACAACCCGGGAATCACCAGGCCGAGACGCACCCCACGAAGCCCGAGCATCGGGTTCTGCTCGTGCAGCCTGCGCACTGCCTTGAGCAGGAGCCGGTCCTCATCCTGGGCCTCGCCACGGGCATCCGCCAGAGCCACCCGCACCGACAGCTCCGTGATGTCCGGGAGGAACTCGTGCAGGGGCGGGTCGAGCAGGCGGATGGTCACCGGCAGACCGTCCATGGCCTCGAAGATACCGACGAAGTCCTCGCGCTGAAGCGGCAGCAGCTCGGCCAGGGCGCGGTCGCGATCCTCGTCCGTGTTGGCCAGGATCAGCGCCTCGACCATCGCACGGCGGTCGCCGAGGAACATGTGTTCAGTTCTGCACAGGCCGATACCCTGCGAGCCGAAGCGACGGGCTCGGGCAGCATCCTCAGCGGTGTCCGCATTGGCACGGACCGACATCCTGCGGGTGTCGTCGGCAATCCGCATGATCCGGTGCACGGCTTTGACGAGATCGTCGGCGTCAGCCGAGTCGGGGTCTATCTCGCCCTCGAAGTAGCGGACCACAAGCGAGGAGACGACCGGCACCTCACCGAGGAACACCTCACCGGATGTGCCGTCGATCGAGATGACCGTGCCTTCCCCGAAGACCTGTCCGTCCTTGGTCGTGAAATGCCCGCCCGCGGTGTCGACGATGAGGTCCCCGGCGCCACAGACGCAGGTCTTGCCCATGCCGCGTGCGACGACGGCAGCGTGTGAGGTCTTGCCACCGCGGCTGGTCAGGATGCCTTCAGCAGCGATCATGCCGTTGAGGTCGTCAGGGGTGGTCTCGCGCCGGACCAGAATCACCTTCTCACCAGCAAGAGACCACTTCACCGCGGTGTCGGAGTCGAAGACAACCTTGCCGACGGCCGCACCCGGCGATGCGTTCATCCCCTTGGCAAGGTGCTCGAGGGTTGCGCTCTCCTCGAAGCGGGGGAACATCAGCTGTGCCAGCTGGGCGCCGGAGACACGCTGCAACGCCTCGGCCTCGTCGATCACACCCTCGTCGATGAGCTGGGTCGCAATGCGGAAGGCCGCCCCCGCAGTCCGCTTGCCGACCCGGGTCTGCAGCATCCACAGCTTGCCTCGCTCGATCGTGAACTCGATGTCGCACAGGTCGCTGTAGTGCCTCTCGAGCTGGCTCATGATCGACATCAGCTCGTCGTACGACGTCTTGTCCAGGCCCTCGAGGTCGGCCAGGGACAGGGTGTCGCGGATCCCCGCAACGACATCCTCGCCCTGGGCGTTCTGCAGGTAGTCGCCGTAGACGCCCTGCGCTCCGGATGCCGGGTCGCGCGTGAACGCCACGCCCGTGCCCGAGTCCGAGGAGACGTTGCCGAACACCATCGAGCAGATGTTGACCGCGGTGCCGAGGTCGGATGGGATGCGCTCCTGGCGGCGGTAGAGGACAGCGCGATCGGCGTTCCACGAGTCGAAGACGGCCCGGACGGCAAGGTCCATCTGCTCGCGCGGATCCTGCGGGAACTCTCGTCCCGTCTGCTCCAGCACTATCGCCTTGTACGCACCGACCAGCGCCTTCAGGTCGTCGGCGTCCAGGTCGAGGTCGTTACGGGTGCCTTTGGCCACCTTGGCATCGTGCAGCGCACCTTCGAACAGCTTGCCATCGACCTCGAGAACGGTCTTGCCGAACATCTGGATCAGCCGGCGGTAGGAGTCGAAAGCGAACCGCTCGTTGCCGGTCTGCTTGATGAGCCCCACGATCGACTCGTCGTTGAGCCCGATGTCGAGGACGGTGTCCATCATCCCCGGCATCGAGAACTTGCCACCGGAACGTACCGAAACCAGCAGGGGGTTGTCCGGCTGGCCGAGAGTCTTGCCCATCGTCTTCTCGAGCGCGGCGAGGTGCTCGCTGACCTCGGCCTCCATCTCGGCAGGCTCGTAGCCGGTGGCGAGATAGACGTTGCACGCCTCGGTCGTGATGATGAAGCCGGGAGGGACGGGCAGCCCCATCCGTGTCATCTCGGCGAGGTTTGCTCCTTTGCCTCCGAGCAGGTCCTTGAGATCTTTGTGTCCTTCAGCGAAGTCGTATACGAGCTTTGGCACGGCAGGTCCTCCGAGGCGAAGAAGCGGGCAGATGCTCGCAGATTAGACCCGCCAGGGCCCTCCGGGACACGTCGGGTATCCGAGGTCATGCCTGCACAGTGCCTAGGTTTGCCGGCTGACCGCCCGCACAGTGCCTAGGTTTGCCGGCTGATTGGCCGCACAGTGCCTAGGTTTGCCGGCTGATTGGTCGCACAGTGCCTAGGTTTGCGGGTTGAGGAACGCGGCCAGGGCGCCGGCGTACATTGCCGGGTCCTTGGCGCCGCCCAGCTCGCGGGCTGAGTGCATGGACAGGATCGGCGCGCCGAAGTCGACCGTGGTGGCACCGACCAGCGCCGCGGTCATCGGTCCGACCGTCGAGCCGCAGGGCAGGTCGTTGCGGGACACGAAGTGCTGCACCGGAACACCGGCCTGGTCGCAGGCCGTGATGAACGCAGCCGCGCCGACGGAGTCCGTCGCATAGCGGAGCTTGACGTTGGTCTTGAGCACCGGCCCACCGTTCACGGCGATCTGGTGCTGCGGCTCGTGCTTCTCGGGATAGTTCGGGTGGGTGGCATGTGACATGTCCCCGGATGCCACGACGGTCCCGGCAAGCGCCCGATGGAAGGCCTCGCGACCCCCACCGGCCGAGATCACGATGCGTTCCAGCACCGAGGGCAGCAGGGTCGACATGGCTCCACGCTCGGACTGGCTGCCGACCTCCTCGTGGTCGAACAGGACCAGCACCGGGATTGACGGGGACGACGTGGCAGGGCTGCCGGTGACTGCGTCGGCCGCGTCGATCAACGCTCGTACCCCGGCGTAGCTCGTTGCCAGGTTGTCCAGGCGGGGCGCGGAGATCAGGTCGAGGTCCCGGCCGATCCTGCGGGATGGCTGCAGGTCATGGGTCATCACGTCCCACGACAGGACGTCGACCGCGTCCACGCCCACCGCCGCAGCCAGGTATCCGCGGAAGTCTCCCGGCTCGTTGCTGACCCCCCACAAAGGCGTCAGGTGCTGCTGGGGGTTGAGCGTCAGACCCTCGTTGGCGCCGCGGTCGAGGTGGATCGCGAGCTGGGCCACGCGCAGTACCGGCTCGTCGATCTTGACCAGCCGGGTGTGGACGCCCTGGCTGCCGCGGACCGCCACCCGCCCGGACAGGCCGAGGTCGCGGTCAAGCCAGGAGTTGAACAGCAGCCCTCCGTAGAACTCGACTCCGAGCAGCTGCCAGCCGGCACGGGACAGGTCGGGCTGGGGCTTGATCCGCAGGTTCGGGCTGTCCGTGTGGGCACCTACGACGCGGAACGGCGTGGATGGCCCATGGGGGTCGGCGCCGGCCTTGGCGCTCCAGGCGATCAGCGCGCCACCACGGATCAGGTAGTGGCGGCCGGGCTCGGCCGGGAACGGGTCGGTCTCGGCCAGGAGGCTGAAGCCGCCCGCCTCGAGCTGCCGCGCCGCCTCGGCGCAGGCGTGGAAGGGTGAGGGGGAGGCATCGACGAAGGCACACAGCCCGGTCGCCTCGGCGTCGGTGTCGAAAGAGTGAGCCATGGGCGCGACTCTACCGAGACCCCCAGCAACCCGGACCCGGAACCCGGACCCGCGCCTACCCAGACCGGGACCCCCGACCCAGGCCG
>Ga0209798_10002396_pt1 | contig 11057 bp, 11 predicted proteins | sample DOMMetBare3Fresh_FD_187475 | JGI IMG/M metagenome (GOLD analysis project Ga0209798, IMG submission 187475) | Wetland sediment microbial communities from St. Louis River estuary, USA, under dissolved organic matter induced mercury methylation -... | ecosystem: Environmental > Aquatic >...
CATCCAACTGGTCGAGTGGTGGTTTCCGCTCCTGTCGTTCGGCTACATCGTGCGCATCAAGGTCTAGCGGCGTGGAGCGACGTTGATACCGACCAACGGATTTCAGCGCAAACTGGCAGCGGCGGGGGCTTCGGCGCGTGCGCTGTGGAACCGCCATGAGTTCGTCAAATTCGTGTTGGTTGGCATCGGTAATACCTGTTTCAGCTATGGCGCCTATGTCCTCTTCTTGCGGTTGGGGCTGGACTTCCGGCTCGCTAGCCTGTTGGCGCTGGTGCTGGGTATCGCCTTCAGTTTTGTCACCCAGGGCAACTTGGTTTTTCGCAACGCGACCCGCATCACACTCGCGAAGTTCGTGCTGGCCTGGGCGGGGATCTACGGTCTGAACGTCCTGCTGATCTGGTTGCTCATGCAGGCCTCGATCAATGCCTATCTGGCGGGCGCAATGGCCACCGTGCCCGTGACGCTGGTGTCATTCTTCATCCTCAAGTACCTGGTGTTCAGCCGCGCGGCTCTGCGCCGCTCCGCAAAACGTGCCCAGTGAGCCGCTCATGACTGTCCTGCTCGCCATCGTCGTGCCCTGCTACAACGAACAAGAGGTCCTGGGAGAAACCAACCGGCGACTGCTGGCGGTGCTCGACAGCCTGATCGCCAAGAACCTCGTCACTGCCGAGAGCCGCATCTACTATGTCGACGATGGCAGCCGGGACGGCACCTGGCCGCTGATCGAATCGCTGGCAGCCGCGGACCTGCGCAGCCGCGGCATCAAACTGTCGCGCAACCGCGGCCACCAGGCTGCATTGCTGGCAGGCCTGTTGTCAGTCGAAGGCGACGCGGTGGTCAGCATCGATGCCGACCTGCAAGACGACGTCACGGTGATCGAGTCGATGGTCCGCGAGTTCATGGCCGGTGCCGAGGTGGTCTATGGCGTGCGCGGGTCGCGCCGGTCCGATACCGTCTTCAAGCGCAACACGGCGATGATCTACTACGCCTTGATGAAGGCGATGGGCGTCGACCTGGTGCCCAACCATGCCGACTTCCGGCTGCTCGGCCGGCGCGCCGTCGAGGCCTTGCGCGAGTACGACGAGGTCAACCTGTTCCTGCGCGGCGTCGTGCCGCTGATCGGCTACCGCACGGCCACCGTCACGTACGACCGCGCCGAGCGCATGGCCGGGATCTCCAAGTACCCGCTGCGCAAGATGATCACATTCGCGGCCGAAGGTGTCACGTCATTCAGCATCGTGCCCTTGCGCCTCATCACCTACCTGGGTTTGCTGGTCTCGGCGTTCAGCTTCGCGATGATCGTGTTCATTCTTTACGGCGCAATCGTCTTGAAGGCGGTGATCCCGGGCTGGGCTTCGTCGGTGGTCCCGATCTACTTCCTCGGCGGCATCCAATTGCTGTCGATCGGCATCCTCGGCGAGTACGTGGCCAAGATCTACCTCGAAACCAAGCGCCGGCCGAGATTCAACATCGAGAAGACCTTGTGAGCAGTCAGCCGCGCGCCGTGTCGACGCGCAAGTGACGCTGTGCCGAGCGAGTGTCCGGCGCCGGCAGGCGGTCGGTCACCAATCCTGGTCCGTCCATGCTGCGGCCGGGCCGCGGCGAGCGCGCCTCTGACAGCGCGTAGCGGACCGAAGATTCCAGCCACAGACCCGCCGCCGAGCCGCGCTCGTTGCCGCGAACGACCGGCGGCAGGCCGGCAAGCAGCAGGCGCCCCAGCTCATCTCGCGTGGGTTGCGATTTCTTGATTGTGAGCCGCGGCACACGCTGCGCCCAGTCGCGCCATCCCTGTGTTCCGGCGGCCGGACGATCGATCAGGTAATCCCGGACGCTCGAACGACGGCGCCGGCGGCGGCCCGCGAAACGCGGACGCGCTGAACAAAGCCACGGACGCTCGAGCAGGACAGGCCGGCTGCTCGCGATCCACAGTGCGTCACCGCCAACACGGTTCAAAGGAGACCCCGCTCATGAACGCACCTGCCGACATCCATGCCATCAAGACCCGTCAGCAAGCCGCCTGGGCCAGCGGCGATTACGCCATCATCGGCACCACGCTGCAGATCGTCGGCGAGCAACTCGCCGAAGCCTGCGACCTGCGCTGCGACGACGACGTGCTCGACGTCGCCGCCGGCAACGGCAACGCGACGCTGGCCGCGGCGCGCCGTGGATGCATCGTCACGTCGACCGACTATGTCGGCAGCCTGCTCGAGCGCGGCGCCGACCGCGCCCGCGCCGAGCGCCTGCAAGTCAAGTTCGAAGTCGCCGATGTCGAGGCGCTGCCCTATGCCGACGCCAGCTTCGACGCCGTGCTCTCAACCTTCGGCGTGATGTTCGCGCCCGATCATGCACGCGCCGCGTCAGAAATGGCGCGCGTGTGCAAGGCCGGCGGCCGCATCGGCCTGGCCAACTGGACGCCCGAGAGCCTGGTCGGCCAGATGTTCAAGGTGCTCGGCCGTCACCTGCCGCCGCCGGCCGGCGTGCAGCCGCCCTCGTTGTGGGGCACCGAGAAGTACTTGCGATCGCTGTTTGGCGGCAGCGCCGAGGCGATCGACGTCACGCCGCGTTTTTTCAACTTCCGCTACCGCTCGGCGGCGCATTTCATCGATGTCTTCCGCACCTGGTACGGCCCGGTGCACAGGGCGTTTGCGGCATTGCCGGTGGACGGCGCCGCCGCGCTGGATCGCGACCTGACCGAGCTGCTCGAACGCCACAACCGCGCGGGCGCCAGTTCGCTCGTCGTGCCGAGCGAGTATCTCGAAGCGGTGATCACGCGGCGCTGACGGGCGCGATCGCAGCGGCGCGGGCAGCGCTACGGCCGGGATCTGGCCGCGGCGCAGTACGACCCTGGGTGGCGTGCTCCACTCGCGCCGGCGCAAGTCGCGCTGCTCGATGCGGCCGCCGGGCGAACGCGTGATCGACATGGCCTGCGTCAGCCGGGCTGCGGCGGCTGCGGTCGGCGCGAGTTCGGCCAGGCAGGCGAGTTCGTGATCGTCAGCGCGCGGCGCGCCGGCGCACGGCCTGTGCCAGCGACTGCAGCACCGGTTCGGTTTGCGCCCAGCCGAGGCAGGCATCGGTGATCGAGACGCCGTGCTTCAGCGGCCTGCCGGGCAGGAGGTCCTGGCGGCCCTCTTCGAGGTGGCTCTCGATCATCACACCGCCGATGCGCCGCTCACCGGCGGCGATGCGCGCGGCGATGTCGGTGGCGATGCCGATCTGATTCGCATGTTGCTTGCGGCTGTTGGCGTGCGAGCAATCGATCATCACCTGCTCGCGCAGGCCGGCCTTGCGCAGCGCCGCGCAGGCCGCATCGACGTGCGCCGCGTCGCAGTTGGGCTCCCGCCCGCCGCGCAGGATGACGTGGCAATCGGCATTGCCGCGCGTCTCGAAGATGGCGGCCATGCCCATCTTCGTCATGCCCATGAAGGCATGTGGCGCCGAGGCGGCGACGATGGCATCGATGGCGACTTGCACGCCGCCGTCGGTGCCGTTCTTGAACCCCACCGGGCACGACAGGCCGGAGGCGAGTTGACGGTGGCTCTGACTCTCGGTGGTGCGCGCGCCGATGGCGCCCCAGGCCACCAGATCGGAGATGAACTGCGGGCTCAGCAGGTCCAGGAATTCGGTGCCGACCGGCAGGCCGATCTCGACGATGTCGAGCAGCAAGCGCCGAGCGAGTTCAAGGCCTTCGTTCATCGCGAACGTGCCGTCCAGGTGGGGGTCGTTGATGTAGCCCTTCCAGCCGACAGTCGTCCGCGGCTTCTCGAAATAGGTGCGCATGACAATCAGCAGCGCATCGCCCACTGAATCGGCGGCGACTTTCAATCGCGTCGCGTATTCGATCGCCTGGTCATGATCGTGGATCGAGCACGGGCCGACGACGACGATCAGCCGGTGGTCATCGCCTTGCAGCACGCGCGACAGCGCCTGCCGGCTCTGCTCGACCAGCGACAGTGCGCTCTGCGAGCCCGGCAGCTTTTCCATCAGCAGCGCCGGCGTGACCAGCGGACGTACGGCGTCGATGCGCGTGTCGTCGATGCGCGTCGTGTCGCGCGTGGCACGGCGCTGGCCGACTTCGCGGTCGTGGGTGGGGTCGTCGAAGGGCAGCATGGTCCGGCGATTGTGAAGGCTCGCTAAAGTGTCCGCTGTCGCGACACGCCACAGGAGCTTCGATCATGAGCGTCCAGAACATCCTTGAACAACTGCTGCAGGCAGGTGCGCAGCAATACGAGAGTGCCAGGAGATCGGGCGACCTCGGCAAGTACGCCACCGGCGCCGCGGCCGGCGGCGTGCTCGCGCTGCTGCTCGGCAGCCGGCGCGGGCGCAGCCTGGGCGGTGCCGCTTTGAAGCTCGGCAGCGTGGCGGCGATCGGCACGCTGGCGTGGAAGGTCTATCGAGAGCATCTCGCAAAGCAGCAGGCTCAGCCACCTGCAACCGCCGCGGGTGCGCCGCAGAGCGCACCGGCTGCGCCCGGCTTTGCCGCGCTGCCGGCGCCGCAACTCGAACTGCACAGCCAGGCCATGCTCAAGGCGATGATCGCTGCGGCCAAGGCCGACGGCCACATGGACGATCGAGAGCGCGGCCTGGTCGAGGCCGAACTCAAGCGCCTGGATGCCGACCCGGCGACGCGGCGCTGGGTCGAGGACGAACTGCGACGCCCGGTCGAGCCGGCCGAGGTGGCGTGCGCCGCCACCAGCCCCGAGATGGGCGCGGAGATCTATCTGGCCAGCGTGCTGGTGGCCGACGAGACGACCACGATGGAGCGCGCCTACCTCGACGAACTGGCGCGGCAACTGAAGCTCGCGCCCGAGTTGAAGGGCGATCTCGAGGCACGGGCCCGCGCCGGCTGAGCCGCCGGACGCGGCGCCGCCTCGTCAGAGGCCGAGCAGCTTCTTCGCGTCGCCCAGCATCTTCATCGAGTCGTCGTGCTTGCCGGCCTTGTGGGCGGCCTCGCCGTCGGCGCGAAGCTGCTTGACCTTGGCCATGTCGGCGTCGGCCAGCTTCGGGCTGGTGGCGAGCTTGGCGTCGATCGCCTTCATCTCGTTGGGGCAGTTGTGGGCGAACGCCAGGCCGCTGGCAGCAGCCAGCGAGAGCAGGATCAGGGTCTTCTTCATCGGTTGTTCCTTGTCGGATGGGCGCCGGTGCGGCGCGGCGCAGGGTTGCAGGCTCGGCGCCGCGCGCATTGTGCAACTGCGATCCTGGCGCCGCAGCCAACTGCTTGTGTCCCTTCGTCAGCAAGGGTGAATCGCCCGTGGCGCCCCGACCGGGCGGCGCGCACACGGCAGCCGACTGCGGCGAGCGCGGCTGACGCCGGCGCGGGGCATGGCTACAGTGCCGCCCATGAGTGAAACGGTGATCGTGCGCGAGGTCGGCCTGCGCGACGGCCTGCAGATCCTGTCGCGCGTGCTGCCCACTGCCGACAAGCGGGAGTGGATCCGGCGCGCGCATGGTGCGGGCCTGCGCGAGATCGAGGTCGGCTCGTTCGTGCCGGCCAGGCTGATGCCGCAGCTGGCGGACACCGCGGAGCTGGTGGCCTTCGCGAACACGCTGCCCGGTTGCCGGCCGTCGGTGCTGGTGCCCAACCTCAAGGGCGCCGAGCGCGCGATCGAATCGGGTGCCCACTCGATGCTGCTGCCGCTGTCGGCCAGCCATGCACACAGCCTGGCCAACTTGAAGCGCACGCCCGACGAGGTGGTGGCCGATCTGGCGCGCATCGTCGACCTGCGCGACAGCAGGGGCAGCGCCTGTCGCGTCGAGGTCGGCCTGTCGACAGCTTTCGGCTGCACGATCCAGGGCCGTGTCGAGCCGGCCGAGGTGCTGCGCCTGGTGCGTGCCGCGATCGATGCCGGCGTCGACGCGGTCGGCCTGGCCGATACCGTGGGCTACGCCGATCCGCTGGCGGTGAAGTCGTTGTTCGAGCAAGCGATCGGCATTGCCGGCGACAAGCTGTCCACGGCCCACTTCCACGATACACGCGGCCTCGGCTTGGCCAATTGCTTCGCGGCGTGGCAGGCCGGCATCCGTCGCTTCGACGCCTGCAACGGCGGCATCGGCGGTTGCCCGCACGCGCCCGGCGCCAGCGGCAACGTGGCCACGGAAGACGTGGCCTACCTGTTCGCGAGCATGGGCGTGCCGACGCGTTTGGACTTCAACTCGCTGATGGCGCTGCGCGAGAAGGTCGGGCGCTGGCTCGATGGAGAAACGCTGCACGGCGTGATCTGGCGCGCCGGTTTGCCGAAGACAATGGCAGCATGAGCGTGGCGCGGCTGTTTCGACGTCGCTTGCTCCCCTGGGGCCACGCGGTGGCACCTTCGGTGCCACGGGGGACGGCACGAAGGGCCAAGAGGGCACCATGAATCACCAACCGCTGGCGGGATTGAGGGTCGTCGAGTTCACCCACATGGTGATGGGCCCGACCTGCGGCATGGTGCTGGCCGATCTCGGCGCCGAAGTCATCAAGGTCGAGCCGATCGACGGTGACCGCACGCGCACATTGCTCGGCGCGGGAAGCGGATTTTTCCCGCTGTTCAATCGCAACAAGAAGAGCATCCAGATCGATCTGACGAAGGCCGACGGCGCCGCCACGGCGCGCAAGCTCTGTGCCAGCGCCGATGTTGTCGCTGAAAACTTCAAGCCCGGCTCGATGGCCAAGTACGGCCTCGACCACGCCGGGCTGTCGAAGACAAACCCGAGGCTCATCTACGCCAGCTTGAAAGGCTTCCTGCCCGGCCCTTACGATCATCGCACCGCGCTCGACGAAGTGGTGCAGATGATGGGCGGCCTGGCCTACATGACCGGTCGGCCAGGAGACCCGCTGCGCGCCGGTTCGTCGGTCAACGACATCATGGGCGGCATGTTCGGCGCCATCGCGATCCTCGGCGCGCTGATCCAGCGCGGCATCAGCGGCCGCGGCATGGAGGTACAGGCGGCGCTGTACGAGAACAACATCTTCCTCGTCGGCCAGCACATGCTGCAGTACGCGATCACCGGCCGGCCGGCAGCGCCGATGCCGGCACGCATCAGCCCATGGGCGATCTACGACGTCTTCACGGTGAAGGACGGCGAGCAGATCTTCCTGGCGGCGGTCAGCGACGGGCAGTGGCTGACTTTCTGCGACGCGCTCGGCTTTGCCGACCTGAAGGCCGACCTGTCGCTCAAGCTCAACAACGATCGCGTGCGCGCCCGGCCGACGCTGCTGGCGGAACTGTCGCGGCGGCTTGGAGCCTTCAGTGCCGATGAACTGGCGCGAAAGATGGAAGCGGCAGGTCTGCCGTTCGCCCCGATTCGCAAGCCTGAAGAATTGCTGGACGATCCGCACCTGCTTGCCACGGGCGGCCTGGCCGATATCCAACTCACCGACGGCGAGCGCGCCGGTGCGACGGTGAAGACGACCTTGTTTCCGTTCACGCTCGATGGGCAACGACCCGGCGTGCGCTTGAACCCGCCCAAGCGTGGCGAGCACACACGCGAGGTCTTGAGCGCTGTCGGTCTGAGCCCGAGCGAGATCGATGCGTTGATCGAGTCCCACGCCGTGGCTTGAACCTCACCCAGATCGCATACCAACAGGAGACGACACGATGTTCAGTTCCACCACCCGCCGCGCGTTGATCGCAACGGCACTGACTGCGTTGTGCACCGCGCCGGCGCTGGCGCAGGTCGGCGAAAAGACGGTCAAGTTCATCCTGCCCAACGCCACCGGCAGCGGCGTCGACGCGATCACGCGCGCGGCGCAGCCTGCGCTGGCCAAGGCCCTGGGCGCGGCGATCGTCGTCGACAACCAGCCGGGTGCGGGCGGCATCGTCGGCCTGCAGCAGTTGCAGAAGGCGGCGCCCGATGGCATGACGCTGTCGGTGGTGTCGAACAACGTCGTCATCCTGCCGAGCGTCTACAAGAGCGTGCCGTTCGACATGCCGGGCGACTTCACGCCGATCGCGGTCATCGGCGCGACGCCGATTGTGCTGGTGGTCAACCCGGCCAAGGTCAGCGCGACGAATCACAAGGAGTTTGCGGCGCTGCTCAAGAGCAAGCCCGGCGAGCTCAACTACGGTTCGGGCGGCAACGGCACGATCCTGCACCTGACCGGCGAGCAGTACGTCGGCGAGGTCGGCGCCACGGCGCGCCACATCCCGTACAAGGGCGTCGGTCCGTTCGTCACCGATCTGATCGGTGGCCAGATCGAGTTCGGCACGCTGGCGCTGCCGAGTGTGCAGCAGCACATTGCCAGCGGCGCACTGCGCGCCATTGGCATGGGCGGTGCGCAGCGCACACCGGCGGCGCCCAACATCCCCACCTTCGTCGAACAAGGCTTGCCCAGCTATGTCGTCGAGGCGTGGTTCGGCGTGCTCGGGCCCAAGGGCATGAGTGCGGCCGACACGAAGCGGGTGCGAGAGGCGCTGATTGCCGCCTTCGACGACCCCGCGGTCAAGGAAGCGATGAGCAAACAGGGCAACGTCATCAACATCAGCACCACCGAGTTTGCGCAGGGCTATTTCCGCAGCGAGAAGGACAAGTACGCCAAGCTGGTGAAGAAGGCGGGCATCGAACTGCAGTGAACGCGCTGGCGTTCCAACGCCGACTCCTGTTCCTGAGCGCCGACCCGGCGCTCGTGCGGGCGCAGCTCGCAGGCGTGGCGCTGTCGATGCGGGCTGCGGCGCCGCTGCGCGACGACGTCTCCATCGACGAGATCACGTCGTCGGCCTGCGGTGCCTGCGCCAACTGCGGGCCGGGCGCCTCGACAGCGACCGACCCAGTGACGGTGAGCGCCATCAATCGCAACTTCCCCGGCCGCTCGGGGCCCGGCAGCGTCTGGCTGGCCAGGCCGGCGACCGTGGCGGCCAGCGCCATCGCCGGGCGCCTGCAGTCGTTTGCCGAGTTGACGGAGCAAGGCAAGTCCTGAGGCGTTCTGGCGGTCTTTGTGATTACAGTGCCCGCTTCTCAAAGGAGATTGCTCATGAACCATGCTGCCCTTGCCTCGCGTTGCACGTGCGCGCTGGCCGTCGCCCTGGCCTTCGCGCTGCCCGCTGCTGCCAAGACCCTCGTCTATTGCTCGGAGGGCTCGCCCGAAAACTTCACGCCGGCGCTCAACACGACCGGCACCAGTTTCGATGCGGCGCGCCCGGTCTACGACAAGCTGACCGAGTTCAAGCGCGGCTCGACCGAGGTCGAGCCGGGTCTGGCCGAAAGCTGGACCGTGTCGCCCGACAGCAAGGTTTTCACCTTCAAGCTGAGGAAGGGCGTCAAGTTCCATTCGGGCGTCAACGGTTTCACCCCGACGCGCGAGTTCAACGCCGACGACGTCATCTTCTCCTTCGAGCGCCAGTGGAAAGAGGCCAACCCTTACGCCAAGGTCTCCGGTGGCAAGTACGACTACTTCGCCGACATGGGCTTGAAGGACGACCTGGTGTCGATCGAGAAGGTCGATCCGCTGACCGTGCGCATGACCTTCAAGAATCCCAACGTGACGATGCTCGCCAACCTGGCGATGGATTTCGCCAGCATCCACTCGGCCGAGTACGCGGCCATGCTCGACAAGGCGGGCAAGAAGGAGCAGCTCGACCAGTTCCCGGTCGGCACCGGCCCGTTCTCGTTCGTCACCTACCAGAAGGACGCGGTGATCCGCTACAAGGCCAACCCGGGCTACTGGGGCGAGAAGGCGATGGTCGATGACCTGGTCTATGCGATCACGCCGGACCCGACCGCACGCTACAGCAAGATGAAGGCGGGCGAGTGCCACTTCGTCATCGCGCCGCGCCCGGCCGATCTGCCGGAGATGCAGAAGGACGCCAGCCTGCGCGTCATCAGCCAGCCGGGTTTGAACATCGCGTACTGGGCCTTCAACACGCAGAAGCCGCCGTTCGACAAGAAGGAAGTCCGGCAGGCGATGAGCATGGCGATCGACAAGGCGGCGATCATCAAGGACGTGTATCTTGGGGCAGGGCAGGCAGCCAAGAACCTGATCCCGCCGACGCTGTGGTCCTACAACGACGCGGTCAAGGACTATCCGTTCGACCAGGCCAGAGCGAAAGACATGCTCGCCAAGGCGGGCGTGAAGACGCCGCTCGAGATCGACCTCTGGTACATGCCGGTGCAGCGGCCGTACAACCCGAATGCCAAGCGCATCGCGGAGATGATGCAGGCCGATCTGGCCAAAGTCGGCGTCAACGCCAAGCTCGTCACCTTCGAATGGGGCGAGTACCGCAAGCGCATGCAGCAGGGCGAGCACATCACCGGCATGCTCGGCTGGACGGGCGACAACGGCGACCCGGACAACTTCTTCTTCCTGCGCGGCTGCGAAGCGGCGCGGCCGGGCGGCCAGAACCTGTCGAAGTGGTGCAACAAGGAATTCGACGAGCGCTTGTTGAAGGCACGCGCCACGGCCGACATCAAGGAGCGCACCAAGCTCTACCAGGAGATGCAGGTCATCGAGAACCAGGACGCGCCGGACATGAAGATCGCGCACTCGGTGGTCTATGAGGTGATGCGCAAGGAAGTCACGGGCTACAAGCAAAGTCCGTTCGGCTCACATCAGTTCAACGGCGTCGAGTTGAAGTAGGACACAGCAGCACGAAGCGCGCCGGCCGATCCTGTCGGCCGGCGCGTTTTCTCTTGAGTACTGAATGTTCCGCTACCTGCTGCGCCGCCTGGCGCTGACGATCCCGACCTTCATCGCGCTGATGTTCGTCACCTTCGTGGCGATCCGGCTCGTGCCCGGAGATCCGGTGGAGGTGCGTGTCGGCGAGCGCGGCATCTCGGCCGAGCGCCTGGCGCAGTTCCGCCACGAACTCGGTCTCGACCAGCCGGTGTGGAAGCAGTTCCTCGACTACATGGGGCAGTTGCTGCAGGGCGACTTCGGCACCTCGCTGTCGACCAACGCCAAGGTGCTGCATGAGTTCCTGACGCTGTTCCCGGCGACGCTCGAACTCGGTCTGTTCGCAATGGTCTTTGCGACGCTGATCGGTGTGCCGGCCGGCGCCATCGCCGCCGCGCGGCGCGGCACGCTCTACGACCAGACGCTGATGGGCCTGTCGGTCACCGGCTACTCGATGCCGATCTTCTGGTGG
>Ga0209798_10002397_pt1 | contig 11056 bp, 9 predicted proteins | sample DOMMetBare3Fresh_FD_187475 | JGI IMG/M metagenome (GOLD analysis project Ga0209798, IMG submission 187475) | Wetland sediment microbial communities from St. Louis River estuary, USA, under dissolved organic matter induced mercury methylation -... | ecosystem: Environmental > Aquatic > Freshwater...
GCCTGCAAAGAGGTCTGGCTTGGCTTCCTGGGCTGTTTCTTTAGGTTGTATGTTTGTCATAGTAGTTTGTAAGAATGCGTTAAAGAAAGTAGACTATTCACTGGTTCCCGACCCTGAGCATGCACCTACCTTCCTTGTGTATGCAGGCTCTAAGCCTCAGATACTCCAGGGTATGGGTGAATAGGGCGGGGGCCAATCTACAGAACAGGCTCTGGTTAGTAACCAGTCCTCAGGGCGTGACGGCCTCCCAATGAATCGTTAAAGCTTACTTGATCTCCTTGGTAATATTTCATTTAATTTAATCATACAAGGCGGATTCGCGATAGCAATCAGCCACGAACGAAGCCTTGAACCCGGCCCCCGCTCAGATTTTTCCAAGCAGTTTTTTTATGTTCGCTTGTTTTGGATGTTGTGCGTTGATTGGCGCAAGCGTCCAGCCCTACCAATCCCATTGTGAAGCATCGTACTTAACCCGTAAGATGGGCTTGTGTAGGATGAGCCGACGCAAGGAGGCGCATCGCTCACGTGATAAACCATCGGAGAGCTGTAGAATCCGTAAGATGGGTGAATCGTTGGATATTAATTTGGACCCCTCTCATACCTCAGAGTCAGCGAAAAATTAATGTAATTTAACTCTGACGCTAACTATTCTCTACCGGGACTGGCCGTCGCTTTTATCAGCATACACATTATCAACAAGCTTTTTAAACCAGACAGGTCGAAAAATCACTATAAATAACCCTATCGTTCCAGTAACGGGAAGTATAGGTATCAACATGAAGATAATAAGGACAAGGGCACATTTGATTCTGGCAACGATGGAGACCGCTATCATTTTTCTTTTCCCCGTCTGTTTTTTTTGAGATGCTAAAGAATGTTTATCAATCGCATAATATATATTAGATCGTTGACAAAGCAATCAGAAGAACTGAGCAAGTAAGAAGATTAAAGACCAGTGATTGGGTGTCCGTTAATCCGGCCTGTTGAAAAACCCGTAAGATGGGCTTGTGTAGGATGTGCCGACGCAAGGAGGCACATCGCTCGTGTGATTAGTCGTAGAGGCACTAGAATGGGTGAATCGTAGCAAATAGCCTGGATGGAGCCTGCGGAATCCAGGCTTTCGAGGCTCCATATTCCGCGTTGCTATGGCTACGAATTTATAAATTTTTGGATTGAAATGATAGGGTGTTATATCGGCGCAATCGCATTGCGAGCGGGATCTATTTGGCTATTACTTCAGTCATTGAAGACGAAACCATTGAATTTAAGCAATGTAAGCCAAAGCCGACCAACTGACAATATGCTTAAAATTAAGCCTCGATTTTAGCGTTTGAATGGCTTTTTCTACTTTCTCCGGCTCATCGTAAAACTCTATAATCAACGGTAATTCCAGCGATAAATCAAGCAAAGACGATGTATGAACCTCACGGTTTTCACCGAATCCCTCAATCCCACGGATAATCGTAACGCCTATGATCTTTTCTTCATCACGCAGAATATCGAAAGCCTGATTCAGCTGATCATGCCCTTCCAGCGTATAGATTCTGGCCATTGTGACTGTTTTTGCATTCATATCTGTTTACCCGCTAATAAACCCAGCCATATCACTAAAACACAGCTTAAACCATTGCCGACAAAAATACTTAGGGCTGTAGGGTGGATTCGCCGCTAGGCAATCCACCATAATCGAAGCCTTGAACCTGATTCTCAATCGGATTTTTCCAATCAGGAGGTTTTTATTTTCTATTGTTTCGATATTGTGCATTGATTGGCGGTTTGCTGTCGCGACCCGTTAGAGCACGAAGTGAAACCGCCCTACGCAATCCGTCATAAACAGAACCATGTCGGATATGCTGTTTATGCCCGACGTTTTGGTTTTTATAACCCCATCTGTAACCTATAAAAACGCTTTCCTGACGCTTGACTGTTACCATGTTTAGAGCTGTAGGGGCGGATTCGCCGCTAGGCAATCCGCCATAAACGAAGCCTTGAACCTGCCTCCTTACTCGGATTTTTCCAAACCGGTGGTTTTTTTGTTGGATTGTTTCGATGTTGTGCATTGATTGGCAGTTTGCTATCGCAAAACTGATAATCTACATGCTACCTGCTAAGTGCTTGTTTTGCGATAGCAGCGAGTAGCCTGGAAACGCGTAAGGTGCAATAGGCATTAACCTCGTATTGCGCACTATGTTGGGTTTCAAACCCTGGCGCAATAAGCTTTAGCTGTTGCGCCCTACAGCCTACAGTCTTGGTGGGCAGGCTTTTTTTGCCGGCCCAACCTATAGGCCACTGTAATCAAATCAGGAATTCAATTTATTCATGACCGCCGCCATATCGCCTGCAACCATTTGGCCGATTAAGCTTCTGCTCAAATCGAAAGCGTTAACTATCATCTCCCATTCTGGCTTTGAGGGCGATGACAACACAAAATCGACTACGGCTTTTCCGGCTGGAGGGCGGCCAATACCTATTCTAAGCCGGTAAAATTCATTTGAACCCAAATGCGCAATAATGTCTCTCAAGCCGTTATGGCCTGCATGACCGCCACCTTTTTTTAGTTTTACCACGCCGGGATTAAAATCCAGCTCATCATGAACAACAAGAATTTCTTCAGGGACTAGTTTGTAAAACCGGGTGATTTTACCGACAGATTGACCACTTCTATTCATAAAAGTGTCTGGCTTTAACAGCATGACCTTGCCGTTTGCAATGCTGCCTTCTGCAAACAAGGCTTGAAATCTGGACTCATTAAGCCAAGTGCAGCCCAACTCCTGTGCAAAGGCATCTAAAAACAAAAACCCGGCATTGTGCCGGGTTTTTTCGTACTGCCGGCCTGGATTTCCCAAGCCAACGATAAGTTTTATCATATTTAACTATAAATACTGCTTTAATCCGCAGTAGCTTCAGCAGTATCGTCTTTACTGGCTTTTGAAGACATCATGGAGACGACGGGCAAGTCATGCTCTGGGCCTTGGGCCAATGCCACAATATCAACACCTGCAGGCAATACGATATCAGAAAGATGAAGTGTTTCACCAATATCCAGATTAGCGAGATTGACTTCAAGATATTCAGGCAACACTGAAGGCAGGCATGAAACTTCGATATCAACCATGGCATGCGCTGCAATACCGCCTTTTTTTCCGCCAATGGAGGTATGCTCATTGGTAAAATGTAATGGTACATGTACTTTTATAGGATCGGACATACTAACCCGGAGAAAATCCAGGTGCAAAATCTGAAATTTTGCAGGATTACGTTGAACACCTTTCAAAATTGCTTGTTGTGTTTTTCCATCAATTGTGACGTCCAGTACATGCGAATACACCGCTTCATGTTCAAGATGTTTAATGACTTCGTTATGATTTAACACCAGCATTTGAGGCTTACTATGGCCACCGTATATCACTGCAGGCACATTACCTTGACGACGCGCGTTTCTTGCTGCGCTCTTACCGGAGCGCCCGCGGCTTTCGGCAACAAATTCAAATACGTTAGACATTTTTCCTCACCATTTTTTCTGAAGTCCGTGCTTTAAAAGCACACACATTAAATTTTCAATCAACAACTATTAATCTACGTAAAGCGAACTAACCGACTCACCTACTGCAATACGCCTTATAGTCTCAGCCAACATTTCCGCAACGCTTAGCTGTCTTATCTTTCCTGACTCAACAGCATCCTGACTCAGCGGTATGGTATCCGTAACAACCAGTTCATCAAGAACCGAGCCATTCAGATTTTTCATAGCTGAACCTGACAATACGGCATGAGTACAATAGGCAACCACTTTTATCGCACCGTGTTTTTTTAAAGCCGCTGCGGCATTACACAAAGTCCCGGCAGTATCGACTAAATCATCTATCAGCACGCAGGTGCGGCCATCAACTTCGCCAATGATGTGCATGATCTCTGAAACATTAGCTTTTGGCCTGCGCTTGTCTATGATGGCAAGATCAGCGTCATCCAGTCGCTTGGCAAGGGCCCGCGCTCTAACCACCCCACCAACATCAGGTGATACAACAATCAGATCTTTATATTGTTGCCGCCACACATCACCTAAAAGAATGGGTGATGAATAAACATTATCCACAGGTATATCAAAAAAACCCTGAATCTGGTCGGCATGCAAATCAACCGTCAAAACGCGATGAGCACCCGCCTGTTCAATCATTTTAGCAACCAGTTTGGCACTGATGGGTACCCGCGCCGATCGCGAACGTCTATCCTGCCTAGCATAGCCATAATAAGGCATTACCGCAGTAATACGTGACGCTGACGCCCGCTTGAGAGCGTCAATCATCACTAATAATTCCATTAAATTCTCATTAGTCGGCGAACAGGTCGGCTGAATAACAAAAACATCCTTACCCCGGACATTTTCTTCAATTTCTACCGCAATTTCTCCGTCACTAAATCTACCGACAGCGGCCAATCCCAGGCGCATATTAAGCTTCTTAACTATTCCGTCAGACAAAGCCAGGTTAGCATTTCCAGAAAACACCATCATAGAGGTGTCATTCATTCAAGCACTCCCACACGAATTTAACTTAATGGATATAAATGGCTGGGTCGCAAGGATTCGAACCTTGGTATGCGGAGATCAAAACCCCGTGCCTTACCGCTTGGCGACGACCCAATAATCAAGATATATAGTTACCAATCTTCAGCTTTGAAAACAAAGGCGATTCATTTACACCCTTGGCCAGATAAACCTGCCACTTGGTTTTAAGTGACTCGTAGGCATTGACCGCTGCGTTTTTGGAATCAAACTGTGCAAAAACACAAGCCCCTGTCCCGGTTAATCTTGCCTCTGAAAACTCTGACAAGGCAACCAGCGCATCTTTAACAGAAGGGTAACGCTGACAAACCACCTCGACACAATCGTTTTGGTGTTGACCTGCTATAAAGTCAGGTATTTTGATTGATTTGCTATTACGTGTCAAATTTTTAGCTGAAAATATTTCTGTAGTATTTACGTGGCATTCGGGCTTAATAACGACGACCCATGGCTCTTCGAGTCTTAACTTCTCGAGTTTTTCACCAACACCTTCTGCCCAGGATGAATAGCCATAGACAAATACAGGCACATCGGCACCCAGAGCCAGCCCAAGCGTCATCAATTTTTCCCTTGATAATTGCAGGCCCCACAATTCATTCAATACCACCAGGGTCGTTGCGGCATCAGAACTGCCACCGCCCAGACCACCGCCCATGGGCAGGTTTTTTTCTACCTCGATGCACACTCCTGATTCACATCCTGTTTCTATTTTTAACAAATTCGCCGCTCTAACCGTTAAATCATCTGCCTCTGCCACACCTGGGAGTGGTTTTTGCAAGCTGACTCGCCCATCGTCAACGGGATGAAAGGTAATCCAGTCGCAAAAATCTATAAATTGAAACACCGTTTGCAATAAATGATAACCATCAGGCCTTTGGCCTACAATCCGTAACATTAAATTTAATTTTGCCGGTGCCGGCCATTTTTCCGCCCATGCAAACTGGTTATATTGCTTTTGCGACATTTAAAACCCATTCGTCTATGATTAATTTTAATTTGACCTGCTCATTTGTGACTGTGATTTTACGCGGCATAGACTGTTTATCGACGGACTGCATTTGTTTATATTCAATAAACCATCCGGACTGCATAAAACCAGTAGCAGTCTCTACAAATGCGCTAGTTGGCTCAGGCAGACCTACCACCCAATATCGCAAGGAGTGTACCGGGACAAACATGCCCAGCTGTTGATTAATAAAGGCTTCTGGCTGTGTTGATGTTTGGGCATGTCCATTCCCGCGATCTATGGTGACTAAATCGCCTGTTAACTGAATAATAGTTGCCCCCTGCCCCAGAGGCCCAGATAACCTAATTTTCTCATCATCAGATTTGTGTCCCCAGTTTATACTTGCCGACCAGGAATCATTTTTTCCGGTTAACGCCAAACGACCTTCAAATGACCAGCTCTCCAAATTGTAAAGATGTTCTCTTGCAATCTTTGAATAATGAACTTCAGTCTCCACAGGCACGGTAGAACAGGCTGACAGCATCAATAAAATACACCACCAACCTAACCATTTTGCTTTAACTCTTAACATCTCTATTTTGTGCCTTTCAATATTCTACGTTGAAAATCCAGTAAGTATTCATCATCTGGCGCATCTTTAATGGCTTTATTAAATAATTTTTTTGCCTCCTCTTTTCTGCCTAAAGCCCATAACACCTCGGCAAGATGTGCCGCTATTTCATTTTCTTGCTGTTTTTCATACGCTTGTTGCAAATAGTCGAGAGCTTTTTCAGTATTCCCTAATTTAAATTGTAGCCAGCCATAACTATCAATAATGACTGCCGCATTCGGATCAAGACTAAGAGCTTTCTGGAGGTATTTTTCCGCGTCGGCATAGCGGTCAGGCTTGTTTAACAAGGTGTATCCCAAGGCATTTAATGCCTCTACATTATTAGGTTCCATTGCCAATATTTTTTTCAGGTCTGCTTCCACTATGTCTGGCTTATCGATTCGCTCAGCCATCAATGCCCGAGTGTATAACAGCTCTTTTCGATCTGGAAAATCAACCAGCGAAGCAGTTAACAGATTAAATGCTTTCTCATATTGCTTTTGCTGACTGTATAACTCAGCCTGCACCAACACTAGTCGCAGCTTTTGTTTTGGGAATTTTGCCTGCAAGAGACTTAAACGTGAGTTGGCTTCATCAAATTGTTTATCCTTCGCCAGCAAAGAAATTGCTGAAATCGATGCGTCCAAAGCAAACGGCCCATCTGTTACCTTATCAAACCAGTCCAGCGCCTTTTTGGGACGATCCCGTTTTTCTTCTATTTTTCCCAAATAAAAACTGGCCTGATACCGCCACTCAGGTTGTTCCAACAGCTTGTTAAAACTCTCTTCGGCCTGCTCATCCTGATCCAATTGCAAATACACTAATCCCAGCGCAAATTGACTTTCAAAATCTTTTGGATCGGTCGCTATAATTTTCTGATAAACCTCAACCGCCCCTTCATAGTCCTCAGCTTTGATTAAAACCTGGGCATACATTTTGTTTATTTTATTATTATCTGGATACTTCAGGGATGCGTCTTTCAAGAGCGTTTTTGCTTTATTCAAGTTTCCTGAAAATACGGCTATCTGGGCTTGAAGAATCAGCGCTTTGTCCCAGTCTGGTTGCACTTTTAAAGCCTGCTGCACTTTTGTTTCAGCCAGATTTTTATCTTTCTGCTGTATAGCCAGCAATGACTGCGTATAATAAATCACGGCCTGGTCAGGATGCTGTGTTGACAAGGCATCCATTGCATCATAAACCGCTGTTGTCTTGCCATTCTTTTGCAGGACGCTGACCAATTCAAGCAACGCATTTTCGAAACCGGCCGGATCAACTTGTAGTAAGACATTTAAATGTTCAACAGCGGCCTTCTTGTCGCCAGCCCTTAATGCCGATAATGCAGCAATTTTTCTTGCCGTCGGATTTTTGGCATCATAACGCAACCATAGGGCCACCGCCTCATTCGTTTTACTGCTATCTTTCATGTACATAGCAATCATTGCCGCCCTTTCAGCAAACCTTGGGTCATGCATGCGCTTGGCGGCTTCCATATAACCCTCCAGCGCAATATCATATTGCCCCCTTTGTCCGGCAAGCTCTGCCGTCAATAGCATAAAAAGCACATCAGGATCAATTGAAGTTTTTTCTACCTTTTGTTGAGTTTTTCCTTTAGGCTCAGCTATTTTAAGAGGCGCAACAGACTCTTTTGAATCACTCGGCTTTGCCGGTGAATCGGCGCAGCTATTAAGAAAAACGAGGGTTATTACTGAAAACAATCTAAAAATTAACACAGACAATCCTATAGTTTACTCAACACACATTTACAATAGATTATCAGAAAAATGCGTCGATTTAGACAGCAGATTTTTTCAATTTGGATAAACCTATTATATTTCTTAGAATACAGCGACATAATATACGGGTATTTCTGCTAAAAACCATCTGGTATAACAAAAATGCTAAAAAGTACAGCTGCAGGATAAACTACAACAAAATATTGTCTTGCACGTAACCAATGACTTATACGAACACTTCTAACCATTGAAATTATGACTTTTCTTGCAGTAGGGATTAATTACAATACCGCACCGGTTTCCATCCGTGAACGCCTGTCATTCCCTGCTGACATACTCGAATCATCGTTAAAAGAGTTATGGCGACTAAAAGAAATCAGTGAAGCCGCCATTCTTTCAACCTGCAATCGCACTGAGTTTTACTGCACATCAACCACAAACAACCAGCAAATTCTGATTGATTGGGTTGCTCAAAGCAAACAGATCAATCCTGCGGAATTCGCCCCATACCTGTATTGTCATACGGACAGGTCAGTCTGTCGTCATATATTTCGAGTCGCTTGTGGACTGGACTCCATGATTCTAGGCGAACCGCAAATTCTAGGGCAAATGAAAACAGCCTATCAGGCCGCTTACGATGCGGGTACTTTAGGCAAACGTCTAGGCAAACTTTTTCAGCATACTTTTACCGCCGCTAAAAAAGTTCGCACCGATACCGCTATTGGTTCAAGCCCCGTATCGGTTGCCTTTGCTGCCGTGCAACTCGCACAACAAATCTTCGATAAACTCAGCGAACAGACGGCTTTACTCATAGGCGCAGGCGAAACCATAGAACTGACAGCGAGGCATTTATCTCAACAAGGCATAGGCAGACTCATTATCGCCAATCGCACTTATGACAAAGCCCACACCTTGGCAGCACAATTTAACGGTTATGCGATAGCATTATCCGAATTACCCATGCATCTGGCTGAAGCAGACATCGTTATTTCTTCGACAGCCAGTCAATTGCCGATTCTAGGCAAAGGCCGCGTGGAAAGCGCACTTAAAAAGCGTAAACATAAACCTATTTTTATGGTGGACCTGGCTGTACCACGCGACATTGAAGCTGAAGTTGAACAACTCAGAGATGTCTATCTATACACTGTTGACGACCTGCAGCACACCATAGATCAAAACATGAATTCGCGCCGACTGGCGGCCGAACAAGCGGAAGAAATAATCGACACTCAGGTTGATTATTTTTTAGCCTGGCTACGCGCCCAAGGCGCGCAATCAACCATTCGCGATTACCGCCATCAAGCTGAACAATCTCGCGATGAAGCATTACAAAAAGCCATAGCATTACTGAAAAACGGCGTTCCCGCTGAAGAAGCACTTAATCGACTCGCTCATAGCCTGACCAACAAACTTATTCATACGCCCAGCACCCAAATTAGAGCCGCCGCCGAAAACGAACGCCACGACTTGATTACCGCCGCCCGCGAAATCTTTAAATTAACAAAATCTCAATGAAACACTCCATACAACTTAAACTAGAAAACCTGTGCGAGCGTTATGACGAAATCGCAGCCTTACTTTCAGAACCTGAAGTGCAAGGCAATCAAAACAAATTTCGCACCCTTAGCCAGGAATATGCGCAAATAGGCCCGCTGGTCGATTGTTACAAACGCTATGAGCAAGCGCTGGCAACGCTTGCCTCGGCCAGGGAAATGGCCAATGATAAAGACCCCGAATTAAGAGAATTAGCCAAAGAGGAAGTCACTGAGGCTGAAGATCTGATTGAGACGCTGGATCACGAATTACAAGTATTATTGCTGCCGAAAGATCCCAACGATAATCGCAACATTTTCCTGGAAATACGCGCAGGCACAGGGGGTGATGAAGCAGCAATTTTTTCAGGCGATCTTTCTCGCATGTATCAACGCTACTCTGAAAGAAAAGGCTGGCAAACAGAAATTATCAGCGAAAGCCAGGGCGATCACGGCGGTTATAAAGAGGTTATTTTGCGCGTTTCCGGGCGCGATGTGTATTCCCAATTAAAATTTGAGTCCGGAACCCACCGCGTCCAGCGGGTACCTGAAACCGAATCACAAGGTCGCATACACACATCCGCCTGTACTGTCGCCATCATGCCCGAAGTCGAAGAAGTCGATGCCATTGACATCAATCCGGCCGACCTGAAGGTTGACACTTACCGCGCGTCAGGTGCAGGCGGACAGCACATCAACAAAACCGAATCCGCCATACGCATTACCCATGTCCCAACAGGGACGGTAGTGGAATGCCAGGACGAACGCTCGCAACACAAAAACCGCGCCCGGGCCATGTCTTTACTGGCATCCCGTTTGTTATCGGCCGAACAGGAAAAACACCACGCAGAACAATCGGCAACCCGAAAATTGCAAGTCGGCAGCGGCGACCGCTCAGAGCGCATCCGCACTTACAATTATCCGCAAGGGCGATTAACCGACCATCGCATCAACTTAACCCTGTATAAACTGGATGACATCATGCAGGGCGGATTGGAACAAGTCGTTCAGCCGCTGATTACCGAACATCAGGCAGAACTGCTAACCCAACTTGGTGAAGATTAAGATAAATGCAGCGTATTAAATTCGTGCTCAACGAAGCTGCCCGAAAACTTGCAGACAGCTCAGATTCGGCGGCACTGGATGCAGAGGTTTTGTTATGCCTGGTTCTTAATAAAGAGCGCTCACATCTTCGCGCATGGCCCGACAAGGAACTGCATCCTGAAGACACTGCCAAATTTTGGGCGTTGATACAAGAACGGGTTAATGGCTCCCCTATTGCTTATATCACTGGGATCCGGGAATTCTGGTCACGGGATTTTGTTGTCACCCCGGACGTCTTAATTCCCCGTCCTGACACTGAATTACTGATCGAACTCAGCCTAAAGTTGATACCCTTAGATAAACCCGTCAAGATTATTGATCTCGGCACCGGCTCAGGCATTATAGCCATTACACTCGCTGCTGAACGGCCGGATGCAAACGTCAGCGCCACCGATTTTAGTTTTGCCGCACTACGCATCGCCCGGCTCAATGCCAATAAACACCGCACTCATGCCATTCAGTTTTATCAAAGTAACTGGCTAGCTAATGCGCCTGATGTCAGATTCAATCTCATTGTAAGCAACCCGCCATACGTAGCAGAGGACGACAACCATCTTCAGCAGGGCGACA
>Ga0209798_10002398_pt1 | contig 11056 bp, 10 predicted proteins | sample DOMMetBare3Fresh_FD_187475 | JGI IMG/M metagenome (GOLD analysis project Ga0209798, IMG submission 187475) | Wetland sediment microbial communities from St. Louis River estuary, USA, under dissolved organic matter induced mercury methylation -... | ecosystem: Environmental > Aquatic >...
ATTACAGATGACGTAATATGCATAAAAATGTTACGCCCCATTAAGAATGCGCTTTAAAACTTTACATGCAGCACCAAAACCTACAAAGCCAGCAATCGAAAAGCACCTGAATCGGGCAAAAAAGGGCTGGGAAAGCTATTATAAACAAGAACCAGAACATAAAGCCCAAGACCTCAAGCCCATATAGCCCTTACCAAAGACCACCCAGTTCCGTGTGTTGAGGGCTGTATGGCCTGTAGCGCCTGCAAGTACGCTGAGCAAACCTGGTATTGTGAAAGCAACGGCCCCATCCAGAATAGCCTGGAAGAAACAAAGAAATCGTTACTTTTTTTAAAACCGTCAGCTCAGAGTTAGGAAAATAACAGCTGAAGCAACAGACAATGAGATTCCAAGCCGCTACCAAATGATGAAAAGCTGACATGACATACCCCCATAATAAATCAATGAGTTTACTGCTGGTTGGCGCCACCGGTGCGGTAGGGAGGCAGGTGCTGGCTTTGGCCCTTGTCGACCCGCGCATTGCGCACGTGGTTGCACCGACCCGTCGTCCGTTGCTGAACCAGGCAAAATTATGCAATCCGGTAATCGATTTTGCCCATTTACCCAGCGATGCATCCTGGTGGAAAGTTGACGCGGTGATCTGCACGCTAGGCACAACCATTAAGGCTGCCGGCTCGCAGGCAGCCTTCGCTGCGGTCGACCGCGACCTGCCCATTCAAGTGGCAAAGCTGGCAAGAGAAGCAGGGGCAACACGTTTTGCACTCATTTCTTCCCTCGGCGCGAGTCCTGCCGGAAATTTTTACCTTCGCACTAAGGCTGAAGCAGAGGCGGGAATTCGGAATCTCAACTATCCCAGCCTTACGATAGTCAGGCCATCATTGATTGACACTGAACGCGAAGAATCGCGCCTTGGCGAGAAAATAGGACTGTTTTTTGCTCAAACTTTCCGGCCACTGATCCCACTTCGTTTCCGAGCAGTCAAAGCAGAGCGTATTGCAATCGCCTTACTGGATGGCGTTTTGAGAGATCAATCCGGTGAATGCATTATCGAATCCGAGCAACTTCAGAATAAATAAATTTCCAATGGAGGGTCGGGGCAATGGTTTATGCCCTCCCTCAGTGGCTTAACTAAAAATTAGCATGGTGAAGCAGCACAAATCATAACACGCTTAAATCTTAAGGTATGATCAAAAGCCGGATAAACTACCACTTTAATCTTTTTATTAAATAGACTACCCAATAACACCTACTATGAATTTTGCATCCGATAATTGGGCCGGTGCGCACCCTGCGATTGCGCAGCGATTGTTGGAGGCCGCTGCAGGATTTTCAGCGCCTTATGGCGCAAGCGCGCTTGATCGCAAGATCGAGCAACGGTTTAACGAGCTATTCGAACGTGAAGTTGCAGTTTATTTTGTCAGCACCGGTACGGCAGCTAATTCGTTAGCGCTGGCTGCCGTTAACCGTCCGGGTGGTGTTTCCTTTTGTCACCGCGAAGCGCACATGCTGGAAGATGAATGCGGAGCACCCGAGTTTTTTACGCATGGCGCACGTCTGGCGCCGGTCGATGGGGAAAACGGTAAAATCGATCCAGATCACCTCAAAGCTGAAATCGAGCGTTTTCCGCCTAATTTTGTCCATGCGGGGCAGCCGATGGCGATATCCATCACCCAGGCTACCGAAATAGGCACGCTTTATCATCCTGATGAAATTGCCGCCCTTGCGGAAATTGCAAGGGCTTGCAGTTTACCCCTGCATATGGATGGCGCGCGATTTGCCAATGCGATAGTTGCGTTGGAACTAACGCCGGCGGAAATGACCTGGAAACGGGGTGTGGATATCGTCTCTTTCGGTGCCACCAAAAATGGTTGCTGGTGTGCCGAAGCCTTGGTGTTTATGAATCCGGAATTGTCCAAAGATTTACCGTTTATCCGTAAACGCGCAGCGCAGCTGTTTTCGAAAAGCCGATTTATCGCGTGTCAATTTGATGCTTATTTAGAGGATGGGCTTTGGTTAGAGCTGGCACGTTATGCCAATGCTATGGCTGAACGCTTGCAACTTGGCATTGTTAACTCCCACCATTCACGATTAGCGTGGCACGCGGAAGCCAATGAAGTATTTGCTATTCTGGATAAAGCGCACGCAGATCAGCTTCGGGAAAAAGGCGCCGTTTTTTATCAGTGGAACCCGCCTCGCGCAAAACCGGGCCTATTAGGTCATCACGAAGTGTTGGTGCGCTTGGTAACCAGCTTTGCGACAGAGGTTGATCAAGTGGATCGATTTCTTGAGCTTTTGAGATAATGGTCAATTACCGCCAACAGTATTGCTTATGGAAAGCTGAGGTTATGATTGCTCTTTCTGCCCAAGTGGCAAACGGCTTTTAGGAATCATTATCGGCTTGCTAATGTTGAGGCGACAACTACTCTGAAATTTTCCGCTATCAACTCGTTAAAGATAATTGACGTTAGAAATCAGGTAACTCTGAATAATAACGTTAAATTGTGTTTTGTATTTCACTGAATAATTACAGATTTTTATGAATTATCCAATCAAGATACCATACGCTGACGCTGCCGGTATCATCGAAGTCTTTTCACCCTATGACGGCAGACCGGTCGGTTCAGTTGAATGCATTGATGCCAAAGGCGCTGAAGTCGCCTTAAAGAATATGGCTGAGGTTTTTCGTGACCGTAACCACTGGTTGCCCGCCTATGAGCGTATTGCCATCTTGGAACGAGCAGCCCGGTCAATAGAAGCAAGTTCTGAGCATTTAATAGCTATTGCAATTGCCGAAGGCGGCAAACCTTATTCAGATACCAAAATTGAGTTGTTAAGAGCCATCGACAGTATCAGGATTTGCATTGAGTGCCTTCGCTCAGAACGCGGCACGGAAATTCCGATGCAGCTAAATCCGGCATCCATGGGTCGACTGGCTTTTACTCATAGGGAACCTATTGGTCCTGTCGTTGCGGTAAGTGCCTTTAATCATCCGCTCAATTTAATCGCCCATCAGGTCGGTCCGGCGATCGCTGCCGGTTGCCCGATCATTATTAAACCGGCACGGGAAACCCCTCTATCTGCCTTTGCACTGGTTGAACTATTTCACCAGGCAGGGTTGCCGATTGCTTGGTGTCAGCCGGTCATGATCAAGGATAATAGCATTACCGAAAGGATGGTGACTGATAAGCGTGTGGCTTTTTTCAGTTTTATCGGCAGTGCCAACGTCGGCTGGATGCTGCGTTCTAAACTAGCGCCCGGTACGCGTTGCTCGTTGGAACATGGCGGGGTTGCACCTGTAATTATTGCCGAGGATGCCGATCTTGAGAAGATCTTGCCTTTAATGGCCAAAGGCGGCTTTTATCACGCAGGGCAAGTATGTGTTTCCGTGCAACGCATTTATGCGCACCAATCCATTGCCCATAAAGTTGCGTCCGGTTTGGCGGCGTTGGCAGAGCACATGAAAGTAGGCAATCCAGCTCATACCGGCACCGATATAGGCCCGCTGATAAGGCACAAGGAAGTAGATCGCGTTGAATTTTGGGTTAATGAAGCCATCGCCGAAAATGCCGAACTGATAACTGGAGGCAAACGGCTTGCTGAATCACTGTATCAACCGACAGTGTTATTCAACCCATCGGTAAAGAGCAAGGTCAGCCAACAGGAAATATTCGGGCCCGTCATTTGCGTTTACGAGTATGATGAAATGGATCAGGCTATAGACCAGGCGAATGCTTTACCCTATGCCTTTCAGGCTGCTATTGCCACCCAAAATATCGATACCGCCTTATACGCCTTTAACCGTTTGGCCGCATCGACAGTGATGATCAACGATCACACTGCGTTTCGAGTTGACTGGATGCCGTTTGCCGGTTTACGTGAATCCGGTTATGGAACCGGCGGTATTCCTTATACCTTCCGCGATATGCAGATTGAAAAAATGGCCGTCATTCACTCGGCAGCTTTATAGTGATTGTTAGATTTCGGATCTGCTCACATTTTTGGCGTATTTTTTAAGCTCGAAGATGTCATTCAAGATAGTGCCTGGTAAACAGTAGCTGTGCTTAGATAAACGAAACGACATACTGATCCGAAAAAGCAAAGTCCTCCTTGCAGGAAATGTCGATCAGCGTCAACATCCTCCCCTCATAGCGACCGATGTGTCGGCGAAATGCCTTTCACATACAGCCCAGCTACTTAGAACGTCAAACGCACTTAACGACATTGAGCAGATGCTTCTTCGAAGTACATTCGCCGAGTCTGCGCTAGCCATCCTGCCCGTTTCATGCAGCACCTCTTTGGCGTTCATTAAACCGATGTTTTATTTACTCCCAACAGCTTTTTCGCAATCTATTTGACCGTGATCATCATAAGTGTCATAATTGAACTAGTAATTTAGGCAACAGTGTGAAACATTAACCAAAACCTGTTCCGTTTGCCAAGTTCAAATCCTATCAAACCCTCAGCCCGCTAGCTTCCCCAGTTTTTGTCTGGTTAACTCTGTCGTTAGGCTGAATTTTGAAAGTCTTTTTTTCCGCTACTCGTTTCGCCAATATTCTGATAACACGTAACCGTGTCCAGAAACTGGGTGGCTTAGCGGTTTTCTGAGTAATATAATTGATGACATTTTCTTCTCTCGGCTTGTCCGACCCCCTTTTGCGCGCAGTGAGCGAGCAGGGATACACAACTCCAACGCCCATCCAATTACAAGCGATTCCGGCTGTCCTATCCGGTCGGGATCTGATGGCGGCAGCCCAGACCGGCACCGGTAAAACAGCCGGCTTTACCTTACCGCTATTACAGCGTTTATCAGGAGGCGAGCGAGTGCAAGCCAATGCAGTACGAGCCCTGGTATTAACGCCGACACGCGAATTAGCCGCTCAAGTAGGCGATAGCGTCGCCATCTACGGTAAACATTTACCGCTGCGCTCAGCGGTAATATTCGGCGGCGTTTCGATCAATCCGCAAATGATCGCGTTGCGTCGCGGCGTTGATGTTTTGATCGCTACCCCAGGACGATTACTGGACTTATACAACCAGAACGCGGTCAAGTTTTCGCAACTGGAAATACTGGTATTGGATGAAGCAGACCGGATGCTGGACATGGGCTTTATCCGCGACATTCGTAAAATCATGGCGCTGCTACCCAAGCGCCGGCAGACTTTAATGTTCTCGGCGACATTTTCTGACGACATTCGCGGCTTGGCGCAAGACTTATTGCATAAACCGGCGTTTATCGAGGCCAGTCCACGTAATGCGGCTGCCAATACGGTCAGACAATGGGTGCATCCGGTCGATCAAAAGCGTAAACCTGAATTGCTCAGCCATTTGGTTCACCATCATGGTTGGGAACAGGTGTTGGTCTTTACCCGGACTAAGCATGGTGCCAACCGCGTTGCCGCAAAGCTTGAACACGACGGTATAACAGCTGCCGCAATTCATGGCAACAAAAGCCAGGGTGCAAGAACACGGGCGTTAGCTGATTTCAAGCAAGGTAAAGTTCGTGTGTTGGTGGCAACCGATATCGCGTCTCGCGGTCTGGACATCGAACAACTTCCCCAAGTAGTTAATTTCGATTTGCCCAATGTCGCCGAGGATTATGTGCACCGCATCGGTCGCACTGGCCGCGCAGGAGCTAATGGCCAAGCTGTCTCATTAGTAAGTATCGACGAAAGACAACTGCTTTCGGGTATCGAAAAACTGATTCGGCAAGTGTTGCCGCGCGAGACGGTTGAAAGATTTGAGCCTACAGCCACTATTCTTGCACAACCACGCTAGTTCAAATTCATGCATGTTCAGCACTTAAACCGGCTGCTAAAACCAACTTTGGCTCTTAAAAACTGATACTGAAGCCTGAAAAAACTGTAGCAATGTTGAATGCTGTTTTTACTGGGCATGCCGATCCGCACTTCTCAATTCAACTCTAATTCGTCCTCTATTCTGGATTTCTTATCATTGATCTTGCCCCGGTCAGGTGGACACTCTGCTAAAAGAGTTTTCTCCCAAACCGAGGCGAACAATGAAAACAGACTAAATCAAAGACCCCAATGATCCGCAATTAATACCCCGTATAGTTTAAAGAGCCGGCCCTGAAGCGTGCAGAGCCTGATAGCATCCCAACAGTTGCGAAGAATTTCGGATGTGCCGAATCGGTGAGGTATTCATGGCGAGCAAAACGTAGTCAAACAGGCCAGCCTTTCGAAGATCAAAAGCTTCAACAAGCCGAAATGGCTCGCCTGAAACGGGAAAATACCCATCTGGAAGATAAGTGGCCGTCTTAAAAAAGACCGCCGCGTGCTTTGCAAAACTGCCCAAGTGAAGTATGTCATGAGCAAAGCTAATGAAAATCAACATCCAGTGGCTATGATGTGCCGGTTGATGGCGGTTTCAAGCAGTGGCCATTGAGATTGCGGCACTGGCCGATTTCCGACAGAAGCCAGACTGATCAAGTGCCCGCCATGAAAATAAAATGTGTTTTCGAAGATGGATAATGCCGCTATTTTTGTGATTGATTGTTTTGGGCATCCTAGCTTTAAAGTTGCAGCTATCCATGGCGTGCGGTTTTTGACCCGGGCAGATGCCAAATCTCATGTGTTCGCATACATTGAAGTGTATTAAAATCGCAAACGGCTCCACTCTAAATTGGGCTATATCAGCCCAGAAGTGTTTTAAGTTAAAAAGTCGCTTAAGGGAAATGTCCGTGAGGTCCGGGCAAGATCAATACGGTGTGGGGCATTATTCAATGTGATCTACCGGCACTGATCGCCGAGTTACAAAAAATTATTAAGTGGATGGATAACAAATCCATCGAGAGCTTATTTCAATACGACATCATTCAGTATCTGGCCGGGAATGTGGTTATTGGGTAAGGCTGAAAATTATAACCGCGAACTCGCTTTGTTGTTAAATGTGGTATGGAAATTTCCGCTGTCAAGGGTAGATTGATATTTTAGGAAACGACGCCGCTTGGTTCGCAACACGCCGACACTAAAGAGACCACAAATACAAGAAACAATAGAGTTCAAGTTGTAAAATAGATGAAACAAAACAAAGATAAGATAGCATGAAAATTTGGCGTATCCCCAACGCAGATAATGTCTTATTAGTTTCATCTGCTGGGTAAAATAAGCGCATAATCGGCAAGATTGAGTAAAAATACCATCTTTTTAAACTTTATTGCCCCAGTAAATAACGCGTATAAACCACGGATTTATAGGCTGGGCAATTACGAGAATTTAAACAATGTCACTTTATTGTCTAGTTTATACAAGTATTTCGAATCAAAAAATGTCCGATGACAACCTGAAAGAGTTGCTTAGAAAATCAAGATTAAAAAATGAAACGCTAAATATCACTGGAATGCTGCTTTACCTTGATCCCTTTTTCATTCAGATTTTGGAGGGCGAGGAAGCCATCGTTAATGAATCATTTAACACCATTAGACAAGATTCAAGACACCAAAAAGTAAAGATTATTTTTAAAAAGCCAATAGAAGAGCGTATTTTTCCAGATTGGACGATGGGATTCAATAAAATCAGCGATGAAAAAGTAGAAGAGGTTGAGGGTTTCTCTGACTTTTTGCAACGACCAACTTCTGATTTTTTCAGTGATTCCCCCAATGAAATTGAAAAAATGTTAGAAAAGTTTTTAGATATGTTCAAACATGAGACTTTGTTTTGATGCGGTGTTGGCGCCGATTGAAAACTGACCACCTGCACCACTCGAAAATTGACCAGTGGGAATTGCTGAGTAGCTTACTATACAGCATTGGAATAGTTGACCATACCGAGTTAGATATAAACCCCTACAAGCCAAAAAAATCTTATCGGCGATAACATCCCCTTGCGTACCAGGATGTTTACGCTTGGCGTGACTGGAATTGGACGCTAAGCAGTCCTTAAAGCTAATGTATTGATTTGCCATAGTTCCTCATTAATTGATTCCTTAAAACAATATCGTCCAGCCACTGTTCACTTGGTCTTTCGTATAGGATACGCCGTGGTATTTGATACCTTGCGGATTAAGTAATGTGATTATTCCGCCGTTATTACTCAACTGCGCCCCTTGCCCATCTAATCTAACCACCCCGGTTGATCCAGGATTAAGCAGCATATTGCTGATTACAGATCGGTTTTTATTTTTATCCGCTATAAACCAGCCTGACAAATCAACAATATGCGGAGATCGATTAATAAGGGTTACTGTTTCGAGGCCAGGATCGTCACCTTCAGGATTGACCAGTGCTGCAATAATTTGGGCGACAGAATCTATTTTAGGTGGAATAATGCCATCACACTCAGGCAGTCGATGCCCCGTTAGATCATCCGAGTGCCAGCATTGCGACTGAAACGCCAAAAAAACAGCAACCCATTGCTCCGGCCAAACTTCTGTACCAACACCCACATCAACCTTATCTATACCAGGAAAATGAAAAAGTAGTCCACCATCTTGCCAAACACCATCATCCTTTATAAATTGGCCTACATTGGCTTGGTTCATATGGATATCATGAATACCGTTTCCGGGCAGGAAACCAAAATATTTATCCTTGATATTGTGCTCAGGCCCCCAACGTTCTCCGAACGCGTAAATGCTCGCCCGTTCATCTCCAATGGCACGTTGCACATAAGCGTCTATTTTCTCGTTGAGGTCATTGTCTGGGCCTGGGATGTTATGAGGAAGGGGGCGCATCTGTTTGGGATCGAACAGATTGCCGCGGATATAATCGAGCGCCATGTTATTCGGTGCACTTTGAATTGGGGTAAATCCTGAATTCAGATTAGCTAGATTTTCCAGAATCGGATGCTCAAAATCATCTATGATGAGGTACAACAATTCTGAAGGAGCCAAGTTAGACTTTACATTGATGGCAATACGATAATCGGTCGTGTCGTCAATCAAATAAACTTCATAATGCGGACTCGATCCTTGGCCGATAATTTTGTTGATGGCCTTGCCTTTTAATACGCCATATTGTTTAAGTGACATCATTCCTCCTTATGGAATATCAGGCTTGCTTGTTTTAGATAAAATAAAAAATTAACCGGATATAAGGTTTTTAAATCTTTCAGCTATTGAGTTGTGTTATACACCGACCAAGATTTTAAACTGTTGTTATCACATCTTAATGTAAACGTCAATGCAAATTTAAGCAATGCTGCTCGATTTACTCATCTGGCGAACTGACCAAAGCAGCGAGTTGCTCAGCGGTCTTCTGGTCTTGTAACCAACTAGCTGACTCAAGTCTAACCATTGCCCTGTGAAAAGAGAAAATGTACGCGAAGGCAGGCAGCCCCTGATTGACTGCTTTATCAAGATTGATAAGAACAATGTTCTCTTTACAGATTGGCTTGAATTATGAATAATATGCCTTACAATAATACCCTATCAAGGTACATTTTTTGAGGCATATGGGCAGTATCGAATTTTTACGCACAGTAATCAATGACGATGGCTTAGTCACTACCAGCGCATTGGCCAAAGTGTTGCATATTACACAAGGCGACCTCGCGGAAGTGACCGGCTTATCGCGTGACTCGGTTTCTAAAAGCAACCGTGTCAAAAGTAAAGCGACTCAAACCCGATTAAGGGACACCGTGGAAATCATCAACCGTGTGGCGGACTGGTCTGGTGGCACAGGGCGGGCTTTTGCCTGGTTTAGGTCCCAACCTTTGCCCTCTTTTGGGGATAAAACGGCGGAAGATCTCGTTAAGGAGGGCCGTGCCGATGCCGTTAAGGCCTACCTTTCCCGGATTGCCGACGGCGGCTATGCTTGAAAATACCGGTTATTGAGTATTCCGGGATCGTTTACCGTGCCCACCACCCCATGTGGTCTTACCGGCCGCTCTCCGGGGAAGGGGCAAAACAGCATGGCGGGCGATTTAACAGGCCTGGCAAAAGCGCCTTATATACGTCGCTTGACCCGACCACTGCCTGGATGGAAGCCCAGCAAGGTTTCCCGTTCAAATCCCAGCCCATGACTTTGGTGGCTTACCAAGCCAATTGTACCGACTTGATCGATTTAACGCAGGCAAAAACGTTAAAAGCGCTAAACCTAACTAAAACTGACTTGGCCTGTCCTTGGGAAGGCATGGCAGATCAGGGCCAGGAGCCGCCTACTTGGCAACTCGCGGACAAATTGCAAGAAATTGGTTACGCAGGTGTCATGGTGCAAAGCTTTGCGCCGGGATGTAAGGATGAAAATCGCAACCTGGTCTTTTGGGACTGGTCCGATGCCCCTCCTCACCGTATTGCCGTAATCGATGATTTAGGGAGACTGCCCAAGTCCGTTGAATCCTGGAAAACGGATAACTCATAAAGCGCGAGCAAGGCCTCCAACCAGACAAAAAACTTGGGGCAAATCGCAAAAATCGAGAGGCCGTTGAGCTCATGCTTGAGAAATAAAAAATCGAATAAAGTCATCCCAAGATCAGACATTCGAATTTCCCTCTTTTGGCAAGGTGGTGAACAGCGCATACTGTTCAGGGTCTATAGAATAAATAAACAAGACTGAATACTTTCTTTGCTTCGCTGTTATGAGAAGATAAACTGAGCTTTATGACTTCATTAATCAGTTTACGTTTCATAACCACTTTTGAGGCAATCTGTGTTGGATTCAATACGAGCCCAATTTAAAAAGCTCGCTCCTGCGGTCGATTTCTGTTCGTTGCGTGTGGTTGATGAGACCAGCGAAAAGTTTGTCGTAAGGCAGGATGTTTTGCAACCACTTTCCAGCCGTATTGATCGCGGTGCGATGGTGACAGTCATACACCGTGGCGGCTATGGCTACGCCGCAACCTGTGACCTGACCGCATCGGGTTTGAAGGTAATACTTGATCGAGCTAAAGACTGGGCCAAAATTTGCGCGAAACATCCAATTACGGATTTTTCAAAGATCTTACTGCCGTCATACATCGGGAAATACCAAAGCCCAGACTCAGCTTCATCAAGACAGCCGACACGGCGTGAAATTATCGACCACCTGCTAGCTGAATCGGCCACTTGCCGAATCGATAATCGTATCGTGGATTGGGAAGTCTCATTATGGACGACAAAAACC
>Ga0209798_10002399_pt1 | contig 11054 bp, 11 predicted proteins | sample DOMMetBare3Fresh_FD_187475 | JGI IMG/M metagenome (GOLD analysis project Ga0209798, IMG submission 187475) | Wetland sediment microbial communities from St. Louis River estuary, USA, under dissolved organic matter induced mercury methylation -... | ecosystem: Environmental > Aquatic >...
AGTTCGGCCAGGTGCTGTCCACCCGGCGCGACCTGCTGCCGCCGGACATCGCCGAGGAGCTGGCCCGGCTCCAGGATCGAGTGCCGCCCTTCCCGGGCGCGCGCTCGATCGCGATCGTCGAGCGCGCGTTCGGCCGGCCGCTGTCCGACGTGTTTGCCAGCTTCGACGCCGAGCCGGTGGCCAGCGCCTCGATCGCCCAGGTGCACTTCGCAGTGCTTCGCGACGGCCGCGAGGTCGCGGTCAAGGTGCTGCGCCCGGGCATGCTGCGCGCGATCGAGGACGACCTGGCGCTGCTGCACCGCGTAGCCGGGTGGGCCGAGCGTGCGAGCGAAGACGCCCGTCGCCTGAAGCCGCGCGAGGTGGTGGCCGAATTCGACACCTACCTGCACGACGAGCTCGACCTGGTGCGCGAGGCGGCCAACGCCGCGCAGCTGCGCCGCAACATGGCCGGCCTGGCGCTGGTCGAGATCCCCGAGATGCTCTGGGACTGGTGCACCTCGGACGTGATGGTGATGCAGCGCATGCGCGGCATCCCGATCAGCCAGATCGAGCGCCTGCGCGAGTCCGGGGTCGACTTGAAGCGCCTGTCGCGTGATGGCGTGACGATCTTCTTCACCCAGGTGTTCCGCGACGGCTTCTTTCACGCCGACATGCACCCGGGCAATATCCTCGTCAGCACCGATGCCGCCAATTTCGGGCGCTACATCGCGCTGGACTTCGGCATCGTCGGCACGCTGACCGACAACGACCGCGACTACCTGGCGCAGAACTTCCTCGCCTTCTTCCGCCGCGACTACAAGCGCGTGGCCGAGCTGCACATCGAGAGCGGCTGGGTGCCGCCAGCCACGCGGGTGGACGCGCTCGAGAGCGCAATCCGCACCGTCTGCGAGCCGATGTTCGACCGGCCGCTGAAGGACATCTCGCTCGGCCAGGTGCTGCTGCGCCTGTTCCAGACCTCGCGCCGCTTCAACGTCGAGATCCAGCCGCAGCTGGTGCTGCTGCAGAAGACGCTGCTCAACATCGAGGGGCTGGGCCGCCAGCTCGACCCGGAACTCGACCTGTGGAGCACAGCCAAGCCCTTCCTCGAGCGCTGGATGAACGAGCAGGTCGGCTGGGCCGGCCTGACCGAGCGGCTGAAGGACGAGGCCCCCCGCTACGCCAAGCTGCTGCCCGAGTTGCCGCGCCTGGTACATGCCGCGCTGCAGCCACGCGACGACTCGGGGATGCTGCAGACCTTGCTGGCCGAGCAGCGCCGCACCAACCGCCTGCTGCGCGGCGTGCTCTGGGTCGGCGTGGGCTTCGTCGGCGGGCTGCTCGTGGCGCAGCTCGCGCTGCGCTACGGCGGCTGGCCGCACTGAGCGGCACAGCCGGCTGCGCACTCAGCGGTTGGTCTTGAAGTTCGTAAACGTTCGCGTGATCAGGCGGCGCGTCGCGGCATCGGGGACGCCCGGCACGATCATCGAGGCCAGCGCCTTGGCGTCGGGGAACACCGCCTTGTCGTTCGCCAGCTCCGGCTTGACGAACTTGAGCGACTCCTTGTTCGGGTTGGCATAGAAGGCCGCGTTCGTCAGCGAGGCGTGCACCTCGGGCCGCAGGATGTAGTTGATCCACTTGTGCGCGTTGTCCGGATGCGGGGCGTCCTTGGGTATCGCCATCGTGTCGAAGAACAAGAGAGCGCCTGCCTTGGGCACCAGCACTTCGAGCGCCTGCGGCTGCTTGGCCTTCTTCGATCGGTCCTTGGCGATGTAGATGTCGCCCGACCAGCCGATCACCGCGCAAAGCTGGCCGCGCGCCATCTGGTCGATGTAATCCGAGCCCGAGCCCGAGAATCGGGTCACCGAGGGTCGCACCTTCTTCAGCATCTCGCCGACCGCTTTGTAGTCGTCGGGGTTGGTGCTGCGCGGATCCTTGCCCAGGTAGGCGAGCGCGATCGGGATCACCTCCGAGGCGGTGTCGAGGAATGACACGCCGCAGCTCTTGAGCTTGGACGCGTACTCCGGCTTGAACACCAGGTCCCAGGCGTTGTCGGGCATCGGCATCGCGCCCAGAGCCTTCTTCGCCTTGTCGGTGTTGATGCCCACCGTGGTGTAGCCCCAGAGCCAGTCGACCAGGTGGTCGTTGCCGGGATCGAGCTTGGCCAACTGGGCCTGGATCGCGGGATCGAGGTTCTTCAGGTTCGGCAACTTGCTCTTGTCCAGCTTCATCAGCAGGCCGGCATCGATCTGCATCTTCGCGAAGTGCGAGCCCGGCACGACGATGTCGTAGCCCGTCTTGCCGGCGGCCAGCTTCGCATTGAGCACCTCGTTGCTGTCGAAGTTGTCGTAGCGGACCTTGATGCCCGTCTCCTTCTCGAAGTTCGCGATTGTGTCGGGGGCGATGTAGTCGGCCCAGTTGTAGATGTTCAACACTTTCTCTTCCTGCGCTGCGGCGGGCAGCGCGGCCAGCCAGGCCAGGGCGAGCGCGAATGCGGCGCGGGACCATCTGTGCTTCATCGGGTCTCCTCCGTAAAGGGAGCGGGTTGACGGACTTGCGAATCTTATAATTCGCGGTTCTGCGATCCGATCGAGGCCCACAGGTTCCCGCCATGCCCATCTACGCCTATCGCTGCGCTGCCTGCGGCCACGCGAAAGACGTGCTGCAGAAGATCTCCGACCCGCCGCTGTCGGACTGCCCGGCCTGCGGCCAGCCGCGCTTCGACAAGCAGGTCACCGCGGCGGGCTTCCAGCTCAAGGGCTCGGGCTGGTACGCCACCGACTTCCGCGACAGCGGCAAGGCGGCCAAGGCCGACAAGCCGGCTGACGCCAAGCCCACCGAGGCGCCGGCGGCCGCGAAGGCGGGCGAACCGGCGGCGGCACCCAGCGCGCCGTCCGCGGCCCCGGCCCCCGCCGCTGCGTCGGCGCCTCCGTCCGCCACCTCGTCGTGAAGAAGTACCTGATCGCCGGCCTGCTGGTGTGGCTGCCGCTGGCGGTCACGATCTGGGTTCTCCACGCGGTGCTCGGCCTGCTCGACGGATTGTTCGGCAGCATCCTCACCGCATCCCAGACGGTCCTCCCTCAGGCGGCTTACGCGCCGCTCGAGGCGCTGCGCCGGGTGCCCGGCCTGGGCCTCGTGGTGGTGGTGCTTCTGCTGCTGGCCACCGGGATGTTCGCGGCCAACATGGTCGGTCAATGGTGGCTCAGGCAGGGCGGCCGCATCCTGCATCGCATCCCGATCGTCAAGTCGATCTACAGCTCGGTCAAGCAGGTCAGCGACACGCTGTTTTCCTCGAGCGGCAACGCGTTTCGCCAGGCGGTGCTGTTGCAGTACCCGCGACCCGGCGCCTGGACGATCGCGTTTGTCACCGGCAAGCCCGGCGGCGAGGCGGCCGAGCACCTCTCGGGCGACTACCTCAGCCTGTACGTGCCGACGACGCCCAACCCCACGTCGGGCTTTTTCCTGATGGTGCCCAGAGCAGACGTGATCGAACTGCGCATGAGCGTCGACGAGGCGCTGAAGTACATCATTTCGATGGGCGTGGTCTCGCCCGCCGCCCCTGCGCCGGCGCTGCCGGCGCGAAATTGATCCGGCCGGACGCGCGGCGGGCGTTCGGTCATGGCCTTCGGGCCCCAGTCGTCACCCCAGATCCATCGCCTGCCTTTCGCAGGACCACTGAACCGTCAACGAGTACCACCATGCGAACCACCTACTGCGGCCTCGTGAGCGATACGCTCCTTGGCCAGACCGTCACCCTCATGGGCTGGGCCCACCGCCGGCGCGACCACGGCGGCGTGATCTTCATCGACCTGCGCGACCGCGAAGGCCTGGTGCAGATCGTCTGCGACCCTGACCGCGGAGAGACCTTCAAGACCGCCGAGAACGTGCGCAACGAGTTCTGCCTGAAGGTCGTCGGCAAGGTGCGGCCGCGCCCGGCCGGCACCGAGAACACCACGCTCACCAGCGGCCGGGTCGAAGTGCTCGCGCACGAGCTGGAGGTGCTCAACCCCAGCGTCACACCGCCGTTCCAGCTCGATGACGAGAACCTGTCCGAGACGGTGCGCCTGACGCACCGCGTGCTCGACCTGCGACGGCCGGAGATGCAGCGCAACATGCGGCTGCGCTACCGCGTCGCGATGGAGGTGCGCAAGTTCCTCGACGCCAATGGCTTCATCGACATCGAGACACCGATGCTCACCAAGAGCACGCCGGAGGGCGCGCGCGACTACCTGGTACCCAGCCGCGTGCATGACGGCATGTTCTTCGCGCTGCCGCAAAGCCCCCAGCTGTTCAAGCAGTTGTTGATGATCGCGGGCTTCGACCGCTACTACCAGATCGTCAAGTGCTTCCGTGACGAGGACCTGCGCGCCGATCGTCAGCCCGAGTTCACGCAGATCGACATCGAGACCAGCTTCCTCACCGAAGAGCAGATCCGCACGATGTTCGAAGGCATGATCCGCAGCGTCTTCCAGCACGCGATCGGCGTCGAGCTGCCCGCATTCCCGGTCATGACCTGGGCCGACGCGATGCGCCTGTACGGCTCGGACAAGCCCGACCTGCGCGTCAAGCTGCAATTCACCGAGGTGACCGACGTGATGAAGGACGTCGACTTCAAGGTCTTCAGCGGCCCGGCGAACATGGCCGATGGCCGCGTCGTCGCGCTGCGCATTCCCGGCGGCGCCGAGATGAGCCGCGGCGAGATCGACGGCTACGGCGAGTTCGTCAAGATCTACGGTGCCAGGGGCCTGGCCTGGATCAAGGTCAACGAGGCCTCCGCCGGCCGTGAGGGCCTGCAGTCGCCGATCGTCAAGAACCTGCACGACCGGGCGCTGGCCGAGGTGATGAACCGCACCGGCGCGCGCAACGGCGACCTGATCTTCTTCGGCGCCGACAAGGCCAAGATCGTCAACGACGCGATCGGCGCCTTGCGCGTCAAGGTCGGTCACAGCGAGTTCGGCAAGACCAAGGGCCTGGCGCACGGCGACTGGGAGCCGCTGTGGGTGATCGACTTCCCGATGTTCGAGCGTGACGACGAGGCGCAGCGCTGGAACGCGGTGCACCACCCGTTCACCAGCCCGAAGGACGGCCACGAGGACTGGCTCGAGACCGATCCGGGCCGCTGCGTCGCCAAGGCCTACGACGTGGTGCTCAACGGCATCGAGCTCGGCGGCGGCTCGGTTCGAATCCACCGCGAGGAGGTGCAGAGCAAGGTCTTCCGGGCCTTGAAGATCGGCCCCGAAGAGGCCGAGGCCAAGTTCGGCTTCCTGCTCGATGCGCTGCGTTATGGCGCGCCGCCGCACGGCGGCATCGCGATCGGCCTGGACCGCTTCGTGATGTTGATGACCGGTGCCGAGAGTCTGCGTGACGTGATCGCCTTCCCGAAGACGCAGCGTGCACAGGACCTGCTGACCAATGCACCGGGGCCGGTCGACGAGAAGCAGCTGCGAGAGCTGCACATCCGGCTGAGGAATCCGCAGCCAGCGTGACGCGCTGGGCCGGCGTCCGCGAGGGCTGGCGTCAATTGGGCAGAATCAAGGCGCGGGCGCTCCCCGCGCCTTGTTCCTGACCGTGCCCCACAAGATCCCCGAGTCGGTTCTCGTCGTCATCCACACGCCGTTGCTCGACGTGCTGCTGATCGAGCGCGCCGACAAGCCCGGCTACTGGCAGAGCGTGACCGGGTCGAAGGACCTTGCCGACGAGCCGCTGGGTGACACCTGCGTGCGCGAGGTTGCCGAAGAAACCGGCATCCGGATCGGCTCGCCGGATGTGCCGCGCAGCGCGCTCGTGGATTGGCGCCTGTCGAACGTCTACGAGATCTATCCCGTCTGGCGCCACCGCTACGCGCCGGGCGTCACGCACAACACCGAGCATGTGTTCGGTCTGCGGGTGCCGGCAGGAACGCCGGTGCAACTGAATCCGCGAGAGCACCTGGCGCATCTCTGGCTGCCCTGGCGCGAGGCCGCCGACCGGTGCTTCTCGCCGTCCAACGCCGAAGCGATCCTGATGCTGCCGCGCTTCGCCGCGCAGACCTGAGGCGCCGATGAAGACGCTGCAATCGTCCCTGCTGCCGCCGGCCACCGACCTGCACAACCGCCTTCGCGTGGCCACCTACAACATCCACAAGGGGGTGCGCGGCGTCGGCCCGAGGAAGCGCCTGGAGATCCACAACCTGGGCCTGGGCATCGAGGCGCTGGATGCCGACCTCGTGTTCCTGCAGGAGGTGCGCCTGTACCACGCGCGCGAGGCGCAGCGGTTCGATCACACGTGGTTCGGCTGGCCCGACGAGGGGCAGGCCGAATTTCTCGCGCCGGACGGCTATGCGGTGGCCTATCGCACCAACGCGGTCACGCGCCACGGTGAGCATGGCAATGCGTTGCTGTCGCGCTGGCCGCTGGGCGATGTCGGCCACCACGACGTGAGCGACCACCGCTTCGAGCAGCGCGGCCTGCTGCATGTGCCGGTGGTGTGGCAGGACGTGACGATCCACGCGGTCGTGGCCCACCTGGGCCTGATGCACGCCAGCCGGGTGCGTCAGGTGCAGCGCCTGGCGGACTTCATCGCCGCGGAGGTCCCGCGCGACGCGCCGCTCGTCGTCGCGGGAGACTTCAACGACTGGGGCGAGCGACTGGACGCACCGATGGCGCAGATCGGCCTTGCGCGCGCGGTGGGCACCCGGCCGCGGCCGACGTTTCCGTCGCGCGTGCCGGTGTTCTCGCTGGACCGCATCTACACGCGTTCGCTGGACTGCCGCCTGACTTTCGTGCCGCGCGGCGCCACCTGGGCGCGCATGTCGGACCATCTGCCCCTGGTGGCCGAGTTCGAGTTGGCATGAGCGTCTCGGACATGCTGCCGCGCGACTTGCCCACGCCCATGCCGCGCTTCGGTCGCGATCCGGAATTCAGCGGCGGCAACGAGGTGAACTTGCTGTCCGGCGGCGACGAACTGTTTCCCGCGATGCGGCGCGCGATTGGCGCTGCCGTCCACGAGGTCTGGCTGGCGACCTACATCTTCTTCCATGACGAGAGCGCGCGGGCGTTGGCCGACTCATTGCGCGCTGCGGCCCGGCGCGGCGTGCGCGTGCGCGTGGTGGTCGACGGCTTCGGCTCGAAGGCGAGCCTGCCGGCTCTGCAGGGCTGGTTCGACCCGTCCAGCGGCGTCGCGCTCGCGGTGTTCCGCCCGCTCGATCGCTGGACCGCCTACCTGCAGCCCGGCCAGCTGCGTCGCCTGCACCAGAAGCTGCTGGTGGTCGACGACGAGCACGCCTTCGTCGGTGGCATCAACATCATCGACGACCGCGTCGACCTGCACCACGGCCGCACCACCGAGCCGCGGCTGGACTTCGCGGTCGAGCTGCACGGCCCGATCGTGGTCCCGGTGGCGCAGACCACGCGCGCGATGTGGACACGTGCGGCGTTCGGCCAGGAATGGCGCGAGGAGCTGCTGGCACTGGCCCGCAGCGGCGAGCCGCTGGCCGGCGCGCGCGCGCTGCTGCAGCAGTTGCGCATCCTGCCGCGCCCCGCGGCAGAGCCGCCGCATGTGCTCCCGCCGGTGCGCGCGGCTTTCGTCGTGCGCGACAACCTGCGCCAGCGGCGCGCGATCGAGCGCAGCTACATCACGGCGCTGCAGCGTGCGCGCGAGCGAATCGACCTCGTGTGCCCGTACTTCTACCCCGGCAAGGCGTTCCGGCGCACCCTGCGCCAGGCGGCGCGGCGCGGCGTTCAGGTGCGCCTGCTGCTGCAGGGCAAGCTCGACTACCGCATCGCCGGCCTCGCGGCACAGGTGCTGTACGACGAGCTGCTCGAGCATGGTGTGCGCATCTTCGAGTACACGCCGGCCTTCCTGCATGCCAAGGTCGCGCTGGTCGACGACGACTGGGCCACGGTGGGCAGTTCCAACATCGATCCGATGTCGCTGCTGCTCAACCTCGAGGCCAACGTCGTCGTCAGCGACGAGGCGTTCAACACGGCGCTGGCCGCGGCGTTCGAGCAGGCGGTCCTGGTCTCGCGCGAAGTCACCGGGCCGACGGTGCGTGCGGGGTGGCTATCCGCGCTGCGGCGCAGCCTGGTGGCCTGGACCGCGCAGTGGGTGCTGCGACTCGCCGGTCTGAGTGGACGCTATTGAGCCCGCCGCCGAAGCGCCTTCACCGCTTACCCTCGAGAGGGCAACGCCAGCGGCCTGGCGCAGCCGGATCCGCGGCGTTCACCTGGCGGGCGCGTCACCGAATCTGTTCGGCCCCGCCATGCCCCTGAGCAGGCCGTTCTCGACCAGCATCCAGAGCCAGCCGACGAAGGGGACCAGCGCGACGAGCACCCACCAGCCGCTCTTGCCGCGGTCGTGCCAGCGCTTGACGCTGAGTGCCAGGGCGGGCCACAGCAACAACAGGTTGACCGTGGTGTCGGTGGCCGTGGAAGACAGCCCGGCCACGCGCAGCAGCACGGTGGCGTACAAAGCCAGTCCCAGCATCGAGGCCACGCCCCACAGCCACCACGTGCGGCGGCCGATGCGGCCGTTGAAGTCGAACAGCAGTTGGCGCAGGGTCGGTACGTCGTCGAAAGGTTTGCTCATGGCCCGGATCCTAGCGGGCCGATCGTGGCAACCCGCTCTAGCGGATCGTCTTGCCGAAGCACACGCTGGTCGGGTCGCCCGCGTAGGCGCCATAGGCGGTGGTACGGCGCCAGCCGCTGGTGCGGTACAGCGCCATGGCAGGCTTCTGGCGCACGCCGGTCTCCAGCAGCAGCCGGCGGTAGCCCAGTGCAAGCGCGTCGGCCTCCAATCGGGCGAGGAGCGTGCGCGCCACGCCTTCGCGCCGCGCGGTGCGCGTGACGAACATGCGGCGGATCTCACCGGTGCGCGCGTCGATGCGCCGCAGTGCACCGCAGCCGACCGCGACACCGTCGCGCCACGCCAGCAGGTAGACCTCGCGCTCGCCGAGCGGCCCGTTGGTGGGTGCAGGACGGTCGTGCGCGAACAGTTCGGGGTACAGCGTGCGCGCCTCGATGCCGGCTTCGGCGAGCAGCGCCAGCGCCTGCAGGTGCTGCGGGTCCACCGGTTCGATGACCAGCGGCGCCGCGAGCCGTGCGTCGGAAACCGTGTCCATCAGGGGCTCAGCCCCGATGCGTAGCGGCACAACGCCGAGAGTTCGCGTTCGACATCCAGCGGAAAGCCCCGGCGCCCGCGGCGGCGGTCATTGAGCAGGTGCTCGAAGTACCGCTCGCGTGCGTACACGTCACTCCAGGCCGAGGCCAATGCGTTGACGATGCGCGCGTAGCGCTCGACGGTGGCACGCGGACGCACCGCATCGGGCAGGGTGCCCAGCCAGGCCATCGCGCGGCCGGTCAGTGCACGATCGGTGGCCAGCGGCGCGCGACGCACCTTCTCCCAGTATTCATTGGCCAGCAACGCGGCCATGCCTTCGGGAAGTTCATCCAGCGCGGCACGCGCCGAGTCGACCGACACGGGCTCGAAGTCCATCAGGCCGGAAGGGCGTGGGACGTAGTGGGACTTGGCAGCGGGGCGTCTCATGGCTCGAGTGCAAGAGCCCCCATTTTGGTTGGGCCCCGATGCCGCCGAGCGGCAATGTGTCACGCGTCCGTGCGGTTTTCGGCGAACGGCGGCATCCCGATGGCGCCCCGTTGCAGGACCTCGTGGGCGACGAGCCGGCCCACCTCGATGCCGCGCCAGTTGCGCAGCACGACGTTGGCCAGCGATGCCAGGAGCGCTCGCTCGTCGTCGGCGCGCGGCGCGAGCCAGGCCTCGAGCAGCGCGGCCATCACCACCTCGCAGGCCCGCGAGGTGTTGCCGTCGTCCATCTTGATCGCGATGCCGATGCCGGCCTCGGGCAGCGCGGCGCAGTACACGCCTTCGGCGCCGACCTTGCAGAACACCCGTTCGCCGAAGGCCTGCATCACGCGCGTATCGAAGCGTCCGCTGCCCGCCACCATGAAGGGCGCTTTCGCGACCGCCGCGCGAAGCCGCTCCGCGGCTGCCGCGCGCGCGGGGGCGAGACCCTGCCCGGTGGCCATGCGCGCGAAGGCGTGGGCCAGGTGCGTCAGCGGGATCGCATAGGTCGGGATCGAACAGCCGTCGGTGCCGCGCGGCGCGCTGGCCAGCCGCCAGCCGGTGGTGGACTCGATCGCGGCGCCCACCTCGCGCATGACCGGATGCTCGGGCTTCACGTAGCCGGCAAGGAACGCGCGTGCGTCGCGGCCCTCGGCCGCAGCCATCAGGCAACCCAGGCAGACGAAGCCCGCGTGCTTGCCCGAACAGTTGTTGTGCAGCGCGCCGGGCGTGCCGCCCGCCGCGGCCAGCGCGCGCGTCGACGCGTCGTGGTAGGGCCAATGCGCACCGCACTCCAGCACCTGCTCGTCCAGACCGACCTTGGCCAGCATCGACGCGGCGGTGCGTGCATGCTCGGGCTGGCCGCCGTGCGAGGCGCAGGCCAGCGCGAGTTCCTCGTCGTCGAGTCCATAGCGCTCGGCCGCGCCGCTTTCCACCAGCGGCAGCGCCTGCAGCAGCTTGATCGCCGAGCGCGGGAAGACAGGGCGGGCGATGTCGCCCGCCGATGCGACGAGCGCGCCGGCCGCGTCCATCACCGCGTATGCGCCTCGATGGAGCGACTCGACCATGTCGCCACGCCACGCCTGCGCCAACACCGGATTGCTCATGTCGTATCGACCTGTGTCCCGTACGCGACTGTAGCTTGCGGCGCGGCGGCGAGAATGGTCGCATGCCGGCCTCCGCGCTCGCCCTCGTGCTGATTGCCGCGCTGCTGCACGCCGTTTGGAACATCGCGGCCAAGAAGGCCGGCGGCAATCACCATTTCGCACTGCTGTCGGTGTCGATCACCGTACTGCTGTGGGCGCCGGTGGCGGCGTGGTTCGGGGCGACCGAATGGGCGCACTGGGGCTCGACCGAATGGCTCGTGCTGCTGGCCAGCGCTGCCGTGCACGTGCTGTATTTCACGGTGCTGCTCACGGGCTACCGCCGGTCCGACCTGACGGTGGTCTATCCGGTCGCACGCGGCAGCGGCCCGCTGCTGGCCTCCGCCGGCGCGGTGGTCGTGCTGGGCGAGCGGTTGAGCG
>Ga0209798_10002400_pt1 | contig 11053 bp, 16 predicted proteins | sample DOMMetBare3Fresh_FD_187475 | JGI IMG/M metagenome (GOLD analysis project Ga0209798, IMG submission 187475) | Wetland sediment microbial communities from St. Louis River estuary, USA, under dissolved organic matter induced mercury methylation -... | ecosystem: Environmental > Aquatic >...
TACATCAACCAATCCTGTACTGTCCAACCATCGGCCAACTGTACAACTCCATGGGGTACAACTGTCGTTAATGGCAGCTCAGTCACTGCGTTTAATACAGCCACTGTTCCTTCAGGATTCAGCTGTGTCAGCGAAACACGGGCATGTAGCAACGGGATATTATCTGGCAGTTTCGCCTTTGGATCCTGTTCTGCCCAAACTACTCGCACTATTTCAGTCTCCGTCACTCCAACAGGTACAGGAGCTGTTTCAAATATTACTGTCAGTGGAACAGGTGCAACGTGTTTGGCTACAATGTGTGAAGTGCCGATTAGTTGGACAGGTACGCTATCAGCAACGGGTACTTGTAGCGGTTCGCCAACAACAGTGACAGGTAACAGCGCTACAATTGAGACAGGAGCAACAACAGCGGGAATAACGTTGGCAAGTTGTACTGGACCTGTTTGTCCTCTTCCCTGGAATACAAGCACCAGCATTGCCAGTGGCGGTTCAGTGACTGCATATCAGGCAGCTAGTGTACTATCGCCAAGTACGTGTACAAGTCAGCTTCGTTCTTGCAATAACGGCATATTGTCTGGCACTTATAGCTATCAGTCCTGCACTGTTGTCCCGACCTACTCAATTACCGCAACTGCGGCAAGTGGTAGTGGTTCAGTCACATCCAGCATTTGTAACGGAGGCTCTTGCTCAGGTTTGGTAGCAGGAACCTATACTGTTGCGGTAGCGCTAAGCGGAGGTAATACCTGCACAAAAAGCTACACGATTAGCTCTGCAAATATCGCTGTTACCGTCAACAAAGACACTGGTCAAAGTACGACTTGTACAATGAATCCTTAGCCGTGTAGTTGGGTTGTCAAGTTATTGGCAACCCAACATTGCTGATTAGCAGGAAGGCGACTAAGCAATATTTTGGAGGCAATTTATGAAAAAATCTAAATTAGATGGGGATGAACAAGCACTTTTAGAAGCGTTTGAAGCGGGTCAGTTTGAATCGCATTTAACGCCTGAAAGAAAGGCGTTTATTGCAAGATCCGCCGCAGAAACCTTTAAAAAAGACAAAAGTATCAATATTAAAATATCAAGTCGCGATTTGTCAGCTATTAAAAGAAGAGCACTTGAAGAAGGCATTCCTTATCAAACCCTGGTTTCCAGTATTATTCAAAAATATATTTCTGGAAGTTTATGTGATGTTTTGGCCATTAAGTCTATAAATAATGCATAAAATCACGAAATTTGGAGGTTGGATTAAGCGATAGCCGTAACCCGACACATAAAATCACGAAATATTGGCCTACGCTATCGCTAACCCAACGACTTTCATTCTTTATTCCAATCCAACTCCCCATTGCCCCAAATAAAATCGTTGCTCTAATGGCGCCCGGGTGCGCTCGGCTAATTCGGCTGCTTTAAACTCATCGTCAAGCACATCAATATCCGCCTGATAGCCGACTGCCATCATAGACATGGGTGTGCAGTCGGCGGGAAGTTTAAAAACCTCACGCGCTTTTTCTGCGTTAAAGCCGCCCATTTGATGCACCACGAGGTCAAGCGCGGTTGCCTGATAGCACAGGCTGACACTGGCGGCTCCGGTGTCATACATCGCCCAGCGATTGGGCTTGCCGTTGTGGTTGAAGCTTTCCATCGCGATGGAAAGAATTAATATTGGAGCGTTTTTAGCCCACTGCTGGTTTTTTTCCGCCAGACAGGCAAACGCTTGTAGCCAGCTGGTTTCATCTTTGGCTTTAACACAAACAATATAGCGCCAGGGCTGGTCATTGAAGCAGGAAGGCGCCCAACGTGCGGCTTCCAGAAGCGCGATTAAATCCTCATCACTTACTGCTTTATCAGGGTCTATGGCTCGAGGGCTCCAGCGCGTTTGAATAAGGTCGTGGATTTTTACACGGGTCGTTGCTGGTTTATGTTGCATCTTTGCTCCTTTTTTTCATTCGATGTAGATAAGAATTGTTTTTTTGGTCACGGAACGGAAAATCAATGGAGGCTTGGCTAGCAAGAGCGTACCCCGGCAATTCTTGGAAAATAGCCATTTGTCTTATTATCGTACCATCCTTCAGAGTGTCAACACGCCATTTCGGTAATCACGAAAGGCCTGTTCAATTTCTTCTTGACTGTTCATTACAAAAGGCCCTGACTGGACAACGGGTTCTTTTAACGGTTTTGCCGCAAGCAATAAAAATCGGGACGGGTGATCTATTGTTTGCACACAAAGTTCATTGCCGTCGATGAACTGTCCCAGTTGCCCGGTTTTTAATGATTTATTGGGTTCACCTGTAACGAGTTCGCCTTCATATACATAAATCAGTACAGTGTGTTGTTCATCAACCGGTATGTTCAGAAATTGCTGCGGGCTTAGCAGAATATCGAAATAAAGCGGTTGAGTGGCAACCCCGGTTACCGGCCCGGCTACTGTCTGTTCATTAAACCTGTAGTCTCCAGCAATGACTTTGATAGCGCCACCGTTTGCCAATGCGACGTGTGGAATTTCATCCGCTGCAAATTCCTGATAATGCGGCGGTTTCATTTTATCTTTGGCGGGCAAGTTGATCCACAGCTGAAAGCCATGCAGCAAGCCGTCTTCCTGCTCGGGCATTTCCGAATGGATGATGCCGTGAGCAGCCGTCATCCATTGCACGGAGCCTGCACGCAAGTGTCCCTCGTTACCTAAATGATCCCGATGTAACATAGCTCCTGCCAGCATATAGGTGACTGTTTCAAAGCCACGGTGAGGGTGCTCGGGAAAACCACCGATATAATCTGCCGAATCATCCGACGCAAATTCATCGAGTAAAATAAAGGGGTCGAATAAGTTTTTCTGCTGTGGGCTGAAGCACCGTTTTAGTTTTACACCATCGCCATCTGACGTATTGCGCGCGGTGATTATAGTAGCCAGCTGTCGTGTTTGCTTAGTCATGATCGTATCCCCGATTTATATTTGTAGTAATTAAATGCGTGAATTAAGGGCTCAATTTTCGATAATGAAATCAAAGAATTTTGTTTATGTAATTTCCCCTCACCCAACCCTCTCCCTTTGGAGAGGGCTTTTTCTCTGCTCGTTGGCTGTTTGGCTTTTAATTCGTATGTAAGTAACGGTCTATCGAATAGCTGCCACCGCCCATTATCAATAAGGCGCTGGTTGCTGAAAACAACGCCAAAGCATATTCGATTCCCTGCGTGCTCAGAAAAAAACCGTTGCCGCCATGAACCTCAAACAGCGCAACCAGCATAGTGATTGCCGTTATCGCTGCCGCCGGACGGGTTAATAATCCCAGAATTAGGGCTATGCCTCCGAAAAATTCTGCACTACCCGCTACTATCGCCATTAAATACCCAGGATTTAATCCGATCGATGCCATCCACTGTGCCGTGCCATCCAGGCCAAAACCTCCAAATCAGGCAAATAATTTTTGGCTGCCATGAGCCGCAAATATCAAGCCTATCGGTAAGCGTAAAACCAGGGCGGCTAATCCGGCATGAGAATTTAGTAATTTGTTCATTGCTATCTCTTTTTAATGAATAATAAAATTTAACTTCGGATTCATTATAAGGAAGTTGTGGGGAATAAAAAGTGATACATTTTGTTTAATGAGTTCAGAATATTTGATCTATTGAAGGATGCGCATCATGAAATATCCTGTTACCCTCGATGCACTGGAAGTATTGGATGCGATTGAGCGCAAAGGCAGCTTTGCTGCGGCAGCGAATGATTTGTATCGTGTTCCTTCTGCGATCTCTTATACCGTTCAAAAACTGGAACAGGATCTGAATGTTATTTTGTTCCGTAAGGAAGGCAGAAAAGCGGTATTAACTGAAGCTGGAAGAGTGTTGCTGGAACAAGGACGAGAACTATTGGAAGCCGCCGAGCGTATGGCTATAGCGACTAAAAAAACCCATAGCGGTTGGGAGCCTGTATTTAGTATAGCCATAGATTCAATTCTAAACTTTGATTTTATTTATCCTTTGATAGCGAGGTTTTACGAACTGCAACCAGATATTGAAATCAACATTTATGAAGAAGTGCTGGGCGGGGCAGGGGAGTCAATCAGCAGTGGCCGGGCCGATTTGGTGATAGGTGGAGGAGCGGAATCTACTTCAGGCCACAATATCAAATATCGAAGAATTCAACAGATTGAGTGGATTTTTGTGGTTGCTCCAGGGCATGCTTTGTCTACAGCACCGCTTCCAATAAGCCAAGAACTTATTGAGCAACATCGTTTTGTAGTCGTAAGGGATTCGTCCAGAAATCAGGCCCCACAGAGCAAACGGATATTCACTAAGCGTCCCGTACTCAGTGTGCCATCCATTAATGAAAAAATTAGCGCATTAAGTTCAGGTTTAGGAGTCGGTTTTCTCCCCGCTCACCGGATTCAAGCCCTTATTGAGCAAGGCCGTTTGATCGCTTTACCCATTGCAGACCCCGTGCCCATAGATGCAGTTAATTTGGCCTGGAAAGTAACCAATAAAGGTAAAGTTTTGGGTTGGTTTATTGAACAGCTATCCAGTAATAAATTTTTTTACTGGTGATGTTGCAATGCCCATATTGCAGAGATTGACGTTAATATTGACGATACTATACTTCTTGGTTTAATCTGATTTACTTGTGCATCAGAAGTTAATTGTCACCTTGCCTGATCTGCCTATAACGATTTTTCTGAATGTTACGAACAACTAATTGTCTGTATTGTGAGCAAACCCCGGGGTTGTGTGACTGAATCTTTTGTATCCAATTTTGTAGTGAGCAACTGGAATGCCTGGGTACCAGGGATTAATGACAGTGATGCTTGGCTAAAGTGGTGTAAAGACGATCTTGTCATACAACAGGACAAGTCTGTAGTACCTGATTCAGTTCCAAAAATGCTACAGCGCAGATTAAGCCCATTGGCTAAAACGGTATTTAATTCCGCTGATAAATGCGTGGTGACAGGCGAACAAATTCCAACAGTTTTTAGTTCCGCACATGGCGAGATTTGTAAATCATTTGAGATGCTTAATGCCATTCAGGCAGGTGATGAAGTTTCTCCTACGCTGTTTAGCTTATCGGTCCATAATGCGATAGCGGGCTTATTTTCTATTGTCTACGCCAATCAACAGGAAATCACCGTTATCGCACCGGGACAGGAAGGAATTGCACCGGCTTTTATAGAGGGCTTAGGGATTTTGCAAGATGGCGCAGATGCTGTGTTGCTGGTTTTATACGATGAGCCCATCGCCGATTTTTATCCTGTTTCCCCTTTTAATCTTAATGCAGATAACTCCTGTGCACTGACGTTAAAAATAGCTTTAACAGGCGATGGTTTGCCTTTGCAATTTAGCCGGACATCGATGACTCGTGATGATGGTGAACAACCGATACAGTTATTTGCTTTTTTAAGATTTCTTCTGACTGAAGAAAGAACGTTGAATTTAGGAAAACTGGGGCATAGTTGGCGATGGCAAAAACGATAAGCTATGTCTGGCGTTTATTTGCAACCGGGCTTTGCTTTATCTGTTTTGGTTTTGGCGGCTTGATGTTGTGGGCGCTGGTTTTCCCTATCTTGTCTGTTTTGCCGGGCAGTCGCTTGCAGAAAATCAGTCGAGGTCAAAAACTGGTGCATTACAGTTTTTATTTTTTTATCGGTCTGATGCACAGATTGGGCCTAATGACTTACGAAATAGTAGGCTTAGAGAAACTTAACCGCTCCGGGCAACTGATAATAGCCAATCATCCGACACTGGTGGACATTGTTTTTTTAATTAGCCGGATTAAAGAGGCGAACTGTATTTTTAAAGAAAAACTATGGCACAATCCCTTTATGCGGGGAGCTATTCTTAATGCCGGGTATATCAGTAATAGCAATCCTGAAAAAATGATAGCTGAATGTGTTCAGTGGTTGCAGTCAGGCGGCTCCCTGATTATTTTTCCGGAGGGAACGCGGTCAATACCGGGTAGACCGTGTCGTTTTAAACGAGGAGCCGCTACAATAGCGTTACGGGCCAATAAGATAGTAACACCTGTCACTTTATCCTGTTATCCCAGCACTTTAACAAAAGCAGAGCAATGGTATCAAATTCCTTCTCGGCGCTTTCATTTAGCCATGCACGTTGGCGATGATATTCCGCTGGATGAATTTACAACAATTGAACCTAAATCAATTGCTGTGCGTCACTTAAATCGGTTTTTACAGGATTATTTTACTCAGCAGAGAGAAGTCTATAAACAGCATGGAAAATGAATTAAAACACACATTATTGATTCGACAGTATGGAAAATGAATTAAAACAATTAATTATTGATGCGCTGGATCTTGAAGATATTAGCGTAGCCGATATCGATAGCCACGATGCGCTTTTTAACGACGGTTTGGGTTTGGATTCAATAGATGCGCTTGAGTTGGGTTTGGCTATCCGTAAAAAATATAATGTAAAAATTGATGCCGACAAAGAAGATGTCGTGAAGATTTTTTCTTCCGTTTCGGCTTTGGCTGAATACATAGAATCAGTGCGCGTTTGAGGTTTTTATGAATAATTACCAGGAATGTGGGTTTTCGCGCAGGTTAGTGCGCCAGCACATCATACATAAGCCTATAGAAAGCGCATCATTCCGGCAGGGATTGCCGGAGTCCAGGTTCCATGGATGGCTTAGGGTTACCTTCATGGCACTGGATATCCGCTTCCCGGCGGGTATGACGAGTTGCCCGGAAATTTGTGTATAACGATGGGATGCGCCAGCAGGGTGGCGTAGGCGATTCTAGGGGTGCAGAAGCTAAAGCACCGCAGGGAACAGTTGCCGAGGAATGTACGTCATGAACAGTCGTGAAGAAATTTTAACGGCCATTACAGAAATCATGGTTGACATGTTTGAGGTTGACGAGCAGGCGGTTACCTTGGAAGCCCGTTTATATGAAGATTTTGATTTCGACAGCATTGACGCAGTCGATATGATAGTCAAGCTTAAGGAACTGACTGGAAAAGCCATCAAACCCGAAGATTTTAAAACCACCCGCTCCATCAGTGATGTTGTCGAGGTGGTTTATAAAATGCTGAATAAATGACATGCGTATTTTTGTAAACGGCGTTACAGCATTGTTAACTGTGCTTTATCCTCTAGTCGTTTATTTTGGCATCAATTATTTTGAGCCCTGGAAAATTGCAGCTATTTTGATGGTGTTATTGCTTATCAAGCTGGCAATCAGTTATTCCGATAATCATTGGAGCCGACCGTTGTTAATGGCGGGCGTGGTTTATTTTGGATTTGTCTTATGGAGTAATAATCTTTTTAACTTACGGTTTTATCCGGCCTTGGTTAACGGGGTGATGCTGGTGATTTTTTCATGGAGTTTACTGACGCCGCTTAGTTTGATTGAACGTTTGGCTCGATTACAGCATCCTGAGTTACCCCCGGAAGGCGTAATTTATACACGACATGTTACGCAGGTGTGGTGTGGTTTTTTTGTATTCAATGGCGCTATTGCTTTGGCAACAGCTGTTTGGAGCAGCTTTGAAATCTGGATTTTGTATAATGGCTTGATTTCCTATCTTTTGATGGGACTATTATTGGGCGGAGAGTATATAGTCAGGATGAAAACCCAGAAACATGTTCGGTGAGCTAATTCCGCTGTCGAATTGTCTGACGGCAACAAGACAGGCTACTTCAGCGATTGCTTATCATGCCGGGCATTATTATGGCGCTGGTCAATTTTATGATGCCGTTAAGTCTTGGGTTAACAGGTTCCAGTCGCAACCGGTTCAGCGCTATGCATTATTTTGCGAAAATGCTTATCCGTTTGCCGTTATGCTGTTTGCTCTTTTTCACGCTGGAAAAGAGGTCTGGATACCCGGAGATAATCGACCCGGCACGGCGTTGCAGCTCCAGAAACTGGATTGTCAGCTAATAGGCGATTGGGGGGCAATCCAGTCGTTTGATTATGGTCTGGAATCAGCAGCACGCTCCGGAAAGTCTTTATTGCCATTAGATCCCGCAGAAACCAAGCTGGTAATTTTTACCTCCGGCTCTACAGGAATGCCCAAGCCGGTAGTCAAACAACTGCAACAATTTCAGCTTGAAATCGAAACACTCGAAAAACAATGGGGCAAGCAGCTGGATAATGCTGCGGCTTTGGCAACCGTCAGTCATCAACATATATATGGCTTATTATTCCGCCTGTTATGGCCGTTATCGGCAGGACGCTGTTTTCATAGTGATTGTTATCTCAACCCTGAAGGCCTGGTGAAGGCAGCTCGGGACACTGAAGCATACTGGGTTGCCAGCCCCGCACATCTAAAACGCCTGGATCAAGATTCACCCTGGAACGGAATTGCCAGTTTATGCGCGGTGTTCAGTTCCGGCGCCGCCTTACAACATGAAGTCGCACAGCAAATTTTAACGTGTAGCGGGCAGCCGGTCATTGAAATCTTCGGCAGTACCGAGAGTGGCGGTATCGGCTGGCGACAGCAAAATTCTGCCTGGACGCTATTTGAAGGCATGTCGCTAACACAAACTGATGATGGCTGGCAGTTGTGTTCACCCTATTTAATTGATCAGGCAGGTTTACGTTTGGACGATCAAATCAGCTTACAAGAGGATGGCAGGTTTATCCTGCATGGGCGGCTGGACAGGATTGTCAAAGTAGAAGAAAAACGGGTGTCTTTGACAGATCTTGAGCAACGCTTGATGGAACTGCCTTGGGTAGCGGACGCCTTTGCCCTGATGCTAACAAAGCAAAGGGATGTCGTCGGTGCGGCAATTGTATTGACTGAGGACGGGATTCATTCACTAAAAACCCATGGTAGAAAACCGTTAATCAAACAACTGCGGGAAGCGCTTTACCACTACTTCGATGCGGTGGTCTTGCCCAGAAAATGGTTGTTTTTAGAACGGATGCCGTTGACTGCCGAGGGCAAGGTCGAACAAGCTGTTTTAAAACACTTGCTGGACATGGATAATCGAAAATTTCCTAACGTACTTGGGGTTGAAAAGACAGGTGATGGCGTTGAACTGAAACTCAGTGTGCCTGAGGAATTGATCTATTTTCCCGGTCATTTCCCTGGCTACCCGATATTGCCAGGCGTGGTTCAGATTGCCTGGGCAGAATATTTTGGCAAACTGTTTTTTGGTATTGATGAGCCGTTTTTACGCATGGAAGTTATTAAGTTTGTGAAAGTGATTCAGCCGGGTGCAGAACTCAAACTCAAGCTTAACTGGAAAGCATCGACGGGTAAATTGTATTTTAATTTCAGTTCAGAATCGGGTATGCATAGTTCGGGGCGGATGGTAATTTATTAGCATACAAAAGTATGGACAAATAGCCATACATAACTTATATTCCAGCCCATGAACAAGGCAATGTTTGAGTGGGATGAAAGTAAAAATAGTGAGAACTTGCTAAAACATAAGGTTTCATTTTTTGAAGCTCAGTTTGCGTTTTTCGATGATAAAAGGATTATTGCTGAAGATGTGACGCACAGCGATATTGAAAAAAGATTCTACTGTTTTGGCAAAAATCGCTCAGGATCTGGGATTTTAACGGTTCGGTTTACGTATCGAGCAAATCACATCCTTATTATCGGAGCGGGTTATTGGCGAAAAGGCAAAAAAGTATATGAGCGAGAAAATTCAATACAGTGATGAACCCTTGGGTGAGATTAAAGTTATTCCTGATTTTTTACCCTCACCGCAGCAACTGGCACTCAAAGAAGAAAATGTAAAAGTAACTATTTCTTTAAGTCGTGAGAGTGTTGATTTTTTTAAGCAAGAAGCGGACAAGCATCATACGCAATATCAAAAAATGATACGGAAATTATTGGATATTTATGTTGAAAAACAAAAATCTTCTTAATAATCTTCAACAAGAATTTACTCTTAGACGTGTAAACGGAGATACGGCATTAAAACTTGCATCATAGTCCCTGTTTATAATCATGAAGACGCGATTCCTCATGTGATCGCAAAATTAAAAGTTCATGGCTTACCTTGCTTGCTGATTAATGACGGAAGCTCAAGCGTTTGTTCTCAAGTATTAAGTGACTGCGCGCAGCACGAGTCTAAGTGGATTACTTTATTAACCCGGCACGAAAATGGCGGCAAAGGCACGGCGGTTATGGATGGTTTTAAAGAGGCCATTCGTCTGGGCTTTACTCATGCCATACAAATCGATGCGGATGGTCAGCACGACTTTAACGATATTCCCAAGTTTCTTGAAGCCAGCAGGCTAAATTCTCAGGCAACGATTCTGGGGAATCCGCTTTTTGATGAAAAAGTGCCAAAAGGCCGGCTTTACGGGCGAAAATTTACCAATCTGTGGATTTGGATAAACACCTTATCTTTTGCGATTGCTGATGGCATGTGCGGCTTTCGGCTATATCCGCTGGAGGCTGTTGAACAGTTGATCAGCACAACGCAGCTCGCTAAACGCATGGATTTTGATATTGATATAGTTGTGCGTTTGTACTGGCAAGGCCTAGAGTTTATCAATATACCGACCTCGGTAAAGTACCCTTACGATGGCGTTTCACATTTTCAATTATGGCGAGACAATTTAATGATCTCAAAAATACATGCCAGACTGTTTCTTGGCATGCTGATTCGCATCCCCCAATTGCTACTCAGGCATTGGCAATGAAGCAATCTGGCTCAATGTTGATGAAAAAGGTGGCATTCGATGGTCAACCTTTGACTATAGAAGATATTTGTCTGATTGCCTGGCAACAGGCAGATATTGAATTAAGCCAACAAGCTGATTTTGTCACACGGATCGATAAAGGTGCTTTGTTTATCGACACTTTGTTAAGAGAAGAAGGCTTTGTTTATGGCGTCACTACGGGTTACGGTGATTCCTGCACGGTGTCCATTCCACTTTATCTGGTAGACGAATTACCAAAATATTTGTACACATTTCACGGTTGCGGATTGGGTGATCATTTTGATGCGCCTACAACGCGCGCTATTTTGGCCGTTCGCTTGACCAGCCTGGCATGCGGTTTTTCAGGAGTCCGATATAAATTATTGCAACACCTGGTGCAATTATTAAAGCAGGATATTCTGCCGCTTATTCCCCAGGAA
>Ga0209798_10002401_pt1 | contig 11050 bp, 10 predicted proteins | sample DOMMetBare3Fresh_FD_187475 | JGI IMG/M metagenome (GOLD analysis project Ga0209798, IMG submission 187475) | Wetland sediment microbial communities from St. Louis River estuary, USA, under dissolved organic matter induced mercury methylation -... | ecosystem: Environmental > Aquatic >...
AACTACTCAAAATTACAGCGGATTAATCCGTCCCATGCGGTTTCGAGAGTCTGGCACCGCGGTTGCTCTATCGTCGGTACATCAAAGCACATGAAGGAGCATCCAATGAAACTCTTACTCGCAACCATGTTTAAGAAAGTGCCAGTCCGCAAAACCAAGCAGCGCGCGACATTCTGCAAACAGTGCGGCACGAGAATTTACTCGTTGTCGTTTCTCAAAGCCCATCTCGAATCCCATCAACGCAAATCACACTGAACATAGAAGGAGGCAGACAATGGAATTCCCAGTGATCCCATGGAAAGTTTTTCTCGACGCCTTGCAGCATCAACAACCCGGCACGTTGGAACTTTGGTTGCGCCGTTGGTGGTTCACCAACGAAGGCGTGATCATGGAGAACTCAGCTTGGCAGGAAGCGGTTAGCCGCATCGACAACGGCGCAGCGAATCATGAAACTGTTCAAGCGTAATGCGATCAACGATTGTCAGCGCCCTGTAACACCGCGCTGCAATCACCCGCTCGCTGTGATCGTCGATCCCACTGAGCGCGAGTTGAAAGAGCTCGAAACCATGCTCGCGCGCTGTCCCAATTGCAGCCAATGGCATCCCGGCAACGGACCGATCATGGCGGTGCTAAACAGCCGCCAAGGTTCCAGCCGCAATAATTCCAGCAATCACACACTATGAATGACCAAAGACTTCACCGACACCAGGAAAGTGCAAACATGGAAGCCCTAAAGATCATCCTGCCGAGCGCCGAACGCCGACCCTGCGTCTGCGGCGCCACGCTTTATCGCACCAACGTAACCAGGCCCGACTGCGAACCGATCTGGCTCTGCTCGCGCCACTGCGGCGCCCGCGGCGCAACCTACGAAGGCGCACTGCGGCGTAAAGTGAGACTGGACTTGTTGAGCTGGGGCGACCTGCGGCGCAACGCGCAAACATTGATCGCGGCGGAGGAAGAAACAGACGACGAGATGGTTTTGCAGTAACGATGACTCCCAAGTCGCCCTATTTTGAGCTAACTTGAACCCGCCCATTGGATAAGATCCATCTAAAATGACCGGATAACTAATAACCTTAGAAGCGACGATTTTCCGCTTGCGAAGCGGTGCAGCGCGTCTATATCACCTTACCGAGGAAGCATTGAACTAGATAGTCGGGACGTAAGAGTCTGACCACTTTCCCTTTCCCGAATCAATTTACCGCCGATACGCGATTGCTGACGAACGCATGCTGCAAGAGGCCGGTGAGAAATTGGCGCGGCTTCACTCTTCGGACGATCACTTCACAGTTGGTAAGAATTCATAAATCGGTGTAGCAATTTCCACAAAATATTCGGAGAACTCCCACAGGATTGAATCGTAGGAGACTAAAGTTCAATCCTGGCATCACCTCGTGATGATCACTCTGTCCGCCCGCACCAGCACGTTCGGTGGTATCGTCAGGCCGAGTTGCTTCGCGGTATTGAGATTAACGGTGAACTCGAAGCGCATCGGCTGCTCGATGGGAATCTCGCTCGGCTTGGTGCCTTTAAGAATCCTATCGACCTGGTGCATGACTATCTGGAGGGTCTCCAACTGGTTCGGGCCGTAGGACATGAGCCCGCCAGCATCCGTATAAGATGAATTTTCGTACATTGTCGGCAACCGACTCTTTGTCGCCAATTCCAAAAGGTGCGTCCGATTGAGATTAGTCAATACGTCGGTGATGACAAACAGCGCATCCGGCCGCTTGCGTGTCATCTCGGAGAAGGCGTTGTCCAAGTCCTTGGGTTCACGGACCGCCAACGCATGCACGGTTACCCGCAATCCCTGCGCCGCGCGCTCGAGCTCGCCGAATTTCAGGGTCATGCCACGATCCGTTGAATTCCAAAGCACCGCCACGCTCGCCATCTTAGGAAAGGTTTCCTTCAACAGATCGATGCGTTTGCCACTGAGCTCAGTTTCCAAAGCGCTCACTCCGGTAATGTTTCCACCGGGCTTGGCAAAGCTAGAGACGAGTCCGGTGGCCACCGGATCGCCGGCGCCCGATATGACGACGGGGATCGTCGAGGTGGCTTGCCTGGCGGCTTGAGCCGCCGGAAACCCCGTCGTTACAATTACGTCCAGAGGAAGGCGCGCGAGTTCGGCGGCGAATTCGGGAAGGCGGTCCATCTGGCCATTCGCAGCGCGGCGCTCGAAAGCGACGTTCTGACCTTCCACGTAGCCCAATTTAACCAAGCCTTGCTCGATCGATGCAGGGGAAGTGGCTGGCGCCAGACTTCCCACCGTCAACAGACCGATCCGGTAAACCTTCTTCGCCTGCTGCGCCTCGGCTATCACTCCAACAGCAAGCAGCAACGCGACGACTAGGATTGATAAGACAGAAGCTTTTTTCATTGTCCACCTCGCTCTGGAGACTATCACGCATGCGGCAGTTGCGAAACGTGTTATTTACGGCAGAAAGGAAACCGGATTGGTCGAGGGGGAAAGGCTAATTTCGAAGGAGTTCGAGCGCTTGCCGACGAGTATTGAAAATATGGACCCTTCGAGCGGCTTCACTCGCACCCTGGCTGCGGTGCCAATTGTGCCGGCGGTGCGGGCCCACTCGATCGTCGCGATTAACGATGACGGCCCGCCGGAAAAAGGGACGGTGTGTGTTCAGATACCAGAGCGCGCATATTGAAGGTGCGGCATCGGAGAAGATCGTCCGCTCGGGCCATTCGGTGCAATCGCAGCCGGAGACCATCGACGAAATCAAGCGTATCCTCGCCGAACATCTCAAAGAAAGTAAACCTCAGAGTCAGAATGTTGCGCCGTTAGTTAACTGGCTGTGACGATCTATTATGTTTTGCATGTCGCAGTGGCGCTGGTTCTGAGTGGAAAGCCCGGCGAAAATGAAGTAAGCAATGGGAAATAGCGGAATCAATTCAATATCGTGAGCGGGGTTTGAACCCCGCTCACGACCCAAGGGGATGCTCGGCCCCCTTTGGTAACCCCATTTATCAGTGCCCGCAGCAAGCTGCGGGGTTTTATGGAATATAGGAGCTCCCATGGCAAATTTGCAGTTGACGATGGCGCTTTCGCATTACGATCGGCATTTACCGTTGTTCGACGGCTCGGTGACGGCGGACAAGGTTGACTTACAAGTGCTCGAGGTCGGCCAGTCCCATCCGCTCAAGCATGGCCAGGACCGTCATGAGCGGATGTTGCAAAAGGGCGAGTTCGATATTTGCGAGTTGTCTTTGTCGTCTTACCTGATCGCTAAGAGTCGCGGCATGCCGTTCACGGCGATTCCGGTTTTCCCGCGCCGCTTATTTAGCCTGTCGCAGATGTGGGTGAATGTGAATGCCGGCATCAAGACGCCGCAGGATCTGGTCGGCAAAAAGGTCGGGCTGAGTACTTTCCAAACCACCCTGTCAGTGTTGGCCAAGGGCGATTTGCAGTCGGAGTATGACGTGCCGTGGCGTGAGATTGACTGGTACATTTCCAAAGACGAGGCGGTGCCGTTAAAGCCCATGGCCGGGGTGAAGATGCAGCTGCTCAAGAAAGGCCAGAAGATCGGCGCGATGCTGGAGGCGGGCGAGATTGACGCTTTGATGGTGCCCCATCCGCCGGAGGAAGCGTTGCGCGGTGGCGGGACGATTCGTCGTTTGTTCGCTGATCCCAAAGCAGAGGAAGCAAAGTATTTTCGCAAGAACGGTTATTTCCCGATCATGCATGTGATCGCCTTCAAGGACGAAGTCCTAAATAATAATCCCTGGCTGGCGAAATCCGTGACGGCTGTCTTTGATAAGGCTAAAGCAGCTTGCATGGAATACTACGACGATCCTAACTGGTCGCGTTTCGTCTGGGGCCGCCATCTGTTCGAGGAAGAGCGGGCGGCTTTCGGCGACGATCCTTGGCCCCATGGCATCGCTAAAAACCGCGCTAATCTTGAGCGCTTCGTTGGCTATTCTCTCGATCAGGGTTTGATGGAAAAAAAGCTTTCGGTTGAAGAGTTGTTTGTCGAAAATTAATCGGCATGAGCCATGGCGCTGACGGTTAAGTGTCCAACTTGTCGTGCAGAGACTCAGTGGGAAAATAATCCCCACCGGCCGTTTTGTTCCAAGCGCTGCCAAATGGTCGATCTGGGTGCGTGGATCGAAGAGCGCTACAAGATACCGGGCGACGATCTTGAAGCGCTGCTCGACGACGAGGACGACGACAAGAAGATTCAATGAGTGGAATGTTTGCTGATCACGCGAGAAACAATTAGCCGCCGAATCGACATTCCCTAGTTCGTTGCCACTAAGCGATTTACAGCCAGCACGACTCTATGAGCATCCATCCCACAGCCGTGATCGATCCCAAGGCCGAGATCGATACGTCGGTCGAGATCGGGCCTTACGTGGTCATCGACAGCCCGGTTAAGATCAAGCGCGGCACGCGGGTGATGGCCCATGCGTATCTCACTGGTCTGACCGAAATCGGCGAGGATAATGAGATCCATCCGGGAGCAGTGATCGGCGGCGCGCCGCAGGACCGGGCCTATAAAGGGCAGGAAACTTATCTGCGCATCGGCGACCGCAATATCATCCGCGAGTATGCGCAGATCCATCGTGGTACAGCTGCCGGTTCAGCAACCGTGATCGGTAGCGATAATTTTTTGATGGCCACGTCTCATGTCGGCCATAACTGTGCGCTCGCCGACAATGTCATTCTCGCCAACGGTGCTTTACTGGGCGGCTATGTGGAAGTCGGCAAGAACGTGTTTATTTCCGGCAACTGTGTGGTGCACCAGTTCGTCAAGATCGGCGACTATGCTTTAATGCGCGGCCAGAGCGGCACCAGCAAGGATGTGCCGCCCTATGCAGTCATTGACTGGCAGCATACGGTGCGCGGCGTGAATGTAGTCGGACTAAAGCGTGCGGGATTCGATGAAACGCGCATCCGGGCGATCCGCCAGGCGTTCCGCGTGTTGTTTCGCGGCGGGCGAAACCTGGCGCTAGCCGTCAAAGAGATAGAAAAGGACGCGAGGGCCAACAGCGACGTGTTGGCCCTCTTGGAGTTTATTAACTCTTCGAAGCGGGGAGTTTGCTTCGGCGCCGATTAACGGCGCTGTGCCGCGATGGTCTCGGGCTGAGGCGCGTCGGGTGCGGCGCCGACGAAATAGATCGGCTCCGTGCCCTTCAAGTGGGCCGGGGTCACCACATAGTTGCCGCGCACCGACGGATAGATGATGTTGTTGGCAACATCCGCTCTCCCACCAGTCAAGATGAAACCAAGGCCGCCAGTCAGCAGTCCCAATCCCGCGTAGGTCACCTTCGCCGGGATATAAAACACGCTGGCGAGCGCCGAGCCAAAACCGTAGCCTAACTCTTCCGTCACCGGTTCAGCAGGTTGACTGTTCGTTCCCGCCGTCTGGGCATACAAAGGAGTCGACAATACGGTCACCAATGAAGCCAGGGCAACGCCCTTGAGCATTTGTGTTTTCATGGCCTGAACATATCGCAGGGTTGTGTTACTGTCAATAAAGTAATTTTAAAAATTTTAGGTAATTTTCATTTGGCTAATTCTTAAGTATCGCTAGGCGGATTTTGGCGGGTTAGCTTTTCCTGACACTCGTTACAACTCCTTTACGCGGCAACCCTAAAGTTTTAACCACTGAAACGCGATTATTGATTGGATCCTATATGACGCTATCAGTCTACTGGAATGACCTAAGGCTTAGCTAGGAAGTAGTGCTCGTAACAGCTGCGGATGCGTTCACGGCGGAGCTGGTAGTCGCGTAGGAGTTTTTGACCAGACTTACTGCCCCGGTTTGCATTCTTACCGTTAGCGTTGCCGTAACCGAGTGCTTTGGCGATGCCGTCGAGCCTGCCGGCCTCGGCGTCGAAACCGTCGAGGGATTGATCCCGTTCCAGACGCAGGCGGTGGTCGAGTCGGCGTAAGAAAAGATAGCCGTCCGCGAGTAAACGGTACTCGGGCGGTTTTAATATCTTCGCGGTGGCGAGCGCCTGGAGCGCGGCCAACGTCTCACGTTGGCGTAGATCGGCTATTCGATTTCCATGGGCGAGTTGTAACATTTGCGTGAGGAACTCGATATCGACGAGCCCGCCGCGGCCTTTCTTGAGGTTGAATCTGGTTTCGTCTTCGCCGGCGAGCTCCCGTTCCATGCGCATGCGTAGGTGATGAATCTCGCCGACGCCCTCCGTGGTAAGGCCGGTGCCGTAGGCGCACTGATCAATGACCTGCTCGACTTCTTTGCCCAGCGATTGGTCGCCGGCGATGAAGCGCGTCTTGATTAGTGCCTGGCGCTCCCACAGCTGCGCCGCACTGGTGTGATACTCGCGATAGGCGTCGAGGGAACAGACCACCGGTCCAGCCTTACCGGACGGCCGCAGCTGCATGTCGATCTTGTAAGCAATACCTTCTTCGGTGGGCGCCGAAAGATAGGTCGGCAGACGCTGACCGACGCGGACGTAATATTCGTGGGCGGGCAATCGTCCTTGGGAACCGCCGCGGCTTTGCGCATCCTCGCCGGCGTCGTAGACGAAGATCAGATCGAGGTCGGAATTATAATCGATCTCGCGGGCGCCCAGCTTGCCGCCGCCGATGACCGCAAAACGGCCAGCGGGAACCGCGCCGAACTTTTCGCTCAACTCGCCGAGAGTGAGGTCGAGAGCGGCTTGTAAACAGGCTTCGGCGAGATCGGAGAGTTGCTGTAGGACCGGGATGAATTCGATCGATCCGCCGAGATCATGCAGGCCGATGCGGATGAACTCTTCGGTTTTGTAGCGGCGCAGCGCATTCAACTTCGCTTCGACACCGTCGGCTTCGCTCATGTGGTGAAGCAGTTCGCTGAGCATGTCGTCTTTCGATTTATCGATGCGCGTCAGATCGACACGAATCAAAGTATCGATAAGCTCGGGGCGCTGCAAAAATAAGTCGGTGAGAAACTGGCTGTCGGCGAACAGCGTGATCAACAGCCGCATGGTTTCCGGCTTCTCGGCTAGCAGCGTCAAAAAGCCGGTGCGCCCGCCGATACGATGGGTGAAATTCGCGAGATTGAACAGCGCCCGGTCCGGCGCGCCTGACTTGGCGATCTCGGCGATCAGAGCCGGGCCGAGGGTGCGCAAAACTTTCAAACGTTTGGGGCTTGGCGGCGAATAGACTTCGCCATCGCGCACGGCGAGCAGATTTTCATACGCTTTTGCCGGATCGGCGAAGCCAACTTTGGCTAATTGCTTGGTGATCACCGCCTCATTGTCGAGATCGTTCCAGATCGCGCCCTCGGCACTGGCGCCTTTGCTCTCGATTTCTTTCTGTGCGCTGTAAAACAGCCGGTCGAAAATATTGCGCACGGTATTGGTGTAGCGCCGGTGATCGCGCCAGAAAAGTTCCCGCTCGTCTAGCTTGCCTTTGACTGCGTAGCCCAAGCGCCGCGCGTAGGCTTGTTCTTCATCTTTACCCTCGGGGATCGAGTGGGCATGGCCTTCCTGGACGATTTGCACTTTGTGTTCGGCTTGGCGGAGAAATCTGTAGGCTTCAATGAGCTTGTCGCGTTCTTCGATGGAAATGAATTTCAGCTTCGCCAATTGCGCCAACGCCGGCAGGGTGCTCGGCCCGCGCAGGCTTGGCTCGTAGCCGCCGCTGACCAATTGCAGCGCTTGGGTGAAAAACTCGATCTCGCGAATGCCGCCGTAGCCGAGCTTGATGTTGCGCGCTTTTTCATCGCCTGAGAGCAGTTCATTTTCGATGCGCGACTTCATATGGCGCAGCTCATCCACCGTGGTGTAGTCAAGGTAGCGCCGGTAGATAAACGGCTCGAGCTCTTTGAGAAAATTCACGCCGAGTTCGATGTCACCCGCCACTGGCCGAGCCTTGATCATCGCCGCGCGCTCCCAGCATTGTCCCCAGGACTCGTAATAAAGCATCGCGGAGTCTATGGACTGCACCAACGGCCCGTTGGCGCCGAGCGGGCGCAGACGCAGATCGATGCGAAAGCAGAAACCGTCGTCGGTGATATCGCCCATGGCTCGGATGATCTTCTGGCCAATCGCGCTGAAAAATTCCCGCGCGCCGGTTTTGCCTTTGCGCCCGCCGGCGCTTTCCCCTTCATCGTCTTCGTAGAGAAAGATCACATCGACATCGGAGCTGAAGTTAAGCTCGCCGCCGCCCAACTTGCCCATGCCGATAACGACGAAGCGATTGGGATTATTCGATCCAGGCAGATGGAGTTGGCCGAAATCTTTTTCCACTTCCGTTCGGGAAAATCGATAAGCCGCGTCGAGCGCTGCGTCAGCCAGTGCCGTCAATTCGCGGACGGTTTCTTCCATGGTTACTGACGGCATCAAGTCGCGCGCGCCGATGCGCAGGTACTCGCGCTGTTTGTGCTGGCGCAGCGCGGCGCAAAAGTCATCGAGAGACGACGACCCTTTAACTGCGGTGTTGAGATCTTTGGCATGTGCACTGGCGGTTTTTTGTTTGATCTTGACTTGGCGCAGGAACAGCTCCGGCCAGTTGGCGCCTGCGCGGATGAGAACCTCGCTGAGAAATGCGCTGGCGCCGAGCAGACCGATGAGCACGGGCAAGTCCGGAGCGGGAATTTGTTTGAGGAACTTAGCGCTGCTGTTGTCGAGCAGGCGCGACAAGTTTGTTTCAGCGAGAGCGGGCGATGGACTTTTCTTGATCAGCTGCTCGACCGTCTGTCTTTGCGTGGACGACGGCAACTTTTTTCTCAGGTCGCTCATGATTCTACATTAAAGGCCGCCCGCGCGTCCTTCAAGGCCCGATCGGCGGGCGCGGATCGAAGACTCTCGGATTCGGATATTCTCCCGCAAAGGCGCTAAGACGCCAAGTTCGGAAATTTGTTATTTTTACCTTGGCGCCTTTACAGGAGAAACTCTGATTTATTTGTGCGTTCTTTGTAATGGTATCGCTGTGAATTTGCGTTACCCGAGCGATTTTCTAAAGAGTCAAAGACTCTCGGATTCCGATATTTATCTCGCCAAGGCGCCAAGGCGCCAAGGCGCTAAGTAAGACTCCTTGTCATTTCGACCGACGGGAGAAATCTTTCTTAGATTTCTCGCCTTCGCCACACTGTGTGAAAACTCTTCGGAGCCCTTCGACTGGGCTCAGGGCGAACGGATAAGTAGTCATATTTGTTACAAGCAGGCTCCGTTCGTGCTGAGGCCCTCGAAGCATGAACGGAATTTTCACACAGTCTGGTGCTCGGGATGACGGGCCTCGGCCCGTCACCTTTGCGCCTTAGCGCCTTGGCGAGAGATATTCCGACTTCCGGTTGCCGTTTCGCTGCGCTGAGCTGCAGTGGTGAATACACCTACCAGCGCCGTGAACCTTGTCTGATCCAAGTTGACAGCGAAGTTAAGGGTCGAGTAGGCTCTCGAACCAGAAGAGCACTCACCTTGTCTCTGTGGTGAAAACTCTTTCAGGAGATCCCAGATGGCCCGAGTCGGGGTTAGCAAAAAGAAAAAAAGTCCGACCGTCGCTGAACTGAATCGACTCAAGAAAGAGTTGAAACGGGTCACCGAGCAGCTTGAGGCGCGCGAGCGCGAGCTTGCCGAGGCGACCGAGCAGCAGACCGCGACTGGCGAAATCCTGCGCGTGATCGCTAACTCTCCCAATGACATTCAGCCGGTGTTGGATACGGTGATCGCCAACGCGGTGAAATTGTCCGGTGCGACCAAGGGCCATATTCGTCGGCTCGAAGACGGCTTTCTCCATGTCGTCGCCCATTGCAACGAAACCGCTGAACAAATCGAGCACCTGCGCGCCAATCCGATTCCCCTCGCGCGGGCTGTTTCGATACTCGAAAACCGCGTGGTGCACCGCCACGACCTTCAGGAACGTAATCGGCTACTGGGAATCGATCCCGTCTTAGGTGCGCGGACGCAACTTGGCGTGCCACTGATGCGACATGGTGAGCCCATCGGCAACATCATGATTTGGCGGGATGTCGTCGAGCCGTTTACGCATCGGCAAATCGATCTGGTCAAAACCTTCGCCGACCAGGCGGTCATCGCCATCGAGAACGTCCGCCTCTTCAAAGAACTCCAGGAACGCAACGCGGAACTGCGCGAGGCGTTGGAGCATCAGACGGCGACATCCGAAGTACTAGGCATCATCAGCCGCTCGCCGACCGACATTCAGCCGGTCCTCGATGCGATCGTCGAGAGCGCGGCAAAGGTTTGTGGGATCGATGACATGACGTTACGTCTCCGCGACGGTAACCATATGGTCGCACGATCTCATTTTGGTCCCGTACCTCCTCCTCCAAGCCGCGTCGAAGTCAGTATCGACGCCCCAGAATTTTGTTGGATACGAGAGCACGGCACGCTCCATATCTCGGATATTAGAGCCGACAACGAATTCCCATTTTGGGGCTCTGAGAGCAAAATACGCACGCTTTTAACTGTGCCCCTTTGTCAGCAAGCTGGTCTGATCGGATCCTTTACCGCCATTCGCTGCGAAGTGTGCCCCTTCACACCGGCGCAGATCAAGCTGCTCGAAACCTTCGCCGACCAGGCGGTCATCGCCATCGAGAACGTGCGGTTGTTCCAGGAACTCAAGGAGTCGTTGGAACAGCAGACCGCGACGAGCGAGATTTTGGGTGTCATCGCCAGCTCGCCGACCGATGTGCAACCGGTGCTGGATGTAGTCGCGGAAAACGCCGCGCGATTGTGTAGTTCAGATGATGCGCAAATCTATCGCGTAGAAGCGGACCTGTTGCGCAAGGTAGCGAGCTACGGCGCTATTCCAAGTATGCGTGCCGTTGGTGAAACGCGTCCGATCGCTCGCGGCACGGTAAGTGGCCGCGCCATCCTTGAGCGGCAGACAATCCACATTCGGGACATGATGGCCGAACGCGTGGAGGATTATCCGGAAGCTCGATACATCGACGAACGAATGGGAATTCGCACATCCCTCGCTGTTCCATTGCTGCGCGACGATGTCGCGGTCGGCGTCATTTTGATCCGCCGCAAGGAGGTCAGTCCTTTCACCGACAAGCAGATCGCTCTTCTCAAAACCTTCGCCGACCAGGCGGTGATCGCCATCGAGAACGTGCGG
>Ga0209798_10002402_pt1 | contig 11049 bp, 8 predicted proteins | sample DOMMetBare3Fresh_FD_187475 | JGI IMG/M metagenome (GOLD analysis project Ga0209798, IMG submission 187475) | Wetland sediment microbial communities from St. Louis River estuary, USA, under dissolved organic matter induced mercury methylation -... | ecosystem: Environmental > Aquatic > Freshwater...
ATTGTGAAAGCCAGGGCGCCTGAAATTGACGTCCGTGCCGGGCGTAGATCTCATTCCTCAAGAGACGGAGCTCGTTAAGACTCAGTCCATGTAACATCTGCGCGGAAATTGGTTTGTTCTCAAACAATTCCATATCGCCAGGTGCGATGGCAATCTTGCGTGATCGCTTTTGCGCTTCAGCAATAGTCAGCAGGTTTTTCTGTTCGATCGCCGAGAGTTGGGCTGGCTTAAAGTCATTACTGGCTTTGTACCAGTATCGTTCGTCGAAATATTTCTGCAGCCACGGCTCTGCAAATCGCTTACCGTGAATCGCCTCAATCTCAGAACGCAATACCAACCATTCGGCTCCGCTGTGAGTGCCGAGCTTTTTTGCTGTCAGCGCGCGCGTGCGCCAAAAGCGCATGTCGCCCGGCTGCACCGTTGGGTGCATGCGGGCTTCTGCGTCGCGAATGACATCAAGATTATGCCGCTCGACATCGTTGAGATCTGCATTGCTGAAGCTTGGGTTGGCTTTAAACCAATCCTGTGATTCCAGGTGGGTTTTTATTTCGGCGTCTTTAAAAACGCGGCCATGACGACCAAACACAATGCCGCGTAACAGCTTCAGGTCCTCCAACGGCATACCCGCCATTTGGGCCGGCTTGAGCGCGGATTTAGCAAAGTCAAAACTCTGCCAGCGAGCCATGCTGTCCTGGGCTAAAACTGCAGCGGCACAGGTAAAAAGCAAAGCGGCGATCAGCGAGAGGCGAGATACGAACAGGGGAAGCTTCATAGCGCTCCTTCGCGGCGGTTCTTAGGAAGTTCACTTGAACTTAGTTTGGTTTTATAGTGCCAGACCGCTCAACAGTTTCCGTTCAGCCAAAAATATCGCGCACTTTATCAACCAGGCCTTTGTCTTCGAGATCCTTGTTCTCGACGTCGGCAAGTTGCTCCAGCAACCGTCGCTGTTCTCTCGTCAGGCTGGTTGGCGTGACAACAGTAACCGCCACGAATAGATCGCCCTTTCCCCGGCCGCCAAGAACGGGCATCCCCTGGCCCTTCAAGCGAAAGACGGTTCCCGTTTGGGTGCCGACCGGGATCTTCAGATTCTGATCACTGCCGAGAGTCTTGACTGAAATCTCAGCTCCCAACGCGGCCTGAGCAAAAGTGATGGGTACTGAGGAATAGAGATTACCGCCCTGGCGTTCGAATTGTTCATGCTCCGAAACATGGATGACGACGTAGAGGTCCCCGGCCGGGCCGCCACTCGCGCCCGACTCCCCCTCTCCCTGCACCCGCATGCGTGATCCTGTCTCAACGCCGGCCGGAATTTTTACTTCCAACGATTTTTCGCGTTCGATGCGCCCGGCGCCCTTACAATCCTGGCAGGGCGTGCCAATTACGCGACCCACTCCCCTGCAGGCGTGACAGGTCCGCGCGACTGAAAAGAATCCCTGTTGATAACGAACCTGTCCGGTACCACCGCACGTTTGGCAGTTTTCAGGCGTGGTGCCCGGAGCTGCGCCAGCACCTTTGCAATTCTCGCAATTCTCAAGGCGCGGGATTCGCAGTTGCGCAGTCATCCCGGCGGCAGCCTCTTCAAGGCTAATTTCCAAATCGTAACGAAGGTCGGCGCCTCGCTGCGCGGTTGGGCGGCGTCCACCCGCTCGATTCCCGCCAAAGACATCGCCGAACCCAAACAGATCTCCGAGAATATCTTCTATACCGCCAAAACCAGGCGCGCCCCAATTGGCTCCGGCACTGCTCGAAACGCCCGCGTGCCCGAAGCGATCGTAACGGCGGCGCTGTTCGGCATCGGACAGTACCGTATACGCCTCGGAAACTTCTTTGAATTTTGCTTCGGCGGTTTCATCGGTTTGATTAACATCAGGATGATGCCGCCGCGCCAGTGCACGATACGCGCTCTTGATTTCCTGGTCAGTCGCAGTACGACTGACGCCCAGAACTTCATAATAATCTCGCTTGCTCATTACCAGACTTCTCTAACCTTTCGCTTTTTAGGAATTATTTTGTAAATCGCGTGCCAGGCGCAACCAGCAAGCCCACACCTTAATCACGCGCCCAGGTTCGGGCGGGATCACCTCCGGTCTCCCGCTTCACCGGTTGCGTCCTCGTTTTCAGGCTTCATCATGGCCACTGCGAGTTCACCAGCTACTCGCTCCAGCTTGCCGAGACTTCCGGAGATTGCCTCCAGGCTGTTCTCGCCTATCGCTTTTTCGCTTTCGGCGAAGATGTCCTCTGCAATTTTTTGATCATTGCTGGAAAGGAGCCCACCAAATGTGGTGAAAGATTTTTGCGTGTTGCGCAAGAGGGTTTCCAGCTTGTTTCGCAAAATCACTACTTCTTTGGTCTGGCGGTCGGATTCCGCTGCTGCTTCGGCGTCTTTGATTAACCGATCAATCTCATCGGGAGCCAAACCGGAACTGGGCGTGATGCGCATCTGTTGCGCGCGGCCAGTCGCCTTGTCCATCGCCGACACGGAAACGATGCCATTGGCATCGACTTCAAAGGACACTTCAATCTGCGGAACACCACGCTGGTTTGGAGGGATTCCGACCAGTTCAAACTTGCCCAGCGAGCGGTTGCCTTCCGCCAAATCCCGTTCCCCCTGGAGAATGTGAATTTCAACCGAGGACTGGTTATCAACCACCGTGGTGAAAGTAAGACTGTTGCGGAGCGGAATCGTGGAATTCCGCTCAATGATTTTTGTAAAAAGGCCACCACGCGTTTCCAAGCCCAGGCTCAGCGGCAACACATCCAGCAGCACGATGTCCTTGACCTCTCCGGTCAGGACGCCACCCTGAATGGCCGCTCCCATTGCCACTACCTCATCGGGATTGATTTCGGCCGAAGGTTTCTTACCAAAAATTTCCGCTACCGTGCGTTCAACTATCGGGGAACGTGTCTGCCCACCTACCAGAATGACCTTGTCAATTTCGCTCGGCTGTAGCTTGGCATCTTTCAGGGCCTGCTGGCAGGGCTCAATTGTTTGCTGAATCAGATCGTCAACCAAATTTTCAAACTGATCTCGCGTCAGCGTCTTATTGAAATGCTTTGGCCCGCTCGCGTCGGCGGCAATGAAAGGCAGGTTGATAGTCGTCTCAGTCGCGGATGAAAGTTCGCATTTAGCGCGTTCTGCCACTTCTTTTAGGCGCTGCAGGGCCAGACGATCCTGTCTCAGATCGATGCCGGCATCGGCAAGGAACTGATCGGCCATCCAGTTCATGATGCGCTCATCAAGATCTTCACCACCAAGGAACGTGTTCCCCGACGTTGAAAGTACTTCAAACACACCCTCGTTCATTTCGAGGATCGAGATATCAAAGGTTCCGCCGCCCAGGTCGTACACCGCGATACGTTCAACACCTGATTTCCCCAGGCCATAGGCCAGCGCGGCGGCAGTGGGCTCATTAATTATCCGCTCGACTCTTAGTCCGGCAATCTTTCCCGCGTCTTTGGTCGCTTGTCGTTGCGAGTCATCGAAGTAAGCGGGAACGGTAATAATAGCGTCCGTCACCGGCTCTCCCAGAAAATCCTCGGCGGCCGCCTTTAAGCGCTGCAAAACGATTCCGGAAAGTTCCGGCGGGCTGTAACTGCGGCCCTGTACTCGCACGCGGGCATCGCCGTTGGGAGAATCTACGATTTCGAATGCGGACGTCTCGCGAGTTCGTTCAACTTCGGCTGAACTAAATTTGCGGCCAATCAGGCGCTTGACGGCATAGACAGTGTTTGTCGCATTGGTTACAGCCTGGCGCTTGGCGATCTGTCCCACCAAACGCTCGCCCTTATCGGTGAAACCAACCACGCTCGGCGTAGTACGCCCGCCTTCCTTGTTCGGAACTATCTGCACCGCGCCGCCTTCCAGCACGCAAACGCAGCAATTGGTCGTTCCCAGATCTATGCCTATTGCTTTTCCCATGAATCCTTCACGCCTATTGTTTAATGCCGTGCGATCGCGCAGGCAACAGAGTCGCTACTTTCTCACGGCCACTTTTACCAGGGCAGGCCGCAGCAATTTGTCTCCAAGTCGATAGCCACGCACAATTTCCTGCAGCACAGTGTCTGGTTCGTGCTGGTCGCTCTCTTCGGTTACCACAGCCTCGTGAACGTGGGGATCAAAGACCTCCCCAACCGAAGGTACGACTGTTATTCCCATGCTCTCCAGTAAGCCGCCCAATTGCTTATAAATCAGATCAACACCACTAAGAAAGTGCCGGAACTCATCAGACTCGGTAGCTTCAACCGAAGCCTCTGTATCGAGAGCTCGGCCCAAATTGTCCAGCACCGGCAGGAGTTTTGTAACCAACTCGGCCGTGGCCCGATTGTATGTCTCCCCACGTTCCCGCTCGACTCGTTTGCGGAAATTCTCAAAGTCCGCTTGCCGCCGCGCAAACTTTTCCCGCAAATCATCGTTCTCCAGCGCCATCCTCTTGAGTTCCGCCCTGGTCGCCAGCAACTCCGCAAACACCGGTCCTGAGGCTTCATTGTCAGCGCTGTCACGCGGCCCCTGGTCAGTATCCCAGCCGGAAAGACGCCCGGTATCGAACCCGTCTGCCTGCTCGTCGCTATTCTGGAACTCGGTCGCGGCATCACTGTCCGGCGCTGACTCGCTAACCGGCAAGCCATTTTCGCCCTTGCCCTCACCGGTTTCGGTTTCATCAGCTGATTCCGAAAACCGTATTGGGATGCGTCCCCAGCGTCTGTCTTTTTTGTCAGACATCATTGATTTTGCAATGTAAGCGGTTTTGCAATTCAGAGTTAAGTTGGAAAGTATTAGAGTGTTGCCTCTTCAGTAAGCCGGCGTTCGATCAACCGCGCCATGTAGTCTACCATAGCCATCATGCGTGAATACTCAATTCTCATCGGACCGACCACTCCTATCGTGCCAACCCCTTCATCGTCGCGCACGCGATACGGAGCCGTGATGAGGGCACAATTTTGCATCGACGGGGCCAAATGCTCGCGACCGATGACGATATGCACATTGCCCGGGGCGGACGGATCTCTCGATATACATTCATTGAGGATCCGAATCAGCCGGGACTTTTCTTCGAACGTGCGAAACAACTCGCGCATTCTCTCGATATCGAGAAAATCGGGCTTGGCCAGGATGTTTGAAGCACCATCGATGTAGACGTTGGGACTCGCCCCGGCATCACCCTCCAAACTCATATCGCACAAGAGAATTGCATTGCGCAACAAGCGATCGTAAAGCGCCTTTTCCTCGCTCATCAGTTCCAGGATTTTCGCTCGAATAGTCAGCAGACTCTTGCCGGAAAATTCAGCATTCAGATAACGAGCCGTTCGGTCCAATTCGTCCTGAGCCAGCGCTTCATCAATACGAATTATCTTGTTGTGAACAATATTCGAAGCCGAGACCATCACAACCAGAATTCGCTTGTCCGCCAATTGCACAAACTCTATATGCTTCAGGCGGTTCTCAGCCAGCGACGGCGAAATGACTATGCCTACATTTTCCGACATGGCCGACAACGCGTGCGAAGCTCTTTCCATCAAGCGGTCAGGCCCGTCGCTCGCGTCCATGGCGCCCGCGTAAACCAAATCGTCGATTGCTCGCAAGTCCGACGCCGACAATCGAGCTTCGCCCATCATATGATCCACGTAATAGCGATATCCTTTATCAGTGGGGACCCGACCCGCGGAGGTATGGGGTTGTTCCACCAGGCCGGATTCCTCCAGCGCAGACATCACATTGCGTATAGTGGCTGAACTCCAACCGGTGGCATGTTCAAAACGATCTGAAAGGACCCTGGAACCGACTGCTTCGCCCGTAACCAGGTGCTCCTTAATGATGGCCGCAAGCACAGCCTGGGCCCTGGCATCAGGGAGGCTCTTTTCTGACGAATTTGAAGTCGGACTGCGACGGGGCATTGGATGAAAGGCAAAGTAAGACTCGTTTCCCGAATGTTAACAGCGTGTCGGTAAGCGCCAAATGCGCACCGATCGCCGCCCAAGAGGGCGAGAGGCAGTATAAGGTATTGAAGAAGATGGCTGCAAACAATTCCCGTTCCAACCTGCCGGACGTCCTCCGGTTCGGCTTTGTCGGGCGTTAACTGTTGACAGGTAATAGCTTGCGGAGGCCAAGCCGACTAACTTCCGTGGTGCCAGGCACTGCCAGCTTTTATTCCCTTTACTTTCAACCACTTACGTCTGATTACGAGTCAGCAATTGACTCCGGCCCAAGCTCCTCATTAAGATTCAGGTGGCCGTTGGCCGCGCAATTCACCTATTCGAGCCTTCGCCCCCGAAGGCTTTCTCAGATCAAGTCAGATGAAGCTGGTCTTATCCGCAGATTGCGTTGTTGAGTGAAGTCGATTTGAACTCTAATTTGGAAAAACTGTTTACCGATGCGTTTGCCCACCTTGGTGGCGCACGACCAATCCCGCCGGTAGAAGTGCGCTTCTATCCCTACGCCGGTCTGCATCACACCATTAGGCTACGGTCGGGTCGTGCTTACGTGCGCTTATCGGACATCTGCCGGGATAGCCCGGTCGAAGTACTTCGCTCTCTTGCTTTTGTGCTGGTCGCCCGCTTGCTTTCAAAGCGGCCACCGGTGGCTCATGAAAGGCTCTATCGGGAATACTCGATGAAGCCGGAAATTCAACGCGCTTCTGACATTGCGCGGCGGCGCCGCGGGCGAAAGATCGTTTCCTCACCGCAGGGTCGTGTTTACGATCTGGAACGCATGTTTGCTCGACTGAATCGTCGTTATTTTCAAGGTGAACTGCCCACGCCCACGCTCACCTGGTCGCAACGGCGCACCAAGCGGATACTCGGGCACCACGATCGGGTCTACGAGACGATCACCATCAGCAAAACGCTTGACTCCTCCGAGGTACCCGAGTGGTTTACTGAGTACATCATGTACCACGAAATGCTTCACATAAAACATCCGGCCCGGGTTATGAATGGAAGGCGATATTATCATACGGGTGCCTTCCGTTCGGACGAACGCCGATTTCCTCATTACGACGAGGCGCAGCGCTGGCTGGATCGCGTCGCGCGGCAGAGAAGATCGTCACGTGCCAGAGCGGCCTGAGTGAAATCCTCGCCTCAGACACTGCTGATGCGCGGGTCGAATTTGGGAACTTCCTCAATCTCTAAACGTTTAAGGCGACGAGGTAGATGGGCTCCTCAAAAGGCGGCTCGTACCGGTGAACAGTTGTTCCTGGTGCGCGCCGCCTTCATATTAGGGACGCCGGCGACCCTGCATGACGCACACGACGCGTGTGCCACTGGTGGTGTCCTATTAGGACCGTGCCACTACTGGACCGCTGGACAAGAATCACACCGAATCGCTAGACTAGCGGGTTTTCAGATAGCTACCTATGGCCGTCCTTATCGGAAAGAGGCAATAACTATCGGAGATCAATAATAAATATGGCAATTTCTGCAACTCAGATCCGGCGCGGCATGGTTATCGTTTTCGAAGGCGCACCCTGCAAAGTAGTGGAGTTCCGTCACCACACCCCGGGGAACCTGCGTGCCATGGTACAAACGAAGCTGCGAAATATACGCACCGGCGCCTCGTTTGAGCATCGTTTTCGCTCGGCTGACACTATCGAGCGGGCTTCTCTGGAACAACACGAAATGGAATATCTCTATTCGGATGGCTCCCACCATCATTTCATGAATACAGAGAACTATGAGCAAGTAGCGCTTAGCGAGGAGGACCTGGGCGACGCTACTCAATGGCTTACTCCCGGCCTCAAGCTTCAGACCGAGTTTTACGAAGGGGCGCCCATTGGCATCGACCTGCCCCCGTCGATGGAATTGACTGTAGTTCAAACCGAACCGACGATGAAAGGCGCCACCGTTTCGAATGTGAACAAGCCTGCCACCCTGGAAAATGGCGTGACTATTCAGGTACCTCCGTTCGTCAACGAAGGCGATCGTATTCGGGTCGACCCCAGCGAGGGCCGCTATATCGAACGCGCCAAGTAGTACAGCCTGAATCAGGCCAGTCCGCTGCAGACTGCGCTTTGATCCGCCTTGCTATGTACTTAGTCTATAGCCTTCTGCTCGGGTTTGGGTTTGTGATAATGCTCCCCAGACTCCTGCTGGATGCGTGGCGGCATGGTAAATACGTTGCCGGTCTGGGCGAGCGGATGGGAAAGCTTAAAAGCTGTAGCCGCGCGCGCCCCGTGATCTGGTTGCACTGCGTTTCCGTCGGCGAAGTCCAGGCCGCGCGGCCTCTCTTCCAGACGCTGCGGCGAGAATTTCCCGAGCATTCGATCGCGGTTTCAACCACCACCATCACTGGCCAGCAACTCGCTCGCGAAGTCTTCCAGAGCGAGGCAATAACCGTCTTTTACTTTCCCATTGATTGGCGCTGGACAGTGCGGCGCTCCCTGAAAAGCATTAGGCCGGATCTGGTGCTGATTATGGAGACAGAGTTGTGGCCAAACTTTCTCAGTGAGTGCCGCGCCCAGGAAATAGCTACGGCGATCGTGAACGGTCGATTATCTGAACGCTCGTTTAAACGCTACCGGCTAATTCGGCCCTTTATCGGCCGAGTTCTGAGTTGCCTCAACCTTGCCGCGATGCAAACCGAATCTGATGCGCAGCGCCTGCGTGCGTTGGGCATGCCGGCCGAGCGGGTGACGGTTACGGGTAACATGAAATTTGACGCCGGTACTCCTGACGCAACCAATCCCTTAACAAAACGACTTTCCGAACGCTTTCACTTTTCTGATGGCCGACCGGTCCTGCTGGCAGCCAGCACGCACGAACCGGAAGAGCGCATCGTGCTCGAGACATTTAATCGCCTGCGAGAAAATGCCGACCTGCAGTCCCTACGCCTAATCGTTGCTCCTCGTCATCCGGAACGTTTCGCAGCTGTAACAGCGCTTTTGCAGGAGTCAAAGCTTACCTGGGCTCGCCGGTCGGCGCCCCCGACTCTCTCCGACGAGCTGGCCGAAGTGGTCTTAATGGATTCCATTGGCGAGTTGCGCTCACTTTTTCCGATAGCCTCGCTGGTTTTTGTGGGCGGCAGCTTCGCTCCCGTTGGTGGCCATAATGTATTGGAGCCTGCTGCTGCCGGGGCCTGTATCGTTACCGGCCCGCACACCCAAAATTTCGATGAGATAGTAAGAAAGTTTCTTGCTGACGGTGCCCTGATTCAAATCCTGGCACCGGTTAAGGGTGAGGCGGCCTCTTTACTGGCGGATGTTTGCGCGACCCTCTTGCGCAATCCAGACAAACGACTTCTGCTTGAAAACCGCGCTCTGGCTTTGGTCAGGGAAAATCGCGGCGCTACCGCGCGGACGGTGGGGTTGTTACAAAAATTCCTGGCGCCGGCAGTCAGTCGCGTGGAAGAATCCTGAAGGTCGGACGCTGACCTCAAACAATGGCGATGTTCGCGGATCCATGACGGCATCATCAATGATCCTGACCCCATTCGCAGCGCTCTACGGCGCGGTCGTCGAAATTCACAGCTCGCTGTACCGGCACGGCCTTCTCAAAGTGTCCAGGCTGCCTGTGCCAGTTATCAGCGTAGGGAACATAACGGCCGGAGGCACTGGCAAGACACCGTTGGTTGAATTTATAGCGCGGGTAGTTGCCGCCGAAGGACCAAAGGTATGTATTCTCACGCGCGGATATGGAAGACAGAATTCCAACCAGAGGGTGCTGGTTTCCGACGGGCACGAGGTCCTGGCCAGCGTGCTCGCCGCCGGAGACGAAGCCAGGCTGTTGGCCGAAAACCTGCAGGGCGTGGCCGCCGTCATTAGCGACGCAGATCGACTCGCCGCCGGCCAATGGGCGATCGCCACACTTGGCTCACAAGTCTTTGTTCTCGACGATGGCTTCCAGCATTTACAACTGGCCCGAGATCTGAACATAGCGACCATCGATGCAACGAATCCCTGGGGTGGGGGGCACCTGCTCCCGCGTGGACGTTTGCGCGAGCGACCACGCGGCCTGGGCCGAGCCGACTGTGTTGTCATTACACGCGCCCGCCAGGCCGGCGAACTCGATTCACTCAAGCAGCAAATCGGGACGCTTAGTCACGGCCGGCCAATCTTTGTTTCAAGTATGAGGGTCAAGGGCTGGCGCCGGCTTGACCATAGCCCGGCGGAACCGCAGAGAGAGGACTTTGCATCCTTTGCCGCCTTCTCAGCTATTGGTAATCAGCGGTCATTTATCACCCTGCTGGAAAGTGAAGGTCACATTCCCGTGGCGACTGCCGACTTTCCTGATCACCATCGCTACTCACAGCGCGATGTAAATAATGTGATTGAGAAGGTCAAGCGGGCGGGAGCAAGAGCCCTGGTGACGACGGCTAAAGACGCGGTCAAGTTGCGAGATCTTGCTCTTGATCTGCCCTGCTATGTGATGGAGATCGAAGTATTCCTGGAAGCGGAGACAAGCTTCGTCGAAATGGTCCGCAATGTACTGGGCAGGCGTTAGTCGTTACGACCACACAGACTTAATCAGACACAGGTGGTACCGGGGGCAGCGTGCTGGTTGGTTTCGGCGATGCCGGAGGCACAGTCGGCGAGGGGAGCAAGGGATTGGTAGACTGCGGAGTTGAGACGGGCGAATGCTTCGGTGAGGGTAACTCCACCGCGCGATTGCTGTTACCGTTCACGCTTTTATTATCGTTGGCGCTGTTCTCATTTGTCTCATCGAGCGGTGTTGGAGATGGGGCTGTGTTCGCATTTGTGTTGCTGTTCGCGTTCGCAGTTGGCGCCGGCCCTGCCACGCCACCGAGCGGAATTCCCTGTTCGCTCTGCCCTGTAGGGGGCGCCACGGGTTTGACGGCCTGACTGTTCGGATCGGCGGTCAAGCCGGGCACTTGCCCCTGCTGGTTGGAATTCACAGTTGGTTGGGACGTTCTTGTAAAAGCCCAAATCACCACGAACAACACGATCAGCCCGGCCACTGCCGGGATAACAATCTGTAATGGTTTGAATCCGGAGGTCGCCGGAGGCGGTTGTGGCTGCCTGAGCGGTGTTTGCTCCGGCGGAACATAAGCAGGCGTACGCGGACGCACAAGTGTCTGCTCATCATCCTCAAGGATCCCGC
>Ga0209798_10002403_pt1 | contig 11048 bp, 9 predicted proteins | sample DOMMetBare3Fresh_FD_187475 | JGI IMG/M metagenome (GOLD analysis project Ga0209798, IMG submission 187475) | Wetland sediment microbial communities from St. Louis River estuary, USA, under dissolved organic matter induced mercury methylation -... | ecosystem: Environmental > Aquatic > Freshwater...
CCGACCTCGCGGATCTGGTCGAGAAGATGCTGGAGCGCACGCCGAAGGGACGCCCCCGCGACGGCGCGGCGGTGCTGGCGGCGCTCGCGCCCATCGAGGAGGAACTCAGGGCGAAGCCGGTGGACGGCACCCCTCCGGTCCACGCGAAGCGGCGGAAGGCGACGTTCGGCAACCTCCTTGCCGAGCTCAAGCGACGGCACGTATTCCGCGTGATGATCGGCTACGGCGTATTCGCCTTCGCCGTCCTCCAGGTCACCGAGCCGATCATGCACGGCGCGGACCTCCCGAACTGGGTGCTCAAGGCCGTGCTAGTTGCCCTGGTCCTGGGCTTCCCGGTCGCGGTGATTCTGGCCTGGGTTTACGACCTGACGGTACACGGGGTGAAACGGACGCCGTCGGCCACGGACCCCGGGGCTCCCCGCTTCGGCCGGTCCCGGCTACCGCTCCCGCTCGCGGTGTCCGCCGCCGTCCTCGCCGTCGCCACGGTTGGGGCCGGTGCCTGGTACGCCTGGAAGGGAGCCAGCGGCGGAAGGCACCCGGGGGCATCGGTCCCTGTCCCAGGCCCGGACGGCCGCATCATGGTGGCCGTCGCCGACTTCGTGAACGACACGAAGGACCCAGACCTCGACGGGCTCTCGAGCCAGCTCATCACCTCGCTGGAGCAGTCGCAGAAGCTCCGCGTGCTCACCCGCTCCCGCATGGTGGACGTCCTCCGGCAACTCGGAAAGGCGAGCGTCCCGGCCGTGGACGAGGTGATGGGGAGGGAGATGGCGCGCGCCGCCGGGGTCCAGGCGCTGGTGGTCGCGAGCATCCGGCGCTTCGACCAGCTTTATTCCATCGACCTGAAGGTGCTCGACCCCAGAACGAGCGAGTACTTCTTCACGCTGAAGGAGGAGCGGGAGGGAAAGGTGGCCATCCCGGGGATGCTCGACCGGCTCTCCGAGAGGGCGCGCGAGAAGCTCCGCGAGACACCGGCCGAGGTCGGCGCGTCGCGGATCGAGGTCGCGAAGGCCACGACGAAGGACTACGAGGCCTGGCAGCACTACTTCTCGGGGCAGAAGCAGGAGGACCTGGGGGAGATCGACGACGCGGTCGAGGAATACAAGAAGGCGGTGGTCGCGGACCCTCGCTTTGCGCTGGCCCACTATCGCATCGCGTACCTGGGGAGGTGGCTCGTCACCGGGGAGGCCCGGAGTACTGCGATGACCGCGGCACTCAGGGAGATCGACCGGGTGCCGGCCAAGGAGCGGCTCCTCTTTCTCGCACAGAAGGCGAAGATGGAGGGGCGCCCGGGGGATGCCCATGCCCTTTACGAACGGGCGGCGGAGGCCTACCCACAGGACAAGGATGTGCTCGTCCTCGCGGGGGAGATGTACCTGGAGGAAACGCGGTGGGCCGAAGCCCTGCCCTGGTTCGAGCGCGTCCGGGCTCTCGATCCCGTGTGGGCGGACTCGAACGAGCGGATCATCTACTGGGCCCTCCCGCAACTCGACAGGCACGAGGAAGCACTGACGGTGGCGCGCGGGTGGGCCGAGAAGGCTCCCGGATTGCGCTCGTACACGGCGCTCATCGACGCCTTGATCCGGACTGGCCGCCCTGCCGAGGCCGTGGAAGCGGCGCGGCGGCTCATGACCATCGCACCCGGAGCGGGCTCGCGCTCGGCCCTAGGCAAGAGCCTCATCGCCGTGGACCGCTTCGAGGAGGCGGAGAGCTTGTTCGAGCCGTTCGTCCGGGTGTCTGCGACTCCCCGCGAGCGGCGCGACGCGCTCATGCCGTACGCCTCGGCGCTCGCCCACCAGGGCCGGCGGCGGGAGGCCATCGATGCCCTCGGTACCTGGGAGAGCATCCCCGGCTCGGGCGACTACTCCCTGGAGGTCTTCTTTCCTTTCAACCGATGGATTCTCAAGATCGACGAGCGCGATCCGGTGCCTGCCCTGCGCGAGGCGGCCACCCTCCGGAGGAAGCGGGACGGAATGCCGCTCCACGCGGTGTACCTCGGCCTGCCCCTGCTCGGCGATGACCGAGCCGCGGCGAAAGCGGTCGAGCACATGAAGAAGGGCTGGGACCGGGAGATCCACGATGCCATCGCCATGTGGCGCCGAGGGGACCCCCAGGCGGCCGTGGCCCAGCTCCAGTCCGTGATCGCCCGCAACTGGCCTACCCCCCGGCCCCTGGCCACCTGGTGGCTCGCCTACATCGCGTTCGACGCCCGGCAGGACGCCGTGGCCCTGCGCGCCGTGGAGTCGTACGAGCGGTTCCCTTGGGAATCCATCCCCCTGGGGATGTGGCGCCCCTGGGGCCTCGGTCGCCTCCTCTACAAGAAGGCCCAGGCCCAGGAGCGGATGGGGGACCGCGCCGGAGCGGACGTGACCGTCGAGCGGATGCTCAACATGTGGAAGAAGGCCGATCCTGACCTGCCGATGCTGGCCGAGACGCGAGCGCTATGCCGGGAGCTCGGGTGCAAGGCGCCAGAGTGACCTGGCGCGACGTGGCACTGCCCAAACACTGCCCAACGGGCGACCGGGGCTGCCCTCCCGGCGGTATCAGCAGCGGTCACGCCCTGCCGCAATGTGCCCGGAATGACTCCGCGGCGCATCCTGACGGTCGCCCGCTCGCACGAGCGCGACACGACGAAGGGCGGCCACGCCGACGGGATCCCCATCGCGAGCGAGCTCGTGCCCTTCCTGCGGATGGCGATGAAGACCTCCCCCTCCGGGCTCGTCTTCCCGAAGGAAGACGGCACGATGATGCGGCCGGACGTGAACCTCGAGATGACGCTTCGCCGGGCGCTCGGGCGGGCCGGAGTGGTGGAGGGCTACCGGCACAAGTGCCGAAAGCGGGGCTGCGGACACGAGGAGTCGGCCACCGATCAGGAGACGCGGCGCTACCCGAAGGACCGCCGGAAACTCTGGGTGAAGCCGGTGGTGCGCCCCATCCGCTTCCACGACCTGCGTCACACGACGGCGAGCCTGCTCATCATGACCGGCGCGAACCTGCCCGCGGTTCAGCGCATCCTGCGCCACCGCGACCCCAAGATCACGACCGAGGTCTACGCGCACCTGGCGCCCGAATACCTGCGGGCTGAGGTGGACAGGTTGTCGTTCGGGCCCGCGGTGACCGGGTTTGCTACGCCCTTGCTACGGAGCGCCGGCACAGGGAAGAAGAAGGCCGGAACCCCTGACGCGAAGCCCCAGGAAGTTCCGGCCTTACGACTGGAGCGGGAAACGGGATTCGAACCCGCGACCCTCAGCTTGGGAAGCTGATGCTCTACCAACTGAGCTATTCCCGCGAAGCTCCCATCGATCTGCCCCGAAGGCCCCCCTCTCGTCAAGCCGAAGCCGTCCGAAGGCGCGAACGCACGCCTGCGCGACCGCCGGCGCCGGGCTAGACTCCGTCCGTGAACGATCTGGAACGGCGCATCGCCGAGGGGAGGGCCCTCCTCCGCTCCCGGTTCGAGGAGAAGATGCGCGCGACGCCGTCGCTCGCCGACCGCGAGCCGCAGGGCACGGGGCCGCGCAACCAGCACGGCATGCCGCAGGTCCCGCCCAAGCAGAACGTCCTCGCTACCTGGCCGGTCCTCGACATCGGCGAGCAGCCGGTCATCTCGCCCGAGCGCTGGAAGCTGCAGGTCGACGGCGCGGTGGACGAGCCGCTCGTCCTGCGGTGGGACGACTTCATGGCGCTGCCGCAGGTCGAGGACGTCTCCGACTTTCACTGCGTCACCGGCTTCTCCCGTCTCGGCATGGCCTGGAAGGGCGTGCGCCTCGAGACGGTGCTGGCACTGGCGCGCCCGCTCCCGTCGGCGACCCACCTCATGTGCTACGCCTCGGACGGCTACTCGACCAACCTGCCGCTCGAGGAGGCGCTCAAGCCCGACGTCCTCCTGGTCCACGCCGTGGACGGCGCGCCGCTCTCCACCGAGCACGGCGGGCCGGTGCGGGTGGTCACGCCCGAGCTCTACGCCTGGAAGGGCGCGAAATGGGTGAACCGCATCGAGCTCATGACCCACGATCGGCGCGGCTACTGGGAGATCCGGGGCTACTCGAACACCGCCTACCCCTGGCGCGACGACCGGAACTGGTAGGCCTGTAACGGCGGCGCTCCCCGCCGGACGTTACATCCGGGCCATGGACGACAAGGAACAGCGCATCGTCGAGGCGCGGATGAGGCTCCGCGAGCGCTTCCTCGAGAAGATGCGGCGGACGCCGGGCGCCGCCGACCCGCGGCCGATGGGCTCGGGCCCGGCGAACCGCCACGGCATGCCGAAGCTCCCGGTGGGCCAGACCCCGACCGCCAAGTGGCCGGTGCTCGACCTCGGCCGCCTGCCGGAGGTGCCGCTCGAGAAGTGGCGGCTCGTCGTGGACGGGGCGGTCGAGGAGCCGCTCGCGCTCTCCTGGAAGGACTTCCTCGCGCTCCCGCAGGCCGAGGATGTCTCCGACTTCCACTGCGTCACCGGCTGGAGCCAGATGGACCTCGCCTGGAAGGGCGTGCGCTTCGAGACCGTCGCGGCGCTGGCCCGCCCCACGTCCGTGGCGAGCCACGTCATGACCTACGGCCACGACGGCTACTCGACCAACCTCCCGCTCGAGGAGGCGCTGAAGCCCGACGTGCTCCTCGTCCACACCGTGGACGGCAGGCCCCTGCCGCGCGAGCACGGTGGCCCGGTGCGGATCGTGACGCCGCAGCTCTACGCCTGGAAGGGCGCGAAGTGGGTGAGCCGCATCGAGTTCATGCCCATGGACCGGCGCGGCTACTGGGAGGAGCTCGGCTACTCCAGCTCCGCCCACCCCTGGCGCAACGACCGCTACGACTGACGAGCGAGCGGATCGCGGCGGCGGGGGACGAGCCCCCGCCCTACTTCTTGGCGAAGCGCTTGTAGAAGGCGACGACTTCCTTCCCGGACGTCTTCCAGTCGCTCGTCTCGGGGACGTCGCCTTCCTCCGGCCCCTCCACCCAGATGCCGCCGCACGACTCGCAGGTGTCGTAGTGGAGCGATCGCTTCTCGCCCCCCTCCACGGCCACGAGGTCCACGTGGCAGGCGGGGCACTGCCCGGCCATCTCCTCCGGGTTCAGGAAGCCGCCGATCTTGGTGAGCGCCGGCAGGTTGGCGTGCAGCAGGAACCGGTTCACGTCGGCGGCGTCCAGCCAGAGGCCTCCGCAGTCGGAGCACCGCTGGAGGAGGCTGTCCTCTCCGGCGATCTCGGTCATCTCGAGGCTGCACCGAGGGCAATCCATGGCGACGCGGTCCTCCTGGGGACCCAGGGACTTCTTGGATTCGGGGGTGGGGGTCGTCTTCGGGATACGTCCGGATGATAGGCGCAAGCGCGAGGCGGGATCAACGGGCCATCCTGCCGGGAGCGGGCGCGGTGGCCGATCGCAGCGCCGCGACGAGGCGCCGGAGCCGCTCGGGGTGGAGCTTCAGCGCCACCCGGTTCACCACCAGCCGGGCGGAGACCTCGAGGACCGTCTCCTCCACCACGAGCCCGTTCGCCCGCAGCGTCTCGCCGGTCTCGGTGACGTCCACGATGAGATCGGCGAGCCCGAGCGAGGGCGCCACCTCGATGGAGCCGTGCAGGGGGATGATCTCGGCAGGCAGGCCCTTGCGGGCGAAGTGCCGGGCGGCAAGCGACGTGTACTTGGTCGCGACCCGGGGGGCGATGCCCTTCGGGAGCGGCCTCGCCGACCTGGGGCGGGCCACGACCACCTTGCAGCGGCCGATGCCTAGGTCGAGGGGCTCGTACAGATCGCGCGGCTCCTCCCGGAGCACGTCGAGGCCCACGATGCCGACGTCGGCGGCGCCGTGCTCGACGTAGCTCGCCACGTCGGCGGCGCGGATGGAGATGAAGCGCAGCCCGGCCTCCGGGGCCAGGGCGGCGAGCCGGCGCGACCCCTCGAGGAGCTTCTTGGGCGAGATGCCGAGCGCACGCTCGAAGACCTCGGAGGCCTCCTCGAGGAGCCGGCCCTTGGGCACGGCCACGGTGATGATCTCGCTCTGCCCCTTCACGCCGCCACCCGCCGGATGCGCGCCCCGAGGGGTACGAGCTTCTCCTCGAGCCGCTCGTAGCCGCGGTCGAGGTGGTAGACGCGCCGCACCTCGGTCGTGCCCTGCGCCGCGAGCCCCGCGAGCACGAGCGCCGCCGAGGCGCGCAGGTCGCTCGCCATCACCGGCGCGCCCGAGAGCGTGGGGACGCCCTTCACGACGGCGACCTTGCCGTCGACCGAGATGTCGGCCCCGAGCCGGCGCAGCTCGAGTACGTGCATGTAGCGGTTCTCGAACACCGTCTCCGTGACCACCGACGACCCGTCCGCCAGGGCGAGCAGCACCATCATCTGCGCCTGCATGTCGGTGGGGAAGCCGGGAAAAGGGGCGGTCTTCACGTCGGCCGGGCGGGGGCGGCCGCCGCCGACGACGCGAAGGCCTCCCGCCACGGGAGCGATGGAGGCGCCGGCCTGCTGCAGCTTCTCGAGCAGCGCCTCGAGGTGCGACAGTTCGCACCCCTTCACCGTCACGTCGTTGCCGGGCAGGGCGCCGGCGACGAGGAGGGTGCCGGCCTCGATGCGGTCGGGGATGACCGCATGGGAGAGCGGGCGGAGCCGCTCCACGCCCTCGATGCGGATCTCGGCGGTGCCCGCGCCCTGGACCCGCGCCCCCATGCCGTTCAGGGCCTCGGCCAGGTCCACCACCTCGGGCTCGCGGGCGCAGTTGCCGAGGAGGGTGCGCCCTTCGGCGAGCGCTGCCGCCATCATCACGTTCTCGGTGCCGGTGACGGTCTGCCCGTCGAAGACGAAGGTGGCGCCCTGGAGGCGGCCGCGCGGCGCCCGGGCCTCGACGTAGCCATGCTGGAGCGTGAGCTCGGCGCCGAGCGCCGCGAGCCCCTTCAGGTGCTGATCGATGGGGCGGGCGCCGATGGCGCAGCCGCCCGGGAGCGAGACGCGCGCCTGGCCCCAGCGGGCGACGAGAGGCCCGAGCACCACCACGCTCGCGCGCATGGTACGCACGAGGTCGTACGGGGCCTCCGGCTTCACCGTTCGGGGCACGCGCACCGTCACCGTTCGGCGGTCCTGGCCGCGCCCGACCTCGCAGGCCATGTGCGTGAGGAGGCGCCCCATGGTGCGGACGTCGGCGAGGTCCGGCACGTTCCGGACCACGTGGTCGCCCTCGGCGAGGAGCGCCGCGGCGACGATGGGCAGCGCCGCGTTCTTGGCGCCCGACACCGTCACGGTCCCCGCGAGCGGCACGCCGCCCTCCACGACCATCTTGTCCATCCGGCTCCCTCAGGAAAGGTGCGGCATTCTACCCGAACTCGCTTCTCACGCGCCCGGCAGCCGCGCCAGGACGTACCGGGGAAGGCCGGCGAGATCGCGGAAGGCCTCGACGGAGGCGAATCCCGCCTCGCGGCAAAGGCGGGGGAAGAGCTCGGCGTGGCTCTCGTGCATCTCCACGACGAGGGTGCCCCCCGGGACGAGCCGGGCCGGTGCGCCGGCGATGAGCCGCGGGGCCACGCCGAGGCCGCCCTCGCCGCCGTCGATGGAGAGCGCGGGCTCGTGCGACAGCTCCCGTGCGAGCTTCGGGACCTCGGGCGTCGGGACGTAGGGAGGGTTCGCGGCGATGACGTCGAAGCGCAGGCCCGCCGGGAGGGGCGCGTAGAGGTCGCCCAGCGCGAGCTCCACCTTGGCACCGAGCGCCGCGGCGTTCTCTCGTGCGAGCGCCAGGGCGTCGGCCGACAGGTCGGCGAGGACGACGCGCGCCCCCGGCCGCTCCAGCGCCAGCGTCACGCCGATGCAGCCCGACCCGGCGCACAGGTCGAGGGCCGCGCCGGCCTCGGGGAGCGCACGCAGCGCCGCCTCGACCACGAGCTCCGTCTCGGGCCGGGGGATGAGCGCGCGGCGGTCCGCCTTGAAGGTCCGGCCGTAGAACTCCTTGCGGCCGGTCAGGTAGGCGGCGGGCTCGCCCGCGGCGCGGCGCTTCACCAGCTCGCGGAAGACGGCCAGCTCCTTCTCGCCGAGGGGCTTGTCGAAGTCGAGGTAGAGCCGCATCCGGTCGCAGCCGAGCGCGTGGGCGAGCAGGATCTCGGCGGTGAGGCGCGGCGAGTCCACCCCGGACCGGGCGAAGAAGCCCTGGGTCCACTGGATGAGCTTGAGCGGCGTCCAGGTTTCCACGAATCCAGGCTCCCTCTCCCTCCGGGAGAGGGCCGGGGTGAGGGTGAGCTACGCGCGCTTCTCCGCCGCGGGCTTCGCCTCCGCGCGGCTCGCCTCCTTCAGCGCCTCGGCGGCGAAGAAGTTGCGGCAGGCCTCGACCACGTCCTCCACGTCGCCGTCCATCACCGCCGGGAGGTTGTGGCGCGTGTAGTTGACGCGGTGGTCGGTGAGCCGGTCCTGCGGGAAGTTGAAGGTCCGGATCTTCTCCGAGCGCTCGCCGGTGCCCACCTGGCTCTTGCGGGTCGCGTCGCGGGCGCTCTTCTGCTTCTCGATCTCCGCCTCGTAGAGCCTGGTTCGCAGCATCTTCATGGCCATGCTGCGGTTCTTCCCCTGGCTCTTCTCCTGCTGGCACTTCACCACCACGCCGGTCGGCTTGTGGGTGAGCCGGACCGCCGAGTCGGTGGTGTTGACGCTCTGGCCGCCGGAGCCAGTGGAGCGGAAGGTGTCCATCTCGATGTCGGCGGGATTCAGCTGGACGTCGATGTCCTCGGCCTCGGGCATCACCGCCACCGTGACGGTGGAAGTGTGGATGCGCCCCTGCTGCTCGGTGGACGGGACGCGCTGCACCCGGTGCACTCCCGACTCGTACTTGAGGCTCGAGTACACCGCGTCGCCCGAGATGTTCACCACCGCCTCCTTGATGCCGCCGAGGCTGCCGAGCGAGCTGTCCACCATCTCGCTCTTCCAGCCGCGCCGCTCGGCGTAGCGCAGATACATCCGCAGGAGCTCCGCCGCGAAGAGGCCCGCCTCGTCGCCGCCGGTACCGGCCCGGACCTCGAGGATGACGTCTCTCTCGTCGTTCGGGTCCCTGGGAACGAGGTAGAGCTTGAGCTGCTCCTCGGCGGTGGCGACGAGGGGCCGCAGCCGCGCGAGCTCCTCCCGAGCCATCTCGCGCATCTCCTCGTCCTTCTCCGCGAGGAGTGCCTCGTTGTCGGCGATCTCCTGGAACGTCCGCCGCCAGGCGCGGAGCGCCAGGACCGTCGGCTCGATCCCGGCACGCTCCTTCGCCACCTTACGCAGCCGGTCGCCAGAGGAGGCCACGGCCGGGTCGGAGAGCTGGGCGGTCAGCTCCTCGAAGCGCTGCTCGATGGACTCGAGCTTCTTCAGGATCTCGGGGGGCAGCATGGAAGGGACTTTCTTAACGGCATTCGCCCTGCGGCGGCAAGGACTCCCGCTTGAGCCGGGGCGACGCAGAGGCGAAGATGGACGCGCCGTGGAGCATCGCCTCGTCATCCAGAATGCCCTCCTCGCCGGCGAGCCTCCGCGCGCCGGCGTCACCGTCGTCGTGGAGGGAAGGCGGATCGCCCGCGTGGCCGGGTCGGGCGAGCGGGTCGGGCCCAGGCCCGGCGACTGGGAGATCGACGCCGCGGGCCGGCTCCTCGTCCCCGGAGGCGTGGACGCCCACGCCCACCTCGCGGTGGGGCCGCTCCTGCGGCTGGCGGGCCTGCCGGCACGCTTCCCGGGATCCGTGCCCGAGCTGCGTGCGCGCTTCCGCGCTCCGCTCGAGGACCGGCTCGACCCGGAGGCGCTCGAGGCCCTGTCGGCGGCGGGCGCGCTCGCAGCGCTCAAGGCCGGCGTCACCTGCGTCCTCGACCTCGCCCGCAGCGCGCCGGGCCGGGAGGAGGAGGCCCTGCCCGCGGTCGCGCGAGGCGCCGGGCGCGCCGGCATCCGGGCCGTCCTGGCCTACGGGGCGAACGATCTCGGTGGGGCGCACCGGGGTCTGGCCGGCGTGCGCGCGTCCGCTGCCTTCGCCGAGAGCGCGAAGGCGGGCCCGCTCCTGCGCGGGATGGCCGGTCTCGACGGTCTCGCCACGACAGGTCCCGGGACGCTGGCGGCCCTCGCCGAAGCGACGCGCGCCCACGGGCTGCACGCGTCCGTGGCCGAGGACGAGGCCGACCTCGCCCACACTTACGCCCGCTCGTTCCTCCGACCGGTCCAGTTCCTCGGGTCGAGTGCCCTGCTCGGCCCGCGGACCGTCCTCGCCCACGGCAGCACCGTCGGCTCCGAGGAGGCGACGCTCCTCATGCACACGGAGAGCTGGATCGCCGTGACCCCGCGCTCCACATCCTTCTGGGGCGGCGCCGTCGCGCCGGTCGAGACGCTGGCGGCGCACGAGGTCCAGCTCGCGCTCGGGACCGACGGGCTGTTTCCGGGCATCGCCGGCGAGGTGGTGGCGCTGGCGATGCAGCTGCGCCACGGCGGACGGCGGGGGCCGCCGCCCGCGGAGCTGCTCGGACGCGTCATCTGGCCCGGCAGCGGCTCGCTCGCCTCCCGCCTCTTCGGCGAGGTGCTGGGGACCGTCGAGGAGGGGGCGCTCGCCGACCTGGTGATCCTCGACTGGCGTCACGCCCTGCCGCTCCCCGAGGTTCCGGAAGGAGACGCGGCGATGCTCTGGGCCGGCGCCCCCGCGGCCTGGGTCATCGTGGATGGCCAGGTCCGGCTCCGCGAAGGAAGCCTTCTCGGCGGCGACGAGGCCGAGATCGCCGCCCGCGCCCGCGAGGCCGCAGCACGGGTGCTCGGCTAGGCCCAGCTTCGGGCTTCCGGGCTTCTTCGGCCGGACCCAGAGTAACTTCCGCGCCGCGCGCCGCGGCCGGACCCAGAGTAATTCCGAGAGGCCCGGACGGTTGGGTGGGCTGGGGCCCGACCCGGTGGTTGCTGTGGGTGGACCCAGAGTAGTTCGTCGTCCAAGCGCTCGGAACTAGCGTCGAGCGTTGTTCGAGATCGTTCTGCCGCACCATGATTGCGATTCTGCTCGCGCTGCACCAGGCCTTGTCGTTCCTGGTGACCTGTCCCACGAGGTGCAGCGGAGTCGAAGCGACTCGCTTCAGGCAAGGCTTGGGGACTTGGCA
>Ga0209798_10002404_pt1 | contig 11047 bp, 8 predicted proteins | sample DOMMetBare3Fresh_FD_187475 | JGI IMG/M metagenome (GOLD analysis project Ga0209798, IMG submission 187475) | Wetland sediment microbial communities from St. Louis River estuary, USA, under dissolved organic matter induced mercury methylation -... | ecosystem: Environmental > Aquatic > Freshwater...
TTGTATTGCAGATAACCATAACCTTCAATTTCATGGGCTTCTCTGGCTGTACCAAACGTACCCAGAAATTCACCAAACAAGAGTAAATAAAAGTTTTTTTCATGAGTGGCGGCGGTTTCCAGGATATTTTCAAGAGCGTCTTTTAGCGCGGGATTGGTACGAAGCTCTTCAACAGCATCCTGTTTTGCCTTAATTTCATCAAGCGCATCCAGCGGTTGAGTTAAAGAACGAAACAACACGGCTTGACCTATGGTCGTTGAGGCATGATTTACCGCATCAAACACTTTATCGACTTCAATAGTATTGAAAGCGCTTTCGTCTATGACGCCGGCACCCGTAGCCAAAGGCTTACTGGATTTAACAGTAGGCCACGCATCTTGCCAACATTGCAATAGTGTTTCTTTCATTGTTTAACTCTTCATTGATCGAGCACGCCGAAAACCAAGCCTTTAATAATCAATAACTATAGTCACTTATATTTTTTGTTCAAGTAACACATGATAGATAGTATTAACATGAGGTTCTGAATCATTCAGGGCTGGAATATACCGATAGCTGGTGCCACCGGCTTCAATAAATATTGATTTATTCTCCATCGCTATTTCTTCCAGCGTCTCCAGACAGTCAACTGCAAACCCCGGACACACGACATCAACTGTTTTAATACCTTGTCCTGAAAGATTTTGCAAGGTATCTACACAATAAGGTTTTAACCATTCCGCCTTGCCAAAACGGGATTGAAAGACAATCATCCATTCTTTTTCACTTAGTCCCAGCTTTTCAGCAATCAAAGCCGCAGTTTTATGACACTGATGAGAATACGGATCACCCCATTTAGTCAGCTGCTCAGGCAGTCCATGAAAAGACATAAGTAACAATTCATTTTTACTCTGCTCCCGCCAGGCTTGTTCAATGGACTGGGCAACCGCTGCAATGTAATATGCATTCTGATGGTAGTCACTGATAAATTGAATACTGGGTAGATGTCGCCATTGGTTAAGTTCTTTGACCACATCGTCATATATAGATGCTGTGGTGGTCGAAGAATACTGGGGATATAAAGGTAAAACGATGACATCAGTAATGCCGGCTTTTTTAAAGGCTTTTAATTGGTTTGCTATCGAGGGTTCACCGTAACGCATTGCATAGTTTGTGATAATACCCTTGGCGTTGAGTTTTTCACCGACTTTCTCCGTTAATTCCCTGGTCAGATATGCTAAAGGCGAGCCTTTTTTATCATCCCATACTTTGCGATAGGCTTTTGCAGATTGACTGGGTCGAAATGGCAACACAAAAAAATGCAGTATTATCCACCACAGTGGGCGGGGTAGATTAACGACTCTGGGATCCCACAGAAAATCCTTAAGAAAGCGGCGAACAGCCTGTGTTGTAGGCGCAGTCGGCGAACCCAGATTTGCCAGTAGTACGCCAGTTTTTTTGGTCATCATAGACAGACTACCGGTTAATCAGGTTAAGAAATTCTGAGCGGGTACTGATTTCTTTACGAAATATACCCGTCATCACTGAAGTGGTCATCACCGAGTTTTGTTTTTCAACACCCCGCATCATCATACATAAATGTTTGGCTTCAATAACCACCGCCACACCTTTAGCGCCAATTGAAAGCTCAATGGCATCTGCTATTTGTTTAGTGAGTTTTTCCTGGATTTGCAAGCGCCGCGCATACATATCAATAATACGCGCCACTTTGGACAAGCCCAGCACCTTACCTTGTGGCAGATAACCGACGTGGCATTTACCAATAAATGGCAGTAAATGATGCTCACATAAAGAATATAATTCAATATCCTTAACGATAACCATGTCTTCGGTATCAGCGCTAAAAATAGCCCCATTAAGTACTTCTTCCAGCGTTTTATCGTAGCCGTTGTTGAGGAATTTGAATGCTTTTGCTGCGCGTTTTGGTGTATCGATAAGGCCTTCACGGCCTAAATCCTCACCGACCGCTGCAATAATTTTGGCGAAATGTTCTTCCATGGTTAATCTGTCTCAGTTATAAAAAATAGTCGAAAGTATAGCACTAGCCTTTGTCTTACGGCCACATTTTGAGCAGGTTCAATATTACAAGACAAAAGGGCTTTTAACCCTTACGCTTTTCAACCTTATTGAGTTGTAAACTTTAAAGCTTCAAGTATTATGTTTTCGTCAGCGCCTGATTTACTGACATTTTCACTGATATATCTGCGCCAACCTCTGGCTCCCGGTTCGCCATGAAAAAGACCTAAAATATGCCTGGACACACTATTTAAACGAACTTCTGTTTTAAGCTGCTCTTGAATATAAGGTATTAATAACGCCACAATCGCAGGACGTGCAAGAGGATCACTAACCGCGCCAAAAAATCGCCTATCAACATCTGCCAATATATAAGGATTATGATAAGCCTCCCGCCCCATCATGATGCCATCAACCTGTTTCAGCATTTCTTCAGCCTGATCCAACGAGGTGATGCCGCCATTTATTATAATTTCCAACTGCGGAAAATCTTTTTTCAATTGATAGACCAAATCGTAACGCAAAGGCGGGACTTCGCGGTTTTGCTTAGGTGACAAACCGCTTAACCAGGCTTTTCTGGCATGAACAATAAACGTTCCGCAACCGGCATCGGCAATCGTCGCAATAAAATGCGCCAGCTCCGGGTAAGAGTCGCGCTCATCAATACCAATTCTTGATTTGACAGTGACTGGAATTGCAACTGCACTCGACATTGCTGCAACACATTCAGCAACCAGCTCCGGATCGGCCATTAAACAGGCGCCAAAACGGCCATTTTGAACCCGGTCACTGGGGCAGCCGACATTCAAATTCACTTCTGCATAATCATAATCTTCAATCATCTTGGCACAGATGGCTAAGTCGTGTGAATTACTACCGCCTAATTGAAAAGCAAGAGGGTTTTCCGCAGCGTCAAATTGTAAAAATCGATGGTGATCACCGTGAATTAAAGCTCCGGTCGTCACCATCTCTGTATACAACACCGCGTGTTGTGAAATCAGTCGATGAAAAAAACGGCAATGTCTATCCGTCCAGTCCAGCATTGGGGCCACACAAAATTTTCTACTGATTGTTTTGTTATTACTCACGGTATTATTCATTTCTAAAATCAGGCAGTTGAGTATGCTCATTGTATTCAACATCGAAGTAATCTATTGAAGTATTTCATAGCGTCAATCGCTTTAACTACAGAGTTAGCTTTTAAATCAATTTGTTAGAGTAAAAGGCATCATGCCTTTTATTGGCTCACTGACTCAAAAAATATTCATTTGAAAATCCAGGCTACGTTCCGCCAGCCAGACTAAAGCGATGGTTACGATACCTGCCGAACCCAATTTCATGACCAGTGCCGGATAGTAACGATACTGGCTGAACCAGGTAATTAACGGCAAAGCAATGCTGACGATAACTAATTGCCCCGCTTCCACCCCAAGATTGAAGCCCAACAGAGACAATACCCGTTGCCCATCCGGTAGCCCCATATCGAGCAACACGCTGGCAATGCCCATGCCGTGAATCAGCCCGAAGCTGAATGCGAACCAGGTGCGGCGATGCACAAATACCGGATAAATATTGTTAAGCGCTGCGAGGGCGACCGAAGCGGCAATCGCCGATTCTACCCAGCGTGTGGGTAGTGCAATATAGCCCAGCGCGGCTAGACTGAGGGTGATTGAATGCGCCAATGTAAAAGCAGTAACCACTGCAAGCACATCCCAAAATGTCCGCGAAACGTTTTGTTTAGGACGCCAACTGGAATTTTCCCTAACCAGCGCCGCAGGTAACAGAAGACTTAGCAGAAACAAAATGTGATCAAAACCAATCCAGATATGCCAAACGCCTTCATAAGCAAAATTAAGTAGTTCCTGCCAGGGTTTGCGAACCGAGTTCAATGCAAACTCTACCTGCTTGCGGTCCGGGCTGAAAATTGCAGTGTCGGTGCGTTCGTTGCGGGTTAATTTTAATAGGCCTCGATGCTGGGCATCAATATCGAAAAACAAACGATAGGCAACCGATAGTTGTTGTGATTCAGCCAAACAGGCTGCCTGAAAATTCAGTACAGCATAATGACCATCGCTGTGCTCATCAACTAAAATGTCGGTCGGCTTGAGAGGGCAGTTTTGTTGATTTACAGAAATTTCGAGTTTATTGAAAGCATAAGCGTAAACAGCTTCTTTACGGCCGCGCAATTCAGCCCATGTGATGTTGCCGTCATCATTGGCATCTAAACCCATCGCATAATCCAAATCGCGCAAGGCGATATCCCATTGTCCGCGAATAGCGTTACTCTCAACTGTGAGAGCCAGATAACTATCGCTGGGTTTGTGCGCCATTGCACTAAAACTCGCGAATACTAGAATAGCCATTAGCGTGATGCGGCTCATGACTTGATCCTTTTAAACTGGTCGATTAAAGGTTGTAAACGGGCATCCTGCAATCGGGATTTAACCAGAAATTCAAGCGTAGGCTGAGCCGCGTGATTGGCTCTGCCGGAAGCCAGTGCCGCTTCCAGAAGAATGCGGGCATCGCGAGGTTCGCGCTGCACTGACCAGTTTTTGCGCGCTAATTCCAGCGCTGGCTCAGGTTTATTCAACAGGTGCAGCATAAAGCGTGCTTCATCACCTTGATGACTGGAATCGCCACGCATCCGGCTGGCGGCAAAACGGGCTTTGAGCGTCTCTTTATGGGTATCTGCCTCTGGTAATTTCAACTGTTGCTCGGCCATCGTCAGCCGCAGCAAGAGCCCATCAGCACGGGTTTCATTTTGTAAAAGCTTAATGACTTCGGCATAGCGTTTATGATCCAGCAGGAAATCGGTGTATGTAGCCAACAGATAGCCATTGCGCTGATCTAACTGGAAAGCTTGTTGATAATGTTGCTCGGCCGCTGCAATATTGCCCTTGCGTTCCGCTATTTCCGCCAGTGCTATCAATGCCCATTGTCTTTCCTGTGGCGCTTCAGCTTGAGCGATTTGTACGGCCTGGTTAAGCTGCTGGTAGGCTAAATCAATCTGACCGGATAGGCTCAGCGTAGAGTTAATGCAGACTCTGGCAGTCAGAGGCGACGCCAATTTAAGCAATGGCAAACAACTATTTAAGGCGGCGGCATAATTGCCCTGCACCTCCTGAATCAGTGCGCGGGTCAGCCAGGCTTGCGCCAAGCGGGGTTGTTGGCGGAGGGCTTGGCTTAAGTTATCTAGTGCCGCAGGGAATTCATGTCGATTTTGATATAACGTAGCACGCAAGGTTAATACCTCGGCGTTCGGATGCGCTGTTTGCATCCAGGGTGTTAGCAGGGCTTCTGCATAGCCATAATAGCGAGGATCAGATTCTGCCCGCCCCAATTCAATGTATCGCCTCACTAAATTTAGCACTTTGGGCAAATCGCCGGGATTGGACTCGACCATCTTTCTTAACGATCTGATCTCGAACCAGCTTTCTCCGCGTGCTGGCAATTGTTCCAAAACCTCATTATCAGTTTTGGGGTAATACGGTTGTGCAAAGACAGCGTTATAGATCGATAAAATAACCAACAACACAATCGTAACTATGTATTTCACGAAATTTATCTCCTTTTTCAGGTCTGAGTAAGACTGCCGGGGAAGTAAATTCCCCGGCAGTTTCAACTAGTTTTCTGGGCAATTCAGACTTATAAAAGGGGACAATACATCAGCGCAGCCAGCCTCACCAGGATCAACGTGGCGACTATTGCGGCCACTATTGGCAAAGGCAACGTAAGGGAAGGTTTCTTGATAGGGCTTATCGTTGGCGTTCACACCATCGGCGACTCGGTTATTCGGGAATTTATTAAATGCCGGATTTAATACCCCTACGACGGCTTGCGCTGAAATGTCCGTCACATCGTCAGAAACTCTACGGCCATTGGGAAAGCCCGCACTATCACCAGCAAGAAAGCCCATACGTTTGCGTGCCTCAGACGGTGTTGGCGATATGCCGGTATTAAGCCTCAATAAATCAGCAACCGGACCTTGTTGAGCCGATGAGCATCCGGGACAAATAGGTGCGGCATAAAATACCAACGGTGCCAGATCGAGTCTGGGGGCTGCTGGAATGGACACTGCGCCAGCATAAGCAGCATTGATAACTCTGGCAAGCAATGGATCGAGCAAATAATTGGCAAAATTAGCATCGTTCCTGGGTTCGCTCATACTAAATTTATCTTTATCGCCCGTACCAATCAGTAACTCATTGATCAATGGATTACCCATGCGTTGAATCTGGACAAAACTGTTGGCGAGTTTGGGTCTGCCGCCCGGTTTTTCAGAAAATGCCTTAGTACGGGGTCTGGAAGTTGTGGCGTAAGTGCCAATCACAGCCAGCGCATCGCCAGCAGCATGTATTTGGCTATCTTTGGTTAATAGTGCGATAGGGAGTTCGATGGCGATGGTATTGACATTAAAGCCTGCAACATCGTCAGCGGCAAAGTTTTTGTTTTCGGCATTATTCTGATCATCAGAAAATACTCCTGGAACGCCTGTGCTAAAAGCGTCGGCGCGAAAATTGAATGTATCAAACGTAGCGCCCAAATCGATGTAGAACGGATCATCCACCGTACCCGCAAAAACCCGAATATCGCCTGCTAAATTGTAAATTCCTTGAGCGGCAAGATTGTTGTAATCCGGCATGGTGCGGGGGCCGACGTTAGAAGGAACGGCATAAAGCTTTTGCCGATGATTAGTCAAATCGATTACTTGCCGCTTGTTGCCGTGCCGTTTAACAAGCGTGACGGTATAACTTTGCCTCAACCCAAGGCCCGCCGAACCTGCACCGTCCAATGCAGTAATGGCTGGCGGTACGATTAAGGTTCCAGGTGCAACCGGACTTGGTGAATTTGCTGGCGCAAAAATACCATTGCCAGCGCCAACAAAAGCCGTAAAAACACTCGGCAAACGATTTTCGGTTTTAAAGCGAAATTGCAGCGTAACATCTTCGTCCGCATCAAAATCGTTATCAACTTTCATTTCGTAGAGGATTTCCGGATCAAACGGAAAATAATTAGGTCCGTTACTCGGCTCCAGTAATGGGTCGACATTCAATATCATCGTCATTTTGCTGGGATCGTCATAACTGACAAAGGCATACCAGTCTGTAATGTCGGCTTTGGTATCGAGCGCCGTCAACGGTGCTTCCCGATGGTTGGCGGCATGAGATGATTCGAAAGGACCCAGCACAAGCAATGCGCTGGAAACAAGGGCTAGTGGCCAGATAGTCTGGCGCAATATGTTTTTCATGACTAATTCCTCTGTTAAAAAATAAATGCAACTTTTTAGAATGCACTATCAATACGAAATAAACTGCCAAATGGATGCGGGCAACACAAAAATGTCGAGGATAGTATTTTTTTCATTATGGGTTCCTCTAGTTAATGAATAGAATGAGCAAGCGGTCGATCATTATCGCGATTGAGTCAATACACGCGCAGTAAAAAAACCGATAAGTTACGCACAATGGTTGATCGCTATACTATCCCCCACGCTTGCAATGATAACTACGCAGAGCAACGACAATTGGATGCGGTTGCACTGAAAAAATATCTGGATAAAGTAAAATCAAGCATTCGTTATGAGATTGGCAACTGTTCCTTCACACTGCCGCAAGCAGTTAAAAATTATTTCTGCATCCAAAAGACGTTTTTGGGCGTATAGCTGATCAAAGGATAACAATGAGTAAGATGACAGAAGATAGCATGGCTGATGATGCTGATGACTGGCAGACTGAGAAACCGGAGAACTTTGATCAATTCATAGCCAACGAACAATTGCTTGAGGAGTGGATTGCCCGCGTGGTGGATAGTGATCAGACCGCACTTGGTTTGTTGTATGAAAGCCTGGTCGGGCAGGTTTATGGACTGGCTTTACGGATTACCAGACGAGTGCCGTTGGCTGAAGAAGTGGTTCAGGATACGTTCTGGCAGGTTTGGCGTCAGGCTCCGAGGTTCGATCCTGAAAGAGGGTCGGCCAAAGCCTGGGTAATGACTATTGCCCGCAGTCGAGCGCTGGACTCGCTTCGCCGCATCGAACCGAATGAATACAAACTCGAACCGGAAACACTGGAATTAATCGAAGCCCCTGATGACGATACCCCCCTTAACTTGCTGGTAACGGTGCAACAAGGACAGCAGTTGCACACAGCTTTGGCAAGTCTCGATCCTATGTCTCGACAGCTGGTGTCTTTGGCATTCTTTCGGGGGTTAAGTCATGAGGAAATTGCCGGACATACCGGTTTGCCGCTAGGTACTGTCAAATCCCATATCCGGCGTGCATTGCTAACATTGCGACAAATATTAACGCCCGATGTTACTGAGGTTATAAAACTACATGAATAACAAACCAGAATCCCTGGATGATTTCAACGAATCGGAACAATCCGATCAAGCCGAGCTGAACCGTCTTCTACTGGAAGGTTTGGCGCCGATCCCGCTTAATTCCCGTCAGCATGAGTCCCTGCGGCAAGGATTAATGGAGCGCGTAACACAAAGTATTGCCAAGCAAGCCGGATTGCTGACGGTTCGTTGGAAAGATGGCGTGTGGCAAACGCTAAAAGTCGGCATCCGCGTTAAGCAACTAGGAAATAGTCAGGAAGGAAATTCGGTATTGATCGAGTTTGCCCCTGGCTCCAGTCTGTCAGCGCACCGCCACAACTGGCTTGAAGAAGGCATTGTATTACGGGGCGGATTGCAAATGGGCGAACTGAATCTTGGGCCGTTTGATTACCATGTTTCACCCCCGGGGAGTCGCCACGCAATCATCCAGTCACGTCAGGGTGCTCTAGCTTATTTGCGCGGGACATCACTGGGCGATAAATCTGATGTTCTGCTTGAAATGTTAAGCGGCTTGTTGCCTCCGTTTGGTAACAACCTGTCTCGAACAGTTTTCGCTAACCAAGAAGATGCTTGGTTGGAAATAGGTGCAGGCGTACTGAAAAAAAACCTGTGGTCAGATGATACCAGAACGTCTCGCTTTTATCGCCTGCAACCGGGGGCGCGGATGCCAGAGCATACGCACCTGCTGGATGAGGAGTGCATGATGCTGGAAGGCGAGGTATTTCTGGGCGATTTACTACTTCGTACTGGTGATTATCATTTAGCGCCTGCTGGAACTGGGCATGGTGAAATCTATAGTGATGTTGGAGCCACACTATTCATACGCGGGGCACGAGATTGTTAATTAGCGCGTTATTTTCTTAATCAAAGCCCAAAAAAACCAATGGAATCTGGCCCCAATACTGCTTTATTAGAAAAAAGTAATTATTAATTAATGACTTATAGCGTATCTACAAGTTTATTATCAAGGTATATTAAAAAAACAGATAGGAATTAGGTCGAGGTTTTACGGCTAAGACAAGGCTAAGTTATTCTTAATTTTTTACGCTTAAGCGTAGCTTAATATTTGTATCATATTGTTAACGGTTAACAAATACCTTCAGTTAGCAGCAGAACAGTAATTAATCGCCATATACGGCAAAAATTACAGATACGACAGAAAAAACATAGCTACTCAATTCATTTAAAGTTAAGTGTCATTTTACTTGGAATCGATGAGAAATTTCGTTAATAATATTGAAGGTGTAAAAGAGAAATCCGGGTTAATCCTTTTTTTACTGATCTTAATGTGTTTGGTTTATCTATCGGGGTTACGGGTCGATTTAAATACACAAGCTTATATATCCCTTTTTTTATTAACTGCGCTGCTATTAATTCGACCATTGAAAAGCCACGGATTTTGGCGTGTACTGTTTGTAACTCTAAGTAGTTTTATTGTTCTCCGCTATTTTTTTTGGCGCATCACCTATACGCTTGTTTTCGAAGATATTTTCAGCTATATCGGCGCCATTGCGTTGTTTTTAGCAGAACTGTATGGTGGATTGATGTTCTTTTTCAGTATTTTTGTGAATATTCGCCCGATCCACCGCAAGCCTATACCATTACCACCCGATCAATCGAGTTGGCCTTCTGTGGATGTCATCATTCCAAGTTACAATGAACCTTTCGAATTGGTAAAAATTACCTTGGCGGCTGCAAGAAATATTGAGTATCCAGAGCAAAAACTGAATATTTACTTGCTGGATGACGGGAGCACTTCGGAAAAGCTGAATAACGTCGATGAAAAAATCCGTGCGAGTGCTTTGGAACGCAGTAACCAGCTTAAGTCATACTGCAAGCAACTAAACATTTCTTACCTGACCCGTGATAAGAATGTTAATGCCAAAGCCGGCAATATGAACAATGCGCTTAAATATATCAAAGGTGATTTGATATTGGTTTTGGATGCCGATCATGCGCCTACTGTTGATATATTAGAGAAAACAGTAGGTTCATTTATGCTGGACGAAAAAGTATTCCTGGTTCAAACTCCCCATTTTTTCATAAATCCTGATCCTTTTGAGAAAAATCTCAGTTTATTCCATCGCATGCCTGCAGAAAACGATATGTTTTACAAGGCAATTCAGACGGGTCTGGACTTTTGGCAATCCTCGTTCTTTTGTGGTTCTGCCGCAGTTTTAAGGCGCAAAGCCATTGATGAGATTGGCGGATTTAGTGGCATGACCGTCACCGAAGATTCAGAAACCGCGATTAAGCTGCATAGTAAAGGGTGGCGATCTCATTATATTCTCTATCCACTGGTTTCAGGATTGCAACCTGAAACCTTTGACAGCTTTATGATCCAAAGAATGCGCTGGGCACAGGGTATGGTACAGAACTTTATGTTTAATAATCCTTTGCTTATGCCAAATCTGAAAGCTAGCCAAAGAATTTGTTATTTATCCAATATGATGTTCTGGTTTTTCCCTTTTGCACGGTTGGTTTTTCTAATATCTCCCGGCTTATATCTGTTTTTTGGGTTAAAAATCTATCACGCCAATATCATGGAGTTCTTTAGTTATACAGTCCCTTTTCTAGTGGCGATGTTGTTGACCAATCATTACTTTTTTAGTAAGGTCAGGTGGGTATTTGTTTCTGAAATATATGAAACCATGCAGTCTTTGTTTTCTATCAGGGCAGTTATGTCCGTACT
>Ga0209798_10002405_pt1 | contig 11041 bp, 10 predicted proteins | sample DOMMetBare3Fresh_FD_187475 | JGI IMG/M metagenome (GOLD analysis project Ga0209798, IMG submission 187475) | Wetland sediment microbial communities from St. Louis River estuary, USA, under dissolved organic matter induced mercury methylation -... | ecosystem: Environmental > Aquatic >...
GCGCTCGACCCATAGGTTGAGGAGATGCCGGCCGAGCGCACTGTCCGCAAAGGCCGGCGCCACCAGCTCGCGCAGATGCTTGATGTGATAGTCGGCGAGGTTCTGCCGGTAGCCGTCGACGCGGCTCTGGTAGCGGCTGCTGCTGCCGGAATTGCCGCCGACCAGGATGATGGCGTCGAACAGCTCGGGGTGCTCCAGGCCGAGCAGGATCGCGATGCCCGAGCCGACGCTGCAGCCGGCGAGCACCGCGCGCGTGATATTGAGATCCTTCATCACACCGACCACGTCGTCGGCCATGTCGATCAGCGAATAGGGCCGGGTCACCTTGGCGGAGCGCCCATAGCCGCGGATGTCGATGCCGACGACCTTGAACCAGGTCGAGAAATGGGCCGCCTGGTAGAGCCATAGATCATGATCGAACGGATTGGCGTGGACGAGCACCATGGCGGGGCCGTCGCCCGCGACCTCGTACCAGATGTCCACGCCGTTCGATTGACTGTACGGCATCAGACGCTCGCCTTGACGACCGCGGTCGGGTGCTCGTGCCAGACCGCCTCCACGGTCTGGAAGCCCGCGACCTTCAGCATGTGCTGATGCAGCGGCACGCCGCCGACGCGATCGAAATGGTCATAGTTGACGAAGCAGCCACTGCTCTTGAGCAGCGAGCGCACGCCGTCGTAGCAGGCGGCGATCGCGCCCATCGCCTGCAGATTGTGGATCGCGATTCCGGACACCGCGAGATCGAAAGGCCCGCCCGCGGTCGTCGTCCAGGCCGGGTCGGCGAGGTCGCTCAGCACGGTGCGCAGCCGCGCGGAATGACGAGCCAGGCGCTCGCGCGCGCTCTCGAGCATGTGCGGCGAAAAATCCTGGATCGTGACGGTCGCGTGAGGAAAAGCCTCCAGCACCGCCTCCGCGATCACGCCACCACCGCCACCAACGTCGAGACCGTCAATCGTGGCGTCGCGCGCGAACGGCACGGCCGCGATCAGGTGCGCGATGATCGGCGCTCGCTCGCCGCGGCGCTCGGCATCGCGGGCGATCCAGGAGCGCACGTAGTCGGCGGACTCCCAATGGTGATGGTGGTCGTCGCCATGATGGTGGTGATGATGATTGTGGTCGTGCCCATGATGATGGTGGTCGTGCCTGTGGCTGTGGTCGTCGTGCGCCATGTCATGCTCCGCTGCCGGCGATTCACCACTTCGGGGCGCCGCAGGTCAATCCTCACCGGCGCTCATAGCGCTCGATCGTGTCCGCACCCGCTGTCTCGGAGCCGACCAGCGACAGGTGGCGGGTCAGCGCCTCAAGCGGCAGGCCTTCCAAGGCGTCGATGCCGTCGGCCCCGATCGAGGTCGGCGCGCGCAGCAGCACGGCTTCATCCACCAGATCGGCATCAAGCAACGCGGCGGCAAGGATCGGCCCAGCCTCGACCATGAGCCGCGTGATGCCGCGCTCGGCAAGCCGCCGCAGGACGGCCAGCAGGTCGAGCCGGCCGGCGGCCGACGTCATCCGCAAGACTTCTGCGCCCTGCCGCTGCAGCGCCTGCTCGCGCTCGGCTGGGGCGGCCTCCCCGGCCAAGACCCATAGCGGCACCTCGCGCGCCGTTGCCACCAGCCGGCTGTCGGGAGGCAGCCGCAAGCCATCGTCGAGCACGAGGCGCACCGGCGAGCGCTCGGCCATGCCTGGCAGCCGGCAGGTCAGCAGCGGATTGTCGGCGAGCGCCGTGCCGATGCCGGTCAGGACCGCGTCGCAGGTCGCCCGAAGGGCATGAACGCGCGCGCGTGCGGCTTCACCCGTGATCGCGGCCGGGCGTCGGCCAGCAAGGCCGGCCTTGCCGTCGGCCGAGACCGCGAGCTTCAGGATCACGTGCGGACGCCGATCGCGCACGCGGCGCATGTGGCCGGCATGGGCACGGGCCGCCTCCTCGGCGCCGACCCCGACCTCGACCACGATGCCGGCGTCCGCCAACCGCCAATGGCCGGCGCCGGAGACCTCGGGGTTGGGGTCGACCATGGTGGAGACCACCCGGGCGATGCCAGCGGCCACGATGGCGTCAGCGCAGGGCGGCGTCTTGCCGTGATGCGAGCACGGCTCGAGCGTGACATACATGGTGGCGCCGCGCGCCGCTTCGCCGGCGCGCCGCAGCGCCTCGGTCTCGGCATGCGGGCGGCCACCCGGCTGGGTCCAGCCGCGCCCGACGATGACGTCGTTGCGCACGATCACGGCGCCGACCGCGGGATTGGGCCAGGTGCGGCCAAGCCCGCGGCGTCCGAGCGCGAGCGCAAGCGCCATGAAGCGGGCATCGTCCGAGGGGGTCATTGCAACCATGTTGCACCAAGTATACGCAGGCGCGGCGAGAGTTGCCGCGCTTGTGGATCGTGTGAGTGTGGATAATGCCCGACCGTCCCAATGTCCTGTTCTTCATCACCGACCAGCTGCGCGCCGACCACCTCGGCTGCTACGGCAACCGCATCATCCGCACGCCCACGATCGACAGCCTGGCGGCACGCGGCACCGCCTTCGACCGCTTCTATGTGGCGAGCCCGGTCTGCCAGCCCAACCGCGCCACGCTGATGACCGGCCGCATGCCGTCGCTGCACGGGGTGCGCTACAACGGCATCTCGCTGTCGCTTAACGCCAACACCTTCGTCGACCTGTTCCGCGCCGCCGGCTGGCGCACCGCGCTCATCGGCAAGAGCCACCTCCAGAACATGACCGGCATGCCGACAGTGGTGGAAAAGCCCAAGCTGCCTGACGGCTATTCTCCGCCGCCCCCGGGCTGCGACGAGGCCGAGAAGGACGACCTTCTCGATGACGCCTACGAGCAGGAGAACGGCCGCGCCTGGGACAAGAACCCGATGCGCTCGCTGCGCCTGCCCTATTACGGCTTCGACCACGTCGAGCTGTGCTCGGGTCACGCGGTCGAGGTGCACGGCACCTACACCCGCTGGCTGCGCGAGCGCAAACCGGACGCCGACGCGCTGCGCGGCCCGAAGGCCGCGCTGCCATCGGACTATTCGCTGCCACAGGCCTGGCGCACCAGCCTGCCCGCGGAACTCTATCCCACGAGCTATGTGGTCGAGCGCACGATCGCCTATCTGAACGAGCAGGCGAAAGGCGGCGCGCCGTTCTTTTTGCAGTGCTCGTTTCCCGATCCGCATCATCCGTTCACGCCGCCCGGCCGCTACTGGGACCTCTACCAGCCGCAGGACATGGAGCTGCCAGCCTCGTTTCGCATCGGCAATCGCACGCTGCCGCCGCATGCGCTGGCACTGCACGAGGCTCGCGACAACGGCACCCGCAATGGCAAGACCCCAGCCGCCTTTGCGGTGAACGAGAAAGAGGCGCGCGAAGCGATCGCGCTCACCTTCGGGATGATCGCCATGATCGACGACGGCATGGCGAGGATCCTCAAGCGACTCGACGAGCTTGGCCTCGCCAGCAACACCGTGATCGTGTTCACCAGCGATCATGGCGACCTGATGGGCGACCATCAATTGATGCTCAAGGGCGCCTACGCCTATCAGGGGCTCATCCGGGTGCCATTCATCTGGGTCGAGCCCGGAACGCAATCGCCGCGCCGCAGCGGCGCGCTCTACAGTACACTCGACATCGCACAGACGTTCCTCGACCGGGCCCGGCTTGCGCCCTACAATGGCATCCAGGGCAAGAGTCTGCTGCCGACGCTTAAGGGCCACGATGGCGCCGGGCACGACGGCATCCTGATCGAATACGGCTCGCAGCGGCCAGTGCCGGCGCTGCCGCCGGAGCTTTCCATGCGCACGCTGGTCGACAATCGCTGGCGCATCAGCGTCTACCGCAACGTCGAATGGGGCGAGCTCTACGACCTCGCCGCCGATCCGCACGAGCTGCACAATCTCTGGGACGATCCGGCAAGCGCCGCCACTAGGCACTCGCTCACCGAACGGCTCGTTCAGAAGATGATGGATATGGCGGAGCGGAGCCCGCGGCCCACGCATACGGCGTAGTGAGATTCCGTTCGCTTCCGCGCATTCTTCGGTCTCCGCATCTCTCGGTGTCGTCCCCGCGAAGGCGGGGACCCATAACCCCGGTGTTAGAGAGGCCAGAAGATCTCACAACTCGTGCCCCATGGCGCGGACACAGAGTATGGGTCCCCGCCTTCGCGGGGACGACACGAAGTTCGCGGGGACGACAAGAAGGAAGGGTGCGGACTCTCTCTACCGAATATCCACCTCTTCCTCCGGCTCGACGGCGAGCTCGGCGCGGGCCGTGACATCACGCGTCACGTCGAGGATGCTTTCATAGCCAATGTAGTTGAAGCCTGACACGACGAGCGTGTAGCGGCCTTTCGCTACTTTCACCTTCGCCACGCCGCGCTCGTCGGTGAGCGCCCGATAGGGATGCAGAAGCACATGTGCGCCCTTGATGGGCGTCTGGTTGGCGCTGTCGATGGCCTCGACCGTCACGTCATGGTCGGGCGGCGCAACGACCTTGAGCGCGACGGGACATGCGCCGGCCGCATGCGGCGCGCCCTCGTCCGATCCCGGGCTCGTCACCTGCCACGTGAACTCGCCGGTTGTGCGCGGGGCTTGTGCTTGCACCTCGGCAAAATAAAGCGCGTTTGTGCCCGGCCAGACATCGTCATGCAGGCTGGCAACAGCGACCTGCGCGCCGGCGTGGTCGATGACACTCAACGCTCTGCCCCCGAGCTTGCAGCCGGCCGAGCACCTGATGCCGACCTTGAAGCTGAAACGCTCGCCGGCCGCGATCGCGGACGGCAAACCCCAGACGGTCACGCTCGCCGCATGAGCCCTTACAACGACGGGAAACTCCGTCGCGGTCTGCTCATGCCGGACGCCGTCCTTCTCTTGCGCGGCAAGGACGGCTCGCCAGACATGCTCGCCGACCTGCAGCGGCGCACGCAGAACGAGCGCGCTCGTCCCGTACGCTCCATCCTCGAGCGCGGCGAGCTCGGCACGCGCCAGCTCGGTGTCGTCCCGATCTTGGATCGAGACGCCCTGTCCGGCCAAGTCGCATCCCTGCGGGCACGCGGCCCGCACGGTCACGGTCAGCTCGCCCCCGGCATCGACCTCACCGGGAGCGACCTCGACCGCGCACGTGCGCTCACCGTGCGTGCTCACTGCCTTCGCGGCCATGGCGCGACGCTTCACGGGTCAGGCCGATGGCTCCTGCGCCGCATGCGTCCCGGCGATATAACCGTGGACCGTGGCTCTGCCGATGCCATGCTGCGCACCACCGCCGCTCGCCTCGCCGCCGGAGTAGAGGCCGGGTATGACCTGGCCTTGCGTGTCCAGGACCTGGGCTTTGCCGTTGATGCGCAGCCCGCCGTAGGAATCGTTCACCCGGATCGTTGCCGCAGCCGCGTAGAAGGGCGGCGTCTCGATCTTGTGCAACACCGGCTTGTCGAAGTCCTCATCCTTGCCCTTGCCCGCCATCTCGTTGTAGCGCGCGATAGTCTTCTCGAGGTGCTTGAGCGGCATCTTCTGATGCGGATGCCCCATCACCTTCTTGGCAAGCTCGGCGAGCGTGTCGGCCTTGTGGAAGTAGCCGTCGGGCGGATCGGCGATGTAGGGATACCGAATCGTCCAGCCGCCGCGCGCGACGGCGGCAGCATCGAAGATCGCCCAGACCGGACCGGACGCAAAGTCGGGCGCGCGCGAGCCCTCATTGATGGCGAGCGCCGCATCCACGGCCGCCGACCGGCGATTTTGCGCGTTGACTTGCTGGGGACTGGCGTTGCGCCAATCGAGCGGCACGAACTCCTTGCGGGTGCCGTCTGTCCCCGGCGGATACTTGGCATCGCTGGAGACGTTGTTGATAGCCCGCTCGTTATAAAAGCGCTGCCCCACCTGGTTCACCGCGATCGCGTGCTCCCATCCGGCGTTGCCAATGTTGAATCCCTTGGCGCGCGCGAACAGGAAGGCCGGCGTTCCCGGGAAGTTGCTGCCGACGGTGTCGCGCGTGCCGAGTACACTGCTGATGGTCGGAGAGCCCGATGAATGCTGGTAGTTCTGCATCATGCCGGCGAGGCAGGCGCCGACCTTCATGCCGGCCATGATCCCGCTGCCGTCCATGTTGAGCGGCCCGATCAGGGCGCTCGGCCCGTATTCGATCGACGGCTCGCACATCCGCGGGTCGGTCATCATCCGCATCGGGATGCTGCCCTGCATGCCGCCTGTGGCAATGATGACGGCCTTGCGCGCCCGGATGTAGATCGTCTCCGCACGCTCGTCGATATTGCCGTTCTGCCAGAAGCTTTCGAGCCGGGCGCCGGTCTCCGGATGCGTTCGTGGCGTGTAGCGGGCCTTGACTCCGATCACGCGCCCCGAGAACGGCCGTTCGCGGATCAGCTCGTCCATGTGGCGGTTGAGCATGAACCGAACGCCTTTCTCGCGCGCCGAGAATTCCATCGGCCGCGCGATGGAAAAGCCGCCCCAGACCCATCCGGGCGCGCCAAGCGAGTCGGCCGCGACGCCAGGAACCTGGCGCATGGGAGCAAAATGCGAATGCCGCTCCCCTTGGGGATCACCGCGATCCTGCGGCGAAACCGTTCCCGCCTTGATGTCGGTCTTGTCGGCGAGCTTCATCATCGCCCGCGCGGCCCGCGCGCGCGACATGCCGCCGCCCTGATGGGTGCCGTCGATGCGCGCGAAGCGGACATAGTTGTCCATCATGAATTGTCTGGTCTTGGGCGCGTTGTCGGCCCAGGCGCGATGCAGATCGCGGTCGTTGTAGCGATAGCGCGCGACGCCGGTGGCATCGACGACCGACCAGTCCGTCATGTCCCGGAACAGGCGGTCCGGGTCATCTTCCAGATCCTCCGGCTTGATGAGAGATGCCTTCAGGCCGAGGCCCTGTGGGTCAGTCCCCATCCGGTCGCGTTCCTGGATTGGGTCGCCGCCACCGAGCGACGTCCAGCCGCCGCTGTGCACGAGCTTGCCGCCGACGTCGAAGTTCTGGTCGATCACCAGCACGGACGCGCCGAGGTCGCGCGCCCGCACCGCGGCATGCAGGCCAACGCAGCCCGACCCGAGGATGACAACATCGGCCTCGTAGTTCCATTGAATGCGCTGCGCTCCGGCGTCCTGCGCCATCGCGCTGGTCGACAGCACGGCCGCGCCGACCCCGGCGGCGGCTCCGCCGCGGAAGAAATCGCGTCGATTGAGCGCCTTCTCGTCCTGACGCTCGTTGTCCTGACGCTTGCCGTTCTGACGCTTGCTCTGATCGCGCCCAGTATCACGCTTCCTGGCCATGTCGTCTCCTCCCTGTGTTGTGCTCGGCTCGCGCATACGCGGCCGACGCTTTTGTGCTGTTGTTTTGTCATCGCGCACGACCGGCGCGCCTGAGCGCGCTGGTCGGTGCACGCCGACAGCTACTTCTGCGCCTGCGGGAAATAGCGCAGGTCGGGCGGCGGCTGATCCTTCTTCTGCGGCATCAAGTGACCGTCGGCACTCACGTAATAGGCTTGCCCGCTGATGAAGATGTGCTGGCTGTTCTCGTTGCAGTACATCTCCAGCCAGTCGCCCGAGCGGTCCCGATTGTATTTCTTCGTCACCGTCCAGGGGCGGGTCAGCGCATTGTCGATGGTGGTGATCTCATTGTTGAGAATGTTCGGATCGGCCTTGTCGAGAGAGAGCCTCTCCTTGATGACCGACTGGTTGTCCTCGTGCAGCGGAATGCCCGTGGGCTCGAAATTGCGCGGGCCCTTGAACGCGCGGGTCTCGATCTCGAGCGTGTCGAAGCGCCCGTCGTTGTCGGTATCGAGCCAACGGCCGATCGAGTAGCCGCCGAAGGTCAGCGGGATGTTCTTGGGCCATTCGCGGCCATCGGTGAAGACCCGGCGCGGCAGCCGGTTCTCGAACAGGACGTGGGTCACCTCCGGCAGGATCACAAACTCGATCGCGAAGATCGCCGTCATCAACCGCGGCATCCCGGTCGGATAGCACCAGGAGCTTGGATCGTTGCCGGGCCCGCCGAGCTTCTGGTCGGCAAGGCTCGCCTCGAACACCGCCTGATATTCCGACGTGAGCGGTGCCTGCTGGCCGCGGCCGCCGGGCTTGGTCGGGTCCCAGCGATTACCGCCGCTGATGCGCCACTGGCCGGCCCAGTCCGGATATTTCGACGCGTCGTGCGCCTGCGCGGCGGCGGCACCCATGCAAAGCGCCGCTGCGAGCATCGAAAGCGAGCGTCGGAACAGCATCGAGACCTCCCTGGCACCAATCAGGCCGCGCTTGAGCGCGTTCGGGCGTTGGCCAATCAGGCCGATCGCGCCCTTCTACCGACGTTACACCATCAGCATGCCGGCCCGGAAGAGCCGGGTAGCCGCAGGTGGCACGGTCAGGCTGGCTCGTCGCCGCCGAACAGCGGGGGCATGTCCCGGTGGGACTCGATGACGCGGACGATCTCCAACACTTCATCCACATAGCGAAAGAAGATCACGTAAGACTTATGCGGGTGGGCTGCGCAGATCCGCACGCAGGTCCGCGCGCACACGTCCCATTTTAGATCGGAGCGGCCGCGAGCTGAGCGCATTTGCCGCGAAGCTCGTGCACAAACCGCTCCGCGGTCGCACGGCTGCCACTTCGATCGGCTATGTATTCCGCGATGGAATCCAGATCATCCTTGGCAGCCGCCGCGAAGCGCAACCTTGGCACTTAGGCGTCTTTCCGCTTTTGCTCCCAGGCATCGAGCGTCGCTTCGATGCTGGCGGCGACCTCTTCATCCGTATAGCTGCCGCCGCGTTCGATGGCATCGTTGATGTCCTTGCGCAGGGCGGCGAGCTTGGCCTGCTCCTCTGGCGTCAACGAGCGGAGAAAACGGATCTTCTCCTCGATATCGGAGAGAACCATCACCGCATCGTTCTGGGCCTCCTCGGGCCAAGTCGGGATGCGTTCGAGCAGGGATTCCAGGCGCTTGTTCATGGCCGACGCCCTATCACAAGTGAGGCTACGTTACAGGCCCAGCCGCGTCACTTCCTCACCGTTGTAGGCGGCTTGCCGTCGTCCTCGCCCGAGAGCTCGCCCAGAAGCGTCTCGAAATCCTTGGCCTCGCGGAAGTTGCGGTAGACCGAGGCGAAACGCACATAGGCCACGTCATCGAGCGAGCGCAGCGCCTCCATCACCATCTCGCCAATGATCTCGGAGGAAATCTCGCTCTCGCCCTGGCTCTCCAGCTCGCGCACGATCTTGGAGACCGCCTCCTCGATCCGCTCCGGCTCGACCGGCCGCTTGCGCAGCGCGATCTGCACCGAGCGCAGCAGCTTGTCGCGGTCGAACGGAACGCGCCGGCCGTTGCGCTTGATCACGGTGAGCTCGCGCAACTGCACGCGCTCGAAGGTGGTGAAGCGGAAATTGCAGGCAAGGCACACGCGGCGGCGGCGGATGACCGAGCTATCCTCGGTCGGCCGGGAGTCCTTCACCTGGGTATCGAGGCTCGCGCAATTCGGACAGCGCATGACTGTTCCTATCCGCTGCTTCCGTCATGGCCGGGCTTGTCCCGGCCATCCACGTCTTCGCTATTGTGAGAGAAGCAAGACGTGGATGCCCGCGACATAAGCGCGTTCACGCGCGTCTTCGACGCGCTATGCGCGGGCATGACGGATGAGATGTCGTGCCCTAGGTTCATGTGTTGTAAATCGGAAACCGCCCGACCAGCGCCTTCACCCGCTCGCGCACCGCCGCCTCGACCAGCGTGTCCTCCTCGGTGCCCTTCTGCGCCAGCGCATCGAGCACCTCGGAGATCAGCTCGCCGACTTGGCGGAACTCGGCAATGCCGAAGCCGCGCGTGGTGCAAGCGGGCGAGCCAAGCCTGATGCCCGACGTGATGGTGGGCTTCTCCGGGTCATACGGAATGCCGTTCTTGTTGCAGGTGATGTGGGCGCGCCCGAGCGCCACCTCCGCCACCTTGCCGGTGAGCCGCTTGGGCCGCAGATCGACCAGCATCAGGTGGGTGTCGGTGCCACCGGAGACGATGTCGAGGCCCTTCGACTTGAGCGTCTCGGCCAGCGCCTTGGCGTTCTCCACCACGTTCCTGGCGTAGAGCTTGAACGCGGGGCGAAGCGCCTCGCCGAAGGCGACCGCCTTGGCGGCGATCGTGTGCATGAGCGGGCCGCCCTGGGTGCCGGGGAACACCGCCGAGTTGATCTTTTTCGCCAGCGCCTCGTCGTCGGTGAGGATGAAGCCCGCGCGCGGGCCACGCAGCGTCTTGTGCGTGGTCGAGGTGACGACATGGGCGTGCGGGAACGGGCTCGGATGCGCGCCGCCTGCAACGAGGCCCGCGAAATGCGCCATGTCGACCATGAGGTAGGCGCCGACCTCGTTGGCGATCTCACGGAAGGCGCGGAAATCAATGATGCGCGGATAGGCCGAGCCGCCCGCGATGATCACCTTGGGGCGATGCTCGCGCGCAAGCTTTGCCACCTCCTCCATGTCGATGCGGTGGTCGTCGCGCCGCACCCCATAGGGCACCGGCTTGAACCACTTGCCGGACATGTTCACCGGCGAGCCATGGGTGAGATGCCCGCCGGCCGCGAGATTGAGGCCCAGGAAGGTGTCGCCGGGGTTCATCATCGCGAGGAAAGCCGCGACGTTGGCGGAGGCGCCGGAATGCGGCTGCACATTGGCGAAGCGGCAGCCGAACAGCCTGGTGACCCGCTCGATCGCCAGGTTTTCCGCGATGTCGACATACTGGCAGCCGCCGTAATAGCGCCGGCCGGGCAGGCCCTCGGCGTACTTGTTGGTCAGGACCGAGCCGGACGCTTCCAGCACGGCGCGGCTGACGATGTTTTCCGAGGCGATCAGCTCGATCTCGTCACGCTGGCGACCGAGCTCAAGCCGGATAGCGTCCGCGACCTCCGGATCGCTCTCCGCCAGAGAGGCGGTAAACATCGATGAAACTTGAGCTTTTGCAGACGGTTCGGATACGGACATGAGCTTCTCCTCGCGCCCCGCCAGGCGGATCGCGGACAGGGACGCCGACAAGGCGCGATACGGGTTACGGCCGATCGGCTAGCACATCGCCTCGGGAGCGCCAAGCGGTAGAG
>Ga0209798_10002406_pt1 | contig 11040 bp, 5 predicted proteins | sample DOMMetBare3Fresh_FD_187475 | JGI IMG/M metagenome (GOLD analysis project Ga0209798, IMG submission 187475) | Wetland sediment microbial communities from St. Louis River estuary, USA, under dissolved organic matter induced mercury methylation -... | ecosystem: Environmental > Aquatic > Freshwater...
ATGTCGGTATGACGTGAGGAATCCATGAAGATGCTGTCATTGAAGGTGTCTGATACCCTGGACCATCGGCTAGCTCATGCGGCGTCCTCCCGCAAGAGCACCAAGTCTGAGGTGATTCGCGAAGCCCTCACGGCCTTTCTCGAAAACGCTGGAAAGGGGCAAGACGGATCGGCGTTGATGTTGGCCAAGGACCTCGCGGGAAGTATCACCGGACCGGTGGACTTGTCGGTTAATCCCGCTCATCTGAAACAGTTCGGACGCCCGCCCAGGCGCAAGCGGGCGGGCGTCCGGTGATGCCGTCTCCTATCCTGTTGGATACCGGCCCGCTGGTCGCGTTTCTCAATCGCCGTGACCGGCATCATCAGTGGGCGGTGGCTCAGTGGGCCGCTCTGAAACCTCCGTTCTTGACATGTGAGGCAGTGCTGGCCGAATCCTGTTTCCTGCTTCGGCGGTCGACGGGAGGGAGCCAGGCTGTCATGCAACTGCTGATTCGCGGGATTGTCACGGTTCCCTTTCACCTGGAAGAAGGGATACCTGCAGTTGCGAAGTTGCTTTTTCGATATGCATCCGTCCCCATGTCGCTTGCCGATGCCTGCCTCGTGTCTATGGCCGAGCGATACCCATCCGGTATGGTGATGACGCTCGACCACGACTTCCGGGTTTACCGCAAGCACGGACGGCAAGCAATTCCCACTCGCATGCCAGCCGGTGTATAGCCGAACGGTCAAGCGTGCCGCTATTCGGACAGCTCTGTGAGTAGAATCTGGAAGCCCGGTAGGAGCGAGGTGGACAGGCTTTCGTTTGCGTCTCGCGCTGCATCGCGATCCGTTCGATCGGATGTTGGTCTGCCACGCCATTGAGTACGATTGCGTGCTGCGGACTCCCGATCCGCTCATTGTTCAATATCCTGTCAGAACGCAGTGGTAATGGGAGAGGTGCGGCATCGCTCCGCCGCTGTTTGTGTGGCCTCTGCGTAGGGCTAATCAGACTTAGTAGAGCACTCGATAGATGAGGCTTTGTAAATCGTATATAGTATTGAAGACTAACTATTAAAGAGAGGATCTGAATAATCAGGACAGGCATTCCCGGCCTATTCAAGGCCAAGCCATCCGCCGCTGTCCCTACCTGGTTGACCATCGGTCAACAGCCGTTTATTTGTTCTCCACTTCTCGTGACTACGTTCTTTCCCGTCCAGAGTCTTTTTCAAATGGGTGTTGCGCGCGAAGGAGCTGCTCGTGGCCGGTGACACGCCGAAGCGCTCAAGGGTTGTGACAAGCGCTCTCCGCAACTCCAAGCAGGAGGACAACAAGCGAGCCGCTGCACGCGCTCAACCCAATAGGGCTGCACGCCAACAACTCGAAGCCTCGCTGCATGAAAGCGAGCAACGGTACCGGAGCGTTGTGGCGGCGATGGCGGAGGGGGTCGTCATTCAGGACCAGGATGGGCGCATCCGCTCGTGTAACGCCAGCGCCTGTCGGGTTCTTGGACTGACAGAAGCCCAGGTATTGGGCCGTACCTCGTTCGATCCACAGTGGCGAGCGATCCAGGAAGATGGCTCGCCCTTTCCTGGGGAAACCCATCCAGCGATGGTGACGCTCCGAACCGGTTGCGCCAGCGAGAATGTCATTATGGGTGTGCATCGGCCTGATGGCTCGCTCGTGTGGATCTCGATCAATACGCAGCCTATCATGGAAGGCGAGGGTGAGCAGCCGTCAGGTGTGGTCGCGTCGTTTCGTGACATCACGGCGCAGAAGCAGGCGGAGGAATATTCGCGTCAATCGGAGGCATTCGTCTCATCGGTTTTGGAGCATCTGCCACACATGGTGTTCGTAAAGGAGGCTTCCGGTCTCCGCTTTGTGCGCTTCAACAGGGCAGGGGAAGCGCTATTAGGGAAAGCCCAGGGCGAGCTTTTGGGTAGGACAGACTACGATTTCTTTTCCAAGCCGGAAGCTGATTTTTTCACCACGAAAGACCGGGAAGTGTTGGCCAATGGCAGACTCGTGGATATTCCTGAAGAAACCATCCAAACCGCCGCCGGTCCACGAATCCTGCATACCAAGAAACTGCCGATTTTTGGGGTAGACGGAACACCTCAATATTTGCTCGGTATTTCTGAGGACATCACCGAACGGAAGATGGTCGAGGACAATCTCCTGCGTACCCAGTTTGCCATGGATCAAGCGGTGGATGCGGTCTATTGGATCGATCCCCAGGCCAAGATTTTGTACACCAACGAGGCGGCCAGCGTGATGCTGGGGTATACCGCGGATGAATTTCTGCAGATGACGGTCCACGATTTGAATCCGAGTTTTCCGCCGGAGGTATGGCCTGGATTTTGGGCGGAGACGAGAGAGAAGAAGGTCGTCTCCTTGGAGACGATCCATGTGGCGAAAGATGGGCGTCGGATTCCCATCGATATCCGTGTCAGTTTCCTGGCCTATGGCGGCCAGGAATTCCATTGCGCCTTTGTACGGGATATCAGTGAGCGGAAGCGGGTTGACGAAGCGTTACGTAAGAGTCAAGAGCGATTCGAATTGGCGGCCCGTGCCACCAACGACGGCATCTGGGATTGGAATATTCTGACGGGAGAACAGTATTGGTCTGACCGCCACTTGGAACTGTTCGGGCTTGAGTCACGTATCCTTACCCCCACATATGACATGTGGATTGCTCTGGTGCATCCAGATGACGCCGATCGGGTACACCAAGCCACGTGTCACCACCTTGACACTCGTGAACCATACGATATCGAAATGCGGGTGAGGATGAAGGACGGCCGTTATCGCTGGTTCCGCGATCGAGGCCAGGCAGTGTGGGATAGCACCGGCCGACCTGTGCGCATGGTCGGGTCGATTTCTGATGTGACCGAGCGAAGGACCGCTGAAGAGGCGATCCGGCAAGCCCAGGCTGAGCTCGAACAGCGAGTGAATGAGCGGACGGCAGAGCTTGCGCAGGCCAACCGTTCCCTTAAGGATGAGATTGCCGAGCGGAAACGTGTGGAAGACCGTCTCCAAAGGACCCAATATGCCGTCGATCATGCCGCCGACCAAATCTTCGTTATCGGCCCGAACGGCTTTTTCCTCGACGTCAACGAGTCGGCTTGTCGCCGGCTGGGCTATACCAAGGCAGAGCTCCTGGGCATGTCGGTGATGGACATCGATCCGGATTTCCCAATAGGGGTGTGGGATTCGTTTTGGACGGAGTTCACCAAGACGAAGCGAGTTCGCCTGGAAACCAGGCACCGCAACAAGTCTGGGGAGATCTATCCCGTAGAGGTGGTGGCAAACTACCTGTGCCACGAGGGACAGGAGCTCGATTACACCATCGTGCGTGACATCACCGATCGAAAGCGGAGTGAAGCGGCTCTCTTGGAAAGCGAAGAACGATTCAGCAAGGCATTTACCGAGAGTGCCATCGGCATGGCCATTGTGGCGACGGATGGCTGGTGGCTCCAGGTCAATCAGGCGCTCTGCGAGATCGTCGGCTATTCCCAGGCGGAACTCGAAGCCTCGACATTCCAGGCCATTACCCATCCGAATGATCTTGATGTGGAGTTGCCTCGTATGCGTCAGATGCTCAACGGAGAGCTGCGGACCTATCAACTGGAGAAACGCTATTTCCATAAGCACGGTTCCGTCATCTGGGTTGTGATGAATGTGTCGCTGGTGCGCAACACTGACGGCACGCCCAAACACTTTATTGCTCAGATTCAAGACATCACTGAACGGAGAGAGGCGGAGGCGGCCATCCGTGATAGTGAATTGCGGTACAAATTGTTGACGGAGGCGACCTTCGACGGCATCGCCATTCACGATCAGGGGATCTTCCTTGAGGTGAATGCCGGGTTGGAGCGGATGTTTGGATATGAAGCGGGTGAACTCATCGGCCGATCGCTCCTGGATCTTGTTGCGGAAGAGTCTCGCGAGCGGGTGGTCGCCAATATGCGGGCTGGCGTGAGTGGGCCTTACGAAGCCATAGGCCGCCGAAAGGACGGCACCACCTTTCCTGGAGAGGTGGTGGTCAGGAGCTGTTGCTATCGTGGCAAGGAGGTCCGACTGGTGGCGGGTCGAGACATTACCGCACGCAAACATTTGGAGGCGGAGCGGGCCCGTCATACGGAAGAGCTGGAACGCCAGGTTGTCGCGCGGACCGCTGAGATCGCCAAGCTGGAATCGCAGCGGGCACAGACAGAGCGGCTGGCGGCGATGGGCCGCCTTGCGGCCGGCGTCGCCCATGAAATCAACAACCCGATCGCAGGCATCAAAAACGCGTTTACCCTCGTGAAGCAGGCGGTCGATCCCGCGCATGCGCAGTACGAATTCGTCGGCCTGGTCGATCGCGAGATCGACCGGGTCACGTCCATTGTGCAGAATATGTATCAACTCTACAGGCGAGAATCCGTGAAGGCGGAGTCGGTCGATCTTCACACCATGATCGGAGACATTGAGGCTCTCTTTGCGAAGCGATTGGAGCAGCAGCGGATCAGGCTGCTGGTTGAGAGAGACTCTGGGTTCGACAGGCTCGATGTCCCGCGAAGCGACCTGCTACAAGTCCTGCTGAATCTGCTGACCAATGCCATGGATTGTTCCCGCGAAGGAGGGACCATCACGATGACCATCCGTGAAGAGGCAGAGGGCATCCGGATTGCGCTGGCCGATCAAGGGACAGGGATTTCCCCGGAGGTCCTCCCGCATATCTTCGATCCGTTCTTTACGACGAAGGATGAGGGCGAGCAGAAGGGTATGGGACTGGGTCTTTCGGTCTCTCAAAGTCTGGTGGCGGCGATGGGGGGGAGGATCGACGTCCATACGCAGCTTGGGCAGGGATCGACCTTTTCGGTTCTGTTGCCACGCCACAGAGTTGTGGCATGTATCCCGCATCAGACACACACCAACAAGGAGGTGATCACACATGGTTGCTGAAAGTCCGCGGGTGCTCCTGGCCGATGATGAAGACACGTTTCGTCGTTCGACGGCGAGGTTGTTGGAGCAGGAGGGGTATCGCTGTGATTGCGCACAGGACTCTCAGGAAGCCAGCCGTGTTCTGACGAAGGAACACGATGTGCTCATTTCCGATATTCGGATGCCGGGCAACATGCAGTTCGAGTTTCTCCGAGAGGTCCGCAGCCGATTCCCGCTGCTTCCGATCGTACTGGTGACAGGCTATCCCTCCGTTCAGACTGCCGTTGAATCGCTTCGTTTGTCATTTACGGATTATTTACTCAAGCCGGTGGATTGGCCGGATCTGCGCCGGGCGGTGGCCGACGCGGTCAAGAAGACCAGCCTTGTGCGTATGACCAGCTCGGTGCAAGAAGAAGCCAGTCGACTTGTGGCGTCCTTGGAGCATCTTCAGGAAAACCTCCCTCGGCTGGGCAGTGGGGCCAACGAACGAGAACTGGCCTGGTCGCTCGATACGTTCCTCGCCCAGAGTTTCTCGCAGATGGCGGTCTTGTCTTCCCGGATCCGATCCGTGCTGACGAGCCAGATGCAAGGCAGTGCCGAGGCTCCCACAGATGTGTGCCGCATGATGGCATGTCCACGACTCAGCGTGTATCGGGAAGCACTGGAGGGTACGGTGGAGGTGCTTGCGCAAACCAAGAACTCGTTTCGATCCAAGGACCTGGGGGTGCTCCGGGCAAAAATTGAGCAGTTGCTTCGCGAAGATGCGTGAGTTTCATGTTGCAGAAAAAGTTTCACGTTCGCAGAGGCTTTCCTTTCAACATGAAACGACAAACATGGAATTTGAAACCAGTACCTGACACTCGGAATGTGGAGCGTGAAGCGTCGCACGTGAAACTTTAAACTTACAACTTACAACATCCTATTTCCCCCACCGGTCAAGATTTCTCCTTCCGTACCGATAGAGTTTCAGGAACAACCATAGCGGTCGGTTTGAGCGTGAGGCTCAGATCGCCTGAACGGGCAGGAGCAAGACCTGTCAGTGGAAGGCGCATTCCGGCACTCTCAAGGGAGTGGCAGGGAGTGCGTTTTTTTTGACCTGTTTCGTCTTGGTGGGTTTGAAGTGGGGCAACCTTTGACATGGAGTCAGGGTAACCATAGGTATGGTCACCACAGGACTCACCATGATGCGGAGCCTGAATCCCAGCAGGCAATGGTGACGCTGCTGGTCAACACCATATTTCTGGTCGCACACCCTCTAGCAGCGCTGGAGATCTCATGAAGAAATTAGACAATCTCAGAACCGTTCACAAGCTGATCGTCATTGCGGGCATCTTCTTGGTTGGCCAGGCCGTCGCGACGATATTTTCAACATGGGGGCTATCCGAACTGAGCCAACGTGCGGAAGCGCTCTATCGGGTGAACTTGCTTCCGGTCAAGGAACTCGGCGAATTGAAAGCCCTCAATTACAAAATGGTCGCCCAGATCGGATTCCACATCCAGGCCTACGACAGTGCCGCAGTGACCAAGGCGGAGCAAGACATCGAGGCGATCGACAAGCAGATCGACGATCTGTTGGCTAAATATGTTCCGATTATTGTCAGCGACTCGGAGCGGAAGACGTTTGAGCAGTATACAAGCAACTTTGTGAAGTTTAAGGAGATCCGGGAGAAAGTCTTGAAGCTCAGTCGCCTCTACAGCAAGGACGGCGCGACTGAGGTGCGCATGAAGGAACTGGCGCCGATTCGGGAGGCGATGCTTGGCAACCTCCAATCGCTGATCAGAGAAAATGAACAGCAGGCTCAAGAGAATTATCAGGGGAGCCAAGCGCTGACCGTCCGGTTGACGACCCTTCAGATCGTCATCGTCGGTCTGATGTCGTTGCTCGGTATGGTTGCGTCGTGGTTGGTTGCGACGCGTATCACGAAGAATGTGTCGGATGTCCTGGCAGCGGCGCAGAAACTGGCGGGGGGAGACCTGACCGCGCGGAGCCGTGTGACGACCACCGAGGAGACGGGGCAGTTGGCGATCGCGTTCAATCAGATGGGCGAGGCTCTGGCCCAATCAGCGGCGAAACAGCAGGACGCGATCGAGGAGATGAATGCCCGGATCGACATCATGAACACGACGAGCATCGTGTCGGAAGCTGATCTCAAGGGCGACATCATCGCCGCCAATGACAAGTATATGGAAATCTCCAAGTATTCCCGGGATGAGCTCATGGGGCACCCGCACAGCATCACGCGGCATCCGGATATGCCCAAAGAGACCTTCAAGACCATGTGGCAAACCATCGGACGGGGTGAGATCTTTCGGGGCATTATCAAGAATCGGGCAAAGGACGGCACGCCCTACTACGTCGATGCGGTGATCAAACCCATTATGGGCTTAAACGGCAAGCCGAGGAAGTATTTGGGGGTCCGCTACGACCTGACACAACATGAGATCGCTCGGCAGAATATGAAGGGGTTGGTGGAGGCGATCGACAAGTCGTATGCCACGATCGAGTTTGACCTTACCGGTACGATTCAAACCGCCAATAGCCTGTTTCTTCAGACGATGGGATACAGTTTGGAGGAACTCAAGGGGAAGCATCACAGCATGTTCGTGGCGTTGTCGGACCGCGGGACCTCCGAGTATCGCTCCTTTTGGGAGAAACTTGGGCGTGGTGAGTATGAGGCCGGCCAGTACAAACGCATCACGAAGAGCGGCAAGGAGGTCTGGCTGCAGGCCAGCTACAATCCGGTCATGGACGACATAGGGCGACCGTTCAAGGTGATCCAGCTTGCGATCGACATTACGGGCCAGAAACATGCCCAGGTCGAGGTCGAGAAGCTGATCAAAGCGGCGACGGCCGGGCAGTTGTCCGAACGGATTGAGACAGGATCATTCAGCGGCACCTCACGAGAGCTGACGGAGAGTGTCAATCGGCTGCTCGACGCCGTGGCCAGCCCGCTGCGTGAAGCGCAGACTGTGCTTGCCGCTCTGGCGAAGAAAGATCTGACCCACAGTATGTCCGGGTCGTATCAGGGTGAGTTCGAACAGATGAAGGCGAATGTGAACGGCGCCCTTCACAACCTCTCGGAGACGATGACGACGGTGCGGGCGGCGGTCGAGGCGGTGTCCTCTGGGGCGGATCGCATCACGCAGGGCAATGAGGACCTCTCTCATCGCACCAGTGAACAAGCGGCGTCCCTAGAAGAAACCAGTGCGTCCATGGAGGAAATGACCGCGACGGTGAAACAGAATGCGGACAATGCGAAGCAGGCGGATCAACTGGCAATTACGGCCCGCGAGACGGCAGACAAGGGCCGGGCTGTCACGCAACAGGCTGTGGATTCCATGGAAGAAATCAACAAGAGCAGCAAGAAGATCGCCGACATCATCACGGTGATCGACGAGATTGCGTTCCAGACGAATCTGTTGGCCTTGAACGCGGCAGTGGAAGCGGCGCGGGCGGGCGAACATGGCCGAGGGTTCGCCGTGGTGGCCGCCGAAGTGCGGAACCTGGCGCAGCGGTCGGCGTCGGCCGCCAAGGAGATTAAGGAATTGATCAATGAGTCGATCCAACGTGTGACGGACGGCAGCGCGTTGGTCAATCAGTCCGGGAAGACGCTGGAGGACATCGTCAATTCGGTCAAGCGGGTGACGGATATCATTGGGGAGATCAGCGCGGCCTCGCAGGAACAGGCCAGTGGGATCGATCAGACCAATACAGCCATCCTGGCGATGGACAAAACGACGCAGCAGAACGTGGCGTTAGTGGAAGAGACCACTTCATCGGCCCAGTCCATGAAGGCTCAGGCTAATGAGCTCCTCAGTCAGATGGCTGAGTTCAAGACCCGAGACCACCACGAACGGGTCAAGAGCACGGCTGCCGCCCTTACCGTGAGCCATTTAAGAGAGATCGTACAACCACAGGAGAGGACGACGACTCGCTCGAGCGCACCGGTGCGCCTATCCAAGCTCCCTCAGCGGGGAGCGACCGCGTCGGCCAGGCCGGTGCCTGCCAGCCTTGCCGCAGGCAAGGGCACCAATGCCAACCAGGTTGGTGACGAATTCCAGGAGTTCTAGCCTATTTTCTCGGCTTTACTCACCACAGGAGGATGCCGATAAGGTATCTGCGGATGTCGTGGTTGGGGAATTCGCACCGTCGGCCTGGGGGTCGACGATGAGTACATCTCCCTAAATCACCCAGGGTTGCGGTAACAAGATTGTGGGAGTGTCTTTCGGCGTAGGAGGGGTGATGGTGACCTGGTTTAAGAATCAAACCGTGATGATGAAACTCATGGTTGGGTCTGCCGTGATCGGCGCTATCATGACGGTGGTCGGGACGATGGGCGTGATCAACTTGAAGACGATCAATGCGAACACCGAGAATCTCTACGAGGTACAGCTCAATGCTGTCCGCCAGGCGCTCACCATTCAAAACAATCTGTCGATGGTGCGGTTTTGGGTGCTGCGTGCGGTCACGGCTCCGGACAAGGCGCACCAGGAACTGTCGCTCGCCAAGATAGCTGAACTGTCAAAGCAGAACGACGAGAACAAAGCCCAATTCGAAAAAACTATTCGCTCAGAGGCGGTCCGGAAAATATTCGGCGAATTCAAGGAGGCGCTCGGGGACTATCGCACCAATCGGATGGCCACCATCGAGTTGGCGATGGAGGGCAAGCAGACGCAGGCGATGGCACGCATCGATCACGAAACGCGGTTGTCGTACGAGGCGGTCAGCAAGCGTCTTGCGCAGTTGGTCGAGGCCACTCAGGCAGAGGCTCGGCAGCAATATGAGCACGCTCAGTCGCTTTATACCACGGCCAAGGTCATGTTGATCACGGTCAACGTCGGCGGCGTCGTTTTGGGGATCGTATTTAGTTGGTTAATGGCCCGGTTCATCGCCAAAAATATGAAGGTGGTGTTGCAGGCCGCGCAGCGGCTGGGCAGTGGCGATCTGTCGGCGCGGGCGGCCGTGGCGACGCAGGATGAGGTGGGGCAGCTGGCGCAGGCCTTTAATGACATGGGGGAGAAGCTCCACACAACTGCGACAACACAACAGGCACAACAGGCTGAAATCGCCGCGAAGAATTCCGAGGTCAAGGGCATTACCGACGCGATCAGTCGCGCGCAAGCCGTGATCGAGTTCAATATGGACGGCACGGTCATCGCAGCAAACGACAACTTCCTCCAATGCTTGGGATACCGATTGGATGAGATCAAGGGCCGGCACCACCGGATGTTCTGCGATTCCAGCTATGCGAACAGCGCCGAGTACCAGGCATTTTGGGCGAAGCTGAGCCGTGGTGAGTTCGATGCAGGGGTGTATCCTCGGAAGCGCAAGAACGGCCAGGACGCGTGGATCCAGGCCTCATATAACCCGATATTCAACGCCGACGGAAAAGTCTACAAAGTCGTGAAGTATGCGACGGATGTGACCGCACAGAAATTAGCGGCGATTGAGTCCGAGGGCATCCTGAAAGCCATCGACCGGGGTCAGGCGATGGTGGAATTCAATATGGATGGGACGGTGCGGAACGCCAACACCATCTTTTTGAGCGCCCTGGGCTATCGGCTCGATGAAATTAAGAACCAGCACTACCGGCTGTTCTGTCCCCCGGCCTCTGCAAGCAGCGGGAAGTGCGTGGCCTTCTGGCAGAAGCTCAGCCGCGGGGAATCTGAGGCCGGCTTGCATCAGTGGTTGGGCAAGGGGGGCAAGGAGTGCTGGCTGCAAGCCACATTCACCCCGATCCTCGATGTCTCCGGGAAACCCTACAAAGTCGTCACCTTCGCAACCGACATTACGGCGCAAAAACAGGCGTCGGCTGACATGGAGCGCCTCGTGGCTGAGGCTGAAACGATCCTGGGCCGGGTTGCGGCGAGCGATCTGTCGCAGGAGATGACCGGGGTCTATCAGGGTGGACTGGAGCAGGTGAAGACCAGTATCAATCTGGTGGTGCGAAATCTCGTGCAGACGATCACGACCGTTCGGGAAGTTGTGGAGTCGGTTGTGAGCGGCTCCGAGGAGATCAACAGGGGCAATTCCGATCTGTCGGAGCGGACCAGCGAACAGGCGAGCTCGCTGGAAGAAACCGCCTCATCGATGCAAGAGATGACGGAAACGGTGAAACAAAATGCCGACAATGCCAAG
>Ga0209798_10002407_pt1 | contig 11038 bp, 11 predicted proteins | sample DOMMetBare3Fresh_FD_187475 | JGI IMG/M metagenome (GOLD analysis project Ga0209798, IMG submission 187475) | Wetland sediment microbial communities from St. Louis River estuary, USA, under dissolved organic matter induced mercury methylation -... | ecosystem: Environmental > Aquatic >...
GCTCTCGGCGCGCTGGCGCGCGAGCTCGAGCTGCGCGGGTTGGCCACCGACGCGGCGCAGGACGCGGCCGCGCTCGATGCGCTCGACGCGTCCTACGCGCAGGTCGCCGCGGCGCTCGAGGAGCTGAGCCATGGCTGACCACGGCGCGCGCCTGCTCGTTGCCGACGACAACAAGGTCAACCGCCTGCTGCTGCAGCGCAGCCTGCAGCTCCAAGGGCATCACGTGTCGCTGGCCGAGAACGGCCGCATCGCGCTCGAAATGCTGCGCAAGGAACCGTTCGACCTGCTGCTGCTGGACATCGCGATGCCCGAGATGGACGGCTTCCAGGTGCTCGAGGTGCTGACCCGTGACCTGCGCCTGCGCGACCTGCCGGTGATCGTGACCTCGGCCGTCGAGGGCATGGACAGCGTGGTGCGCTGCATCGAGTGCGGCGCCGAGGACTACCTGCACAAGCCGGTGAACCCGGTGCTGCTGAAGGCGCGCATCGGCGCCAGCCTGGAGAAGAAGCGCCTGCGCGACCAGCAGAAGGAAATGGTGCGCCGCTTCGCCACGCGCGAGGTGGCGGCCGACGTCGACGCGCAGGGCTTCGCGCTCGGCGGCCGCAGGGTGCGCGCCACCGTGCTGTTCTGCGACATCCGCGGCTTCACCACGCTGTCCGAGCAGATGGCGCCCGAACAGACGATCGAGCTGCTCAACACCTATTACACGCTGATGTTCGACGCCATCACCGGGCACGGTGGCGTGGTCAACCAGATCATCGGCGACGGCCTGATGGCGATCTTCGGCGCCCCCTTGCCGCTGGACGACGCACCCGGCCAAGCGGTCGCCGCGGCGCGCGAGATGACCGAGCTGATCGAGCTGCTCAACGCGGAGGGCCAACGCGAAGGCAGGGCACCGATGCGCATCGGGGTCGGCATCGCCACCGGCGACATGATCGCCGGCTACACCGGCACCCAGGACCGCGCCACCTACACCTGCGTGGGCGACGCCGTGAACCTGGCGGCGCGGCTGGAGGCGCACACCAAGGAAGCGCAGCGCGGCGTGCTGATGGACGGCGCGACGCGTGCGGCACTGGGCGAGGACGCCGCCGGCGTCGAGGCGCTGGGGCCGTTCACGGCGCGCGGCCGGGCCGCGGCGGTGGAACTGTTCGCGCTGCGGATCGCCGCTACCTGAACCGCACCTGCAGCGTCGGGTTGCCCGGCAGGCCCTCGTAGTTCACGCGCACCGACTGGCCCGCAACGGCCGGCAGGTTGCCGAAGGCACCGAGCGAGATCAGGTCGCCGGGCTTCAGTGTGATGCCGTCCTTCTTCAGATCGGCGGCGAGCCAGATCACCGCGTTGAGCGGGTGCCCCAGGATCGCCGCACCGGGCGCGGTGCTCAGAACCTTGCCGTCGGCATCGGTCGCGCGCACCGTCATCTTCTGCAGCGCGTCGGCGAAGGGCGCGTCGGTGCGCGCCGCAATCGGCGTGCCGAGCACGCCCAGGCGCGCGCCGACGTTGTTGGCCGCGATGGTCGGGCCGTCGATCTTGCGCATGTCGGCCACCAGCAGGTCGGGCAACTCGATGAAGGGAATCACCGCACGCAGGTGCTCCAGGACCTCCTGCGGCGTCTTCGCCTCGTGCACCGCGCTGCTGCCCACCTCGACCACCAGGTCGGGCTCGACGAAGGGGAAGGCACCGAACTTCGCCGGCACGTCGGCGCCGTCGGCGATCAGCATCTCCTCCAGCAGCACGCCGCGGATCGGCGAGTTCACCCCGAATCGCTGCTGCACCGCCGAGGTGGTCAGGCCGACCTTGTAGCCCACCGGCTTGCCCAGCGCGGGCGTCAACGCCGCGACCAACTTGCGCGCGCCGCAGGCCGCGCCGGCCATCGTCATTCCCGGTGCCGATTCGGCGAAGGGCTGCAGCGTGCGGTAGGCCTGCAGCTTGGCCGCGACCTCGGTGTCGGTCGGGCAGGTCGGGGCTTCGGTCGGCGCGCTGGCGCACGCAGCGAGCCAGGTGCCGACGGCCAGGGCAAGCATGAAGGGGCGCAACGGGGATCCTCCGAGTCCGGTCCGGTGCGCAGCGTAGCGCGCACCAGGCGCTGCGTGTACCCTCGACGACCATGATCGGCATGTCGGACTGCCGCGCCGCCGCAGGGGCGAGTGTTGATCTGGCGCAGCCCGGCGCCGCACGACCCCGCCTACTGTGTGGGCACCGCCCCAACGAGCGCGATCCATGAGCCCGATTCCCAAGCCCGCCACCGACAACGCGCCGATCCAGGAGTTCTCGCACTGCCACGTGGGCATCGTGGCGCAACTCAACGAACTCGCGCACCTGCCCGCGCTGGCACAGGCCGCGCAGCAGGCGCGGCACATCGCCCAGAACGCCGAAGCCTTCTTTCGCGAGGTGGTCCTGACGCACCACAAGGAGGAAGAGGAGGAGCTCTTCCCCGCCGTGCTGCAGAGCGCCCGTGCGGGCGAGGAGCACGACAAGGTGGCGCTGCTGATCGAACGCCTGACGCAGGACCATCGCGACGTCGAGCGCGCCTGGCACGACCTGGCGCCGGGCGTGCACGCGGTCGCGCGCGGGCACGATGCGACGCTGGACGCGGACCGCATGGCCGCCTTCGTCGCCCGCTACCGCGCGCATGCCGAGCACGAGGAATCGGTGTTCCTGCCGTTGTCGAGCAGGATCCTGGGCCGCAACGGCAACCACATGGCCGCGCTCGGCCTGTCGCTGCATGCGCGCCATGCGCTGCCCGAGGTGCTCAGCCGCTACGGCACACGCATCTGATCAGGGGTGCTCAGGCGGGTGCGGCCTGGCGTCAAGACGCCCTAAGATCGGGGCTCGGCGGACCGCCGCCCCTCCAGGAGAGGGAGACCCCGGGCCGCCCGCAGGGGTGTTGATTTCGCGTAAGCCTGCGGCCAGCGAAAGGCGCTCCAATAGGGGGTCTGGGTCGATGCAAACCTGAAGGAGACTGAGATGAGCAATCGCGATGTGGTGGTGTTGGGTGTGGCGCGTTCGGCGATCGGCACCTTCGGCGGGTCGCTGGCCGACACCGAGCCGGCCGAGCTGGCCGGGCTGGTGATGAAGGCGGCGATCGAGCGATCGGGGGTCGACCCCAAGTCGATCAACTACGTGACGGTGGGCAACACGATCCCCACCGAGAGCCGGTTCGCCTACGTGGCGCGGGTGGCCAGCATCCAGGCCGGGCTGCCGATGGATTCCGTGGCGATGGCGGTCAACCGCCTGTGCTCGTCGGGCCTGCAGGGCATCGTGACCACGGCGCAGAACATCCTGCTCGGCGATTGCGACTACGGCATCGGCGGCGGGGTCGAGGTGATGAGCCGCGGTGCCTACCTGTCGACGCAGATGCGCAGCGGCGCCCGCATGGGTGACGCCAAGATGATCGACTCGATGGTCGCCACGCTGACCGACCCGTTCGGCGTCGGCCACATGGGCATCACGGCCGAGAACCTGGCGGCCAAGTGGAACATCACGCGCGAGCAGCAGGACGCACTGGCCGTCGAAAGCCACCGCCGCGCCGCGGCGGCGATCGCCGAGGGCCGCTTCAAGAGCCAGATCGTGCCGATCGTCAAGCAGACCAGGAAGGGTGAGGTCACGTTCGACACCGACGAGCATGTCAAGGCCTCGACCACGATGGAGACGCTGGCCAAGATGAAGCCCGCGTTCAAGAAGGACGGCACGGTGACGGCCGGCAATGCCTCGGGCATCAACGACGGCGCCGCGTTCTTCGTGCTCGCCGACGCGGCCAAGGCCGCCGCCGACGGCCACAAGCCGATGGCGCGGCTGGTGGGCTACGCCGTGGCCGGCGTGCCCAACGAGATCATGGGCGAGGGCCCGATCCCGGCCTCGAAGCTGGCGCTCAAGAAGGCCGGCCTGCGCCTGGACCAGATGGACGTGATCGAGAGCAACGAGGCCTTCGCGGCGCAGGCCATCGCGGTGGCGCGTGGCCTGGAGCTCGACATGAAGAAGACCAACCCGAACGGCGGCGCGATCGCGCTCGGCCACCCGATCGGCTGCTCGGGCGCCTTCCTGGCGACCAAGGCGGTCTACGAGCTGCACCGCACGGGCGGGCGCTACGCGCTGGTGACGATGTGCATCGGCGGCGGCCAGGGCATCGCGGCGGTGTTCGAACGCCTGTAGCCGTCTCGAGCTGAGGTTCGAGGGCCCCGCACGCGGGGCCCTTTGCCTTTTCTGGGGGTATCAGCCCTGCGCCAGCGCGTGCTCGACGATCTCGCGCACCCCCGGTGACAGGTTGGTCTTGGCGGCCACGCGCGTGATCGCCTCGCGTGCCGCGCCGCGGTACGGTTCGGCCAGGTGGGTCCAGCGGTCCATCAGGCGCGCCAGCCGTGAGGCGAGCTGCGGGTTGAAGCCGTCGACCTCGCGCACCACGTCGGCCCACAGCACGTAGCCTGCCGCGTCGGTGCGGTGGAAGGCCGCAGGGTTCGAGCGTCCGAAGCTCATCAGCACGCTGCGCGCGCGGTTCGGGTTCGTGAGCGAGTAGTCGGGGTGCTGCAACAACTGCTTGACGCGCGCGAAGGCGCGGCCGTCGGCGCGCTCGGGCATCTGGGCCTGCAGCGCGAACCACTTGTCGACGACCAGCGCGTCGTGCCTGAAGTGGGCATGGAAATGCTCGAGCGCGCGTTCGGCCAGCTCGGCATGCGAGTCGACCAGCGCCGCCAGCGCGCCCAGGCGCTCGGTCATGTTGCCGGCGTCCTTGACGCGCTGGAAGGCGCGCCCGGGCCAGACAGTGTCGCCGCTCTTGACGGCATCCAGGCACAGCATCGCCAGCGCGAGGTTGGCCAGCGCGCGCCGGCCCGCGGAGGTCGGGTCGGGCGAGTAGGCGCCGCTCACCTGGTACACATCGAAAGCCCAGGCCCAGTCGTCGCGCAGTTCGCGTGCCAGTTGCGCGAGCATCACCTCGCGCACCGCATGGATGCGCTGCGGGTTCACGACGTCGAGCTGCTCGGCCAGCAGGTTCTCGTCCGGCAGCTCGAGCACCAGGGTCTTGAAGGCGGCATCCAGCCCGGGCTGGCGCAGTACGCTGCGCATCGCTTCGATGAAAGGCGCGTCGAGCACCGGCTCGCGTTCGCCACGGATGGCACCCAGCAGGCGCACGAGCGCCAGGCGCTGGCCCGCTTCCCAGCGGTTGAAGGCGTCGCCGTCGTGCTGTAGCAGCACCAGCAGGTCGGCGTCGGACAGCGGTTCGGCCAGGATCACCGGCGCCGAGAAGCCGCGCAGCAGCGAAGGCACCGGCTCGGCGTCGACATTGACGAAGGTGAAGAAGTTCTTGGTCTCGTCGAGCACCAGCACGCGCTCGGTGGCCGCCGTCGGCGGCTCGTCCTCGAGCTGCAGCGGCAGGGCGCGGCCGTCGCGCGCGACCAGCCCCAACGCCATCGGGATCACGTAGGGCAGCTTGTCGGGTTGGCCGGGGGTGGGCACGCCGTGCTGCTCGAAGCCCAGCGTGTAGGTGTGCGTGGGGGCGTCGTAACGCCCGCGCGCGGTCACGCGCGGCGTGCCGGCCTGCGAGTACCAGCGCTTGAACTGATCGAGTTGAGTCGACAGTGCGCTGCCGGGGTTGGCGTCGGCGACGGCCTGCGCGAAATCGTCGCAGGTCACGGCCTGGCCGTCGTGGCGGGCGAAGTACAGGTCCATGCCGCGGCGGAAGCCCTCGCGGCCGACCAGCGTGGCCATCATTCGCACCACCTCGGCGCCTTTCTCGTAGACGGTGGGGGTGTAGAAGTTGTCGATCTCGACATAGGCGTCGGGGCGCACCGGGTGCGCCATCGGGCCGGCGTCCTCGGGGAACTGCAGCGAGCGAAGCCGCTTCACGTCGTCGATGCGCTTGACCGCGCGCGCCGAGGCCGTGCCGGCCATGTCCATCGAGAACTCCTGGTCGCGGTAGACCGTCAGGCCCTCCTTGAGCGAAAGCTGGAACCAGTCGCGGCAGGTGATGCGGTTGCCGGTCCAGTTGTGGAAGTACTCGTGGCCGACCACGCTCTCGATGCCGGCGTAGTCGTTGTCGGTGGCGGTGGCGGGGCTGGCCAGCACGTACTGGGTGTTGAACAGGTTCAGTCCCTTGTTCTCCATCGCGCCCATGTTGTAGTCGCCGACGGCGACGATCATGAAGCGCTCGAGGTCGAGCGCCAGGCCGAAGCGGTGCTCGTCCCAGGCGATCGACGCGATCAGCGAGGCCATCGCGTGCTCGGTCTTGTCGATGTCGTCGCGGTGGGTGTAGATCTCGAGCAGGTGCTCCTTGCCCGCACGGGTGCGGATCTTCTGTCGCCGCACCGACAGCCGGCCCGCCACCACGGCGAACAGGTAGCTCGGCTTGGGGAACGGGTCGTGCCAGCGCGCGAAGTGACGGCCGCCCTCGAGCGCGCCTTCCTCGACCAGGTTGCCGTTGGACAGCAGCACCGGGTACTTCGCGCGGTCGGCGCGCAGCGTGACCGTGTACTCGGCCATCACGTCGGGGCGGTCGAGGAAGTAGGTGATGCGGCGGAACCCCTCGGCCTCGCACTGCGTGTACAGCCCCGAGCCCGAGGTGTACAGGCCCGACAACGCGGTGTTCTTGTCCGGGCAGCAGGTGTTGCGGATCTCGAGCGTGAACGCATCGCCCTCGGGCGGGTTGTCGATGATCAGCTCGCCGCTCTCGCCATGCCGGAACGAGACGCTCTGGCCGTCGGCCATCACGCGCAGCAGCGTGATGCCGTCGCCGTGCAGCACGAGCGGGCCGCGCGGCTGCTTCGGGTTGCGCTCGACGGACAGCCGGCTCGCGACGAGCGTCTTGGGGCCGTCGAGGTCGAAGCTCAGGTCGGCCTTGCGGATCCAGTACGCCGGTTCGGCGTAATCGTGGCGCCGCACGAGCGGCGCGGGGCCTTCACGCAGAAGCGTCAGCATCGTTGGTCTCCAACAGGGAATTGAACCAGGCGGCGTCGGCCAGCCCATGGTAGTGCTCGATCGCGGCCAACACATGCGGCCCCGCGAGTTCTTCGGCGCGGTGGGTCGTGCATACCGCCACCGCGCGCATGCCGGCGCGCCGCGCGGCCTCGATGCCCAACGGTGCGTCCTCGAACACGACGCAGTGTTCGGGCGCGACGCCCATGCGGCGCGCGCCTTCGAGAAAGATCGCCGGCTCGGGCTTGCCGGGCAGGCCCTCGTCGCCGCCGACCACTGCGTGCGGTGCCTCGGCCAGCGCAAGGTGGCCGAGCGCGAAGGCGATGTTGTGCGCATCGCCGGCCGTGCCGACGCCCAGCTTCAGCCCGCGCGCATGCGCCCGCGACGCGAAGGCGCGAAAGCCCGCCACCTCGCGGAACACCGGCGGCGCGAAGGCCTCGCGGTAGAGCCGTTCCTTTTCGCGGACCAATGACCAGGCTTCGTCCTGCGGCACGGCACGGCCGAACAACTCGCTCATGCACTCGGCGCCGTTGCGGCCGGTCGTGCGCCGCATCATCTCGTCGATCGGCATCGCCAGGCCGTGCAACTCCGCAAACGCGATCCACGAGGTGCGGTGGAAAGGCATCGAGTCGATCATCGTCCCATCCATGTCGAAGATCAGTGCGCGCACCCGCATCAGACGCCTTGCTTGAGGCTGGCCTCGATGAAGGCATCGAGATCCCCGTCGAGCACCTTCTGCGTGTTGCTGATCTCGACGTTGGTGCGCAGGTCCTTGATGCGGCTTTGATCGAGCACGTACGAGCGGATCTGGTGGCCCCAGCCGACGTCGGTCTTGCTGTCCTCGAGCTTCTGTTGCGCCGCGCGCTGCTTCTGCATCTCGTGTTCGTACAGGCGCGAGCGCAGCATCTGCCAGGCTTCGTCGCGGTTGCGGTGCTGCGAGCGGTCGTTCTGGCACTGCACGACGATGTTGGTCGGGATGTGCGTCAGGCGCACCGCCGAGTCGGTCTTGTTGATGTGCTGGCCGCCGGCGCCGCTGGCGCGGAAGGTGTCGACGCGCACGTCGGCCGGGTTGATCTCGATCTCGATCGAGTCGTCAACCTCGGGGTAGACGAACAGCGACGCGAACGACGTGTGCCGCCCACCCGACGAATCGAACGGGCTCTTGCGCACCAGGCGGTGCACGCCCGTCTCGGTGCGCAGGTGGCCGAAGGCGTAGTCGCCCTCGACCTTGATCGTGGCGCTGCGGATGCCGGCCACGTCGCCCTCGGTCTCTTCCATCACCTCGGTCTTGAAGCCCTTGCGCTCGCAGTACTTGAGGTACTGGCGCAGCAGCATCTGGGCCCAGTCGCAGGCCTCGGTGCCTCCGGCGCCGGCCTGGATGTCGATGAAGCAGTTCAGCGGGTCCGCCGGGTTGTTGAACATGCGGCGGAACTCGAGGCCCTCGACGATCGCGCGCAACTGCGCTGCCTCGGCCTCGATGGCCGTCAGCGAGCCGACGTCGTCGTCGGCCTTGGACAGCTCGAACAGCTCGCTGTTGTCGGCCAGGTGGCTTCTCAGCGAGTCGATCGTGCCGACCACGGTCTCGAGCATCTTCTTCTCGCGCCCGAGTTCCTGCGCCCGCTTGGGCTCGTTCCAGACGCTGGGGTTCTCGAGCGCGGCGTTGACCTCGTTCAGGCGAAGCGATTTGCGTTCGTAGTCAAAGATACCCCCGGAGCGCTTCGGTGCGCGTGGCGAGGTCGGTCAGCATGGCGCCGATCTGGTTGATGCGTTCGATGTCCATGTCAAGGGTCTGGATTTTCTCGAGCGCGGATTGTCGCATCGCGCCCGAAGCCCGCCCCGCACCAGGGTTTGTCCGCAGGGGGATTGCCATTCCCAGCCTTGATTTGTCAGAAATCCGTAAGTGGTCCGGATCGACATTACGGCCCAAGAGGGCGGCCGCCGCATGCTGCCCGCCATCGACCCATGCTCCAGTTCCTCAACCTGCTGCAACTGATCCTGTACATCCCGCTGCTTGCGCTGCTCGGGCAAGGATTGCTGTACGTGCTGGCCGGCCCGCGGCGCGACACCAACTTCTTCTACCGGCTGCTGCAGTTGTTGTCCAAACCCTTCACGTTGGTGGTGCGGCGCGTGACGCCGGCTCAGGTGGCCGACCGGCAGGTGCCCTTCGTCACCTTCTTCCTGCTCCTGATCGTGTACTTCGTCGTCACGTTCGAGCGCATCGACTTGTGCATGAAGGTGGGCCTGGAGCAATGCAAATGAACGGCCGTGGCGTGACCTACCTGTGGTTCAAGTGGTCTGCCATGGCCTGGCTCGTGGTCGGCCGGCCCAAGCAGGCCCTTGTGGTCTTCGACGAGATGTTGCGGCGCTGGCCGCACGACGGCTATGCGCTGGCCAGCCGCTCGCATGTGCGTGCGCAACTCGGCCGCCGCGACGACGCTATCGCCGACCTGCAGGCCCTGGTGGCTGTGCAGCCCGAGGGCCGGGCGTCGTACTGGTTCAACCTGGGCTACCTCCTCGAGGAGGCCGGCCGCCTGCCCGACGCCGAAGCGGCGTTCCGTCGCGCACTCGCGCTGGACCCGAAGCTCGACCGCGCCTGGTACGGCCTGGGCCTGGTGCTGATCCGCCTGCAGCGCCATGACGAAGCCACCGCGGCGCTGAAGAAGAACACCGAGCTGCAGCCGATGAGCCCGTACGGCTGGTACCAGCTCGCGCGCGTGCAGTTCGAGCGTCACGAGCCGGAAGAGGCGAGAAAGATCATCCGCCACCTGAAGGGCTTCGAGCCGAAGGTTGCCGCGCAGCTCGAACGCGAGACCGGGCTGGTCACTTGATAACTGGAGTGTGGGAACCGGGCTCATCCCGGGTTTGACAACGTAGGAGACAGGCAATGGAACAAATCTCGGAAAGGCACCGCCAGTACTGGCGCAAGAACCTGCGGATCACGGGAATCCTCCTGGCGATCTGGTTCGTCGTGACCTTCGTCGTCAGCTATTTCGCGCGCGACCTGAGTTTTACCTTCTTCGGCTGGCCGTTCAGCGTCTGGATGGGCGGGCAGGGCGCGTTGATCGTCTACTGCCTGATCATCTGGTACTACGCCCACTACATGAACAAGCTCGACATCGAGCACAACGTGCACGAGGAGGACTGACATGGCCGGCATGTTCGAACACGGCGCCAAGATCGACTCGGCGTCGACCGCGACCTTCAAGTCGCAGCTCAACAAGGTCTACGGCTGGTACACCGGAGGCTTCGTCGCCTTCGTCCTGGTCATTGCGGTGATGGAGCAGATGGGCCTGCCCAAGCCCTGGATCGGCTTCATCTTCCTGATCGCCACGGTGGGCCTGTATGCCGGCATCGGCATCATGAGCCGCACCAGCGACGCAGCCGAGTACTACGTGGCCGGCCGGCGCGTGCCCGCGCTGTACAACGGCATGGCCACCGGCGCCGACTGGATGAGCGCAGCGTCGTTCATCGGCATGGCCGGCACGGTGTACCTCAGCGGCTATGGCGGCCTGGCCTTCATCATGGGCTGGACCGGAGGCTACTGCCTGGTGGCCCTGCTGCTGGCGCCCTACATGCGCAAGTTCGGCCAGTTCACGATCCCCGACTTCCTCGGCGCGCGCTATGAAGGCAACCTGCCGCGCTTCATCGGGATCGTCGGCGCGATCCTGTGCTCGTTCACCTACGTGGTGGCGCAGATCTACGGCGTGGGCCTGATCACCACCCGCCTGTCGGGCCTGGCGTTCGAGATCGGGATCTTCGTCGGCCTCGGCGGCATCCTGGTGTGCTCGTTCCTCGGCGGCATGCGCGCGGTCACCTGGACGCAGGTGGCGCAGTACATCATCCTGATCGTGGCCTACATGGTCCCGGTGGTGTGGCTGGCGGTCAAGCAGACCGGCGTGCCGGTCCCGCAGGCGATCTATGGCTACCAGCTGCAGAAGGTCACCGAACGCGAGAAGCAGCTCAAGGCCGACCCGAAGGAGATCGAGGTCATCAACATCTTCAAGGAACGCGCGGCCGCGGCCGACGCCAAGTTGAAGGACGTTCCTGCCGCGATGGCCGCCGACCTGGCCGCCGCGCAGAAGAAGCTCGACGACCTGAAGGCCGCCAACGGCCCGGTGGCCGACATCCAGGCGGC
>Ga0209798_10002408_pt1 | contig 11036 bp, 16 predicted proteins | sample DOMMetBare3Fresh_FD_187475 | JGI IMG/M metagenome (GOLD analysis project Ga0209798, IMG submission 187475) | Wetland sediment microbial communities from St. Louis River estuary, USA, under dissolved organic matter induced mercury methylation -... | ecosystem: Environmental > Aquatic >...
TTCGCGGCCAGCACCCGCATGAACCGCATCGCGATGCGCGAACGCTTTCTGGTGCTCTACCCGGAGCAGGACCGTCTCGCCAATGGACAGGGCTGCTGGAACTGGTTCGACACCGGCACCGGCCGCGCATATGGCGAAGCCGCTGTGATCATGGCGGCCGTCGACCAAGTCTGCCTTCTATATCCAGTGGACAGGGCGCGGATGGCCGTCGCCGGCCTGTCGGCTGGTGCGAGCATGGCCGCATTGCTGGTCACCCGACATCCGGGACGCTTCAAGGCAGTGGTGATGCACTCGGGCATTGCGCCGGGCACGGCTCACTCCACCTTGTCGGCGCTCGGCGCGATGCACGGTCATCGCGCGACGATGCCCCTGGCGGCCACACCGAGCACGATGGAGGCCCGCTGGCCGCCCTTGCTGGTGATCCACGGTGACGCCGACGCCGTGGTCTCGCCACACAACGGCCAAGCCGCTGTGCAAGCCTGGGCCCGCGCGGCGGGCGCACGGGCGGGTCCTGCTCGTAGCGTCCAGAGAGGCAGGCGCTACCCGATGTCGATCACGGAATTCAAGCGCAAGGGCAGCATGGTGGCCACGCTCGTCACCGTGGATCGACTGTCTCACGCATGGAGTGGTGGCGCCGCGAGCAAGCCCTTCAGTGACGGGCAAGGGCCGGATGCGTCGCGCATGGCATGGGCCTTTGCGGCCAAGCAGTTCCGGTCCGAGGCGTGAGCGCTGTGACGTACGCTCCCTGACCCTCGGTGCGCAAGCACACAGACGACCTGAACGCAGGCACGCACCATGCGCCGGACCGGGCCTGCGATGGGCCGAAGGTCACATACTGGAGATCACCATGCATTGCTTCCGTCGTACGCTGCTCTTTGTCACCATGGGCTCCTTGCTGGGCTTCGTGGGCTGCGGCATGTCTCCCGTGGCATCGACGTCCACGGCGCTGACGGCCCGGTTGTCCGGTGCCAGCGAAGTACCGGCCGTCATGACCGATGCAACCGGCACGGTCGAGGCGAAGCTGGCTGCGGGCAGCAACGTGCTGACGTGGAGCGTCACCTATTCCGGACTGAGCGGCCCGGCAACGGGTGCCCATTTCCACGGACCCGCAATGCCAGGACAGAACGCGGCGGTGGTCGTCCCGCTCGGTGCCCCCTTGGCCAGTCCCATCACCGGAAGCGCTGCGCTGACGCCAGGTCAGGCCGCAGACCTCATCGCCGGCAAGTGGTACGTCAATGTGCACACGGCGGCCAACCCGGGCGGGGAGATCCGTGGGCAGGTCAGCGTCGGTCCATGATGGCGCCGCTGAAGGTGATGGACGGGAGCGGGCTCACTGGCATGACAGGTGCTGAGGTGCAGCCGCCGGGGCCCGATCTGCGCAAGGCGCCGTTGAAGCACACTGGGGCTGGGGAGGCTGGGTCCGACGACTCCAATTCGTCGGTGGCCGGCGAAGAGGACCCGGGCGCTGCGCTGGACGTGCTGGGCCCGGCAGCGGCCGCCTGGCCTGCCGAGGGCTGGTGCCCATGGCCGAAAGAGCGTTCCGCATGAACTGCCGATTCATGAGCCAGACATCGGAGCAGAGATGATCAAGAGCGCGCGCATCACTGGAAAGGTCGAGTACCGGGAGGGCGACGGCGTCAACATCGCGATCCGACCTGGGGCCTGCGAAGTTGACGAGACTGCGCTGGATGCGACGATCAGTTGGACCGACGGAGACTCACACGGCTCGGCGGCCATCCCCATTGCCGACTACCGACGCTACGTCGCGACCAAGGCGATTTCGATCGATGAGATGAAGGTCGCTTGAGGCCCCACGCCGTGCCTGCAGTGCACCGTTCGCCTTTGGTCCCGTGTCCTGGCTGATGACACGGCGCTCGCGTCGAGTCCACGCCTGTCGATCAGCAGCGCCAAACAGGAACCCCGATGACCAAGATCCGTACCGGGCAAGCTCCAGCGCCGTTGACGCGCGCACAGTTTCGCGAGCGATTCAACGGGCGCTTCTATGACCCGGCGTTCGAAGCCGAACGCGATGCCATCGCCCGGCTCGAAGCCATCGCGTGGGATGCCCTCCAGGAAGGCCGCAAGGCGCCGATCACCCGGGTGGCCGGCCGCGGCTTTGCCGACCCCACCTACGAGATCTCGGTCCAGTGGCTGGACACCCGCAAGCGCCTGAAGGCGGCCCAGAAGCTGTGGAACGACGCCGCCGCGCCTTCACGCGTGCTGCTGATCTGTGGCAGCGCACGCAACGACGGCACCTGTCCGGGCGAGGTGTCGAAGACCTGGCGGCTGACCGAGATCGCCCACCGCGTCGTCGAGCGCGCCGGGATGCAGGCCGACGTGCTGGACCTGAGCCTCGTCACCTCGGAATTCGGCCGCAACATCCATCCTTGCAAGGGCTGCGTGTCCAGCGCAATGCCGCTGTGCCACTGGCCCTGCAGCTGCTACCCCAACCATGCGCTGGACCAGGCCGACGACTGGATGGCCGAGATCTACGAGCGCTGGGTCGCGGCCCACGCCGTGATCATCCTGGCACCGACCTACTGGTACCAGTCGCCGAGCCCGCTGAAGCTGATGATCGATCGCATGGTCTGCGCCGATGGCGGCAACCCCGACCCGACGACGACTCATGGCAAGCATGTGGCCGAGGCCAAGCGCATCGAGCAGCAGGGCTGGGACTACCCGAAGCATGTGGCCGGCCGCGCTTACGGTGTCGTGGTGCACGGCGACGTGGCCGGCGTCGAGTCGCACCGGCGCAATCTCACGGACTGGCTGGAGTGGATGGGGCTGATCGACGCCGGCGCGGCGGCCAAGCTCGACCGCTACATCGGCTACTACCAGCCCTACTACAACAGCCACGACGCGCTCGACAAGGACAACGCGGTTCAGGAGGAGGCACGCAATGTCGCCCGCTCGGTGGTTCAGGCCGTCAAGGAACTTCGTACCGGGCGACTGAGCCAGCCGGACAAGCAGGTCAAGTGGCCGCGCGCGAAGTGAGACCTCGACCGCCGGCCGTCACCGAGAGCACGGAGAGCGGACAGATCGGCCAGAACATCGCCGCCGTGCATGACTTCTACAGCCGCGAGGAACACAAGCGCAGCGCCTCACAGCGCCACGCCGAGCGCATCGGCGGCTTCGTCGGGCGGCCGGCCTTCCTGGTCGTCATCCTGCTGTTTGTCTCGGCGTGGATAGGTGCCAACCTGGCCTTGACTGCGTGGGGCAGGGCACCCTTCGACGAGGCACCCTTCTTCTGGCTGCAAGGCCTGCTCGGACTTGCTGCGCTGTTGACGACGACCGTCGTGCTGATCAAGCAGAACCGCGTCGCCAAGCTGGGCGAGCAACGTGACCACCTCGACTTGAAAGTGACGCTGCTCATCGAGCAGAAGACGGCCAAACTGATCGACCTGATCGAGGAACTGCGGCGCGACCTGCCCAACGTGAAGAACCGGCATGACTCGGATGCAGTCGTGATGCAGCAGGCGATGAGACCACAAGCCGTGCTGGCTGCGCTCGATGAAGAGGTGATCTCGCCCGACGGATCGATCTCGACTGCAACCGCTGTGCCCGCGACAGCGGCCGAACTGCCTGCCGCTGACCGCTGACAGCCAACGCGGCCGAACTGGCGAGCATTCAAGCGACTCGATCGCAGTGCGCCGTGATGGGCTGGCAGATCTGTGCGTTGAAGAACAGACCGGGCGGCGACGGACGGGCACCATGCATCGACCGTTGGCGTGGGACCGATATCGCCGTCCTGCTGCCCCGTTCCACTTCACAGTACCCCCTGAAAGGCTCCGCCATGATCGAGAAGACCGCCAGCGTGCATTGGGAGGGCCCGGGCAAGAAGGGCCAGGGCCAGATCAGCACCGAGACCGGCGCCCTCGAGCGCTATCCCTACGGCTTCGCCAGCCGGTTCGAGGACGACCGCCGGGGCACGAACCCCGAAGAGATCCTGGCTGCCGCCCACGCGGCTTGCTTCACGATGGCCTTCTCCTTCGCCTGCGACAAGGCAGGCTTCGCCACTCGCTCCGTCGACACGCGCGCCCGCGTCCGCCTGACCCCGCAGGGCGAAGGCTTCGTGATCGACCGGATCACCCTGGCGCTGAAGGCCGTCGTGCCAGGCATCGACGAAGCCAGGTTCCAGGAAATCGCCCTGGCCGCCAAGCGCGAATGCCCGCTGTCCAAGGCGCTGGCAGCCGTTGCCGAGATCAGCCTGCAGGCCACCCTCGGAGCGCCAACCGCATGAACGACGCTGCGATCGCCGGGATTGCCGAGGCCGCACTGACGGCGGCCTTCGAGAAGCTGAATGACGCGGTGGATGTTGTCCTACTTGCTCTCGGGCGACAGGACGGCACGACCGTCGGGGTCCGGGCCGTATAAGAGTTTGCCGCCAGAGCCTGGCGCTCGTGCCGTCGTCCACTTCCCAAGGAGAGCACATGAACCCTGCCGCCAGCCCCCCGTCGAAGGTCCCCCCTGCCGACGAAGACCTTGCCGAGCAGGCGCGTCCCGGCCACGGGATCCCGTCGCAAGACCCGAGCCCAGGGGCCCAGTTGCCGCTGGAACCCGAGGAAGCCGAGCGTGAAGCCGACTCGGTGCTTACGGGAGGCGGCGTGATTGTCGGTGTGGCCGCGGGTGCCGCCATCGGCACCGCCCTGGCTGGTCCCGTGGGTGCGTTGGTGGGCGGCACGGTGGGTGCCGTTGCCGGTGCACTGGGTGGGGCCGCCGCAGGCACCCTGGTGCCAATGGATGATCCGGTCGCCGCCGACACAGCGCGCGCGAAAGAACGTACGCCTGCAGATTGACGACGACACGTGCTGGCACCCGCAGCGTGCTGCCGCGATCGGCCTACAAGCCACGTTCCCTCCCCAACCCCCAAGGAGCCGTCATGCCTCAGAAAGCCTGGAGCGCCAAGCGCGAGCGCCAATACGTGCACATCAAGGACAGCCTGCTCGAACGGGGCAAGCCCGAGCCCCTGGCCGAGGAGATTGCCGCGCGCGTCGTCAACAAGGAACGGGCGCAACACGGCGAGTCCGTGCAAGCCAGCCCTTCTTCGATCAACGACATGTCGTCCGGCCGGCGCGGCGGCCTTCGATCGCATCAGGGTTCGGGCGGTCGAACGCTGCTCCAGCTGCGCAACGAGGCCCGTCAGAGGGGCGTCAAGATGCCGAGGGCGCGCCGCTGGGCACCATCACGGAGACCTGCCTGGTCAGGTACCTGGGTTTGGGTCAGGCCGACTTCTTCACCACCGGCGCCGGCGAAGTGATGACGCGCGGGTTTGCTGCCTGCTCGCCAGAGGACTTGCTGTCAGACGTCCTGGCGACGATGCACGAGCGCGGACTCATCCATGTGCTGCTTGTCGACTCGGGCAACAAGCTGCTGGGGGTGGTGAACGCCCGCGATGGGCTGCGGGCGCAGCTGGCCGCCGGCAACCACGAGGAGGCGCTGCTGCGTAACTATGTGATGGGCGTCGGCTACCAGTGATGGCGCAGCCCGAGACCCGCACGGAAACCGACAGCTTCGGGCCGATCGACGTGCCTGGCGATGCCCTGTGGGGTGCGCAGACCGAACGCAGCCTGCGCTTCTTCGCCATCGGCGAGCAGCGCATGCCGTTGGCGATCGTGCATGCGCTGGCGCAGATCAAGCGCGCCGCCGCCGAGGTGAACTGCGAGCTCGGCCTGCTGGAGCCTGCGCGCGCTGGCGCCGTGGCGGCGGCCGCGACGCGCATTGCCGCGGGCGAGTTCGACACCCAGTTTCCCTTGTCCGTGTGGCAGACCGGGTCCGGCACGCAAAGCAACATGAACGTCAACGAGGTCATCGCCAATGTGGCCTCCACGGCGCTCGGGGGTGGCTTGCGCACTCAGCGCCGCGTGCACCCGAACGACGACGTGAACCTGGGGCAATCGTCGAACGACGTCTTCCCGACGGCCATGCACATCGCCGCCGTGTTGCGCGCGCGGCCGTTGCTGGCATCGCTGGCGGGCTTGCGCGCTGCGCTGCGCGCCAAGGCCGAGGCTCTTGCCGGCGTCCTGAAGGTCGGCCGTACTCATCTGCAGGATGCAGCGCCGGTCACCTTCGGCCAGGAGTTCGGCGCCTACGAGGCCCAGTTGGCGATCGCCGAAGCGGCGATCCGCCGAGCGTTGCCCGATGTTCATGCGCTGGCCATCGGTGGCACCGCCGTCGGCACCGGGCTCAACACGCACCGGGAGTTCGGTGCCCGCGTCACCATGGTGTTGGCCGAACGCCTGGGCGCGCCATTCGTCGTGGCCGGCAATCTGTTCGCCGCGATGGCCGGGCACGAAGCCCTGGTGGGCCTGCATGGCGGGCTCAGGATGCTCGCCGTGGCGCTCATCAAGATCGCCAACGACATCCGCCTGATGGGCAGCGGGCCGCGCGCCGGCCTGGGCGAATTGCGGCTACCGGCCAACGAACCCGGCAGTTCCATGATGCCGGGCAAGGTCAACCCGACGCAGGTCGAGGCGATGACGATGGTCTGCGCCCAGGTGATGGGGCACGACGTGGCGATCGGCATCGCCGCGAGCCAGGGGCAGTTCGAGCTCAACGTCTACAAGCCGCTGATCGCCTACGACGTGCTCGACAGCCTGCATCTGCTGGCAGACGCGATGGCGAGCCTGCGCGTGCATTGCATCGAGGGCATCGAGGTGGATGCCGAGCGGCCCCGGTCGATGGTCGCGCACTCGCTGATGGGGGTCACCGCGCTGGTACCGTACATCGGATACGACCGCGCCGCCCGGATCGCTCGGCATGCCCATGACCACCGGCTCGAGCTGAGGCAGGCCGCCCTCGATGTGGGTGGTGTCAGCGCTGCCGAGTACGACGCCTGGGTGGACATGCGGCGCATGGCGACACCGCACTGAGACTCACGGGATCAGTTCTTCAACCGTGAGCGTGCGGTAGTGGACCGCCAGCGTGGCGCCGCAGCCGCGGGCGACATCCGCGGCGGCCGCGGCCTGCTGGATGTCATCGACCTTGACCAGCAGCCACCGGTAGCCCTCTTCTGTGAGGGTGAGGTAACGCCGCAGCAACGTGATCTCGTAGCCGAAGCCTGCCAGGGCGCCGGCGTTGTCGACCATCGTGCGCAATTCGGCCACGCTCTCCCGCGGCGAGAACTGGCGCACTGCAGCGCGGGGCCAGCCGGCATCTTGCAAAGCGGTCACAAGCGCATCGACCTGTGTTTGAGTCGGCACCCCCATCATCACGTAGCCGACCGGCTTGAAGACCCCGAATGAAGTCGGCAGGGCGTCCGCGTCGGTGGCGTCGATGAGCACGGCGCCGCCGCGCGCTTGTTCATCGTCACGGGTGACCGATGGAGCCGAGGGGGCGTCGGATACGTTGTGAGGCGCAATGGCGTTCATGGTGGGTGTATTGAAGTGAGATGTGGCGCGGGGGGAGTCCGTCGATGACTCCTAATTCGGCGGCGGCTCTTGCGAGTCGTGCCAAGTCAACCCCGCATCTCCACTCTGGGCAGGTCCTGGTTATGCGTCTGTTGGAGACCGCACGAACGGCGCCTGCACGCCGAAAGGCGTCGATCCATTACTTGCAGGGCGCGGCGCGCTGCGAGCGACCATGTGACCGGGCGCATGTCCTACGACCATGCGCGTGCAATGCCGACTGTGCTCTGACGCGCGTGATCTAACCTTCATCGAGATGGCCCGACCGGGCCGTCATCGTCCTTCCGCCCATCAGGCGCCCGAAACTTTCAAGGAACTTGCACGTGAATACGACCCAACTTCTGACCTCCCTGGCAGCCGCTGCCGCCCTGACCGGCGGCATTGGTTTTGCGTACGCTCAAACCACTTCCGACAGCAGCAAGGCCGCGACGCCGGAAACGACACCGGCGACGACAGTGACAACGACGCCGATGCCGACAACGACGCCGATGCAGACAACGACGCCGACAACGACAACGATGCCCACTACGACGCCCACAACGACAACGACCGAGACCACACCGATGCAGGCACCGATGCAAAGGGCGACTCCGTCTAGCGGCGGCATGAACACCACGACGCCCGCCGCCGACAACTCGGCGATCACGACGGAACGCGCGCCGAAGGCCGATCGCGGCTGAGGCGTACAAGTTGGTCAGCAGCCGCTACGGCCTTCGATGGACCCCGCATCCTCGGGTGGCGGCACCCGTCCAGCCCAAATGGCCTCGACGCTGGAAGACCTGCGCACCGGCCTGAAGCAGGGTCTCCTGCTGGGGGCAGCAGCAGCCATGCTGTTGCTGCCCCCAGCGAGCCCGTCGCAGGACCGTACCGCAACCGCGCGCGCAACCGCCACCATCGACGGCGTTTCGGCTGCCACCATCCGGCGTACGACACGCGCTCTGTTCGAAGGCGTGAGCCCATCTCCGGACACCCGACAACTCGCCGACTGGGTGGCCGACTCCGGTGACAGCGGTGGCTTGGCGTTTGCCATCCTCGACAAGCGGGGCGCACGCCTGTATGTCTTTGACCCCAATGCCAGGTTGCTGAGTTCGAGCCTGGTGCTGCTGGGCTCGGCCATCGGCGACGACTCGGCGCCTGGCATCGGCGACCGGCCCCTGGTGCAGGTTCGTTCCGACGAGCGGACGACCGCGGCAGGCCGTTTCATCAGCGAACCCGGCCGCGACGATACCGGTGAGCGCGTGATCTGGGTCGACTATGCAGCGGCGCTGGCCATGCATCGCGTCAAGGTCGTCGACCCGAAGGAGCGTCGCTTCGAGCGCATCGCCACGGATTCGATCACCGACAAGCGCATCTCCAACGGATGCATCAACGTTCCCGTCGCCTTCTACGACGCGGTGGTCGAACCGACGCTCGGTCGCTCACGCGCCGTCGTCTATGTGCTGCCCGAGGTCAAGTCGCTGCGTCAGGTCTTTCCGGCAGTCGGTGCTGCTGCGGGCCTCGCGGCCGACGGGCGCGCGCCCTGAGGACGGATCCGGGGCGAGCGCTACGCGAAGTTGCCGGCTGCGAACTTCCAGTTGACCAGATGGCCGAGATAGGCCTCGACGAATTTGGGTCGCTGGTTGCGATAGTCGATGTAGTAGGCGTGTTCCCACACGTCGAGTGTCAGCAGCGGCTTGTCGCTGCCGGTCAGGGGCGTCTGCGCCCCCGTGGTATTGGTCATGGCCAGGGATCCGTCGGCCTTCTTCACCAGCCAGGTCCAGCCGGATCCGAAGTTGGCCACAGCGAGCGCAACGAACAGCTCGTGGAACTTGTCGAAGGAGCCCCAGGTCCGCGTCATCGCTGCGGCCAAGTCGCCCGTGGGTTTACCGCCGCCGTCCGGTTGCATGCTCTGCCAGAAGAACGCGTGGTTCCACGCTTGCGCGGCATTGTTGAACAGGGGCCCCGCTGGCGCAGCCTTGACGATCGCCTCCAAGGGAAGCTCGGCAAATTCGGTCCCCTTGATCAGCTTGTTGAGGTTGTCGACATACGCCTGATGGTGCTTGCCGTAGTGGTACTGCATGGTTTCGAGCGATACGTGCGGGGCCAGCGCGCCTTGCGCGTACGGCAGCTTGGATAGAACATGTTCCACGATGGTCCTCAACGATCCGATTTGAAGGGCTCAGTGAACCAGACTTCGCTGCGTGCTTCTGTACGCTGGCGCACTCTTCTTCACTCACGACGATGACGCGCAAGTTTCCTGGCGCTGAGACTATTTCGCGTTTTGCAGTCCCTGCGCGGTCGGGTTGAACGCCGAGCTGTGCGCCTCAGTGAAAGAAGAAATATGCAACGATGAGAACGATCGCCGGAAGGCCAGACGGTGTCTCGAGTGCGACGCCAGGCAGCCCCCTTGGCTTGCCCGAGCCTCAAACCGGGGAGACATGCATCGCGCCGCGGATTGGATAGGCCGGGGGAAGTGGAGTGCTGCGGTTCAGAGCTTGCCTGCGTCGAACGTGTCGCAGCGGTTGATGTCTCCGCCATCTAAGCCACGCTTGAACCAGGCCACGCGCTGTGCGCTGCTGCCGTGGGTGAAGCTCTCTGGCACGACTTGGCCGCGCGACTTGCGCTGCATGGCGTCGTCGCCGATCTTCGAGGCCGCATTGAGGGCCGTCTCGATGTCCCCAGGCTCCAGCCGCCAACCCTGCGCCGTCTGCGAGCGCTTGGCCCAGACGCCTGCAAAACAGTCGGCCTGCAACTCCAGTCGCACGCTCATCCCGTTGACCTGCGCCGCGGTGCCGCGCTGGCGCTGAGCATCGACCTTGTCGGTCAACCCGAGCAGGTTCTGCACGTGATGACCCACCTCGTGCCCAATCACGTAAGCCTGCGCAAATTGGCCCGGCGCACCGAGTTGCGAACGCATGGTGTCGAAGAAGTTCATGTCCAGGTAGACGTGTTGGTCGTTCGGGCAATAGAACGGCCCCATTGCCGATTCGCCACGGCCGCAGCCTGTGGGGTAGCTGCCGCGAAACAACGTCAGCTTGGGATTGCGATAGGTCTTGCCGGCTTGGGTAAAGGCATCGGCCCAGACGACCTCCGTGCTGCGCAGCACCTGCGACACGAACGTGGCTTGCGAATCGTCTGCCGGTGGCTTGCCGGCCGGGGCCGGCGGTGCCATCTGCGTGTGCGCCGCGCCCTCATCACCGGTGAGCATGCCCAGGATCGTGAGCGGGTTGACACCGAAGATCATGCCGCCGACGAGGGCGATCACCACCGTACCGATGCCAATGCTGCGCCCGCCAAAGCCAAAACCGCCGCCGCCGGAGCTGCGTGCGTCCTCGACATTGCTGCTGCCTTCCTGTCCGTCCATCTTCATTGTGAAGTCCTCGGGTGCATTTCGATCAACGGGGCAGATCTCTGAGCAGGACGTGACCACCGCTACTAGGAAATCGACGCCATCACGGTGCGCACGACGCGGCGATAGCAGAGCACAAGACACGAGCCACCGAGTACTCCGTGCCGATGATCGCGCGACACGGCAGCTTGGATAGAACATGTTCCACGATGGTCCTCGACGATCCGATTTGAAGGGCTCAGTGAACCAGGCTTCGCTGCGTGCTTCTGTACGCTGGCGCACTCTTCTTCGCGCGAAGGCCGGAC
>Ga0209798_10002409_pt1 | contig 11033 bp, 8 predicted proteins | sample DOMMetBare3Fresh_FD_187475 | JGI IMG/M metagenome (GOLD analysis project Ga0209798, IMG submission 187475) | Wetland sediment microbial communities from St. Louis River estuary, USA, under dissolved organic matter induced mercury methylation -... | ecosystem: Environmental > Aquatic > Freshwater...
CCTGGAGTGCCTGGCTGGGTGGCTACGGCGTCGAGCACCAGGACTCGATCGCGCAGCTGGTGACGATCCCGGCCGGCAGCAGCGCCAGCCTGACGTACTACCTGCACATCGACACCGCCGAGGCGCAGGGAGCGCCGGCACGCGACACGATGACGGTCCGCGCCGGTTCGACCGCGCTACAGACGCTGTCCAACGTCAACGCTGCCACTGGCTACCGGCTCAGGGCGGTCAACCTGTCGGCCTACGTCGGCCAGACGATCTCACTGTCCTTCTCCGGTTCCGAGAACGCGGCGGCGGTGACCTCGTTCGTCGTCGATGAGACGTCGGTCACCACCGCGCCCATGCCAACCGTTCCGGAGGCGCCCTTGGGCGTATCGGGGGCGGCCGGGAATGCGCAGGCGGTGGTCGCGTGGAACGCGCCCGGCAGTGACGGGGGTCTGGCAGTGACCGGCTACTCGGTGAGGGCGGTCAATGCCGCCACGGGTGTCCAGGCGGGCGCTCTTCGGCTCGCGACCGCAGGCGCCACCCGCCTGACGGTCACCGGCCTGACCAACGGGACCAGGTACAGGTTCCAGGTGCTGGCCAGGAACGCCTTGGGGTCGGGCCCCTACTCGGGGCTGTCCACCGTGGTGGTCCCTGTCCGGACGGCGGCGCTCACCCGGTTGAGCGACTTCAACGGGGACGGGCTCACCGACCTGGTCGCTCGTGACAGCACCGGCTTCCTGTGGCTCTACGCGGGTGACGGCGCCGGCAGCTCCAGAGCCCGACGCCAGCTGGGTACCGGGTGGAACATCATGACGACCCTCCTGACTCCTGGCGACGTGACCGGTGACGGCAACGCGGACCTCCTGGGGCGGGACACGGCGGGAGCCCTGTGGCTCTACCCCGGCAACGGCGCCGGCGGACTGGGCCGCAGGCGCCGGATCGGCGGCGGGTGGAACACCATGGACCTTGTCACCGACGCCGGTGACCTGACCGGGGACGCGCGCGGCGACGTGCTGGCCCGCGACACGGCCGGCCACCTGTGGGTCTACCCCCTGTCGGGCAACGCCTCCTTCCAGGCGCGCCGCCTGGTCGGTGGCGGATGGAGCGCGATGACCTCCATCGCGGGTCCGGGCGACGTCTCCGGCGACGGGCGTGCCGACATCTGCGTCCGCGACTCCGCCGGCGTGCTCTGGTTCTACCCGGGCAACGGAGCCGGTGGCGCCGGTGACCGTGTCCGGGTCGGCCCCGGCTGGCAGGCGATGACCGCCCTGGTCGCGCCCGGCAACTGGGACCACGCAAGCGGTAACGACCTGCTCGCGCGGGACGCAGCGGGAACCCTGTGGCTCTACCCGGGCAACAACGCCGGTGGCCTTGGTTCCAGGCGGGCGATCGGTGGTGGCTGGAACGCGATGACCTACCTCGGCTGACCTGTGCGCGGCTGGACGGATGGTCGGTCTCGCCGGCTGGCGCGATACGTTTTGAGCATGGCCCGACCCCACGCCGCAGCCCTCATCGAGGATGCCCTCCATCGCCGTTCGAACGCCCTCATGCGTGGACGTGGGTGGGGTACCCGCACGATCAGCCACACCGGTTATGGCAGCCAGGACTTTGTGCGGGTCCTTGGCCGGGTGCTGCTGAGCCGCCAGCCCAAGCGTCCGAGGCCGGTGGTCAGCACGGTGGACGGGAACATCAGGGACCTGCGCAACACCGGCGGCGAGCAGCGCGGATGGCGGGCCTTCGTGACCGCCGGGGCGATGAACGTGCCGGTCCGGGTCACCGTCGGGGATCGCACGAAGGACACGCTCTCGGACCGCAGCGGCTACGTCGACGTGGTGATCTCGCAACCGGGCCTGGAGCCGGGCTGGCACGCGGTCACGATCGAGGCGGAGGGCGGCAGGCCGACCCAGGCCGCCGTGCTGATCATCGACCGCGAGGCCACCTTCGGCCTTGTCAGCGACATCGACGACACGGTGATCTCGACCTCGCTGCCGCGACCCCTGATCGCCGCCTGGAACACCTTCGTGCGGCAGGAGACCACTCGTCACCTCGTGCCCGGCATGGCACCGCTGTTCCGCACGCTGATCGGGGAGAATCCCGGCGCGCCGACCTTCTATCTGTCCACCGGTGCCTGGAACGCCGCGCCGACTCTGACCCGTTTCCTCAAGCGCCACGGCTACCCTGCCGGTCCGATGCTGATGACCGACTGGGGTCCCACCAACACCGGCTGGTTCCGTAGCGGGCAGGATCACAAGACGGAGGCCCTGCACCGGCTGGCACGCGAGTTCCCGGCCATTCGCTGGGTCCTCATCGGCGACGACGGACAGCATGACCCGAAGATCTACGGCGACTTCGCGCGAGATCGCCCGGACGTCGTGGAGGCGATCGCGATCCGGGAGCTGAGCCCGACCGAGCAGGTGCTCTCGCACGGCATACCCGTGTCCAACGAGGAGTTCGCCCCGCGAGTGCATCGAGACGTGCCGGTGTGCCGTGCGCCCGACGGCTACAGCCTCCTTCGTCAGCTGAAGGCCGTTCTTGGCTAGACCGTTGAGACTGCCAGCTCCTCGTGGGCTCGCGGCAGTCCCAGCGCCGTCAGTGCGGCGCCGACGGCCATGATCGCGGCGCAGATCAGTAGAGCGCTCCGGTACGCGGGAGCGAGGCTGGCGGCATCGGCATACTCGGTGCCGCTGAGCCCGACGATCACCGGAAGGGCGGCAACGGCCACCAGCCCGGCCGTTCGCGCCACTGCGTTGTTGACCCCGCTCGCTGTGCCGGCCAGCTCCTCGGGGGCTGCCCCAAGGACCGTTCCGGTCAGTGGTGCGACGGTCATGGACAGCCCGAATCCCAGGAGCGCCACGCCCGGAAGGATGTTCAGGACGTATGACGGGTGGCTGGGTGAGAGCGACAGCAGCGCGAGTCCCGTTGCAGCGGTGAGGGGTCCGCCGATCATCAGCGTTCGGGCACCGATCCTGGTGGCCAGCGCGCCGAACCGGCTGGCGAGCAGGAGCATGATGACGCTGAGCGGGAGAGCGGCGGCGCCGGCCTGAAGCGCCGTCCAACCGGAGACGACCTGCAGGAAGAGCACCAGGAAGAGGAACGTTCCCGAGAGTGCGGCGTAGATGGCGAGGGTCACGACGTTGACGACGCTGAAGACCCTCGAGGCGAACAGTGACGTCGGCAGCATCGGGTGAGGCGAGCGTCGTTCGGTGAGGATGAAGACGACCAGGCTGGTCACCCCGGCGATGCCGGTGACGATCGTCAGGGCGCCGACCCCGTGGCTGGGCAGCGAGGTCAGCGCATAGGTGACGCCGGCCAGCCCCAGCGCGCACAGGACGACTCCCCGGACGTCGGTGTGCTGGCTGGCACCGGGATTGCGCGACTCAGGCACATAGCGAACTGCGAGCGCGATGACCCCCGCGCAGAGCGGGACATTGACCCAGAACACCCAGCGCCAGCTGTAGGCGATGAGCCATCCACCCATGAGGGGCCCTGAGGCAGCGGCGATGCTCAGCGTGCCGGTCCACGTGCCGATGGCCCGCATCCGGTCATCCGGGTGGAACGAGGACTGCAGGATCGCCAGGCTCCCCGGGGTGAGGAGCGCGGCCGCGACGCCCTGCAGCGCCCGGGCGCCGACCAGGGTCGAGATGTCGGGACTCACACCAGACAGCATCGAGGCCACTGCGAACCCGGCGACGCCCCAGAGGTAGACGCGGCGACGGCCGAAGCGGTCACCCAGGGACCCGCCAAGCAGGATCAGTGCTGCCAGGGTCAGGGCGTAGGCGCTGATGACCCACTGCACGCCGGCCAGGTCGGCGCCCAGGTCGCGTCCGATGGTCGGCAGGGCGACATTGACGACCGTGCTGTCCAGGAGGGCGACGCCGCTGCCCAGAACCGTGGTGAGCAGGACCACCCGACCGCGCGGGTCACTGACCCGTAGCGCGGCTGGTCCCGGTATGGCGGGTCCAGGTGCGTCAGGTCCGGCCGTGCAGGGCCCGGGTGCGGGGATCACCACGACAACGATGCTATTCGGCCGCCGGGTGGTGTCGCCAGCGTCCTGCGCGAGAATGGGTCGGTGCCCGAGCTTCCCGAGGTTCAGGCGCTCGTCGACTTCTTGCGCGAGCGCACCAGCGGCCTGGTCATCGCCGGTGTCGAGCTCGGGTCGATCAGCGTCCTGAAGACCTACCAGCCGGCCCCTGAGGCGCTGCACGGACTGCCGATCGGCGGTGTCGCCCGGCACGGCAAGTTCATCGACATCGAGGCGCAGGGCCTGCACCTGGTGTTCCACCTGGCCCGGGCCGGCTGGCTGCGCTGGTCCGACTCGCTGGCCGCCACCGCGATCCGGCCCGGCAGGTCGCCCATTGCCCTGCGTTGCCGGCTGTCCGACGGCAGCGGCTTCGACCTGACCGAGGCCGGGACCCGAAAGCGGCTGGCCGCGTACATCGTGCGTGACCCTGACGAGGTGCCGGGCATCGCGCGTCTGGGACCTGACCCGTTGGCCGAGGACTTCTCGGTGGACGAGTTCGCGGCTCTGCTCGAGGGCCGCCGGACGCAGGTCAAGGGGTTGTTGAAGGACCAGACGTTCCTGGCTGGCGTCGGCAACGCCTACTCCGACGAGGTGCTGCACGTCGCGCGGCTCTCACCGTTCGCCCTGGCCTCGGGCCTGGCCCAGGAGCAGGTCCGCAGGCTGTACTGCGCGTTGCGCGACACCCTGGCCGAGGCGGTCACGGCGGCATCGGGCAAGCCGGCCAAGGAGCTCAAGGACGCGAAGAGGGCCGGGATGCGGGTGCACGGGCGCACGGGCGAGGCGTGCCCGGTGTGCGCCGACGTCGTGCGGGAGGTGTCGTTCGCCGAGTCGTCGCTGCAGTACTGCGCCACCTGTCAGACCGGTGGCAAGCCGCTCGCCGACCGCCGGATGTCCCGTCTGCTGAAATGATGCCGGTTGCGGTTGCGGCTGCGGCTGCGGCTTCGGGTAGTGCGGGTACCGGCCTTGCCCTCGGGGGCGCAGACCGACCGGCTGTCAGAGGCATACGACACGATTGGTGTGTCTGCGTATGTCTCAGGGAAACGCGATACAGGCCGATAGCCTGAGATCGTGGACCCCATACGAAACCCATATGCCCCCGGCGCAGGCCAGCGCCCGCCCGAGCTCGCCGGCCGCGACGACCAGCTGCGAGCCTTCTCCGTGGTGCTCGAGCGTGTTGCCAGGTCCAAGCCGGAGCGTTCGATCGTGCTGACCGGACTGCGTGGTGTCGGCAAGACCGTGCTGCTGAACGCACTGCGCTCAGCAGCGGTGCGTGCCCACTGGGGCACCGGCAAGCTCGAGGCGCGCCCCGACCAGCGGCTCCGGCGGCCCATCAGCGCAGCCCTTCACGTCGCCGTCCGCGAGCTGGGCCACCCCAAGAGTGAGGACGTCGACTACGTCCTGGGCGTCATCAAGGCGTTCGCCCAGCGCGAGGCTCCCTCGACGGCGAGGCTTCGTGATCGCTGGAACCCCGGAATTGACGTGGCGGCCGTGACGGGGCGAGCCGACTCCGGGGACATCGAGATCGACCTGGTCGAGCTGCTGAGCGACGTGGGCGGGCTCGCGGCAGATGTCGGCAGAGGCGTGGCGGTCTTCATCGACGAGATGCAGGACCTGGGGCCAGAGGACATCTCCGCCCTGTGTGCGGCGTGCCACGAGATCAGCCAGAGCGGCCTCCCGGTCATCGTCGTGGGAGCCGGGCTGCCCCACCTGCCGGCGGTTCTGAGCGCCAGCAAGTCCTACAGCGAACGACTGTTCAAGTACTCACGGATAGACCGGCTGGACCGGTCCTCGGCAGACCTGGCGCTCCAGTCGCCGGCCAAGGATGAGGGGGCGGAGTTCCACGAGGATGCCCTCGAGGCGATGTACTCCGCCACCGGGGGCTACCCGTACTTCATCCAGGCCTACGGCAAGGTCGCCTGGGACAGTGCGCCCGGCTCGCCGATCACCGCTGAGGATATCCGGGTGGCGGCACCGGAGGCCGAGGCGGAGCTCGCCGTGGGCTTCTTCGGGTCACGGTACGAACGGGCGACACCCGGTGAGCGGGAGTATCTGCGCGCGATGGCCGACGCGGCGCAGATCGTCGATCAGGACGCGCAGGACGGGGATGGTCCCGGCCTTGACGACAGCGAGTCGGTGACGACCGCGTCGGTGGCAGCGGTTCTCGACCGCAAGCCACAGTCCCTGTCGGTGGCTCGTGACGCCCTGCTCAAGAAGGGCCTGATCTACAGCGCCGAGCGCGGGCGGATCGCCTTCACGGTCCCTCACTTCGGCCGGTACCTGCGCGCCACCGGGTGAGGTTCGGCGTTGGCCGGTCGCGGCGTTGCCGGGTGCGCTGCCATCGGATTGGACAACGAGGGTGGCCCGGTTACAAACTGCTGGGTGTGACCACAACAGATGGCAGCGGACTGACGGAGCCTGAGGTCAAGGCTGAGGCTGAGCATCTCGATGAGCTGCGTCGCCGTCGGGCCGAGCTGCTCGAGTCGATCAACGCGCTCGAGCAGGCGCTCGCGGCGCCGGTGCCCGGGGGGCCGATACGCTGGGTTCAGAACGTCTCCGCCGCCCTGCTGGAGCTGTCCGGCGACTTCCGCGACCACGTTGAGATCACCGAGGGGCCTTCCGGCCTCTACGCCCGCGTCAACCGCTCGTCGCCGAGGCTGTCCCATCAGGTGGACAAGCTGATCCAGGACCACAAGTCGCTGACCGAGCTCATGTCAGACCTGCTCACCCTCGTCGGCAAGGCCGCCGGGCAGTTCGCCCGGGGGGACTCCATGCGCGAGGACGTGGACGAGGTCCGCGAGCGCGGCACCGCCCTCATCGCTGCCCTGGTCCGCCATCGTCAGCGTGGCTCAGACCTCATGTACGAGGGATATACCGTCGACATCGGCGGCCAGGACTAGCACCGTTTTCAGGTAGGCCCGGGCCACGGCCGGTAGCCGATGTGCCAGGGCGTCCCCCTGATCCGCTAGACTGCTGACAGCGGTCCGCACAGTTCTGCCTCGGGCCTGCTTCTTCATGTCGATAGCCACGCGCCGCAACCGCATGGGTCTGCGCCGGGCAGAACGACTCACTTACACGTATGGAGTACTCACCTGTGTCGTCTGACACCACTTTCGCCAGCCTTGGCGTGCCCTCTTCCCTGACCACCGTTCTTGCGGCCTCAGGAATCACCATCCCGACCCCGATCCAGGCCGCGACGCTGCCCGACTCCCTCGCGGGCCGCGACGTCCTCGGCCGTGGCCGTACCGGCTCGGGCAAGACCTACGCCTTCCTGCTCCCCCTGCTCACCCGGCTGGTCGCCAGCAAGACCCCGCGCCAGTCCCGCAAGCCGCGGGCGCTCATCTTGGCCCCGACCCGCGAGCTGGTGAACCAGATCCAGGCCGCGATGACCCCGCTGGCCAAGCCCCTGGGCATCAACAGCCTGACCATCTTCGGCGGTGTCGGCCAGAACCCCCAGGTCAGCGCCCTACGCGGGGGTGTCGACGTCGTGGTCGCCTGCCCCGGACGGCTCGAGGATCTCCTGGGCCAGGGAGCACTGACCCTGGACGCGGTCGAGATCACCATCCTGGACGAGGCCGACCACATGGCCGACATGGGCTTCCTGCCCGGCGTGCGCCGCATCATGGACCGCACTCCCAGGTCAGGTCAGCGGATGCTGTTCTCGGCCACCCTGGACGCCGGCGTCGATGTGATCGTCAAGCGCTTCCTGTCCAACCCGGTGACCCACCAGGCGGACTCGGCGACCTCGCAGATCTCGACGATGTCCCACCACATCTTCCACGTGCGCGCCGACGCCCGTCTTCCGGTGCTGGTCGACCTGACATCGGCCCCCGGCCGCACGATGATCTTCACCCGCACCAAGCATGGCGCCAAGAAGCTCTCCAAGCAGCTCAACGCCTCGGGGATCCCGACCGTCGAGCTGCACGGCAACCTCTCCCAGAACGCCCGCACCCGCAACATGGACGCGTTCCAGGCCGGCGCGGCGAGCACCCTGGTCGCCACTGACATCGCGGCTCGCGGTATCCACGTCGACGACGTCAACCTGGTCATCCACGCGGACCCTCCGGTCGAGCACAAGGCGTACCTGCACCGTTCGGGTCGCACGGCCCGCGCCGGCGCTGAGGGCATCGTCATCACCTTGATGACCGACGACCAGGTGTCCGATGTCCGCGACCTCACCCGCAAGGCCGGCATCAAGGCGACCACGACACGTCTTGATGTCACTCACCCCCTTCTCAGGCAGCTCGCCCCGGGCGAGCGGACCCTCGCTGAGCCTCTCGTCCTCGTGGCGGAGGAGAGCAACGCGCCTCGCCGCAACGGTGCCGGTCGCAACGTCGGCGGACGTTCCGGTGGTGCTCGTTCTGGTGGGGGGGCCGCCGGCGGCCGAGGTGGTTCGACGCGCAACGGCTCTGGGCGCAGACCGGCATCAGCGGGTGGTTCGCCGCGAGGCGGCGCAGCCGGTGGCACCGGTCAGCGCTCTTCCGGGGCCAAGCGCTCGTCCTCACAGGGCGGTGGCCGCTCCGGCGGTCAGGGGGGGTCCTCCTCTGTCTACTCGACGTCCTCATCACGTGGTGGCGCTGCGGCCTTCTCCTCCGGATCCAGCATCGGCGGTCGCTGACCCTCGCGGGCGTTGACGTACCCCGTGGGGGTCGCCGATCCTTCCCTAGCCCGTTCACCGTCCATTGTCGGGCTAGGCAGTCAGGGGTTGCCCGGTGAACGCTCGGGCGACCACTGCCGGGTCGACGTCGGCCAGCGACGAGTGCTGCCAGCGGGGGGCGTTGTCACGGTCCACCAGCAGGGCGCGCACGCCCTCGACGAAGTCGGCCGAGTCAGCCATTGCGTTGCCCAGCATGAGGTCCTGCTCCAGCACCTGCGCCAGCGTGTCCATCCGGCCGGCACGGCGGATGGCTTCCAGGGCGATGCTGACGGCCATCGGCGAGCGGGTTGCCAGGACCTCGCCGGCCTTCTGGGCGCCGGGCGCCGGATGTGCCAGGAGAGCCCGGAGAATGGCGACGGCGTCGCTGCCCGTGTAACAGGAGTCGATCCAGTCCCTCTGCGCGGCAAGGTCGCCCACGGGGGTGGTGTCTCCGACGCTGGTGTCCAGTGACTCGCCGGCGGCCAGCCGGTCGATGATCTCGGGGATGTCCTCGCTGTCGATCAGGGCGTCGGCCAGGCCGCAGCCGACGGCGTCCGCTCCACCCACCGGGAGCCCGGTCATGGCCAGGTGGGTTCCGGTCTCGCCGGGCGCGCGTGAGAGCAGGAACAGCGATCCGACGTCGGGGGAGAAACCGATCGTGGTCTCCGGCATGGCCACCCGTGCGCGTTCGGTGACCAGCCGCAGGCTGCCGTGAGCCGACAGACCGACACCGCCACCCATCACGACGCCGTCCATGAAGGCCACGAAGGGCTTGGGATATCTGCCGATGGCGGCGTTCATCCGGTACTCGTGCGCCCAGAACCGCACAGCCTCGCCCGAACCGGCCATCACGACGGTGCGCAGGGCCCGCACGTCGCCACCGGCACACAGGCCGCGCTCGCCGGCGCCTTCGATCGAGACCGCGGTCACGTCGTCGTCGCCGGCCCAGTCCTGAAGCTGGGCCTGGATCGAGGTCACCATGTGGTCGTTGAGGACGTTGATGATCCTGGGCCGGTTCAGCAGGATGCGCCCGAGGTGACCGTCCCGTGCATACAGCACCTCGTCGGTCATCCCTGGTCTGGCTGAAAACTCCGCATCTCTCACCGCGCGATCCTGTCAGAGGCCCGTCGGGCTGGTGCACGGCGGCCCCGGGTGGCGGGTGACAGGATGGATTCGTGCAAGACGCTGTCATGCCCGTCGCCGGGCGGACTCCGCGGATCATCGCCCACCGGGGATCCAGCGAGTACCTGCCCGAGATGACGCTCAAGGCCTATGTCCGCGCGATCGCCGAAGGCGCCGACGCGCTCGAGTGCGACGTTCGGCTCACCGCCGACTCGCACCTGGTCTGCGTCCACGACCGGCGGGTCGACCGGACCTCGAACGGCAGGGGCCCGGTGTCCACGCTGGAGCTGGCCACCCTGCAGGGTCTGGACTTCGGCTCCTGGAAGCGGGCTCACGCCGCCGAGGTCGAGATGCCGGAGGCGGACCGCGAGCGGGACATGCTCCTGACACTGCGACACCTGGTCGACACCGTGGTGAGCTGTGGCCGCGAGGTCGGCCTGGCGATCGAGACCAAGCACCCCACCCGGTATGCGGGCCAGGTCGAGCGGGAGCTGGCGCAGGTGCTCAGCGAGTTCGGGCTGGACCGCGCCCACGTGCCGGGGCGACCGCACGTCTGCGTGATGTCCACCTCGCAGGTGGCGATCGGGCGGATGAGACAGCTCTGCCCGCAGGTGCCGCTGGTGTACCTCATCAGGGAGTCGGTGCCCCTGCGGTTCCGGGACGGCGGCCTGCCGAAGGGCTCGCAGGTTGCCGGTCTGGACAAGACGATCATCCGGCGCTGGCCCAGAACCGTGCAGAAGCAGCACGACCGGGGCCATCAGGTCTATGTGTGGACGGTCGACGAGGTGGCCGACATCGACCGGTGCATCGATCTCGGCGTGGACGGGATCATCTCAAACCGTCCCGCTTTTGTGCGTGACTACGTGTTCGGCAAGGGCTAACCTCAGCAACGGGGCCGGATTACGCACGCCGGAACACGTACCCGGTGACGAACGCCGGGAGTCGAACGTGTTTGAAGCATGGGGTGGTTATGTCAGCGCAGACTTTGCGGGTGCCGTGGAAACAGAGCTCGGGGAGGGACGCGCGGCGGGCGCTGGTCTCCTCGCTGCGTGATCTCAATGTCGACGCCACCGTCGTCGACGAGGCCGAGATCGTGATCTCAGAGCTGGTTGGCAATGCGGTTCGCCATGCCAAGCCCTTGCCGGACGGGATGATACGGGTGACCTGGACCGTACGGGGTGACGTTGTCGAGGTCGAGGTCACCGATGGGGGAGGACCCACCATCCCGCGTCCGGCACCGCGTGCTCTGATGGCCGCCACCGGGCGAGGGCT
>Ga0209798_10002410_pt1 | contig 11031 bp, 10 predicted proteins | sample DOMMetBare3Fresh_FD_187475 | JGI IMG/M metagenome (GOLD analysis project Ga0209798, IMG submission 187475) | Wetland sediment microbial communities from St. Louis River estuary, USA, under dissolved organic matter induced mercury methylation -... | ecosystem: Environmental > Aquatic >...
TGGCAACGCGGCAGGCCGAGGGCCGGGCGACGATTTAGGGACGCATGAGGAGCCCGGCCCTCGGCCTGCCGCGTTGCTTGCTCGGTCGTCGAAGGTCTGCATTCAAGCCGCAGACCGAATGCCAGCAACGCGCCGACAACCGCATATCGACCGCAAGGTATTCATGCGTCGCGAGTCGCGCGAAACACCGCGGAGCGACTGAGATGAACCCGCTCTTCGGCCAGCTGATCAACCTGCTCGGCGCCCTGCTGCTGATGCTGGCGTTTGCGATGATCTCGCAGCGCCGCATCCTGTCGCTGATTCACCTGTTCACGCTGCAGGGCGCGACGCTGGTGGTCGCGACGGCCGTCGTCGGTTATGTCACCAACCAGCCGCACCTGTACGTCTCGGCGGCGCTCACGCTGGGATTGAAGGTGATCCTGATTCCGATCCTGCTGCACCGCGTGATCAACCGCCTCAACGTGCGCTGGGATACCGAGACCCTGATCAACATCCCGACCACGATGCTGATCGGCATCCTGCTGGTGATCTTCGCGTTCAACCTGGGCGCGCCGATCGCGAAGTTCTCGTCGTCGATCGCGCGCGGCACGCTGGGCATCGCGCTGGCCTGCGTGCTGCTGTCGTTCATGATGATGATCACGCGCGCCAAGGCGGTGCCGCAGGTGATCGGCTTCCTGTCGATGGAAAACGGCCTGTTCTTCGCCGCCACCTCGGCCACCTACGGCATGCCGATGGTGGTGGAGCTCGGCATCGCGCTGGACGTGCTGATCGGCGTGCTGATCCTGGGCGTGTTCATGTTCCAGATCCGCGAGCAGTTCGACAGCCTGGACATCCGCCATCTCGAAAAGCTGAAGGACGAATAGCGTGGAGACCCTGTACGTCGTACTCGGAATCCCGCTCGCCGGCGGTGTGGTGCTGGCGCTGTTCGGCCATCGCGACTGGGCGATGGAACTCAATGCGGCGTTCAGCCTCGGCACCTTCGTCGCGGCCGTCGTGCTCACCGTGCAGGTCGTCGCCGGCGGGCCGCTGTTTGCCTGGGACCGCGAGTTCTTCATCGACCCGCTCAACGTGTTCCTGGTCACGCTGACAGCCTTCGTCGGGCTGACCACCGCGCTGTTCTCGCGACCGTACATGCGTGTCGAGCGCGACCACGGCAAGATGACGCCGCCGCGGCTGCGCCTGTACCACAGCATGTACCAGCTGTTCAGCTTCACGATGCTGATGGCGCTGACCACCAACAACATGGGCATCCTGTGGGTGGCGATGGAAGCGGCGACGCTGACCACCGTGCTGCTGGTCAGCGTCTACCGCACGGCGGCCAGCCTCGAAGCCGCTTGGAAGTACTTCATCCTGTGCGGCGTGGGCATCGCGCAGGCGCTGTTCGGCACCGTGATGCTCTACATGGCGGCCGAGAAGGTGCTCGGCGCCGAAGGCGGTGCCTTGCTGTGGACCAATCTGAACACCGTCAAGGCGAGCCTGGATCCGAACATCATCACGCTGGCGTTCGCGTTCCTGTTCATCGGCTACGGTACCAAGGTCGGGTTGGTGCCGCTGCACAACTGGCTGCCCGACGCCCACGCCGAGGGCCCGACGCCGGTGTCGGCGGTGCTGTCAGGGCTGTTGCTCAACGTGGCGCTGTACGCGCTGCTGCGCTGCAAGGTGCTGACCGACGGCGCGCTGCGCAACCACCTGGCCAGCCAGATGATGATGGGATTCGGCCTGCTGTCGGTGGTGGCGGCGGCGTTCTTCCTGACGCGGCAGAAGGACATCAAGCGCATGTTCGCGTACTCGTCGATCGAGCACATGGGCCTGATGACGTTCGCCTTCGGCCTGGGCGGGCCGATCGCCAACTTCGCCGGATTGCTGCACATGACGGTGCACTCGCTCACCAAGTCGGCCATCTTCTTCGCCGTCGGCCACGCGTCGCAGAAGGCCGGCACGCAGGTGATGGACGAGATCCGCGGCCTGATCAAGGTCAGCCCGCCGGTCGGCTGGGGGCTGATGCTGGGAACGCTCGCGATCCTGGGGCTGCCGCCGTTCGGCGTGTTCGCCAGCGAGTTCCTGATCATCACCACCGCGATGCGCGAACAGCCCTGGGCCACGCCGTTCCTGCTGGTCGCGCTCGGCGTCGCGTTCGCCTCGGTGCTCAGCCGCGTGCAGCCGATGGTGTTCGGCGACACCGACCTGAAGCCGCTGGCCCACCCGCCGGCGTTGATCCCGGTGTTCGTGCATCTGGGCCTGAGCCTGATGCTGGGCCTGTACATCCCGGCCTACCTGGATACCTGGTTCCGGCAGGCGGCGCGTTTGATCGGGGCGTGACTCGCATGCAATCGTCCGATCTCGGGCTGACGCTGAACCGCCTGGCCGCGCCGCTGCCGATCTGGCACGGGGTGGTCGATCGCGCAACGTGGCAGGCGATGGCGGTGCAGGTGGCGCAGGCGCAGCAGCGCCTGGTCGCGTTGTGGGGCCGTGACACGCCGCGCAGCGGGAATCTGCTGATCTCGGCCGCCTACGCGTTGGCCGACGGCCTGGTCTGGGTCGACCTGCCGCTGCCCGCGGGCTCGTCCACCTATCCCGATGTCTCGGCGCAGTTTCCGTTTGCAGGCCGCATGCAACGCGCGACCGCCGACCTGCTCGGCATCCAGGCCGACGGCGCCGACGACCGCCGTCCCTGGTTCGACCACGGCACGTGGACCGACGGCGGATACGCGCTGCGGCACGCGCGGCCATCGCGCCCCAGTGCCGGCGTCGCCGAGCCGACCGACTACCCCTTCGTCCGTGTCGAAGGCGACGGCGTGCACGAGATACCGGTGGGCCCGGTGCACGCCGGCATCATCGAGCCGGGGCATTTCCGCTTCTCGGTCGTCGGCGAGAAGGTGCTGCGCCTCGAAGAGCGCCTGGGCTACGTGCACAAGGGCATCGAGCGCCGCTTCACCGAACTCGCGCCGCTGGACGCGTTCCGGCTGGCCGGCCGCGTGTCGGGCGACTCGACCGTCGCCTACGCCTGGGCCTATTGCATGGCGCTGGAGTCCGCACAGGCTTGCGCAGTGCCGCCGCGTGCCCAATGGCTGCGCGCGTTGATGCTCGAGCGCGAGCGCGTCGCCAACCACCTCGGCGACCTGGGTGCACTGGGCAACGACGCGGCGCTGGCCTTCGGGCTGGCCCAGTTTTCGCGCCTGCGCGAGGACTGGCTGCGCCTGTCGATGGCCGCCTTCGGCCACCGGCTGATGATGGACTGCGTCGTGCCCGGCGGCGTGAGCCGCGATCTCGATACGGCGATGATCGTGCGCCTGCACGGCCAGTGCGAATCGGTCGAAGACGAGGTGCGGACTCTGCGCGCGATCTACGACGAACACGCCGGGCTGCAGGACCGTTTCATCGGCACCGGCAGCGTGGCGCCCGAACTGGCACAACAGCTGGGGCTGGCCGGTCTGGTCGGCCGCGCCAGTGGCCAGGCGTTCGACCTGCGCTGCGACCAACCCTGGGCACCGTATGCGGCGCTGGGTGTGGCCAAGTCCGGCAGCACGGCCGGCGATGTGGCCGCGCGCGTCGCGCTGCGCTTCGACGAAACCCTCGAATCGTTACGCCTGATCCGCACGTTGTGCACCGGCCTGCCGGCCGGCGATCTGCGTCACGAGATGGCGGCGCCAGACGGTGCCGCGCGCGGCGCCGGCTGGGTGGAAGGCTGGCGCGGCGAGGTGTTCGTGGCGCTGGAGATCGAGGGCGGCGCGATCGCTCGCTGCCACTGTCACGACCCGTCGTGGCAGAACTGGCCGGTGCTCGAACACGCGGTGATCGGCAACATCGTTCCCGACTTTCCGCTGATCAACAAAAGCTTCAACCTCAGCTACGCGGGGCACGACCTCTGATGTGGAAGATCATCCGGCAGATTGCCAAGCCCGGCCTGGCGACCGAACCCGCCCCGACCGATGGCGCGGCGCTGCGTGCCGCGGAACAGGCGATCCAAGGCGAACTGCTCGACATCCTGGGTCAGGCGCTGTCGATCCGCCAGGTCGACGCCGGCTCGTGCAACGGCTGCGAGCTCGAGATCCACGCACTCAACAATCCCTACTACAACATCGAGGGGCTGGGCATCAAGTTCGTCGCCAGCCCGCGCCACGCCGATCTGCTGCTGGTCACCGGCCCGGTCACGCGCAACATGGCCGTCGCGCTGCGCCGCACCTACGACGCGACACCGGCGCCGAAGCTCGTCGTCGCGGTCGGCGACTGCGGTTGCAGTGGCGGCATCTTTGGCGAGAGTTATGCCAGCTGCGGCCGCGTCTCCAACGTGATTCCGGTCGACGTCGCGGTGCCAGGCTGTCCGCCGGCGCCGCTGGAGATCCTGCGCGGCATTCTCCTGGCGGTGCGGCGCATCCGCGGCACCGCCGCGGCCTGAAAGCACGGTTCCTGCGATCACGATGGACCTGCAACCCTTTCGACCGCGCCTGCTCGTTGCGCTGCAGCACTACAGCCGGCCGCAGTTCATGCACGACCTGGGTGCAGGCGTCACGGTGGGCATCGTCGCGCTGCCGCTGGCGATGGCCTTCGCGATCGCCTCCGGCGTCAAGCCCGAGCCTTCGCGACCCCTTCACGCAGCGTGAACCGGCCCTAGCCTGCGCCCGGCCATGGACACCTCGACCGATCTGCGCGTGGCCATCGTCGGAGGCGGCATCGGCGGCCTGGCCGCCGCGCTGTTCCTGCGCCAGGCCGGCATCGCGGCCACGGTGTACGAGCAGGCCGGCGAACTGCGCGAAGTGGGCGCAGGCCTGGTCGTGCCGCCGAACATGGTGCGACCGCTGGCACGCCTGAGTCTCACCGAGGCGCTGGAACGCGAGGCCGTCCGGCTCGAGGCCGCCTGGGAGTTCCGCCGCTGGCAGGACGGCCGGGTGCTTTCGGTGCAGCCGATGGGCCGCGAGTGCGAGGCACTCTATGGCGCGCCATGCTACGTGGCGCACCGGGCCGACCTGCTGAGGATTCTGCAGCAGGCCCTGCCGGCCGAGCAGCTGCGGCTGGGTCATCGCTGCAGCGCGGTGCAACAGAGCGACGATGGTGTGACGCTCACGTTCACGCGCCGCGACGGCCGCGAAACCATCGAACGCGCCGACGTCGCGATCGGCGCCGACGGCATCCACTCGGTGCTGCGCGAGTCGATCGCGCCCGCCGTCGACGCCCGATTCTCCGGTCTGTGCGCGTTTCGCTGCCTCGTGCCGGCGACACAGGCGCCGGCGATGGCGCGGCGTCCGGTGCAGAGCCTGTGGCTCGGTGCGCAGCGGCATTTCGTGCATTACCCGATCTCGCGCGGGCGCCTGGTCAACCTGGTGGCCATCGTGCCGGCCGGCGACTGGCGCGAAGAATCCTGGACCAGCGAGGGCCACGTGCCGGACCTGCGCGCCGAGTTCGAAGGCTGGGACGCCCGCGTGCTGCAGCTGATCGACGCTGCCACCGACACCAGGCGCTGGGCGCTGGTCGATCGAACGCCGCTGCCGCGTTGGACCGACGGACGACTGACCCTGCTGGGCGACGCCGCGCATGCGATGCTGCCGTTCTTTGCCCAGGGCGCGGCGCAAGCCGTCGAGGACGCCGAGGTGCTGGCACTGTGCCTGCGCGCGGCCGACCGGACCACGGTCACGCAGGCACTGATGCGCTACGACACGCAGCGCCGTCCGCGTGCAAGCCAGGTGCAGGTGATGAGCCGGGGCCGGGAACTGCGCAACCACCTGCCCGATGGCCCCGAGCAGGAGCAGCGCGACGCCGAACTCGCGCGCGGCGACCCGCTGCGGCAAAGCGCCTGGCTTTACGGCCACGACACCGGACCCGAAAGCGCCAGCATGACACCGTCGTGCGGCTGAACGGGGAATTCTGGACGCCCCTGCACGAACGGACTATCCTCACCGCGGCTGGCCAGCTGGAGACCGAGCAATGCGCGCGTGGACCGTGGACGCCGACGACATCCGTGTCGCGGACGACTTCGACGAATCGCTGCTGCACCGAACGCCCGAGATCGACGGCTTCCTGACCACAGAGCGCGACGACAAGTTCATCGTCATCGCGACCAAGGGCTTCGGCAAGACGCTGCTGCTGAAGGCCAAGCGCATCCTGTACCAGCGCGAAGGCCGTGCGATCTGCCTGCCCAACGGCAATCTGCTCGACAAGCCCATCGGCGACAAGATCTTCGGCCGCGAAACGCTGGCCTTCTTTGCCGCCTCGCCGTTGCCGTGGTCGAAGGTATGGCTCGCGGCGATCGCGATGGCCGCGCTCAAGCATGTGGGCGCGGCCGGCGGCCTCAAGGTGAACCCCCGGCTCGCGGCGCTGATCGGCGACACGCAGCTGCACAGCGTGATCGACCACTTCGTGCGCCTGCTCGACCTTTCGCCCAGCGAATTGCAGCGCTGCGCCACCGACACCGACGGCCACCTCGTGCCAAGGCTGCGTGCGCTGAAGTCGTCGATCACCATCTTCATCGACGGCATCGACGAGTACTTCAACAAGCACGTCGAGGAGCACCCGACCAATCCCAGCGTGACGGGCGAGCTGTCGCCGAACGTCTGGTACTTCGCGCAGCTGGGCCTGGTGGAGGTGGCCTATCAGTTGCGGCGCATCAACCACCATGTCAAGGTCTTCGCCGCGATCCGCAAGGAAGCATATGCCCGGCTGCCGCAGCGCACCGCGATGGTCCAGCAATATCGCGGCAGCGCGGTGGACATCGTGTACTCGCCGCAGAGCCTGCGCGAGATCTTCGTCAACAACATCCGCCTGCTGAAGACCGACCGCATGGTGCTGCCGGGCCGCGCGCGAACGAATCCGCTGGAGGCCTTTCTCGGCCGCACGAGCGTGACCGACACCTACACGCGCGAGGAAGAGGACGCCTTCGAGTACATCTGCCGCCACACGCTGTTGCGGCCACGCGACCTGATGACCATCGGCGACCGGCTGGCCGCGCTGCGACCCGACGAGCGACGCAACGAACATCGCATGAAGGAAGCGGTGAACCTCGCGGCGACCGAGATCGCCCACGAGTACCTGGCCGAGGTGGCGCCTTACGTGGGCGACCTCGAAGTGGAGGCGCTGTTCCATCGCCTGCCCGGGCACATCCTCACCCGTGCCGAGGTGGATGCGATCGTCGACGAACACGATGCGCAATCGGGTCAGGGCGAGCATGTGTTCCACGCGTTGTTCCGGGTCGGATTGCTCGGCTACGTGCAGCACGACCGGGTGCGCGGTGAGTGGCGCCAGCGTTTCCTTCGCCCCGGCGATGCCACGCTCGAACCGAACGGCGTGCTGCCGCGCGCGACCCACTACCTGGTGCACCCGGTGCTGTCCGACGTGATCGGCCGCGTCAATCCGCCGTACCTGCAGCGTGTCGACCGCATGAACATCGTCGGCTACGACAAGCCGTGGCACGAGACCGGCCCCGCCGACCATGCGGCCAGCCAGCGCCACTGCTGCGTGCTGAAGGCCGACGTGCATGGCTTCGGCACGCTGATGCGCGCCGGCAAGGACGCGCCGGTGCGCAAGGCGCTCGAGGAGGCCGTCAGCCGCTGGGCGCCGCCGGCCGCGATCGCCGAAACCGGCGCCGGCGATTCGGCGCTGATGGCCGACGACGATCCGGTGGCACTCGCGCAGACCGCGCGACACCTGATGGACGATGTCTACAACGCCCCCGGGCAACCACGCCTGCGCATCGCGCTGCACTACGGCGAGGTCCGCACGCGCCCCGGCGACGCCGGCGCGGGCGCGTTCATCGTCGGTGGCGACGCGGTCCTGTGCGCCTCGCGCGTCGAGCCCGTCGTCGAGCCGGGCCAGATCTGGGCGACCGAGGAGTTCCGCCAGCAGCTCCAGCAGCGGCCTTCGTTGTGGCGCACGGGCCCGGTGCCGGCCCCATCGGGCGAGGACCGCTTCAACGTCAAGAAGCCCGGCAACGGCGAGCCCGACCTGTGGGTGCGGCTGTATCGGCTGGAGTTCTGACGGCCGCCACTTCGACGGCCCGCCGCCCATCGTGTCATGCGCTGCGGACCTGAAAGGCCGTGTGCTCCACTCTCGATCAAGCCTCGCTGGCCGCTCAGACCGATGAGATAGGATTGGTGCATGAGCGCGTTTCTCGACGCACCCTTGTGCCAAAGGGAACCGCTGCCGCTCGCCACTGATGTGTCGAGGTCGACGGCAAGGCCGTCGCGACCAGAACGAAAGACCTGACGATGCCGGAGGTTGACCATTGAGCGGCGACGACGTCATCCTCGAAACCCACGGCCTGGGCAAGGAGTTCAAGGGCTTCGTTGCGGTGCAGGATGTAAACCTGCGCGTCAGGCGCGGAACGATCCACGCGCTGATCGGCCCCAACGGTGCTGGCAAGACCACCTGCTTCAACCTGCTGACCAAGTTCTTGCCGCCCTCTGCCGGCGTGATCGTCTTCGACGGTCACGACATCACCGCCGAGCGGCCGGCGCAAGTCGCCCGTCGCGGCGTCATCCGTTCATTCCAGATCTCGGCCACCTTCGCGCATCTGACGGTGCTGGAGAACGTGCGCGTGGCGCTGCAGCGCGGTCTGGGCACCTCGTTTGCCTTCTGGAAGTCCGAACGCTCGCTCGATGTGCTCGTTCCGCGCGCGATGGAGCTGCTGCGCACCGTCGGGCTGGAGGAGATGGCCGACATCGTCACCGTCGAGTTGCCCTATGGGCGCAAACGTGCGCTGGAGATCGCCACCACGCTGGCCATGGAGCCGCAGCTGATGCTGCTGGACGAACCGACGCAGGGCATGGGACACGAAGACGTCGACCGCGTGACCGATCTGATCAAGAAGGTGTCGACCAACCGCACCGTACTGATGGTCGAGCACAACATGAACGTGGTGGCCAAGATCGCCGACGTCATCACGGTGTTGCAGCGTGGCCAGGTGATCGCCGAAGGGCCTTACGAAACCGTGTCGAAGAACCCGCAGGTGCTCGAAGCCTACATGGGCAGCACCGACGCCGCACTGCAGGGCGCACATGGCTGACGAGCGCCGCCAGGCCACCGACTCGGGGCGGCCGCCTCCCGAGGGGGTTGAGTCGGGCGGCAAACCCGCATCGGCTCGAGGCACCGAATTCCTGCGTCTGACCGACGTGCACGCCTTCTACGGCGAGTCGCACATCCTGCATGGCGTGGACCTGACGGTGAACCGCGGCGAGGTCGTCACGCTGCTCGGCCGCAACGGCGCCGGCCGCACGACCACGCTGAAAAGCATCCTCGGCCTGGTCGGACGACGAAGCGGCTCGATCATGATCAACGGGCGCGAGGCGGTTGCGCTGCCGCCGCACCGCATCGCGCAGCTGGGCATCGGCTACTGCCCGGAGGAGCGCGGCATCTTTGCCAGCCTGTCGTGCGAGGAGAACTTGTTGCTGCCGCCTCAGGTGGCCAGCGGGGGCATGGATCTGGCCCAGATCTACGCGATGTTCCCGAACCTCAAGGAGCGCGCGGCCAGCCCCGGCACCCGGCTGTCCGGTGGCGAACAGCAGATGCTGGCGGTGGCGCGCATCCTGCGCACCGGCGCCAAGCTGCTGTTGCTGGACGAAATCAGCGAGGGATTGGCCCCGGTGATCGTGCAGGCATTGGCGCGCACAATCCGCATGTTGCGCGAGAAGGGGCTGACGATCGTGATGGTCGAGCAGAACTTCCGCTTCGCGGCGCCACTGGCCGATCGCTTCTACGTGATGGAGCATGGCCGCATCGTCGAGGGCTTCGCGGCAGCCGAGCTGGCATCGAAGGCGCAACTGCTGCATGAATACCTGGGAGTGTGACCGGCCCAGCGATTGTCCCGGACACGTTTGCTAGAGGGGATACCATGAAGAGGACGCTGATGTCGAAGGTGGTCGCCGGTCTGTTCGGACTGGCGGCCTGTGCCGCACAGGCGCAGATCTCGGATGGCGTGATCAAGATCGGCGTGTTGAACGACCAGTCGGGTCTGTACGCCGACATTGCGGGTCCCGGCTCGACGCTGGCGGCCAAGATGGCGGTGGAGGACTTCGGCGCCGCCAAGAAAGGCATGAAGGTCGAGGTCGTCTTCGCCGACCACCAGAACAAGCCCGACGTCGGATCGAACATCGCGCGCACCTGGTACGACGTCGACAAGGTCGACGTGATCGTCGACGTGCCGACCTCGTCGGTGGCGCTGGCGATCAACCAGATCACGCGCGAGAAGGGCAAGGCCTTCCTCGTCTCCGGTGCCGCGACGTCGGACCTCACCGGCAAGGCCTGCTCACCCAACACGATCCACTGGACCTACGACACCTGGATGCTGGCCAACGGCACCGGCAGCGCGATCGTCAAGACCGGCGGCGACACCTGGTTCTTCATCACCGCCGACTATGCGTTCGGCCATGCGCTGGAACGCGACACCGAGGCGGTGGTGCTGAAGTCCGGCGGCAAGGTGCTGGGCAAGGTGCGCCACCCCTTCCCCGGTACCGACTTCTCGTCGTTCCTGCTGCAGGCGCAGGCGTCCAAGGCCAAGATCATCGGCCTGGCCAACGCCGGCGGCGACACGATCAATTCGATCAAGCAGGCATCCGAGTTCGGCATCGTCGAGAGCGGCCAGAACCTGGCTGGTCTGCTGGTGTTCATCACCGACATCCACGGCATCGGGCTGAAGACCGCGCAGGGGCTGATCTTCACCGAGTCGTGGTACTGGGACCTCAACGAGCCGTCGCGCGCCTGGGCCAAGCGCTTCGCCGCCGCCAACGGCGGCAAGTACCCGAGCATGGTGCAGGCCGGCGTGTACTCGTCGGTGCTGCACTACCTGAAGGCCGTCGAGGCCGCCAAGACCGACGACGGCACCAAGGTCATCGCGCAGATGAAAGCCATGCCCACCGACGATCCGCTGTTCGGCAAGGGATCGATCCGTGCCGACGGGCGCAAGATCCACCCCGCCTACCTGGTCGAGGTCAAGCGGCCGAGCGAGTCCAAGGCTCCGTACGACTACTACAAGATCCGCGCGACGATTCCTGCCGATCAGGCATTTCGCCCGCTGAATGCGGGCGAATGCCCGCTCGTGAAGTAGGC